>Ga0335072_10006650_pt1 | contig 16889 bp, 17 predicted proteins | sample Lox_Sample_21_FD_206725 | JGI IMG/M metagenome (GOLD analysis project Ga0335072, IMG submission 206725) | Soil microbial communities from Loxahatchee National Wildlife Refuge, Florida, United States - Lox_Sample_2.1 | ecosystem: Environmental > Terrestrial > Soil > Wetlands | place: USA...
CGGCCGCAGCGTCCTTAGGGCCGAAGGACCCGTACTTGAGCCGGAAGTCGAGCGGCACCCCGACCACGATCACCAGGTCGGCCTCGGCCAGGGCGATCGATCGGGCCCGGGTCACCAGCAGCGAGTGGCCCCGGGGGAGCACGCCGCGGGCCTGCCCGTTGGTGATCACCGGCAGCGACAGCGCCTCCGCGCACTGGCGGGCGGCCGTGTCGGCGCCGCCGAGCCACACGTCGGAGCCGAGTATTAGCACCGGCCGCCGGGCCGCCCGCAGCAGCGTCGCGATGGCGGCGACGTCGTCGGCGCCGGGCGGCGCGGCGGCGGGCAGGCGGCCCGCGTCGGGCGGCAGGTCGACCGTCTCGGCGCCGAAGATCGCCTCAAGCGGGAAGTCGCAGAACACCGGGCCCCGGTGCGGGGTCAGCGCGAGCCGGAACGCCTCGTCGACCGACCCGGCGACCCCGGCCACCGTGTGCTCGGTCCACGCCCGCTTGGTGATCGGCGCGAGCAGCGGCACGTGGTCCATCTCCTGCAGCGCGCCCTTGCCCCACAGGTAGTCGGGCGCCCGGCCGCCGAGCACGACCACCGGGGCGCCGTTGAACCAGGCGCCGGTCACCGCGCTGACGCTGTTGGTGACCCCCGGCCCGGCGGTGACCACCGCCAGCCCCGGCGTCCTGGTCAGCCGGGCGATGCCCTCGGCCGCGAACACGGCGGTCTGCTCGTGCCGCACGTCCACCAGTCGCACCGGCGGGTCGGCCGTGACCGCGCCGTCGTAGAGCGGGAACACGTGCCCGCCGGAGAGGGTGAACATCGTCGTCACGCCGTACCGCTGCGCGACCGCGACGGCGTGCGCGCCCGCGTGCCCGGAAAGAGAGGTCATCCGCCAGACGTTACCGCCGCGTAGCGAATTTGGGGAGGCTGCCGGTCGAAGCCGTGGTCCGTTCGAGAAAAGGCTTTTAAAAGCATTTTGCCCGAACGGACCGTGGCTCCGCCCGCACCGCTACGGCGCTGCCCCGACCGTGGTCGGCGTCGGGGCGGGTGCCTGCTCCGGGTCGGCCGTGTACTGCTCGGGCAGGGTCTCGTCGACGCCCTCGGGCGCCCGGGCGGCGTGCAGGACGAGGGTCAGCACCACCGCGATCACCAGGTTGAGCACCACCGCGCTGAGGCCGATGTAGACGCTGTGCCCGAACTCGATGTCGGACGAGGCGGCCCAGTGCGAGGCCGTCGCGCTCGACACGTTGTAGGCGGCGATCGTGCCGAACACCATCCCGGCCAGCCAGCCGGCCAGCAGCGCCCAGCGGTGGAACCACCGCGTGAACAGCCCGCCGATGAGCATCGGCGCGAGCTGCAGTATCCAGACCCCGCCGAGGAGCTGGAGGTTGATCGAGAACGTGTGCGGCAGCTCCACCGCGAACAGCAGCGCCCCCAGCTTGACCACCAGCGACGCCCACTGGGACATCCGCGTCTGCAGCGCCGGAGAGGCGTCCGGTTTGAAGAACTCGGTGAAGACGTTCCTGGTGAACAGGTTGGCGGCGGCGATGGACATGATGGCCGCGGGGACGAGAGCGCCGATGATGATGCCGGCGAACGCGATCCCGGTGAACCAGCTCGGGAACATGTGCTGGAACAGGTACGGCACCGCGAGCTGCGCGTTGCCGGTCTTCTTGACGTTCGCCGCGGTGGTCGGGTCGGCGACCGCCATGTAGCCGAAGAGCGCGATCAGCGCCAGCAGCACCGAGTAGAGCGGGAGGTAGATCAGGTTTCGCTGGACGACGGTGCGGCGCTTGGCCGCCAGCGTGCCGGTGATCGCGTGCGGGTAGAGGAACAGCGCCACGGCCGAGCCGAGCGCCAGCGAGGCGAAGTCGAACTGGGTGCTGCCGATGGACTTCGAGGTCGGGACGAACGTGCCGAGCGGCTTCTTGGTCGCCGGGCTGATCGAGGCGTAGTGCGCCTGCGCCACGCCGAAGATGTGGCTCCAGCCGCCGAGCCTGGTCGGAATGTAGAACACCGCGACGATGACGAACAGGTAGATGAGGGTGTCCTTGATGAAGGCGATCAGCGCGGGCGCGCGCAGCCCGGAGACGTAGGTGAAGATCGCGAGCACCAGGAACGCGATGAACAGCGGCAGGTCCTTCACGAACGTGTTCGTCGAGGAGGTGCCGACCCCCATCACGGTCAGCACCGCCTGGATGCCGACCAGCTGGAGCGCGATGTACGGCATCAGCGCCAGGATCCCGGTGAAGGCGGACGCCAGGGCGAGGCCGCGGGACCCGTAGCGGCCGCGGATGAAGTCGGCCGGCGTGACGTAGCCGTGCACCCGGGAGACCGACCAGAGCCGTGGCAGGAAGATGAAGACGATCGGGAAGACCATGATCGTGTAGGCCACCGCGTAGAAGCCGATCGAGCCGGAGCCGAAAACCAGCGCCGGGACCGCGATGAACGTGTAGGCCGTGTAGAGGTCGCCGCCGAGCAGGAACCAGGTGATGAACACCCCGAAGCCGCGCCCGCCCAGACCCCACTCGTCGAGGTGCAGCATGTTCGGCGGGCGACGCCAGCGCGCGGCGGCGAATCCCGCCCCGGTGACCACGAGGAACAGGACGAGGACGATCGTGAACGTGGTGGCGTTGACGTTGCTCATCGGGCCTCACCGCCGTCGCCCAGCCGCCTCTGCAGCACCGTGGCCAGCCAGAGCGCGACCGAGGTGACCGGCATGAAGATGAGCAGGTACCAGTAGAAGAACGGGAAGTCGCCCAGCTTGGGCGTGAGCCTCGAGTAGATCGGCGTGTAGAGCGCGAAGAAGATGTCGGCCGCTATCAAGATCGCGATGCCGGCCGACAGGAGGGGATGGGCGGCGATGACGCTCCGCCGCGGGGTGCTGGTCGCCTGGGTCATCAAGGTCCTCTCGACGTCATGACACGGTCGGATATGACTTGAGTCACGCAGTTTTCACCATGTTGCGCCGAGTTTGCCCATTGGGCAATATCTAATGATTTGCCGGTGATGTCAGCGGGCGCGGGCGCCGCCGAGCGCCGGGGACAGCCCGGCTCGCGCCGCCGCGCGGAACTCCTCGCGCGTCAGCGCGCCAAGGCCGGCCGGGAGCGCGCCGGCCAGCGGGCGGCCGATGAGCGTCTCCAGGTCGGCCAGGTTCTCCCGCTCGGCCAGGCCCGGGTCCTCCGGCCAGCTGCCGATCACCACGCCCGCGAGCTGCAGCCGCCGCGCGGCCAGCGCCTCGCAGGTAAGCGCGGTGTGGTTGAGCGTGCCGAGGCCCGCGGCGACGACGACGAGGACCGGCGCCCCGCACATCGCGGCCAGGTCGGCCAGGGTCGCGCCCGCCGCGTCGTAGCGGACCAGCAGGCCGCCCGCCCCCTCGACCAGGACCAGGTCACGGGAGCCCGCGAGCTTGCCGATGTACCCGGCGGCGTGGGCCAGGTCGAGCGGCGGCAGCCCGCTGACGCGGGCAGCCGCCTCGGGTGAGAGCGGGTCGGGGAATCTGGCCAGCTCGTGGGTGTCGGCGACGCCGGCCAGTCGCTCGATCGTCTCGGCGTCGGGAACATCGGAGCCGGGGCCGGGATGGACGCCGGTCTGGGCCGGCTTGACGATCGCGACCCGGTCGCCGCGCGCGTGCGCGAGGGCGGCGATCGCGGCGGTGACCACGGTCTTTCCGATGCCGGTGCCGGTGCCGGTGATGACGAGGACGCCGCGCGGCGCGGGCTCGCTCGCCGCAGGCTCTGCGATCTGGTGATCCATAGAGCCTCAGAGGCTACCCGAGCTAGTGCAGGGGGTTCCGCCGCAGCCGGGTGATGAACTTGTACCGGTCGCCCCGGTACCACGACTGCGCCCACTCCACCGGCTGCCCGGTGGTGTCGATCGCGTGCCGAGACAGCAGCAGCAGCGGGATTCCCGCGTCCACGCCGAGCAGATTGGCGTCATGCGGGTCGGCCAGGATGGTCTCGATCGTCTCTTCCGCCTCGGCCAGCTCGATGCCGTACCCGGTGCGCAGCGTCTCGTACAGCGAGGCGTGCCGCTCGAGCTGCCTGCGCAGCCCGGGGAAGCGGCGGGCCGGCAGGTGCGAGGTGTCGATCGACATCGGCTCGCCGTCGGCGAGCCTGAGCCGGTGGACGCGCAGCAGCCGGGCGCCCGGGCGCACCGCGAGGAGCGTCGCCAGCTCCTCGTCGGCGGTGACGTAGCCGATGTCAAGGATCTTGGTCTGCGGGTGCAGGCCGTGCTGGCGCATTCCCTCGGTATAGCTCGCGAGCTCGAGGGCCTGGGCGACCTTCGGCTTGGCGACGAACGTGCCCTTGCCCTGCATTCGCAGCAGGCGTCCCTCGATGACCAGTTCGGCCAGGGCCTGCCGCACGGTCGTCCTTGACGTCCCGTAGAGCCGGGCGAGCTCGCGTTCCGGCGGTACCGGGCTGCCGGGTGCCATGGCCGCCGTGAAGTCGAGCAGATGCTTCTTCACCTGGTAGTACTTGGGGAGCCGGAGCAGGGCAGGCGAGGAGTCGAGGCTCCCCAGTGGGCCAGGGGCGCCATCGGTGTCTTCGGCCGGCATCGGGAACGCGGTCATGGGTGTGCTACCTCCCCCGCTTTTGCGGTATTCCGGCCATGATGACAGTGTTCTCGCACTTCGGCCAGTACACGGGAGGCCAGGGTACCCTGTCCGCGCATGTCATTATGGGAGCGTGCCAACCCTCACCGACCTCGCCAGGAACCTGACCAGCCTGTCCGGGCCCGACCTGGAGTGGCTACATTCCCTCGTATCGGACTGGCAACTCCTCGCCGATTTGTCGTTTGCCGATCTCATCTTGTGGGTGCCGCAACGCGGACCGGAGGAATCGGGCGACCCGGGCTGGGTGGCGGTCGCTCAGATGCGCCCGACGACGGGGCCGACATCGTTCCCGGACGACGTGGTGGGCACCGTGGTCGGGCCGGGCGAGCGCCCGGTGCTCGACACCGCGCGCCGCGAGCGCCGCATCCACCGGGAGAGCGATCCCGACTGGACCTCCGGCGTCCCCGTGCGGGCCGAGGCGATCCCGGTGACCAGGGACGACCGGGTGATCGGGGTCATCGAGCGGTCGACCAACCTGAACGGCGCGCGGACGCCGAGCCGGCTCGAGCTGACGTACCTGGCGGGCGCCGACGATCTGGCCCGGATGGTGTCGGAGGGCACCTTCCCCTACCCGGGACACGACAGCACGCTGGTCCGCTCGCCGAGGGTGGGGGACGGCATGCTCCGGCTCGACACCGCGGGCCTGGTCACCTTCGTCAGCCCGAACGCGCAGTCCGCCTACCGCAGGCTCGGGCTCGCGGCCGACCTCATGGGAGCCGAGCTTGGCTCCGCCACCGCGCATCTGACCGCGTCGGGCAAGCCCGTCGACGAGGGGCTGATGCCGGTCGCCAGGGGCCGGGTGCCGCGAGAGACCGAAATCGACGTCAACGGCACGGTGGTGCAGCTGCGTTCCATCCCGCTGGTGGTGGGCGGCCAGCGGACCGGCGCGCTCGTCCTGGTCAGGGACGTCACCGAGTTGCGCCGCAGGGAACGCGAGCTGCTGACCAAGGAGGCGACGATCAGGGAGATCCACCATCGGGTGAAGAACAACCTGCAGACGGTTGCCGCGCTGCTGCGGCTGCAGGCCAGGCGGCTGCAGGCGCCCGAGGCGCGGGCTGCGCTTGAAGAAGCGGTGCGACGGGTGGGGTCGATCGCGATCGTGCACGAGACGCTGTCCCATGCGCCGGAAGAGATTGTGGATTTCGACGGCATCGCCGACCGGGTTGCGATGATGGCGGGGGAGGTGTCCTCGCCCGAGGTGCGGGTGACGCCGAAGATCACCGGTCAGTTCGGGATGCTTCCATCGGTCGTCGCGACGCCGCTGGCGATGGTTCTCACCGAGCTGCTGCAGAACGCCCTGCAACACGGCTTCGGCGCCTCGTCGCGGTCGGCCGGCGGGATGATCGAGGTGGTCGCCGCGCGTGCGCCCGAGCAGCTCACCGTCACGGTGACCGACAGCGGCGCGGGGCTGCCGCCCGGATTCGACCTGGAGAACGCCACCAGCCTTGGCCTGCAGATCGTCAGGACGCTGGTGGAGGGGGAGCTCGGCGGTCGGCTGATCCTGGCCGATCGGCCCGGCGGGGGCACAGTGGCGACGATCGACCTGCCCGTCCGCTACGAGCCGATGCCCCGCCCGTCCTTAGGGCGGGGGCTTGAGCCCGCAGGGCCCGAGGACCGCGGCCCGAGGGCCTGCGTCAGGCTCAGACAGCCGCGCGAGCCCGCAGCCGAACGGTCCTGCGCTTGAGCGCCCGTCGCTCGTCCTCGCTCAGACCGCCCCAGACGCCCGCGTCCTGGCCGCTGTCAATGGCCCAGCGCAGGCATTCGTCAATCACGCTGCACCGTCGGCAGACCTGCTTGGCCTCTTCAATCTGCAGGACCGCGGGGCCGCTGTTTCCGATCGGGAAGAACAGCTCGGGATCGGCCTCGCGACAGGCGGCGATGTTGCGCCAGTCCATGGTGTCCACTCCTTCTCGACGTAGCGGCCGGTCATCGGTGGCCGCCGCTCGCCACATCGTGCTTGTGAAGTATTTCACGAGCCATGTCATATGACGGGAATGGGTGTTGTATTCCCGATCTTTGGTGATGCCCATGTGACCGCATCCAGGCATCTGGTAGAGCCCGGATGCGCTCCGACGGGTGACCTACCCACGTCCGTTAACGTTCGAACACAGTGGGTGGTGTCGCCCCAGGCACCGGGTCTAGCCTCTCAACCGGGCTGAGCCAGCGCAAGAGGGCGCGGCAAACGAGTCTTACGAATTTGATGTCAGATCAATCACAGTAAGAGAGTTACGTCACGCTACAACACACATTGCGTCGGGCACAAACCGGAACGCAACCGACTCTCTCTCGCCCAGGTACTCGCCGTCGATGTGGAAGGCCGTCGGGCGGGCGGCCTCGAAAGCAAGCTCGTCAAGCGCCGCCGCGCTGACGATGTCCCGGCCCGACGGGAGGTCCTGGTTATCCGTGTGCATCATCTGGCCGAGCGCCGCGAGCGTGGTCAGGGTGCGCATCCGGCGGAGCGCGAACAGGTCAAGCCCCGAGCTGAAGTCCGCGTGCGCGAGACCGACCGGGTGGCTGCCCAGGTACGTCCACGGCGAGCTGTTCGTGACCACGCCCATGAAGAGGCCGGAAACCGGCGGCTCGCCGGGGGTGCGCAGGGTCAGCGCCGGGCGACGCCGGTCCACTTCGTAGTACCTGCGCACGGCCGTGCGCAGGTACGCCGCCACTGAGGCGCGCCGGCCCCGGGCCCGCTGCCGCTCGATGTCGGCGATCACCTCGGCGTCGAGCCCGAGGCCGGCGCTGAACGTGAAGTAGCGATCCTCGGCCAGGCCCAGGCCGATCTTGCGCCGCGTCCCGGCCGCCACCGCCGACAGGATCCGCTGCACCGCCCCGCCCGCGTCGGCCGGCAGCCCGAGCGTGCGGGCGAAGACGTTGGCGCCCCCGCCCGGTATCGGCGCGAGGGCCGGGCGCCCCTCCGGCACCTGCATGATGCCGTTGACGACCTCGTTCACGGTTCCGTCGCCGCTGAACGTCACCACCAGGTCGTAGCCGCGCGAGGCCGACGCGGCGGCGAGCTCGCCCGCGTGGCCGCGATACTGTGTTTGTCTGGTATCCAGCTCTAGCCTGGAGCCGAGCGCGCGGACCACCAGGCCGGCGTCGCGTCCGGTCATGGCGGTCGCGCGAGGGTTGATGATCAGCAGCGCGCGCACGTTGCTCAGGTTAACGGTGCCTGGAGGGAAGCGAGACTATGGGTATGCGTTCGGCCACAGATTCCCCGAATCTGCTGTGGCTGGCGGCTGCGGCGCAGGGACTCGAGGCGGCCGGTCTGCTCGTGGTGGTCGCGCTTAACCTGAGCGACCTGGCGAGCGGGCAGACGTACCAGAGGTCGAACGCGATCGCCGTGATCGTCATCGAGCTGATCGTGGCGATCGGCGTGGCCGCGATCGCGGCGGGGATCGTGCGGGTACGGCCGTGGAGTCGGACTCCCGCCGTGATGACGCAGGTCTTCGCCATCATCATCGGCGTCGTGCTCATCCAGGCCCACCGGCTCGGGTGGGGCCTTCCCGCCCTCGTCTTCGCGGTCGCCGGACTCGCGGGGCTGTTCGCCCCGACGAGCCTGCGAGCACTGCAGCGCCCCGGGGGGACGACCCCCCCGTGACCCCCCGCGTACGGAGGGCTCCCGCCCCCCATACCCCCTGGCGGGCCCCCCGCAAAAACGCGCGAGACCCGAGGCAGAGGGCTGCGCCCTCAGTCGTCGCCGGTGAGGCCCTCGCGTAGCTGAGCGAGGGTCCTGGCCAGGAGCCGGGACACGTGCATCTGGGAGATGCCGAGCTCCGCCGCGATCTGCGACTGAGTCATGTTCCCGAAGAACCGCAGCAGCAGGATCTTCTTCTCCCGCGGCGGCAGCCGTTCGAGCAGCGGCTTCAGCGACTCCCGGTACTCCACCCCCTCGAGCGCCTCGTCGATCATGCCGAGCGAGTCGGCGACCGCGGGTGCGTCCTCGTCGCCGGAGTCGGGGGCGTCAAGCGAGACGGTCGAGTAGGCGTTGGCTGACTCGAGTCCCTCGAGGACCTCCTCCTCCGTCATCTGCAGGTGCGCGGCGAGTTCGCTGACGGTGGGCGCGCGGCCCTCCCGCTGCGCCAGCTCCCCGATCGCCTTGGTCAGCGAGAGCTTGAGCTCCTGCAGTCGCCGGGGCACCCGGACGGCCCAGCCCTTGTCCCTGAAGTGCCGCTTGATCTCGCCGACGATGGTGGGCGTGGCGTAGGTCGAGAACTCGACGCCGCGTTCCAGGTCGAAACGGTCGATCGACTTGATCAGGCCGATGGTCGCGACCTGGGTCAGGTCGTCGAGCCACTCGCCGCGGTTGCGGAACCGCCGGGCGAGGTACTCGACCAGCGGCAGGTGCAGCTCCACCAGGGTCGACCGGATCTTCGCGCGCTCGGGGTCGTCGGCCGGCAGCTTGGCCAGCCGCTCGAACAGCTCCCTCGCCTGCGTCCGGTCGGGCGAGGAATGCTCGGACCGCGCCGGCAGCGGCGCGGGATCCTCGCTCACCGTCACCTCGAACTCTTCGGTCACCTGGACCTCGTATTCGCTACTCACCCGGATCCCTACCCGCCCCGCCGCTTGGCGAGGACGATGGAGACTCGGTCGTCCGGGCCGACCTTTGAGTCCACGCTTCCGGCCAGCGCGGACAGCACGGTCCAGGCGAAGGTGTCGCGCGCAGGCATCCTGGCCTGCGCCGCGGTCACCGACACGGTGATCTTCACCTGGTCGGTGCCGAGCTCAAAGACGCATTCCAGGTCGGTGCCGGGAATGGCCTGGGCCAGCAGCATCGCGCAGGCCTCGTCGATGGCGATGCGAAGATCCTCGATCTCGTCGAGGGTGAAGTCAAGCCGGGCGGCGAGCCCGGCGGCGGCGGTGCGCAGCACGGAGAGGTACGCGCTCTCGGCTGGCATCTTGACCTGCACGTAGTCGGCGGTATCCCGGTCCCCTGGGGGCGCGGTCGTCGCGGCGGTGTCTTCGGTCACGTCTCTCCGTCATTCGGCTCGCTGGCCGGCGTTATGCCGGCCACTGATTGCAACTTACCGTCATCAGAGTACGGAACGCGGCAGCGCCGCCCCGTAACCGAGGCGGCGCTGTCCTATTTGGTGCCAGTGTGACCGTCAGGCCTTCTTGGTCTCCCAGAAGATCGCGGCGATCTCATCGATCTTGGCCAGCAGTTCGTCCGCGGTGGCCACGTCGACCGACGACTTCGTCCCCCCGCCGCCCCCGGCCAGCTTGGTGGCCTCGTTGAAGAGCGTGTTGAGCTGCGGGTACTTCTCGAAGTGGGGCGCCTTGAAGTAGTCCGTCCACAGCACCCACAGGTGGTGCTTGACGAGCTCCGAGCGCTGCTCCTTGATGATCAGCGCGCGAACCCGGAACGCGGGGTCCTCGTTGGCGGCGTACTTCTCCAGGATGGCCTTCACTGACTGCGCCTCGATCTTTGCCTGCGCGGGGTCGTAGACGCCGCAGGGTAGGTCGCAGTGGGCATGAGCGACGGACTTCGGCGCGAGCAGACGGGTGAGCAGCCTCATCGATTCCCTTTCTCCGTACCAGATCAGTAAGGTTTCACTGCTGACACTACTCGTGTGGCCCGGAGGTAAACGTGCGCGCCCGCCCGAACCGCTGGCCGGTTATCCGGGTGGCGGTCGCGGAGGAATCCATGACGCCCGCGCTGCGCCCCGGTGACTGGCTGCTGGCGTGGCGCACCCGCCGGGTTCGACCCGGCCTGGTGGTGCTGGCCTGGCACCCTCAGCGCCCGGGTTTCCTGCTCGTCAAGCGGGTCGCGTGGCGCGAGCCAGGGGGCTGGTGGCTGGCCTCGGACAACCCGGTCGCGGGCGCGGTCGACAGCGCCCGCTTCGGCCCGGTCCCGGCCGAGAACATCGTCGCGGTGGTGCTGGCCCGCTACTGGCCGATCCGCAGGCGCGGGTAGCTGCTGCCTGGCTGTCGCGAACGGACCGTTGTTCCAACGACAAGACCCCGCCCCCTCGGATCGGGGGCGGGGCCTTGTCAGGGTGTGCGCCTGGCTACTCCGCCGGCGCGTCGCCCATGACCACGGACTGCTTGGCCACCAGGACCTCGACCTCTTCCCTGGGCAGCTTCGTCCACTGCGCCCAGAAGAAGATGACCAGGCTGAAGACGGCCACGATGAGCATGTCCCACCAGAACGGGATGCGGCCGGTGTTGATCGGCGGCGCGCCCGAGCCGTACTGGCCCTGCCAGGAGATGATGCCCATGCCGATCAGGTAGACCGGCAGCCACTGGGCCGACTTCCAGTCGAGCGGCGGGCGCTCGGGGTCGAACATCATGCAGATCGCGATCAGCACGTAGCCGATCACGAGGCAGATGCCGAGCTTCCAGATGACGTTGAAGCCCGACCAGTAGATGATCATGTTGGCGATGATGAACGCCAGCGGCGAGAACCAGACCGCCCCGGGCACCTTGTACGGCCGGGGGGTGTCGGGCACCTGGCTGCGGAAGGCGGACAGCGAGAGCGGCGCACCCGCGTACATCAGCACGCTCGCCCCGGTGACCAGTCCGACCAGCGCCTGCCAGCTCGGGAACGGCAGCAGGAAGAAGATGCCGAACACGAACGAGATGATCAGGCTGATCCACGGCACGCCGTACCTGCTGGTGCGCTGGAAGATCTGCGGGTAGTACCGGTTCCTGGCCAGACCGTAGCCGACCCGCGAGGTCGAGGTCTGGTAGATCATGCCGGTGCCGAACGGGGAGACGAAGGCGTCGATGTGCAGGATGATCGCCAGCCAGCCGAGCCCGGCCAGCCCCGCGATCGCGGCGAAGGGATACGTGGTCACCGCGGTCGCCGGATTCGCCAGCGGGCCGCTGGTGATGCTCGAGATCCCCGCGAAGCCGTTGTGCAGCAGGTCGGTCGGCGTGGCGCCGATGAGGACGACCTGGCACAGGCAGTACACCAGGGTGCCGATCAGCACCGAGATGATGATCGCCCTGGGCAGGTTCTTGCCCGGGTTCTTGATCTCGCCCGCGAGCTGGTCGGCCTGCTCGAAGCCGAGGTAGGAGAACACGATGCCCGCGCCTGGGATCGCGCCGAACACGGCCTTGATGCCGAACGGCATGAAGCCGCCGCTGCCGTTGTTCGGCCCGGCCACGCCGGCCGTGAAGTTACCCCCGTGGAACTTGAAGAACAGCACGATGATCGCCAGCACCGGGACCGCGATCTTCCACCACATGATCGTGTTGCTGACCCGGGCGAAGTACTTCACCGCGAGGAAGTTCAGCGCGGTGAACGCCGCCATCAGCACGATCGCGAGCACGAAGCCGAGGTCGGTCGCCTTGCCGTCGACGAAGATGTTCGCCCACTGGCTGGTCGGGTTGCTCGTGCTGTGTACGTAGTAGGACCCGTACTCGATGACCGCGTAGACCTCGACCGGCGCGACGGTGACGGCCTGCAGCCAGGAGAAGAAGCCGAAGGAGATGCCCGCGACGCTGCCGAAGGCCAGGTGGGGGAATCGGGCCGTGCCGCCGGCCACGGGGTACATGCCGCCGAGCTCGGCGTGGACGAGGGCCAGGATGACGACGCAGATGCCGCCGATGATCCAGCCGTAGATGGCGGCCGCGCCTGCCGCGGCGGCGGCGCCCAGTCCGGCGAACAGCCAACCGGAACCGATGATGGACGTCTCCGACGACCAGATCGCTCCGATCAGCCCAACGTCGCGCCGCAGCCCGACGTCGGCCGGCCGGGCGATAGTCGCTCCGGCGGACCCAGTATCAGTTGCCATGATCGATAGCTCTTTTCTCGTTTCGATCGTGCCCCGCGGGGCTTGTCACTCGCTTGGCGGGGGTGCGCTTCAGCGAGTGAGCCTGTATATAAGCAGAGTGAGAACATCGTAGGGACGATCTACACCCTTCGGAAGTACCGTTCTGATGCGGTTTTATAACGCAGGTCACAGGCCGTGTGGTTGCACTCCAGCCGGCATAATGACATCCCCGCAGCGTCACGTCTCGATGTCCTGGGAATTACCTGTCGGTTTCGAGTATTTGGTTTGTGGCCGGCGCATTCTGGGGAGACATAGGGAGGCGCAGCTTGTGAAAGCATTCACGAGCAAGGGGGTCGCGAGTTTACCCCGCGGTGACCATTCGTTTCTGCTGCTTAACCGGGCTAGGCGTCTTCGCCGCGCTTGCGGGCCCGGTAGGCGGTGACGTTCGCCCGGCTGGCGCAGCGGTCCGAGCAGTACCGCCTGGTCCGGTTGACCGACGTGTCGACGAAGACCCCCTGGCAGGGCGCCGCCTGGCAGACGCCGAACCGGTCGAGGCCGAGGTCGGCCAGCCGGACGGCGAGCCCCATGGCCGCGCCGGCGGCGTACTTGTCGGACATCGAGCCGCTCTCGGTGTAGTGCACGTGCCAGGCCTGCCCGTCGTGACCGGAGAGCTGCGGGTGGACCGGGTACTGGATCAGCAGCTCGTTCAGTCTGGCCGCGGCTTCCGGGCCGCTGCCCTGCGAGCAGGAGACGAAGAAGCCGCGGAACTCGTCGCGGAGCATGAGCAGCGTCTCGAGGTCGGCGCGGGTCATGCCGTGGTTCAGGTGCTCCCGGTCGGATACGAGCGCGCGCAGACCGTCCATCGACGTCAGCAGGTCGCCGCCCTCGTGGCCGAGGCCGGCGGTGTTCACGAGTCGGACGGCGAGTTCGGCGTAAGACGTCAGGTCCACGCGGTTTCCTCGCTGCAGTGAGTCTGATGTAATAGGCTGTCGGTGCTGCTGAGTATTACACAGAACGACGCTCGCGGCGCAGAGCACAATGTACCAACGGGTAACCCCCGTACTTACAGTGATCACCGTCCATCAGGGCGTGTCGGCCGCGCACCCCGCGGCCGTGAGTCCCGGGCACTTGATCCTTCGCATGTCTTCCCGCTTTGGGGGTTACCGTGGCCGACGAGGCTGCTTCTTTCCGTACTCAGACTTCCCACGACGCTGACCCGGTCTTCGTGATGCACCGGGGCGGCAAGATCGGCGTCGAGCCCACCGTCGACGTGCCGGACCGGGCCGCGCTTGCCATGGCCTACACGCCGGGCGTGGCCCGAGTCTGCAGCGCCATCGCGGACCAGCCCGAGCTGGCCGGCGAGTACACCTGGACCGGCAACACAGTCGCCGTGGTGAGCGACGGGACCGCCGTGCTCGGCCTGGGCGACATCGGCCCGGCCGCCGCGATGCCGGTCATGGAGGGCAAGGCGCTGCTGTTCAAGCGGTTCGCGGGCATCAACGCGGTGCCGATCTGCATCGACGTCACCGACGTGGATGCCGTGGTGGCGGTGGTCACCGCGCTCGCCCCGAGCTTCGGCGGCATCAACCTTGAGGACATCTCCGCCCCCCGCTGCTTCGAGATCGAGGACCGGCTTCGGGCCGCCCTCGACATCCCGGTGATGCACGATGACCAGCACGGAACCGCGATCGTGGCGCTGGCGGCGCTGCGCTCGGCCGGGCGGGTGGTCGGCAAGGAACTGGGCGCGATGCGGGCGGTGGTCTGCGGGGCCGGCGCGTCCGGCATCGCGGTCTCCAAGATCCTGCTGGCCGCGGGCATCGGCGAGATCGGCCTGGCCGACAGCAAGGGCATGATCTACGACGGCCGCGACGGGCTCAACCCGGTCAAGGCCGCGCTCGCCCGGGTGACCAACGCCTCCGGGTTCGCGGGCGCCCCCGAGGCGGCGCTGCGCGACGCGGACGTCTTCATCGGGCTGTCGGGCGCGACGCTGCCCGAGGGCGCTCTCGCCCGGATGGCGCCGGGCGCGATCGCGTTCCTGCTGTCCAACCCCGAGCCGGAGATCCACCCGGAGGTCGCGCGGCGGCACGCCGCCGTGGTCGCCACCGGGCGCAGCGACTTCCCCAACCAGATCAACAACTCGCTCGCCTTCCCCGGCGTCTTCCGCGCGGCTCTCGACGTCCGCGCGACCGCGATCACCGAGAAGATGAAGCTGGCGGCCGCGGACGCCATCGCCGCCCTAGTCGGCGACGACGCCGCGCCCGAGTACGTCATCCCGAGCCAGTTCGACGAGCGGGTCGCCCCGGCCGTCGCCGCCGCCGTCGCGGCCCAGGCCCGGCTGGACGGCGTCGCGCGTTCGTAACGCCCGATCGCAGAAAGCGCGATCTTATCGGGCGTTACGAACGCTATGTCGCCCGGGGGGCAGCCCTTTGGCATCGGGGGCCAGCCCCCGATCACCCCCGCCCCCGTACCCCCCCGATGTCCGCTACGCGGACGGAGTGGTGCCCGCCTGCCCGGGCCTTTCCAGGCCGGGTAGGCGGCCGATAGGGTCGTGATCATGCTTGCCGCCTACGCCGCGCGTATCGATGCAGACAATCCGCTGAACGGGCTCGAGACGCGGGAGCGGCCGGACCCCGAGCCGCCCGCGGGCTGGGCCACGGTCACCGTCAAGGCCACCGCGCTCAACCATCACGATGTCTGGTCGCTGCGCGGCGTCGGGCTGCCCGCCGACCGGCTGCCGATGATCCTCGGCTGCGACGCGGCCGGGATCGATTCCGACGGCAACGAGGTGGTCGTGCACGCGGTAATCGGCGACGCCGCCGCCGGAGGCGGCGACGAGACCCTCGACCCGCGCCGTTCGCTGCTGTCCGAGGTGCACCAGGGCACGTTCGCCGAGAAGGTCGCCGTCCCGAAGCGGAACCTGCTGCCCAAGCCGGCCGCGCTCTCCTTCGAGGAGGCGGCCTGCCTGCCGACTGCGTACCTGACCGCCTACCGGATGTTGTTCGACAAGTCGGGCGCCCAGCCCGGTGCGACGATCCTGGTCCAGGGCGCCAGCGGCGGGGTCGCCACCGCGCTGATCCTGCTCGGCCGGGCGGCCGGCTACCGGATCTGGGTGACGAGCCGGAGCGAGGCCAAGCGCGACGCGGCGGTCAAGCTCGGCGCCGACCAGGCGTTCGCCACCGGCGCGCGGCTGCCCGAGCGCGTCGATGTCGTGATGGAGACCGTCGGCCAGGCGACCTGGTCCCACTCGGTCCGCTCGCTCAAGCCCGGTGGCCGCATCGTCATCTCCGGCGCCACCAGCGGCGACATCCCGCCCGCGGAGCTCACCAGGATCTTCTTCACCCAGCTGTCGGTCGTCGGCTCCACCATGGGGACCCGCGACCAGCTTGGCAGGCTGCTGCGCTTCTGCGAGCAGACCGGCACCCGCCCCCTCATCGACCGGGTCCTCCCGCTCGCGGACGCCGCGGCCGGCTTCGCGGCCATGATCGACGGCACCCACACCGGCAAGATCGTCTTCGTGCCCTAGCGTTCGGGGGGCGGCGAGCGCCGTCATCGTGTTCCCAAACGCCGCCAAGCCCAGCCAAAGAGACCTAAGCGACGCGTGTTACCAACGGCGCGGCCCCTAGGAGTCCTTGGAGCCAGGGTCCTTCGGCGGCGGCGTGTCCGACGGGGCTGAGGTGTTCATCGGCCCCAGAACTTCGGTCCGGATCCGGTCCAGGGTGTCGGCCAGGATGTCGCGCAGGGCGGGGATGACCTCGCTGCCGAGGACGTTGCTCGAGTCCCACGCGACCGAGCGCAGGTCGGTCACGAAGTCCCTCGCCAGGCGTTCGAAGTCGCGCAGCGCGCCGAGGTCGTGGGCGCGGCCGGGCCGATCAGCCCAGTGGCTCCACTCGCTCCAGTTGCTCCAGCCGTTCCACTGCTCGCGGGCGTCGACGCGCAGCTGGGCGGCCTCCTCGCGCAGCCGCTGGGCGTGGCCGCGGGCGTCGTCCCGCGCCTGCCGGGCGCGCTCACGGGCCTGCCTGGCCTGGGTCCAGGCGCCTTCCTTGGCCTGTCGGGCTTGCTCGCGGGCGGCGTCGGCGGCCTCGCGAGCGGCGTCGGCCGCGTCGCGGGCGGTGTCTCGCTCGGTCTGCCGCACCTCGCGGGCGGCCCTGGTCAGCTCCTCGCGCAGGCTGCGGACGGTGGCCCTGACGTCCTCGCCGAACTCACGGGCGATATCGCTGACCGACTCGGACAGCTCCTCCTCGAGCTCGTCGAGCTCGGCGCCGCGGCTGCGCAGCTCCTCGCGGCCGGCCTCGGTGATCCGGTAGACCTTGCGGCCGTTCTCCTCGTCGTGCGTGACCAGGCCCTCATCCTCAAGCCGGGCCAGCCTCGGGTAGATCGTCCCCGGAGACGGGGCGTAGACGCCCATGAACCGGTCCCGCAGCAGCCGGATGACCTCATAACCGTGCCTCGGCTCCTCGTCGAGCAGGCGCAGCAGGTATAGCCGGAGTCGTCCATGGCGGAAAACCGGGGTCATCGGGTCTCGCTCTCTTTTCCTTCCCGGCGCAGACGCCGCAGTAGCGTCACCGAGCCGGACA
>Ga0335072_10006651_pt1 | contig 16889 bp, 18 predicted proteins | sample Lox_Sample_21_FD_206725 | JGI IMG/M metagenome (GOLD analysis project Ga0335072, IMG submission 206725) | Soil microbial communities from Loxahatchee National Wildlife Refuge, Florida, United States - Lox_Sample_2.1 | ecosystem: Environmental > Terrestrial > Soil > Wetlands | place: USA...
AATGTAAGCGGGCCACCTACGAAAGAGGGGCTAAGGCGTTATGAAAGCGGCAATTCTTCCAACAACGAAGCGACTTTTGTGGAATAGCATCAAGCAGCGACAAGTTCTCTCCCTCAATGTCTGTCAGAGACGATCATAGAAGTCTACCGAGATCTGCTTGCTCCGAACACCCCTCCTATTTCCGTGAGAGCTACCCTGAGCATGTGATTGATTCTGAACAAACTGATGTAGCCCATGCCCCAAAGAATGGTGGCACTAAAGGTCAGACGAAGGTGAGCATTTCGTAATATTATTTCTACACTCTAAGGGTATCTGGGTAGTTGTTACAAGGCGACCCTAACTCCCAAATTTCGTTTCTTTGAAGGGATAGGCCACCGTATCGCCCTTTCGTATCCAAATTTTCATCTTCTTTTTGCTCACCACGTGTTCGACGAAGACTTCGCGTGTATGTTCCGCCTTAAATTTTCGAATGAAGCGTGGGTCCCACAGCTCACTGGCGACTCCGAGGTCCTTGCAGCATCGCATCATCGCATTGGATTTGCAGCCTTCCGTCGCAGTAGGAATGCCACCTGGTGAGAAGTAATCTTGCTCGCCACGGGCAATCGATACCAACCTATCCAAGCAAATCAGTCATGCATCTAGTAGCCGTAAGCCCAAAACAAACATACCGTCCGTGAGCAAGCAGAGCATATTCCCTGGTCACTGCCTTAGCTGTAACGATGCTCTCGCCTCGCGGTGCAAGTCCCCATCCACCTGGCCCAAAAGCCTTATTGAGTATCCGCCTGTACTTGATCTCTGGCAGATAAATAATACCATCTGGCTTTATCTCCACATCTTCTGGGTCGAGCGGCTTGAGTAGGATGTCGGCAGTTTCTTTGGAAAATGGCTCCGCAGATAGACCGTGGAAGGAGCTTGTCCAGTCGACTTGTGAGGGGTCATCTTCTGTGAGCTTTATAGGTTGGTCGGAGAGGCCAGATGTCAGAGATGTGGTGCTGGACATCGAAGATGCAGCGGGCTTGGACGTGTTGCTGGAAGAGGGCGTCTGGGCGAAAGAAGGAGCTGCAGTTGAGGGCTTCGGAATTGCCGTGGTGGCCTCTGCATTGCGTCGATAAGATGCTGTGAACAGCGATCGTCGAGCTGGCGTAGCGTAGTCAAGTTTGATATTTTCTCTGTGACGAACAGCTGTTGGTGAGCTGAACAATCTTGCTCGAGGTGCCTGCGTGTTAAATGCTCGTGACAATGCCTGCGCGAGATGTCGGGCACTGGGTGATGATACCGACATCGTAAACGACAGTCAATCAGTGGTGGGGGCAGGCGGGTGGCAGGTCTACCTGAGAAATATAATTCGCGAAAACGCCGAGAACATTTTGGTGTTTGGGTGCACGCTTCAACGCGGGAAAAACACGGGTCACAAAATCGCGGTAAAAGTCACAGATGTGGCCCACTGGTGAACGCAATTATGCACTTGGCGATCCCGAGTCTTTGCTAGCGAACCTTTTGTAGAGAAGGCTTGTTTACAATAGTATGGAGTGCTTAATACAATGTACATAGATGGCAGAGTCCCTGCACTTTGCCGCTGTCAACCTCATTCTGAGTCTGCAACTCCGGCCACTCCCAAGGTGATGCCCTTTGGCTGAGCGTTATTTCGTTCAACCCCTCCAGCGCCAGCTCTATTCGCCTTCTCCGCCGCATCGTAGTCACAAGCATATAAGATATGAATGATCCTTTGCGCTAGGGAGGTAAGGGCGCGACGACGAAGGTTTGCAATATGGCTCTACTCCTCATTCACATCAAAATATCCAAATCTAGGCGTGGTCTCTTCAAAATTGCATCTAGTGTCCCTGCAGCGTCCGAGGTTGTATCCTCTCTCTGCCTCTTTCTGTGGACTGTTGCTCCGCAGAATATTCCGAGGGTGCCGTGCAGCTCTTCTACAGTGAGCTCCTTTATATCCTCGACTCCTGAAGACTGTCTCAAATTGACAATCCACTTCTCCCCTCTGTTCATGAAGTTCCGGCAGTATGGCCCAGGCAAGGCGTGTGAGCATGAAAACGGGGTGGACGGCAGCCGGGATCTCGATGGCCACGTTTGTGAATACTTCGGGCCTAAATACACATAGGGGCAAGGAAATGCGATACCCAAATTCTGCTTTCGCGTAAACAATAATGTCGCAGCGTCGAATGCGGTGTGGATGTCTAGCACTTAAGTGCCAAAGCATTTGCCACGCCGTCGACCCAAATTGGCACCGCTCAGGATTGATTGGTGTTGTACCTGTGCATCTCTTGCTTTCCAGCTCGGTCCCGGGGCAAAGGTGTGCGCGTTCGATCTGGGAGACACTGGAGCGTGAGGGGAACTTGAAGAGTGGTGGCGCAATATCAGGAACGAAGGTCCATCCTGGAGGTGGATTTGCCGTAGCCTCTGCGTGTCAATAAAGTTTCGGCATTCAGTTCCAATTTGTCACCATTTCCCGTTTCTTGTAAGCCAACCATCCCAGCCATTTTTCAACAATGATGCCGCATAACAAATAGATGCCGCCATGTGGACCGTCGATGAGTGGGCGAGTGACCTCCCCTACTACGAGCACCCTGGCACGAACCAGCAAACCTGGACACCTCCGGATGGCACTGACCTCGACACGCTCGAAACATACGTGGCTGCCGTTGATCAACATGCGGAGCGTGCCGGCGCCGCCTCTAGACCCTGCCACAAAAAACCGGAGAGATAGGAAGCGCAAAGGGCAGGAAGAGAGAGCGGTGGCTATCGCTGAGACATCATGCCGTGCTGCAGAGCTATCTTGTTGTAGGGGACATAGGCAGGATGAATAGGACGAGCTTGGTCAATCGGTCCAGGGGTGCCTTGAACAAACGCTCGGCCTGACATGATCGCTACTCAAGCTAGATCAATCCATCCGCACACCTTCATCCACCTACCATCGAGAGACTCTGCATTTCATTCTGGTATTTTACAGGCAAGGATTGATGCACAGCAGCCGTTACGGAATGAAAGGCTATATTTCGATCTATTCCGTTGATCTCTTTTCTCTTGTCTCCTGCCTGTCCACACCAGCCTCGCTCTCAGGCTTTCCACTCTTCTCCATAACAGAATGCTCTTCTGCGTCATCCAAGTTCTCCTCCTCTCCTTCCACTCTCTCCCCACTCTTCCTCTCCAAACTGCTCTCTTCCCCTTCGCTCCTCTCCTTCCCAGCTCGCCGCCCCTCCTCCTTCAGCTTCTCGTCGTCCTCCCGATCCAGCTTGATCTGTGGCATCAGCCAAAATGCCAGCACTGTGGACAAGGCTGCCAACGCAGCGCAGACGAGGAACACAATGCGGAAGCCACGCTGGTAGGCCGGGACCAAGGCCGCACGGACTTGCTGATTACTTAGACTCTCCAACGCCGTCTCCGGCTGATCCAGCACCCCCTGGATCGCCACCTCGCTCAGTCCGAATCCGGATATGGAGCTACGAATTATATTGTTGATGATAGTTCCTGAAATGGCAAGACCCAGCGTGCCCCCTAGGTTGCGCACGAAGTTGCGCGTGGCGGTGACGACGGCCATGTCGCAGCGCTGCACGCCGGCTTGGATGGCGATGAGGGAAGGCTGGAGCGTTTGGCCGACGCCGAAGCCGGTGAGGATGGCGTAGCCGATTTGTTTACTGAGCCCATTACTTTCGTCGAGAGTGGAGAAGAGGCCGATGCCTATAGCCCACGTCGCCCACCCGATGAGGATGGACTCGCGGTAGCGCCCAGTCCAAGAGACGATAAGGCCGGAAGTGGTTGAGGAGAGGGTTTGCACGAGGGTGATGGGGAGGAGGAGAGCGCCGGACTGGACGGCAGAGTAGCCGTAGACGAGCTGGTAGAAGGTGGGGATGTAGTAGACCTGTACGAGGAAATTCCAGCCGTTGACGAACATCGTGAGGCAGGCGCCGTCTACCAGGCCACTTTTGAAGATGTGCATTGGAACGAGTGGCTTGCTTGTGCCTTTCCACTGCCAGACCACGAAGGCGGCTGAGATGGCGAGGCCTACGAGGAGTGTGGAAAGGACTTGTGCTGAGGACCATACGTACTCGCCTCCGGCCCAGGTTAGGGCTAGGACAAGGAGGGCGGAGCCGGCGAGAGCGAGGAAGATGCCGGGAAAATCGATGGCGCGGAGCTTGGCGCCGATGGAGCCCTTGACTTTCTTTAGGGGCATGAAGAATACCACTGCGAGAGCCGTCAGCACGCTGATCGGCATCTCCATCCTGAAAATCCAGCGCCAGCCTTCTGGGCCCGTACTGCTCAAGGCGCCGCCGATGACTGGGCCGATGCCGTTTGCGATTGCGACGACGGCGCCCAGGATGCCCTGGTACTTGCCGCGCTCGCGGAGGGTGACGACGTCGGAGACGATGGCCTGGACAATGGTAATGAGGCCGCCGCCACCGATGCCGGTGATGGCGCGGAAGGTGATGAGCTGGACGGCGGTTTGGGATAAAGAGGATGCCAAGGAGCCGAGAAAGTAGATGGCGAGGCCAGTGAGCAGGATAGTCTTGCGGGACCAGATGTCAGAAAGGCGGCCGTAGAGGAGCTGGAAGGAGGTGGTGGTGAGAAAGTAGCCGCCAGCGATCCAGGCGCGTTGGGAGCCCGCGTTGAGGGAGGTGGAGATGATGGAGAGGGAGGCGGCCAGCATGGTCTGGTCCATGAGGGCGACAAAGTCGACGGAGGCGCAGGCGAGGAAGATCTGGCATTGTTTAGGAGGTTGTCAATTGGATAGAGGGGTTGAGAAGCGTACGGTGATGACTTTAGACTTGGAGACATAGTTGGTCTGCTCGTTGAATTGGTGCGGTGCTTGTGTGGTGGCATCTTGGCTTTCGAGTGATGAGGGCGTCTTTTCGTTTGATGCTACCGCCAGATCAGGTGCCTCCGTAGGCAGAGCACTGTCTCTCACTTGGTCACTCATCTTGAGGAAGAAACTACGTCCAACTCAACCGACTAATCTGTAATGTTCCCAGGTCACATTTTGGCAAACAAGTGCGTAACGCAACATCTACTATCTTCGCTCTCCAATGCCAGTTATACTATCTATTACAAGGGGAACGTGCTGTTTGTCGTAGTCAAATGGAAATATCAAATCCAATTACTAACTGTAACACCACAACACAGCTATGTAGCATAGTGCTACGCTGGGGCGGCGGCCAGGCGTTAGAGGGGCGAAAGGTTGTTTTGTTGGGTCGCGTAGGCGGCCTCGTCTACGTTTAGGGGTATCCACAACGACCTGACCGGGAGGTTTTGTCGAGCTATGGGGGCGCCCTCGCCTACGTTTAGGCCCCTCCACAGCAACTTGAGAGGGATCCTGTGTGGAGACTTGTGCAGGAGCGTAGTCAAGGTCTTGATCACCCATTCAACGTAGCCATATTCTTCTTTTTCTTCTTCTTCTAGTGCTACTCCACGCCTACGGTTGCTACGCCGTACGCCTGTGACACGGTTGCTATGCCGTGTTGTAGCAGCTTCCAAAGTAGACCGCCTCAGCTCTTGAAAATAGACCCTCTCTCTCTGCCGCGGCCTGCTGTCCTAACGATAACGTCAAGTTCGAGCAACTCTTCCGAATGTTGGTGTGACGCCGCTTCTTCGTCCTCCCCATTCTCCACCTCTTCCTCTACGGAAGGGGTCTCAATGCTGTGCCGCCGGCCCGAGAAAGGTTTCTAGGAGGGCATCAGCTTCTTTTGTGTTGCCTGAAGATTCGTTGACTTGCTCGACATCAGTTACGCGGCCTACTACTGAGTTGAGGAAAGCAGCGTTACACTGGCAGGGAGTTTCTTCCGCCGCACGCCTGGCCATTCCTGCATCCGCTTAAGCGTGGATTCCAAACTCGACCAGACCGCGCACGATTCGTTGACGGCGTAGCGGGACGTTGCAACAGCTCGACAGCCTCTGACGCCTTCCCTTTCCTTTTCAACCCAGGTGGGCAACCTCAAGACCGCAGTGCCGCACTTTGTGGAGTGTTTGTTGCATCTACATTGCCGGTCACCATAATTGTCCTCGATAACGCTGTCTGTCTGCAAGGTGGCGACCATATTTCGCTTTCAACTCTGCCACGGTGCGACGTGAGGATGCGACGGTCGGAGTCGTTATCACGCTAGCTAATTGACGCTGTGCAGCACGGCGTTGCGCCCGTGGTGGATTCGCTCTTCAAATGCACTCAGGACATGTTCGCCGCGGGACAGTGACGTTATCTGCGTCTGGATCGACCATGATCATGGTATAACAATCCCGGCACTTGACCTGCGCATCGTATTCAACGGTGGAGTCTATAACGCGTGCTGTTGAGTTGCTTGTTCGATGAGTCGACCGGCGTGACATGGCGTAGCATGGTATCAGCCAGAAAGGCTGTAAGACGATTAGTAGACACGGTGCAACACATGATAAGCAAGTATAGAAGAGACAGAGGGAGAATAACAATAGGGAAAGGGCCTAATACTGAAAAGTCGGTGTGATAAAGCCGTCGTTAGCTCTCGTTGCTTTGATATTTGGCTGTGATAATATGTTTCCATTGCATGATTCTAACAATGGGCTGGCAATTGCGATCTATCCCGAGGTTCTTGGTGTTGAGTTTTGCACTCTATGCTATCTGCGAGTCCTTAGGGTCGAGATACTTGCTGCCAACGACGCTGCTTTGTTCTAATCCAATCTCCTCAAGGCGCGGGTGGACGATGACCTCCTTTGTGAGCTACGATGCTCGTTTAGGCCTGTAGATTCTCTTCGTAGGTGTAGCAGTAGATGTCCTTAGGCAGCCCGCTTGCGAGCGATCTCGGCCTTTTTCTCTGCGGCGTCGGCAGCTTTTTGCGCGATCTTGATCTGAATACAAGAAATTACCCAGAACAGTGCTGTCAGTAGCGTCAATCTGTGAAACTTCGGTCATGATCGACCGCCTATCGCGGCTTAGAATACGTTGCAAAGTGGGCGTTGGGGGTGGGAGAGAAGATATTTCATAATGTTCAAAACTCAACACCTAGGTTCCTATACAGATTCGAGTAACAGCGAGGTCTACAGCATCAAAACTACAATAATGGGGAATAACGACAGCAGATATGTTGGTGGCAAAAGGGGGGTAGTGAAGCCTATCCTTGGCGTCCGGGAAACTCGGTGCCAAAATGTGGCCCCAAACCCCCCACGTTCAATATACATCCCCAGCATGCAGCCATAACAGCCCAGTATCAGCCGAGAGGGCCAATAGTTGGTACATACATCCACTACGTCTCACTTGATCGCTTTATCTCCTGCTGCGCTCTTTGTTTCCTCATCTTCAACTTTGTGCGAGTTCTTTCACTAGAAGTACGTTGCACTAGGAAGAAGTTTGAAGCTGGCATTGACCCTAATTGAAAGCGTTAACCATGCTGCTTCTTTAATTCCTATCTACCTGTTCGAAATCTTGAGTGAAGTTATTCAGACTCACCCCCACATTCACCATACCAAACCTCATCGTAGCAGTTGAGCCGAGCAAAGACCTCGTCGTTGACGGTCCCACCGCTTCTCATCTTCCGTCAAGGTCAACTCGACCACCACCACCACAGCCGCCATCATGTCCATAGACATAGTCATTTACGACAGCACGGGCGTCCCCTGGCTGGACGGCCCCCTCATGCTGCACTCGTCGCGCGAGTCGAGCTGCAAGCTGACGCCCAAGCAATGTGCTTTTGAGACGGGTTTTTGGAGGTTCTGGTATGTTGTCTCCCAAAGAAGAAGCTCCTCGAGAGCTTGACAGACATCTTCGCATCCCTCATGTTGGCACTCTGCTAACCTCGACCAGGTATGAAGCCGACCACCGCTTTGGCCTCCCCACGATCGCCTTCCTAATGACGCCCATCATCCTCTTTACCCTCGCCGCCGCCCTCACGCTCTTCGCCCCGGCTTCCTTGAAGCGCTCTTCCCTCTACCGTCGTACCCAGGCCGGCCTCCGCTACCTCTCCTACAAGTCCTGGAAAATCGACTTTCTTCGCTGGTTCTCGCCCTCCCTCGGCGTCCTCCTCCTCGGTGCCGCAGGTGTCATCTTCTTCCTCGCCATGACACTGGGCCCACAGCCCTACTACTGGCCCAACACGCAGACGCTGTCCTTCGGCAATAGCCCACCGCTTGCAACGAGGGCGGGCTGGATGAGCATTGCGTGTTTGCCGTTTATCTTCCTACTAGGCGCCAAGGAGAATCCGATCACGCTGTTGACGCGGGTCAGCCACGACCAGCTGATGGTCTTCCACCGATGGGTGAGCTGGATGATGTTTGCGCTGGCGCTGGTGCACACCTTCCCGTTCATCATCTACCACCTCTGGAAAGGAGACATGTACACGCAATGGAAGACGTCTGTCTTTTACTGGACGGGCGTGATTGCCATTATCACGCAAGCATGGCTCACCTTCATGTCCATGCCCTTCATCCGGTAGGTCCTTTGCCCTGGCACAGACACACTGAACAGCGAGCTGACGTGTTAGCAACCGCTTCTACGAATTCTTCAAGGCCGTACACTACCTCATGTCCGCCCTCTTCTTCGTCTTCCTCTTCCTGCACTGCAACTTCCGCCTCAGCTCCTGGGACTACCTCATCGCCGCCGCCGTCCTCTACTCCGCCTGCCTCGCCGCCTCGCAACTCCGTACCTACTGCGAGCACGGCTGGAACCACCATGCCGCCCTCGAAATGCTCCCCTCTGGCGTCCTGAAAGTCACCGTCCCCACCTGCTCCACCTGGGCGCCGGGACAGCACGTCTTCATCCGCTTTCTGTGCTCGGGCCTGCATTCCTTCTCCGCGCACCCTTTCACGATCTGCTCGTTGCCGGTGCAGGAGCAGAACAGCCAGGACTGGAACACTGCAGACATGGTCTTCTACATCACTCCGCGAGGTGGGTTTACCTCACGCCTCGCCGCGCTAGCCCGGCAGAACCCCGGCCGCAAGGTCCGCGTGCTCCTCGACGGGCCGTATGGCGGGCTAAAGGACCAAACCCTCGCGCACTTCGACAAGGCCGTCATCATTGCCGGTGGGGCGGGTGCAGGCTTCACTCTACCGGTCATCAAAGATGTGTTGCGAAGGCAGTTCCAGAGTGAAGAGCGAATTAAGGATGGCCGGGCAGAGGGGATACGGACGACGGAGATCAAAGTCGTGTTAGCGGTCCGCAACGGCGCGCAGCAGGAATGGTATGCGAATGCCATCAACGACCTGCTCGACGACTGCGGCTGCGCCTTGACAAATATCTCTGTGGACATCCACGTCACGGGCGATGACTGGGTGCCGTGCCCGTCGTGTACGGGGCAGAACACGCTGGCCGGCAACAATGCGGACATCGAATCTGCGGGCTCAGTGCCGGATTCCGAGTCGGAAAAGAAGGAAAAGGGAATGCAGGGGAGGTGGATGGTCAATGGAAATCCAAACGTCATCACGCTGAACCGCAGCCGGCCGTGCCTGCCGGCGCTGATGGAAGACGCGACGAGCGCGACCAGCTCGGGTAAGAGCGTGGGCCTCACCGTCTGCGGCCCCTCCGGCATGCTTTTCGACGTCCGCAACGCCGCCGCCGACGCGCAACGGCGCGTGCTCGCTGGGAAGGGAGGAGGGCCGCAGGAGGTGTATCTGTACAGCGAGCATTTCGCGTGGTAGGCGCATGTTCATACTCAGCTCGGTAGATACCCGATATGTTACGAGCAATGTCTATATCTCTGCACACATGCCCCATCACCGAGCTTGCCGCGTGATCTATCGCTACCGCCCGGCCAATCGATGGCACCGCGGCTATGCACAAGCGCCATCCCCTCCGCAGACGCCCCCCATGTAACCATGACGTATAAGCCACGCCGCCTCCTCCCGCGCCATTCCGCCCTGCCGCAGCCACAGCGCAGCGGGCGCAGGTGCGAGGGCGGAGGCTCGTCAGTTTGCGAGGGGCAGATGCTGACGGACGGCGGGTTAGTATACGGCCGTGGACAGCGGGGTGTGGGAAGAGATGTGGACACGGTGGCAGGCTGTGACAACCGGTGGGGGCACTTGCTGAGGGCGGAGGGGAAGGGCATGGGGGAGAGGACGTGCGGGGCAGGAGAGAAGGGTCGGGAGCGTGGCAGGCGGGCGGAGAGCGTGGTGCGAGCACGAGGAAAGTCGGCGAGCGAGAACGGTGGTTTGATAGTCTTAATCGAATCGACCGTGAGTTTCGTTATCATCCAGCCGTCGTTCGTAGCGATTTAAAAGCTAGATCGGGAGCCTCCTTCGTGAAGATAGTAGTACCTAGCGCAGTCTTCGCCGGGGTGAGGAGATCTCGCTGGAGCGCATCTTTTTGCATGGGCAAGAGGGCCTATCTGATGTAAGGCCTATCAGCATCGAAGTTCGCACCAGCCGGAAGATACTGATCCCTTACAGCACATAGCGGTCTAACACCGAATTTTGATTTCTTATAGTCTTCTTGTTGTGCGTCCTGTTGTCTCGAGTGGTGGGCCCCTCTCTTATAACCGTTGGATTCGGCTCAAGCGTCTAGCTCCTTTAGCCGTGGCTTTTCGTTTCGCCATGGTGGTGGGAGGAAGGCGGCCGTGGGAGTAGGAGGGAGAAGAAACGGGAAAGCACGCGTAGTGATCAAACTGCGAGCATGGCGGAACGGGCTGCCACGCCCTTGAGTATATCTGTCTGTTGGATCCATACGGGTGAGACGAAGCGATTGTGCAGGAGGGAGCCCAAAATAACGGAAAGAAAGGGAGTCCATCGAGGGTGAGAGTGTAAGCGAGCCACGAGGCGCTCACCCTTCACTCACCCGTCGCTCACCCTCGCCCACCCTGCTTGCGAGGTGGGAGTGTTAAAGCGGTATGGTGTGGGGTGAGCGCGCAGGTGAGCTCGGAGCAGATTTTACTCTCTTGTGGCGCCAAGAGAACATTTAACGATGGAGCCCTGTGATCATACCATTTTCTCATCTTTTCCCGACGACCTTTCTGTCGCTGAGCTCCGACGAATCCGCGCCCGGCCTGGGCGGTTAGCTATCATCCAGAAAGAATGAATCGTCGTGTCCAAACTGAAACATACTTCGACCGAGGTACCCATATCTGGCGCTTTATGATTGGTTGCATCTCCAATAAACTGGACAACTAAAAGAACTTCGAGTCCCTTAACATTTCCTAACCAGGGATACGCATTGAGGTCCTGGCGCTTCTTCCGGCTACTGCATGGGCCACAATGCAGGTATACCAACTGTACTTCTGGGTTTTGATTCTTATGAAACGTCCTACGACCATGTATCACGCTCTGTCCTTCCCCTAAGTTGTCGTGGCGGATCTTCACCGTCTTTGGACCTCTGAAGCGCCTCGTATACTGTTGCGTAGAAACTAGAGTGATCATTTCTGTTATCTGAGATGGTAGGGCGTCTATATATATGGGGTACACGGGGGCTGCTGCCTGGGCGTCCAGCGCCCACCCCCTACCTATGAGTCACAGAGGGTTTCAGGATGGCCTTGAAACAAATATGAAACAAATGTGATGTCTGTTCTACGTGACATATACTCCAGGCCTTCGCAGCCTCCTTTATTTTTCTCTCTCTCTGTTTCCATGCTCCTACTTCAGTGACCAATCAAATGCCATTTTGGCTTGGGGGCTGACCGCACCAGATCTGGATCCATCTCTCGGGTAACACATCTCTATGCTCGTTCCTGCGTCACAGTGACTGCTTGCCTTCGTCTATGCTTCAGGGAACCAAGGCTACAGGCAGGAAATTCTTCGGCGCGCCCGCGCAGGCCGCTGCGACTCTGCGCCCTCGGTCTGTTCCCCTCTGATGTAGCAAATGTCCACGTCAACTAATAGTACCGTGACAGATGGAGGCGGTGTTCGCGGCCTCTCCTCCATTAGAATTCTCAAGAATATAATGGATCGCATAAATGCGAAGCGGCCTCTAGGCGACACGTTGCAGCCGTGGCAGGTGTTCGATATGATCGGAGGGACGAGCACTGGCGGGTAAGTTGATCCAAGAAATCGATGAATTTAGTTCGAACACTCTGGTTCTCTTCGACTCTGTCAGTACCACCTATAATCTTGATCAAGCCTCCTGACACCCTGTTTCTAGGATCATTGCCATCATGCTAGGCCGCCTCCGCATGACCTTAGAAGACTGCGAGGATGCCTACCTACAGCTGTCGAAAAAGATCTTCACCCCGAGGAGGACAAGTCGGATTATGCAAAAATGGGACTTCTTGAATGCCAACGGGAAATTTGATGGGGAAGTGTTGGAGAAAGCGATTAAGGATTGTATCACGGCGAAATTTCCTGAATTGTCGGCAGATGTGTTGCTGAAAGACCAGGACGCGCCTTGCAAAACGTGGGGCCTCATTTCTGTCGGTGTGGGCATCCTTGTGAAGGTGGAGCTGACACTCTAGTCTCAACAGGTTTGTTGTGGCCGTCCGCGAGAGCAACTCCGAACCCGCAATCTTACGATCGTACAAGAATCCGGAGAAGGAATGGTTGTTGTGTGATGAGTGTGCGATATGGCAAGCTTGCCGAGCGACCTCGGCGGCGACGACTTTCTTCGACCCGATCAGCATTGGGAAATTCGGCCAACGGTTTGTAGATGGCGGCATCCTCTACAACAACCCCATTCAGCTGGTGGCACTAGAAGCGGGATACCTGTGGCCAGAGCAAGAAGCCATCATCCTCAATATTGGCACGGGCAGTCCTACGAGTCCGCATTTCGCAGGGAATCTAGCGGACATCGCGGAAGCCATGGGGCGGATCCTCACCAGAACCGAGAACACATACAATGAGTTCTTCGAAAGTCACCAGGAGATGGCAGGGCGAGGCTTGTTATTTCGCTTCAATGTCATTCAAGGACTTGAGCATGTGGGTCTGGACGAATACAAAGAAGTTGCTCGCATTGTAGATGCCACGGATACCTACTTGGATGACCCTAAGACGTGCATAGAATTGAAGGCATGCGTGGAGAAGCTTTCGGGAATCCCGATCGAAGGTATAACTCCCTTTCCCGAGACTTTTCCAGCCTAGGCCAGTTTGCTACTCACTCTCAATGTCATTTTCTACATGGTATTTGGGCCAATCAGAATGTCTGGCTAGATCTAGGAGTCAAAATGTTGCAGAGCAAATGAGAGACATCTTCGAGCAACTCGACCATCCGCTAACATAATTTTGAGCACACAATTGCGCCTTCTTAATGTCCCCTTACTAACGCTTCTCATAGATCACCAGATTACGTCGGACGAGAGTCGACAGATCAAGAACTGGCTCTCTCCCATTAACTTCTTTGTGACGCAGCATGACACGTTTGATAGGTGCCAAGAAGGAACGGGTCAGTGGTTTCTGGAGGCGAGCGAGTTCAAGGATTGGGTTTTCGGCTCGGGGAAGACATTGTTATGTCCAGGACGAGGTAATCTATATGCGATCACGTCCCAAATATGCAGATTCGGTTGGCTAATGAGGGTGTTAGCTGGGGCTGGGAAGACCAGCCTGTCGTACGTTTTTCATGCCGAGTATCGATAATGAGAGGAGGCACTGATACCGAGACGTATAACGATAGGTCGATTGTGATTGAACACCTCCGCCGGGTCTTCGAGCAGGACAGCAATGTCGGGGTAGCTTGGATATACTGTGACCACAAACACACGCACGTTCAGACCGCCGTGAATCTGATTGCGGGACTTTGGAGAGTGCTCCTCGACCGTAATGCTCCTTCACAAGACGCGAAAAATTTGTATCAGAGGCATGCTGATCACGGCACGTCTCCGAGATTACCGGAGATGTTGGAGCTCCTCCAATCCGAGGTCAGCCGATATTCGAGGGTGTTTGTCGTAGTGGATGCCCTGGATGAGTGCCTCGGTGACAATCATACGGGTATCACCCTTGTGAGAGAACTCAAGGCCCTACGACCGACAGTAAACCTGATGGTTACTGCACGCTCACTCAAAATCATTCAACGGGATTTCGAGACCGCGGCGACGCTCGAGATCATCGCGAGCGCGGACGACATACGGAACTATGTGGCGAACCGGATCTCTGAGGAACCCCGACTGTCACTGCGTGTCTCCGAAGATGCGGCCTTGAGAGAAGATATCATTCGAGCCGTTCTCGAGACCTCGACAGGAATGTACGGAGCCGTGACGACAGAGTTACATCATCTCTCATGCTGTGCAGTTTGAGCTAATTAGATATCGCAGGTTCTTGATCGCCTTCCATCAGATGAAAGAGCTGGCCAGGAAGAATACGGTTAGAGATGTTCGACGAGCTTTGGCGACTCTCCCAAACGAGCTGGATGATTTCCACCACGAGGCAATCCGAAGAATTGAGAGCCAGAACCGAGACGATAGGCAGTTGGCGGAAAAAATCCTGCTTTGGGTCTCGTACACTTTGAGAGCGCTCACATTCAACGAGCTTCTCCACGCTCTCGCCGTCGAACCGGGTAAGTCGGAACTGGATCAGATGAGTATTCCCAAAGAGATCGATGTAGAGTCTCTGTGTGCCGGCTTGATCGTGGTCGACAACAACAGCGAGCTCGTTCATTTTGTTCACTTTACCGCTCAGCACTACTTCGAGACCATCCGCGGCACCAGATTTCCAGAGGCCCAAACCAGCATCGCAACCACCTGCCTGACCTACCTCTTGTTCGACGTATTTGCGACAGGTTTATGCACCAGCTACGAAGCGTGGGATGCCCGACTACAGAAATATCCACTTTTGGACTACGCCGCTCGACACTGGGGGACCCATGCACGTGAGGAGCAAGAAGGTGCAAGCACAGAGTTGGCTTTGAGACTGTTGACTAAGAAGCAGAACATGCTGTGCGTCGTGCAAGCCATGTTGAGGCACCTATGGCTTCCTAGGCGGTACTTCATTGAACCCGTGACTGGATTACATGTTGCGGCGAAGTTTGGTTTGGCACAAGTGGCGCGGCGGGTGCTCGAGGACGGGGCCGACGTCAATGCAAAGGATGGAAATGAGCTGACTGCATTGCACATCGCAGCGCAACACGGGCATGCCCAGGTTGTGCGGGTGCTGCTAGAGCGTGCAGATATCAACGTGAACCTCCAAAATGAAAGTAACCAGACCCCACTTTTGTTGGCGGCACAAATGGGATATCTGGATGTGGTGAAGCTACTGGTGGGAAGAGATGATGTCTGGGTCAATGCAAAAGATGACGAGGACTGGACAGCCCTGTTGTGCGCCTTGGATGAAGGACATGAAGCCGTGGCCCAGCAACTCCTGAGCACAGACAGGTTCACAGCAAATTCAAAAGACGAAGATGGGCGGACGCCACTGTCATGGGCTGCAGAAAAAAAGCTCTCAGCAGCCGTGCACTGGCTCCTAGCCAGAGCCGACGTCGATGTTGATTCGGAAGACAAGGAGCGCCGAACACCGCTGTTCTGGGCAACGCATGGGTCAGAGGAGGTGATGCGGCAACTGCTGGAGGAGGGCAAAGCTCGAATCAATAAACGAGCCATGGATGGCTCAACAGCACTGCATGAAGCTGTCAAAGAGTTGTTTGAGGAAGGCGTCGTGCTCCTGGTGGGACATGGGGCTGACGTTGAGGCAAAGGATGAGCGTAAAATGAGTGCGATGGATGTCGCGTTATATTTTGGCAGCGTGCGGATGGTGGAAGTGCTTCTGGCGAATGGCGCCCGTTTGGGAATGGGTAGGAACGGGAACACAGCACTGCATGCCATTGTCTACAACTTCAACGACCAGGCCATACGGCGGATGCGGATCAAGGAAGAGAAGCGCCATGTGAATATAACATGGTACAACAACGGCATGCCACCCGCGATTGACAGCGGTCTTGGTAGATACGACGAGATGGTGCAGCTGTTGGTGAGCAGTGGGGTCGACATCGAAGGACGGAATGAAGATGGACGGACGCCACTGCACACCGCAACCATCGAAGGACATGAAGTATTGGTCGAAATTTTTCTGCTCAAGTACCAGGCCAATATCGATGCAGATGACAGATACGGGGGAACGCCGTTGCATCTGGCAATATATCTGGGAAATGATGCAATGGCACAAAGACTGCTGAAGCATAACCCTAACGTTGATGCAGAAGATGGAGACGGAAGAACGCCGTTACATCTAAGCGTAATGACTGGGAATCGTGCAATGATGGAAATGCTGCTGGAAAACGGAGCCAATATTGATGCGCAGGCTGGTAATGGAGCAACGGCGTTGCATGTAGCGACCTTTCACGGAAAAGCGACGTTGGTTTCAGTACTGCTCGATAATGGAGCGGATATTCAAGTGAAAGACAGCCATGGAATGACGGCTTTGGGTCTGTCGAGCATGTTTGGGCATAAATCAATCAAGCGAGTCCTGGAAGCACTGGACCGAAATAATGCCAGTAGAGAGCAGCGGAAGAAAAGCGCCAGGAGGAGCTGACAATCCATTGTCAGCAGAGAGATTTTATCAGATAGATCGATAGCGGGCAGTGCTACCGAATTCATTTTGTCATAAGACAAAGAAGGGATTTACTACTTAGATGAGTCGTTGCAGCCTTTATGAACTTTATGCGTGAAATTTGGCGTCCATTTCTGGCCCAGGTACGGAGGGGTATTAGCCGGGTTTCCCAAAAACCTTTTTGGATTTGGAAAATCAAAATAACCCACCCACGAGGGTGCACATGCACGCCCACGAGACGTATGCCTGTTAGAGATGCATGCCTGTAAGATGCATGCCTGTGAGGTACATGCCTACGAGGTACACGCCCGTGAGATGCACGTTTATGAGGCGCACGTCCGTGGGATGCATGCCTGTGAGGTACACACCATTGAGATGCACGCCTACGAGGTATACGCCCATGAGTACACGCTCATGAGATACACGCCCATGAGGTGCACGCCCATGAGGTACACGCCCATGAGGTACACACCCATGAAGCACACGCCCATGAGGTGCACGCCCATGAGGTACACGCCCATGAGGTACAC
>Ga0335072_10006652_pt1 | contig 16888 bp, 13 predicted proteins | sample Lox_Sample_21_FD_206725 | JGI IMG/M metagenome (GOLD analysis project Ga0335072, IMG submission 206725) | Soil microbial communities from Loxahatchee National Wildlife Refuge, Florida, United States - Lox_Sample_2.1 | ecosystem: Environmental > Terrestrial > Soil > Wetlands | place: USA...
GCGGTCGATTTCGCGAGTGTGAACTCGCCGGCGGCCTGGAAGACGTAGTCCCCCCCTTCGAACGTGACCTCGTGCGGCTCACCGAACGACGCCCCACCGGCCCCGCCGCCACCACCGCCGCCACAGTCGGGAGCCAGTCCGCCGGCGCCGCGCTCGACCCTGAGCGCCGGATGCAGAATCGAGTCAGCGAAACTGGTGAATGCGTGACCCGCGGCGGTCAGCGACGATTTCAGCCCCGCGGGGAACATCGCCGCGGGGAGATCGAGCGCGCTCGGAGCGGCGGCGGCAAACGTCCGCTCGAACCCCTTGTCGTTTACCAGCATCGCCCGGAGCGCCTGGGACTCGTTGCTCATCTGCGGTCGAAGCGCGGCCGCCGCGGCCCGTAGCGGGCCGGTGAACCCGGAGGGGAGTCCGTGAGCTGCCACCAGTGCCTGCGCGGCAGCGAACTGGCGCGCGGTCACCTTCAGGCTCAACCCGTCGGCGACGAAGGCGCTACGCACCGCGCCCATGAGCGCGGGGAACCCATCCACCAGCTTCGCCGCCCGCAGCGCCCATCCAGCGGCGGCCGCGTCCTGACGCCCCACCCACTCCAGGTCGCCCGCGCTCTGAGCCGCCTCGGCCCGGTCCAGGGACGTGCGCAGCGCGACCGCGACTTCGTCGAAGCGAGCTTCACTGGCGAACAACCGGTTCAACGCCGCGAAAGCGCTCGCCACGCGTGGCGACGGGGCCTTGACCGCCGCCACCGGCGCGAACGCCGGCTTGAAGATGTGTGTGTACTCGACGGCAGTCGGATCCTTACCGGTGTAATTGAAGCGGCGTTGGCATCAGCGAAGGCCGCCGCGGCAAACCCAAGTCCGGCAACATCCGCGGCGAAGCCCAATCCGCCCGCGAGGCCGCTCAGACCAGCGGCCGCCTCCCCGTCGCCGGCCAACCCTGCAATCCAGCTCACGGTGCTGGTCGAGGCGGACTCCGCCTGGAGCGCCGTCGACAGGTCATTGAGCCCTGAGGCCAGGCCCGAGGTGCCGCCGCACGGCGCCGTCAGCGCGACCAAATCCGGAGCCGGCTTCGCGGGCGCAGAGGACGCGGCGAGCGCTGCCCCGACGGCTCCGGCGGACGCCACGCTCAGCAGGAGGACACACAGCGCGGTCGATCTCGCCCGCCGGCTCATTCCTCTGCACCCGGCGGTCGACCGCCTCGGTCCTCCGGCCCCGGGTCCACGCCCGCGGACGTTCGCTGCCAAGCGCGGTCGATGACGCCGCACAGCTCGAGCCAGCCATGGAAGGTGTGGGCAACCCCGCCGTCGTCGAGCACGCGTCCCTGAATTGGCTCTCCCGGCTCAAACTCGAGCGTGATCCGCTCCGAACACGGCGCTGACACGAACGCGATCGTGACCGAGGCCGGCCTACGCGCGCGTCGGGAACACCACCTGATCTTTACCCAGTGGTCCGGAAAGGGGCAATACAGTCGGCCGATGCCGGTCGGTCACCCCTGCGCGGGTTGAGACGTGCTGCTCGAGCGTGTACACGAGCTTAAGATCATCGACCGGCTACTCGACGATGCGGCAGCGGGCGAGGGGGCGGTGCTGTTGGTGGAGGGGCCGCCCGGGATCGGCAAGACCGCGCTCCTGGACGTCGCCCGCGCCGCCGCTCGGAAGCGCAAGATGACAGTTCTGGCCGGCCGCGGGGTCGAGCTCGAAGGTCACTTCCCTTACGGCGTGGCGCGCCAGCTGTACGAACCTCTGTTGAGCCGCGTGCCGAGCCGTCGCCGGGCGAGCCTGCTAGCCGGCGCGGGCCGGCTGGCCGAACCGATCCTGCTGCAAGCGCAGGCCACGGGCGGTCGCTCGACCAACGCCGATGTCGCGTTCGCCCACGTCCACGGTCTGTACTGGCTGACACTCAACCTGAGTCGAGCGGCGCCCGTGCTGATAGCGGTCGATGATGCTCACCTGGCGGACGGACCTTCGCTGCGATTCCTGATGTACCTGACCCGCCGGTTGGACGGGGTGGCCGCAGCCGTGCTGGCATCCGTGCGCGCCGGTAAAGCCGGAGCCGAAGCAGGACTCATCGCTGAGCTGGCCGGCGAACCGCGAGCGCGGGTGATCCGCCCGGCACCGCTCAGTGAGGACGCGGTCGCGCAAGTCATCTCGGCCGGTCTCGGGCAGGCGCCCGCCGCGCCCTTCACGGTGGCGTGCCGCTACGCCACGGGCGGTGTGCCGTTTCTGGTCCATGAGCTCGTCGCCGCGCTCTCCGAGGATCGGATCTCCCCCGAGGCCGCCCAGGCCCCGCGCGTGAGATCGGTCGGGCCCGCCAACGTCGCACGGGCGACGGTCGTGCGTCTGAGCCGCATGTCCGCCGGATGCGTCGAGCTTGCGCGAGCGATCGCGGTGCTCGCCGGCAGCGCCGAGCGCCCTCGCGCGGCCCGGCTCGCCGGCCTGGACCAGCAGCAGGCGCTCGACGCGCTGGACGCACTCGTCTCCGGACACGTGGTGCGAACAGAGCCGGTGCTCGAGTTCATCCACCCGATCGTGCGCGCGGCGATCTACGACGACCTCCCTCCCGGCCGGCGCTCTCGCCTGCACCATCGCGCCGCCGAATTGCTGTGGCTCGAGGGCGCGGACGGCGACACGATCGCCGCGCAGCTGCTGGCAAGCGATCCGATCGGTTCGGCCGAGGTCGCAGCCAGGCTCCGAGCCGCCGCAGCCGAGGCATCCGCGCGTGGCGCCCACGAGGCCGCTGCCGCCTACCTGCACCGAGCGCTCGCGGAAGGAGTGCCCGACGTAGAGAACCGGGTCGCCGCGCTCAATGAGCTGGCGACCGCGGAGAAGCTGATGCGCCAACCCGGGGCGATCGGTCACTTCCAGGAGGCCCTGCGGCTGGCGGACGATCCTTTTGTGCGGGCCCGTATCGTCGGCGACCTGGTCGAGATCCTTGGCTTCGCCGGACAGTGGGAGCCGCTCATCCCGATGCTGGACTCGGCGCTTCAGGGCATCGGAGGTGGTGATCGGGAGGTGAGTCTTCGACTCGAAACCCTGCGCGGGGTCATCACGGCGCACCAGCCGGCGCTTCTGAGCGAGTTCGACGAGCGACTACCCTCGCTCAGAGCTGCGGCCGAGCGTGCGGAAGGACCCGCGCGGGAACTGTCCCTGATGCTCTCGTTCGTCGTCGCCGCTCGAGGCGGAGATCCGGACGAAGTGGCCGGATTGGTGGAGCGCGGGCTTGACGGCGGCCGCCTGCTCGCCGACGAGGGAGCGGAGTGCTGGGCGTTGTGGGAAGCCCTACGAGCGCTCGTGATCGTCGAACACCTCGACGGAGCGGTCAGCCTCACGACGGCGATTGCGGACAGCGCGCAACGCACCGGATCCCTGCAGGGATTCGTGGCCGGACTCGCACATCGCGCTTGGGTGGACGTGCGACGCGGGGAGCTGACTCACGCCGCCGTCGATCTGCGGGCAGCGCTCGAGTCGGCTCGCGAGCACGACCTGCAGATGCCCGCGCCGATCATCCTGTGGTTCGCCTCCGACGCGATCCTGGAGCGACCCGACCTGTCCGATCTTGCTGCAGCCGCGCACTCGCTCGAGCTCCCGCCCGGACTTGCCACCAGCCTGACCGGTGCGGGGCTGCTCGAGCTCCGGGGCCGATTGCGCATGCAGGCGGGCGATGCGGCGGGCGCGATCGACGACCTGCGCTCCGCGGGCGGGACGGCGGAGTCGATTCGCTATCGCAATCCGAACTTCCTCGTGTGGCGCTCGACGCTAGTGCCAGCGCTGGTGGCGAGCGACGGGGCCGCCGCTCGGGAGCTGGCGGCGGCGCAGCTCTCGGACGCCCGTCGGATTGGTCTTCCACGGGGGATCGGGATCGCGCTACGCACACTGGCGGTGCTGGAACGTGGCCCGCGCCGTCGCGAACTGCTGGAGCAGGCGGCGGACTCCCTGGAACGCTCACCCGCGCGACTCGAGCATGCCCGCGCTCTCGTGGACCTCGGCGCCGAGATGCGTCGCGCGGGCGAGCGAAGCGCGGCGCGAGAGCCGCTCCGGGCCGGGCTGGACATCGCCGTCGCTGGTGGTGCGGTCCGGCTCGAGGAGCGAGCCCGGGCGGAGCTCGCCGCCAGCGGCGCTCACCCGCGCCGTCCTCGCCTCACCGGGCGCGACTCGCTCACGCCGAGTGAGCTGCGAGTGGCGCGACTGGCCGCGGATGGCCACACCAACAACGAGATCGCCCAGGCCCTGTTCGTGACGCCCAAGACGGTCGACACACACCTCTCCCACGTGTACGCGAAGCTCGACATCTCTTCACGCCAACTGCTTGCCGGCAAGCTTGGCACTCATGCCGAGTAGTTCTCGGCGTGGAAAGATCAGGTGGCGCTCCCGATGAAAAGGCCCGCCGGGTAGGCCACGATCCCACTCGCGACGTGCCTGCAAGCTTGGACGTCGAAAACACGCGCGTGGAGGGCACCAAGACAAGTCGTCTGTTGGAGCGAGAGCCACATCTCGCCGAGCTTGGTGCCCTCGTCGAGCGGGCGTACGCGGGACGCGGTGGCGGGGTGGCGGCGGTGGTGGCGCCCGCGGGACTTGGCAAGACTTCGTTGCTGCGCGCGCTATGCGAGCAGGCGCAGGACGCCGGCATGGGCGTCGTTTGGGCCCGCGGGGGCGAGCTCGAGCGCGACTTTGCCTTCGGCGTCGTTCGGCAGCTGTTCGAGCCGGCGGTCTCGGCGTTGTCGCCCGCAGAGCTCGCCGACGCGTTTGCCGGGGCGGCGTCCCTGACGGCTCCCCTGCTCGGTCGCGAGCGCAGCCGGGAGCGACGGATGAGCTCGCTGTTTCCGCTCTCGGCTGATTCGCCGTTTCCGCTGCTGCATGCGTTCTACTGGCTGACGGCTAACCTCGCGGCGCAAAGGCCCTTGCTCGCGGTGGTGGACGATCTCCACTGGGCCGATGAGCAGTCGCTGCGCTGGCTCCTGTATCTCGCTCGCAGGCTCGAGGAGCTGCCGATGCTGGTGGTCGTCTCCCTTCGCTCCGGTGAGTCCGGGTCGAGTGAGCTGCTCGACCAGCTGCTCGCCGAGGCGGCGGTGGCGCTCCTGCGCTTGGAGCCCCTCAGCGAAGCCGCGGTGGGGGCGCTCGTCGCCGAGGCGTTCGGCGAGGAGCCGGACGCCGCGTTTACACGCGCCTGCTACATGGTCAGCGGGGGCAACCCGTTCCTGTTCGCCGAGCTCGCCCTCGCGCTCGTGGCGCGCGGGGTCACGCCCGCGGCGGACGCGGTGTCCGCCGTTCAGGTGGCGCGCCCCGGCGGGCTTCAGCGCAGCATCGTCTCGCGCCTGGGTCGATTGTCGGCGCACGCGGGGGCCCTGGCCAACGCCGTCGCGGTCCTGGGAGACGACGCAGAGCTCCGTCACGCGTCGGCGCTGGCCGGGCTCGATCACGCCGCGGCGCTGAGCGCCACGGAAGAGCTCGTGCGGGCCGGGATCCTCGGACCGTCGATGCTCCTGTCGTTCGCGCACCCGCTGGTGAGGACCGCGGTCTACTCGGCGATCGCGCCGACCCCCCGGGCTGATGACCATGGGCGGGCGGCGCGACTGCTCGCGGCGGACGGCGAATCGACGGAGCGGGCCGCGTCGCACCTGATGCACGCCCACGCGATCGGCGATCCCGATGCGGTCGTGATCCTTTGGACTGCCGCGGCGGAGGCCCGGGAGCGCGGCGCTCCCGAGATCGCCGCCCGTTACCTCGAGCGCGCGCTCCGGGAACCTTGCCCGCCCGAGCTGCGCCCGGCACTCTTGAACGAGCTTGGGGTGTCCGAAGCTCGCACCGGACAGGACGCGGCGATCGCCCACCTGCGTGCGTCGCTCGCTCTCTCGAGCGAACCCGTGCAGCGGGCGGCACGCGCGTTGGATTTGGCGAACGCCCTATTGGGCTCAGGCTCGCCGAACGAGGCCTACGACCTGCTCGAGAGGACGATCGCGGACCTCGCCGGCGGCGATCGGGAGCTGCGGCTGCAGCTGGAGGCGCAGCTCCTGACGGTTGGTCAGATCGAGCTGTCACTGACGGGTCGTGCGCGCATGCGGTTCGGCCAGCTCGGCGAGATCGCCGGCGACACGCCTGGGGAGCGGCTGGTGCTCGGTGCGCTCGCCCTGGAACGCAGGCTCGCGGGTGCGCTCGAGCGCGACGTACGCGAACTAGCCGGGCGCGCTCTTGCCGGCGGTGGCCTCGTGGTCGAACAACCGCCGGATTCGCCGATCTTCTACCACGCGGTGGGCGCACTCGGTCTCGATGCGAGCACCGAGGAACTGCTGGCCCGAGCGTGCGCCGACGCGCGCGGCCGCGGGTCGTTGCTCGGGCAGGCGATCGCCTCGGCGGTCCGGGCCGTTCTCCTGCGCTCGGGCGACGACATTCGCGAGCTCGAGTCCGAAGCGGCCAACGCGCTCCGGATCGGCCGCGAGGTCGGCTGGAGGCTCGGGCTCCCGCTGGCGGTCGCCGCGCTATTGAGCGCGCTGATCGAACAGGGTCGCCTTGATGCGGCCGAGGACACCTTGCACGAAGCGCAGGTGCCGGCTGAATTGCCTGCGCAGCTCTACTACGGCTTTCTCCTGTACGAGCGCGGGCGGCTGCGCTCCGCCGAGACCAGACCGGCCGAGGCGCTCACCGATTTCGAGGAGCTCGGCCGGCGCGAAGCGGCGCTCGGCTACACGCTGCACGCGGTCCTCTGGCGAGCGGCGGCGGCGCCCGAGTGCGTGGCGCTCGGCGACCAGCAGCAAGGCCGTGCGCTGGCCGAGGAGGCAGTGCAGTTGGCGCGGGGTCGCGGTCGCCGATCGATCGGAATCGCTCTTCGATCGCTGGCGCTCGTTCACCCCGAGCGGAGGATCGGGCTGCTCGAACAGGCCATCGCGGCGCTCGACGGATCTCGTGCGCGCGTCGAGCATGCGCGTGCTCTCGTCGACCTCGGCGGCGCCCTGCGGCGGGCCGGGCGCCGGGCGGAGTCGAGGGCGCCGCTGCGGGCGGGTCTCGGGCTCGCCCACGATAGTGGCGCCGACGCACTGGCGCAGCGAGCCCGTCTCGAGCTCGCTGCCGCCGGGACCCGCCAGAGGAGCGTGCCCCGCGCGGGCGTCGACACCATGACCGCAAGTGAGCGCCGGGTCGCCCACCTCGCGGCGTCCGGCCTGTCCAATCCCGAGATCGCGCAAACGCTGTACGTGACCGTCAAGACCGTCGAGACGCACCTTCACCGCACCTACCAGAAGCTCGGCATCACCTCGAGGACGCAGCTGGCGCAAGCGCTCGAGGGTTAGCGAAAGATCAGGGTGCAAGGTCAGTGGTCTCATTGACGCGAGGCGCTCGCGCGCGCTCCACACTGACCCCATGGTCAAGCAACTGGTGTGAGGCCAGTCCGACAACATCACAACTTCGCGGTGCCGGGCCTCGGGGCTGAGGAACGCGGCGCCGCATCGTCAGGGGGATTCAAATGAGAGCGATCAAGCTCATACTCATGCCGTTCGCGCTGGCGCTGCTGGCCGGCGCGGCGCTGATCGTGCCGGCGGCAGCGCAGGCCAACCCGTCCACGGCCACTCTGAAGCTCGGCTCCGAGGTGTTCCCGTCGGGCAAAGTGCTGACGGGCGGAATGTCAGGCACGATTCCCGTCGTCGGCGGCTCGACGGTCACCGTCACCGCGCCCGGATTCGTGTATGTCCCGCCCCCGGCGACGGCGCCCGCGGGGACGCCGGGGATGACCTACGAGTTCCTGTTCTGGAACGCGGACGGCACGCCGAAGTCGACCGCGACAGCGACCTTCGCCGCGCCGGGCTCGGGCTCCTTCGACGCGACTGCCTGGTACATCCCGTACGGCGGCGGATGCTCTTCCATGTGCCCTCCGCCCCAGGTGTCGACCTGGGCGTTCTCGCTCACCAAGAACGCTGTCCTGCCCGGAACGCCGATCATGGCGGCAACCTCGGGCTGGACGTCACCGAGCACGTCGGTGCTCACAGCCGAGAACGTGAAGATCACCGCCTTCTCCTTCCTCGGCCCGCACACCAAGTTCTCCTGGACGTCCTTCCACTCATGGCTCGCGCTCCCGAGCGCCGGCACCAAGGCGAGCGGCGTGAACCTGACAGTCGAGGCGGGAAAGTCGCCGTATGCCATCGCCTTCTACCGCCAGTACACCACGACCCCTCCGCCTCCTCCGCCACATGTGTAGAGGTCTCCGACGAGCCCGCTGAGCTCGGGCCCTGAGCAAGTTCAACGATGCCGCCGGCATGTCGTGCCGGCGGCATCGCCGTCGCGATCGCCGAAAGATCAGGTGCCGTTCCCGACGCCAAGCCCGCAGGGATGGGCGATCATCACCGCCATGCTCGCGCTGCGCTCTCGATTGCTGATTGCGGCGGCTGTGGTCGCGCTGGGATCGTGGTGGTGGGCTGGCCCCGCGAGCGCGCGGACGCTTGAGGGGGTGGCTTGCCCGACCGCACGCCAGTGCACCACGATCGATGACGCCGGTCAGGAGATCACGTTCAACTCGGCCTCGCCCCGCGGGCGCACCAGTAGCACGGTCGATCCTGGCAAATCCCTCGTCGCCATCGCCTGCCCGACGAGAACGCAGTGCACGGCGGTGAGTGCCGGCGGTCAAGAGGTGACGTTCAATCCAATGTCGCCCGGCCACCCCAACCCGATCTCGATCGACAGCGCCAACGGCTCGAATTGGATTGCGTGCCCGACGGACACGCAATGCACGGCGGTGGATGGTCAGGGCGCCGAGGTGACATTCAACCCGATCACTCCCGGCCACCCCAAGGTGATCACGATCGATGTCACCGACGACAATTACCCGAGCCCGATCGCACTCGACGCCATCGCGTGCCCTTCGGCCACCGAGTGCGTCGCGGCGGATGAGTACGGAGGTGAGCTGAGGTTCAACCCCCAACACCCGCCTCCGTCGTACGACTTCTACACGTCGAGCGGCGGCGGCACAGTCACGGGGGGCGACGACACCGGGCAGCCACTGGACGAGATCGCCTGCCCGGCCGCGAGCCAATGCACGGCTATCGACGAGACGGGCAATGTGGTGACATCGGATCCTTATAGCCAAGGCGGTGGCACGAACACCGCGCTCGCTGACACCGACGACGGAAACACCCTCTGGTGGGTCGCATGCCCGAGCGCAAATCAATGCTCCGCGGTGGACAATGCCGGGGTCGCGGTCACGTTCAATCCGGCCTCGCCGCCGGCCAACCCGACCCTCACGCCGATCGACAGCGGGACCGATCTGACCGGCCTTGCCTGCCCGTCCGCCACCCAGTGCACCGCCGTCGGCGGCGACGTCGAGCTGACGTTCATCCCGACGGCGCTCGGTCAGCCCACTCCCGTGGCGATCGACAACGGTCCGACGCCATCAAACGCTCGGGCTACCGGCTTCGGCAAGGGACGCGCCCAGCTTTCGTTCACGCTTACCGTCGCCACGGACGCCCCGGCCATGTCCGCTTTCAAGGTGGCACCGCCGAACGGCATCGCCTTCGCCAGCGCCCACAATTTGCTCGTCAAGGGCATCGTCGTCAACGCGGATGGCACCAAGATACGCCCGATCACAGGGCTGACACACGGCCAGCTTATGGTCAGGCTCCCGGCCCCAGCTGACAGCGTTCAGATCACGCTCACACGCCCGGCGCTGATCCCTACCACGGCACTTGCGAACGAGGTCAAGTCGGGGAAGCTCAAAGCCGTGCAGCTCAACGTCGTGGCGACCAGCACGAACCAGCTCGCCACTCGCTTGACCTTCGACGCCACGTCTCGTCAGTGAGCCGGTTTGGGGCGGCCGGTTCACTGTTGTCGATCCGGCCACGCGGTCCAGCCCTCCGCGTCGGGTGTCACCGAGCGCCGCCGAGTGTCGCTTCGGTGATGAGGCGCGCGGTGTGGACGATGCTCTCGATCGCGGCTTCGGAGTCGAGGCCGTAGAGGTCGATGAGGGTGAGGACAGCCTCGGCGCTGATGACGACGGCGAGGTCGCGCCGGAGCTGCTCGAGTGCCGCCTTATCGACGCCGGGGTTGGTCTCCGTTAGAGGGGCCAGCGCCTGGTCGATGAGGGCGAAGCGATAGCCCGGTCGCGCCTGCCGAGCGGTGCCTCGGGTAATCGAGGCGGATATGAGCGCGCGGATCGCGCCTTGCCGCTCGATGACGAGCCTCGCGAGGAGCTCCGCGGCGTAGCCGACCCGCTCGACCGGATCGCCCGAGTTGGCGCCGGCCGCGAGCGCGGCGGCGGGATCGGGCTCGATGCCGGCCAGCGCCTCCTCGAGCAGTGACGCGAGATCCGGGAAGTACCGGTAGGCGGTCGGTTCGGAGACGAGCGCCGCGCGAGCAACGGCCGGCATGCTGATGTCCGCGCCGGCCACGATCAGCTCCTGGCAGGCCGCGATGATCGCGGTGCGCGTACGCCGCTTCTGGTTGATCCGGCCACCATCCTCCGGCGTGCCACTCATGTTTGCTCCTGTCGGCGCGTACGCATGCGTCGCTCAGCGAAGTCTGCTCTCGTAATGATAGTCAACTTGCATGACGAGCGTCGCTGCGCTACGGTCCCTCGTGATAGTCAACTCTCACGAACGGAGTGGCACGTGTCCGAGGCATCGATCGTTGGACCCCAGGATGGAGAGGTGGTTCTCCCCGGCCCCATTCAGGTGCGCATGATCGAGGACGGAAACGGCACCGCCCACCGGCTCGCGGTTGCGGTTCTCACCGTCCCGCCGCGGACGGAAGGGCCACCGCCCCATTGGCACCAGAAGCACGACGAGACGTTCTACGTGATCGCCGGTACTGCCCGATTCACGGTCGGCGGCACCCACCGCGAGGCACCCGCTGGAACGTTCGTGTCGGTACCGATCGGCGCCGAGCACACCTTCGCTAACCCCGGCGACGCGCCGGCAATCATCCTCAACACGTTCACCCCCGATCTCTACGTCGGCTACTTCCGGGACCTCGGCAAGCTAGCGGCGACGGGCGGGATGACGCCCGCGGCGATCCTCGCGGTGATGGCGCGCTACGCGACCTACCCGGCGGGCACGCCCGCTCCCGACGAACCAGAGACAGTCACCGGCTAAAGGGACGACACGACCACGAGCATCATCAATGACTTCTATTCCGACGACCTCGAGGTAAGCATCGATCAGCAGGGTGAGGGCCGACCTGTCCTGCTCCTCCACGGAGGCAGTGGGCCGCCGTCGATGGGGCCGCTCCCGTCCGCGCTGTCCGAGGACTTCCAAGTCATCGCTCCCGTCCACCCCGGGTTCGCCGGCACCCGGCGACCCGAGTGGTACACCGGGATCGACGACATCGCGCTCACTTACCTGGAGCTGCTCGAGCACAGAGACCTGCGCGACGTACTCGTCGTCGGCTCATCGATCGGCGGCTGGATCGCCTCCGAGATGGCGGTGCGCGAACACGAGCGCATCACCGGCACGGTGCTCCTCAACGCGGTCGGAATCAACGTCGACGGAATCGAGCTCGCCGACTTCTTCTCCCTCACCCCCCAACAGCTGATCGCGTATTCGTTCCATGACCCCGCCGCCGCCCCCGACCCCACACGGCTTCCGCAGGCGGCGCGCGACATCCAGGCCGCCAACGCGGCCACGGTCGCGGTGTACGCGCGCGACCCGTACATGCACGATCCGAAACTGCGCCGGCGGCTCGCGCTCGTCCCGACACCGGTCGTGGCGATCTGGGCGAGAGCGACCAGATCGCGCCCGAGCCCTACGGGCGCGCCTTCGCGGCCTCGTTCCCCGAGGGCCGGTTCGAGCCGATCTCGAAAGCCGGACACCTCCCCCACCTCGAGCAACCAGAACAGGTCCTCGAGGCGATCCATCGGTTCGCTGACCGCGGTAACGGCGCGTAACGGACCGGGCGTCTAACGGACCGGGCGCCTAACGGACCGGGCGCGTAACGGACCGGGCGCGTAACGGACCGCGTCAGACCGACGGCGCGTCAGGCAGCGACCCCGAGCTGTCGCTCCAGGGGTCATCCATCCCGATCGGGACGAACGGCAACAGCCCGACGATCTCCATCAGCCGCCGGGCGTGCGCCGGCAGGTCGGCGCTGAGCCGGAGCTTGCGTCCGCTCGCCTTGGCCATGCGCACGAGCGCGGTCATGGCCCGGAGGCCGGCCGAGTCGATGAAATCGATCCCGGACAGGTCGAGCAGCACGTTGCTGTCGGCCATCAGCTCCGCCTCCACCGCTCGCTCGAGCGTCGTCGAGCTGTTGAGCGCGAGCTCGCCCTGGACGCGGACTCGCACCCAGCCGTCCTTCATCGGCTCCAGTTGTACGGCGAACGGGGTTGCGGAGTACATCTCCCCGTTCTGGGGAGGCTCGCGCGGATCTGGTTGATGGCTACCGGCGGGCAAATTGACCTCGACGTTCGTGTCCTGTCGCGCCCCGAGTCCCAGTGCAACCATCTCACGACCGACGGCGGCTCTGGGGATCAGCGGCCTGCGAAGTTGCAAACCAACCATGAATCGCTCGCGGGATCAACCCTTGGAGGGGCGATGCCGGCCCGCAAACTCGCGTATTACTCTCCGTTCATGCGCCGTTTCGCGATTCCCGCCATCGCCCTCGGCGTCGCCGTAGCGCTGTTGGCGCTGCTCGCGTTCGGCGTCGCGCATCAGGGGACCAGCTCGTCGATCGACGCCAAGGTGGCGCGCGGCGACTACCCGGTGGCCCCAGGCGCCCGCATGCAGCTCCCGATCCTTGGCTCCTCGGGGCATGAGAGCCTGGCCGACTTTCGCGGCAAGGTCGTCGTGATCAACGTGTTCGCGTCCTGGTGCGGCCCTTGCGTGGCCGAAGCGCCGATTCTCGAGCAGGAGGAGCGCCAGCTGGTCAAGCACAACGCGACCGTGCTCGGCGTGACCTACCTCGACAACTCGAGCGACTCCGAGCAATTCGTCCGCCAGCACGGGATCACCTATCCGGTAGTCCGGGACGTGAACGGCAACTTCGTGCGGGGCTTCGGCGCGACCGGCGTGCCCGAGACGTACGTGATCAACCGCCAGGGAAGAATCGTCGCTCTGACGCGCGAGCAGCTCGCCGGCAACTGGCTGCAGCAGACGATGACTCGGATCCTGGCTCAGTCCGCGTGAGCCCGACGAGCCTCCGCACCGCGGCGCGAGCCCTCGTGATCACGCTCCTCGCCGCCCCGCTCGCGCTCGCGCCGGCAATCGCCCCGGCGACGTCAGCGGCGGCGGTCGCCCCGCGTGCGTCGCTGACCGACATCGAGAGCGACGTGATGTGCACGAGCTGCCGTGAGCCGCTCGAGGTGGCGCAGTCGCCCCAGGCGGACTCAGAGCGCGCGTATATCCGCGGGCTGATCGCCCAGGGCGAGACCAAGTCGCAGATCCTCAACAACCTGGTCGCGCAGTACGGCACGGCCGTGCTCGGCAAGCCGCCGGCGCACGGGTTCAACCTGACCGTCTACATCATCCCTCCGGCGATCCTGGTCATCGGCGCCGGGATCCTCGCGTTCACGCTGCCGCGCTGGCGGCGACGAACCCGCGCCGCCGCGCGCGCCCCGGCCTCCAGCCTGCCCGAGCTCGACGCCGAGGACGCACAGCGCCTCGACCAGGAGCTCAGCCGGTTCCGCGGCTGACCCCGGACCCGGCCCCCGCGCCCGCCGCCGCGACCCCGCCGCCCGCCGCCCGCCGCCCGCGGCCAGCGCCCGCCGCCGCGACCCCGCGGCCCGCGGCCCGCGGCCGTCACATCGCGTCGGGCGCGCTCACCCCGAGCAGCCGCAGCGACAGCGCGATCGTCGTCTGCGCCGCCACCGACAATGCGACCCGCACCGACTCGACCGCCTCCGGCGTCGCCCCGACCACCCGGCACGCCTCGTAGAACGCGGTGAAATCCTGCGCGAGCTCCAGCGCGTAGCCGGCGATCCGGTGCGGCGCCCGGCGCTCGACCGCCTCGGCGATCTCGCCCGGGAACGCCACGAGCTTCTTGATCAGGTCGCGCTCGGGATCGGCGAGCTCCACCGAATCCCAGTCCGCCGTCACCGCATCCGAAACCCGGCCCGCGGGGAACCTCCGCAGCATCGACGCGATCCGCGCGTGCGCGTACTGGATGTAGTAGACGGGGTTCTCGCGCGACTGCTTGCGCGCCAGGTCGAGGTCGAGCTCGATCGTCCGGTCGTTCGAACGTTGGAGCATGAAGAACCGGGTCGCGTCGACCCCGATCTCGTCGAGCAACTCGTCGAGCATCACGAAGTCCCCGCGGCGCTTGGACATCGCCGACACCTCGCCGCCCTCGACTAGGTGGACGAACTGAAGGAGCGGGAGCTCGACCGTATCCGGGTCGCCCCCGAGCGCCTCCATCGCCGCCTTCATTGCGCGCACGTACGCCGAATGGTCGGACCCGACCGGCACGAGCTGGCGCTCGAACCCGCGCTCGCGCTTGTTTTCCATGTAGGCGATGTCCGCGGCCAGGTAGGTGGGCTCGCCGTTGGACCGCAGGACCACTCGGTCCTTATCGTCGCCGAAGCTCGTCGTCCGCAGCCACATCGCGCCGTCGGAGTGGTAGACGTGGCCGACCTGCTCGAGCAGCGCCAGGGCGCGCTGCAACGGGCTCGGCGAGCCCTCGTGGAGCGTCCGTTCGCTGAAGTAGACGTCGAACACGACGCCATAGCGGTCGAGCGTGGCCTTGATCTGAGCGAGCAAGATGTCGACCGCGGCCCGTGCCACGTCGGACACGTCCGCCTCGGCCGCGTCCGGGATCGCGGCCGCCAGATCGGCGACGTACGACCCTTGGTAGCCGCCCTCGGGCACGTCGTCGCCGCGAGCCCGCGCCTGGACCGACGCGCCGAGCAGCCGGATCTGGTTGCCCGCATCGTTGAAGTAGTACTCCCGTTCCACCGAGTGACCGTGGTGCTCGAGGATCCGCGCGAGCGCGTCGCCGTACGCCGCGTGGCGCCCGCTCGCGGCGACCAGCGGACCGGTCGGATTGGCCGAGACGAACTCGACCGAGATCCGCTTCGCCGGATCCGCCCCACCGGCGCCAAGCCGATCGCCCGCGGCAACAACCGACCGAAGCGCGCCGAGATGCCACGAATCGGACATCACGAGGTTGAGGAAGCCGGGGCCCGCTACCTCGGCCCGCTCGAGCCCCGCTCCGAGCAGCCCCTCCAACTCGGCGCGAAGCCGGTCGGCGATCTCGCGGGGCGGCGACCCGAGCACCGGCGCCAGCAGCATCGCGGCGTTCGTCGAGTAGTCGCCCTGGCCCTTGTGCCGAGGTCGATCGAGCGTCGGCGGCACCGGGGGCGCCCCGGCGCTGCCCCGCACCGCAGCCGCCGCGCTCTCGACCGCCGCGGCGAGCTCAGACAGCGGACCGTCCGTGTGACCGTTCGTCGTCATCAGCCCTGAATCGTCGGCCGGATCCCCGACTGGACTCGCGGGGGCTGGAACAATCGCTCGAGCCGCTCGACCGCACCGGGAGCGCCCATCGCGATGATCAGATCGCCGGCGTTCAGAACGGTCTGCGGCGGCGGCGAGGTCTCGAGCTCACCGTCCGGATGGCGGACGGCGACGACCAGCGCGGGACCGGCCACGTCGACGATCTTCTTGCCCACCCCTTCGCAGATCGGCGAGACCTCGATCTCCTCCATCCGGTAGTCGGCGACCTGGAACGCGCCGCCGACCTGCGGACGCAGCGCCACCCTCGCCATCTCCGTCCCCGAGGTCTTGTACGGCGAGATCACCCGGTCGGCGCCGGCGCGCAGCATCTTCTTCTCGGAGTCCTCGGCCGAGGCCCTGGCGACGATGAAGATGTCCGCGCGCAACTCGCGCGCCGTCAACGCGATGAAGATGTTCTCGGCGTCCGAGTCAACGCACGCGATCACCCCCAGCGCGCGCTCGATCCCCGCCTGCTTGAGGATCTCGTCGTCGGAGGGCTGGCTCTCGATCAGCGGTGCTCCGGTGGCGAGCGCGGCCTCGCGGTTGGCGGGGTTAGGGTCGATTACCACGAACTTCGCGCCGGCCGTGCGCAGGTCGCGCGCGACCTGGCGCCCGACACGGCCGAAGCCGCACACGATGTAGTGGTCGGTGAACGAACTGATCATCTTCTCGATCCTGCGCTCTTCCAGAACGCCGCTCAACTGCCCTGAGACGAAGAACTCCGCGACGGTCGCGAGGGCGTAGAAGAGCGTACCTATGCCTACCAGTTCGAGGCCGACCTTGAGCGCGCGGCCGCCGGCGTCGGGAGGATCGGGGATCGACCCGAGCGTCGTGACCGTGTCAATCGTCCACTCGAACCCGTAGGCCGGCGAGACGTGCTCGATCACCGCGAATCCGATCGTCCCGATGATCACCATCGCACCCAGCGCGCCAAGCAGGATGCCGAGGCGGCGGATGAACAGTTGCACCTCACGCCGTGCGTGCTCGCGTTGGGCCAGGGCCGCGGCACGCTCTTTGCCGCTGTCCTCCCCCGGAAAGCTCCAGCTGCCGCTTTGACTCCAATCGGCCATCAGTAGTGATACGGCTCGCCGGCCAGGATCTTGTGTCCGCGGTACAGCTGCTCGAGCAACACGACGCGCGCGAGCTGGTGAGGCAGCGTGATCCGCCCCAGCGACAGCCGGTGGTCGACTTCATCGAGCTCGAGTCCGAACGGCCCCCCGACCACGAAGCAGACGTCCATCCCACTCTGGCGCCGTTCCTCGAGCCAACCGCTGAACGCCACCGAATCGAGCTCGTCGCCTCCGCGATCGAGCAGCGAGACAAACGTCCGACCCGGAATTCGTCGAGCCACCTGCTCATCCTCGCGCACCTCGATCAGCTCCAGCTTGACGTGCCGCGCGAGCAGCTTCTGATAGTGCTGGACATCGTCGGCAAACGGTGGGCGCAGCCTGCCGACGGCGACGACGAGGATCCTCACGATGGGATACTACGTTCCCAT
>Ga0335072_10006653_pt1 | contig 16887 bp, 17 predicted proteins | sample Lox_Sample_21_FD_206725 | JGI IMG/M metagenome (GOLD analysis project Ga0335072, IMG submission 206725) | Soil microbial communities from Loxahatchee National Wildlife Refuge, Florida, United States - Lox_Sample_2.1 | ecosystem: Environmental > Terrestrial > Soil > Wetlands | place: USA...
ACGTTCGACATGGTTGCCCGGAAACGAGGCGACGCCCCCCTATTACGGGGCCGTGATGCGAGCCCGCGGGAAAATCGGTGGAAAACGGTCGCCGAGGCCCCGCGAGAATCGATTAGATAGTGGGGCAGCGTGCCGACCGTCGTGGCGAGCCCGCCCCCACCGGCCCGGGCCGCGTCGGGACCGACCGATCACCGTACGGCGCGCCTCGCCATGGCCCAGCGCCGTCGCCGACGGGCGCTCTACTCGTTGCTCGCGGTCGTTGCCGTGCTCGTGGTCGGAACGATCGGATTCGAGGCCGTGGCCGGGTTCGGCTGGATCAACGCGTTCTACTTCGAGAGCATGCTTGCGACCGGACAGGGACCGCCGACCCCCCTCACGACGGACAGCGCGAAGTTGTTCGCCTCCGCGATGGCGTTTCTCTCGGTCGGGACCGTCATCACGACGCTGCTCTTCAACATCGGTCCGATTGTGGGCCGACTCTGGCGGGAAGGGTTGGAGGACGTCGAGCGGAAGCTGCATCGCCTCGAGACCGAGATGGCCGCGCACCACCCAGCCGAGGGACCGAAGGTGCCGCCGTCTCGGGAGCTGTGACCCGCGCGAGAGGGGTTTGCCCAGCGTCCCGACGTTCGGCCGCCAGCGCTCCGGCCGCGTGACGGACGCGCGACGCGGAGGTCGGAGCCCTCGATCCGAGGCGCCTACCGCTTCCTACCGGACTTACTTGTGTCGCCGCTCGGCGGAGACTTCAGACCGGCGACGCGTTCGGGAGGCAACAGGTCGCGGAGCGTCATCTCGAACCGGGCCAGGGTGGTGGCGCGTCGCGCCGCGTCGGCCCCGAACCAGAACGCGGTCTGGAGCGCGCGAGGGAGCGCTTCCGCGTCGCCCCCCTCGCGCAACATCCTTGCGATGTCGCGCCATCGTTCGCGGACGTCCTCCGACGACTGCTCCCACAGATCAAGCGCCATGTGGCTACCTGCATCCCGCCGCGAGGGGCGCACCGCGCCCTCGGGTAGATATGCTATGCGTAGTCCGGCTGGGCCGGCGCTGGGACTCGGGGGCACCCCCGGATCTGATACCCACGGCCTCCGCCCCACCGATTTCTCGGCCCGGGCGCACGGAAGGCGATGGCTGATTTCCTGTGCCGCGATGCCGGCCGCGAGGGCGTGCGACGCGTGCGACATCGCGGGCGGGTGATTCGTCGGGGTGAAGCTCGGTTCGCAGGTCGACTTGGAATCGGTCCTGGTCTCGGTCGCCGAGTCCGAACTGTTCAGCCGGCGGTACGCCATCGGCCTGGGGGCTCGCATCCCCCCTCAGGTGAACCTCCGGGTTCGATACTCCCCCTCGGCCGAGTGGTCGGCCGACGATCGGAGGGCGATCGTCAGCGCGGCGCAGGAAGTCCGGGCCGACCTTCTCGGGCCTCTCGTGAGCGCGGAGGTCCGATGGTTCGAGGCAACGCTCGAGGCGAAGGACCTCGCACCCCTCCGGACGGTCGGCACGGCCGAGTTCGAGGGGCTTGCCCCGGATCGACGCCTCGGCACGCTGGTCGCGGAGATCGAGCGGGGGCGGGACACTCCGGACGCGGAGTTCTCGGGGGCGGTTCGTCGCCTCCGGCGCGAGTTCCAGCTCCCTCGCATGCGTGGGCGACCCGGGCTCATCGGGCGAACGATCGACGGACCATTCACGGTCTTCGAGGGGATGACGCGGCTCGCAGCCCTGCTGGCACTCGTCCGCGCCGGGGGCGTGACGGCGTGCGAGGTTCCGAGCTACGTCGGGTTGACCGATTCCCTTCCGAGGTGGGCGGCCGACGCCCCGCCCGCCGACGCCGCGCCCTCCGACGCGTCCAAGGAGCGGCCGGGCCCCGTGTAAGAAGAGTCCGGGGGCGCCCGTTATGTTGCGCGAGCACTCCGAAGTACCGTGGTCGTATCGCCGCAGCAGTCCGACTCGTCGACCGACAGCGCCCCCGGCACCGACCACGGGGCATCGTTGCTGGTGCCGGCCGAAGAGACCGAGCGGAGCCGCCGACGTCGGGAGCGCCCGGCTGTGCTCGGTCGCTACCCGCTGCTCCTCCTGGGGGTTGTCTGTGGAGCCGCGGGAGTGGGACTGCTCCTCAGCGCACGGATCTCGCCGATCGCCGTCGCGATCACTGCGTTCGGCTTGACGCTCATTGCGCTCGGCGCCGCTCTCCATCTCTTCCTGCTACGGGATCGGGAGCGATGGCCGGAAGAAGTGCATGCCTGGGACGAAGGGATCGAGGTCGTGCTCCACAACCAGGACGTCCGGGCAGCCGCCTGGACCGACCCACGGCTTGCGTTCGACATCTTCGTCCATCGGCCTGGGGCATCGTCCGAGGAGTCACGAGAGTTCCACTGGCGGATGGACTCCAGCGTGCCGGCGTGCGATCTCTCCCAGGCCGGCTTCGACCGAATCATGAAGATCGTCGTGGAACGAAACCTGAAGCTCGCGGAGTATCGGGCGGGCGCGAAGGGCAAGGAGTCGCGTGCCTACGAGATTCGAGGACCCCTTCCCGTGGTCAACTTCGACGGCGTGTCGGCTGCGGGAAACACGCCGATCACCTCGCCGTAACTCGACCGAAGACGGGAAGTCGCCTCTCCCACACCCTCCGGCGGACCCGCCGTTGCGCGGCGGGCCCCACCCTCCCCCACGCGAGCGGCGAGGTTCGAAGAGCTCCGTAATCCTACGGAGCGATGCACGATTTCGGTCGGCATGCTTGATAACCCGCGACGATTCCGGCTTCGCGTCGTGACCCCTCTATCCAACGGAAGCCGGGAAGCTACGAACGACGCCGAGGCGGGCGCCGGTGCGTCCCCTCCATCGGCAGCTCCCACGGACGCCGGTCGGCCCTTTGGTGGCGCGCCGAGCCCGATCGGTGCCAGGCCGTCAGCTCCCCGCCGCGCACTCCTGCCGGTCATAGCCGTGGTGGTGGTGATCGTCCTAGTCGGGGCGGGCCTGGCCGCCTATGCCACCCTCGTGGAACGGCATGCTGCCCCTAGCACGTCGACCAGTTCACTGGTGGTCCCCGAGGGGGTTTACTATACGATCCCGGGCAGCCAGTTCAACGCCGTGGCGTCGGGGTGCTCCGCGACGTGCGTCGTGAACGGGACTCTCGAAGATACGGACGGGAACGTCACGATCTTTGCGATGACACCCAGCGAGCTCGTCTACTATGCGAAGGAAGGGACGATCTCCGGCTACACATGGTCCTCCGGGACCATCGGCAACCACACCACTGCGCACCTCAACGTGACGATGGCGGCCGGGCAGTGGGACTTGGTCTTCGTCAACCCCGCGGTGCCCGCCAGGTTCGGCGGCAACGTGACGATTCTGTGGTTCGTTACGGGGCTCTCGGCCACGTAGTCGCCGCCCCTCGCGTTCGATTCATCGTCCCTGACGCAGGGAGCGAGTGTCGGTTCTCCCCGATGGAGAGGGCGCCGATTCCTAGCGGGCTCGCGATTTTTACCGCAAAAATCAGACTCCCCCGGGGGTAGGCCCCGGGGGGAAAGGGTTGGTTCGCACCTCCACTCGCTCGTCTAGACCGAGTAGATGCTGACCTCTTGCGCCTCGCCCGCGAGCGCGATGTTGTTGGCCGGGTCCAGAACGAACGTCAGGAACGAGGCCGCAACGCCGGTCGGGGCCTGGAGCGTCACGAGGTCGAACGGTCTCCAGCCGAGGTAGCCGCTGTAGTAATCCGCCGCGGTGGTCGGTCCCATGATGCCCTTGGCAATCGTTCCCGAGCTTCCGGTCGTCGGGAGGATCGCACCATACCACGCGGTCGGGTTCGAGGCAGCCCCATCGGTCGCAGCGCTCTGGGCGACTCCCGTGAAGGGGACGAGGTAGACGTCGCCCGCAGCTCGCGCCACGCCGTCCGAGGCGTAGCCGATCGAAGCCTTTCCGCTCGAGACGTTGGAGACGACCGCCGGGTTCCCGCTGTCCGTATAGGACGCCACGAAGCCGCAGTCCGAGATGTAGTTCGAGCTGCCGCAGCCGTTGAAGCCCGCCGAGCCCGCCGAGTTCAGCGTCGACTGCGAGGCAAAGCCGCTCGAGGTTCCGGCGTCCAGGATGCGTGCCTCGAACGACTGGGTGGTACCGCTCGCGTCCGACCGGGCAACGGTGTACACTTCCGCGGTGCCGCCAGCGCAGACGAGGAATCCGCAGGGGGTCGTCGTCGGGGAGCCGGCGGTCGCGGTCGGCGTGTAGCACTGAGCGTTCGCCAGAACGCCGCCGCCGCAGGCCGCCTCAGCGAATCCGACGTTCGGCGCCGCGAAAGAGGCGACCGCCTGAGTCAGGCTGCCGACCTTCGCGCCGATGACCGCCGCGGGGAGGTCCTGCCACTCGAGGGGAGCTGCCGCCGTGACGTTGACCTGGTTGGTGTTGTCCGCGTGGGTCGTCGTGTTGTAGGCATCAGCAACCGGGAGTGGCGCGGCGATGTCGTTGAGCGACGAGATGGTCACGTTGTTGATGGTGGTGGGGGCCGCGTCGAGGGATGGGTGACCACCAGTCACAGCCGTGGCGTCCGCGTAGATTAGGGCCACGGTGTCGTAGTTGATGCTCAGCAGGCCGTGGGGGTCCGACAGCGGCACGATCATGTCGACCGCGTCGTACGCGACCGTCGTGACCTGGGCCGTGGACTCCACTGCCGCGCTACACCCGTAGCTCGAAACCAACAGGCTCTGCGTCACCGGGAACGAAGCCGCCCCGATGTCGACCGCGCCGTTGCACACCGAGAGCATGCCCGCGCCGGAGCCGCCCTGGTTGTCGCTGACGACGACGTCCGTCTCATTCTGCTCGAACTGGGTAACGGCGAGCTGGTCGAACGGATAGACCGACGTGCTGCCGCCGATCGTCAGGGTCGCCTGGGCACCGGGGTTACCGATCCCCTTGGTCAGGCTGCCCTGCCAGTTGACCAGCCAGAGGTAGAGCGCCGCGGCGGCCGCGACGGCGATCAGGATGAGGATCAGCGTCGCCACCACGGGCGACACTGCCTTCTGACCCCGCATGCGGCGGCGGTACCTCATGCTGCGTTCTCTCAGATTCGCTCTCTTGTCGCTCATGCTTCTTTTCGCTGCCTCCTTGTTCGGATGTGATCTGGACCGTGGTCCCACCCCGGCCCTCACCACACGTCGCTGAGGGGAGGGCGCGTTGATATGGCGGCCCGAATGAGAAGCCGTAGACTGTTGGTTTCGACCCTCGTGACGGTATCCCACTCGGGGTCCACCGCTACGGACGTAGTCTCCCGTCGAATACGGAGAATCCGTTGGGCCCGCTTAATCCACGGAGACCGGCTAGACGCCCGATGCCGAAGGGAGAGGTCGCCGGGGGGGGCGAGCCCGTACCCCCGTCGCCTCCAGCGACTACTCCGCGGCACTCTGGCTCGACGCCGAAGAAGCCGAAGGACCGCGCGGCCCTGCGTCGACAGGCCGAGGCCCTAGAGGTCCGCCTGCTCCCCCATCGATCGATTTCCGAGAAGGTCCTGATCCAGGGCGAGCTTGGGTACATGCGTCGCCAGCTGCTGGCGAGTCGGAAGACGCTGGATATCACCTACCCCGTCCGACCGCCGTACGCGTTCGTGAGAATCTTCTTCCATCCCCCGGACGGAGAGGTCCTCTACCACGTCCTGGAGCCCACCCTCCACCCCGGCGAGGCGGAGAAGATCCGCGAGATTCGGGGCCGGATGGAGGCTTCGATGGCCCAGGAAGAGCTACCGATCGGCGAAGGGCAGAGCCTCGAGGAGTCGGAGGAGCTCAAGGAGTACCTCCGCCAGAAATTCCTAACGACGATCGACCTCTACGATATCGAAGTGCCCGAGCGACGCCGCTCGGTCCTGCTCTACTACCTTCGGCGGGAGTTCATCGGGTTGGGGCGCACCGATGCGGTGCTGCAGGACCCGTTCCTCGAGGACATCAGTTGCCTCGGGCCGGGAGTGCCGCTGTTCGTGTTTCACCGGGTCTTCGGGTCGTTGAGAACCAATCTGCGTTACGAGGGGGAGCTCGAGCTCAACCGGTACATCTTCCGGCTCGCCCAGATTGCGGGCAAGCACGTTTCGATCTACCAACCGATCCTGGACGCCACGCTGCAGGACGGAAGCCGCATCAACCTCACCCTCGGCACCGAGGTGACGCGGAAGGGATCGACGTTCAGCATCCGGAAGTTCTCCCAGGACCCGGTCTCCCCCGTCGACCTGCTCCGATTCGGATCGGTCTCGGCCTTCGAGCTGGCGTACTTCTGGACCCTCATCGAGAACCATCGGTCGATCCTTATCTCGGGCGGCACGGCGGCGGGCAAGACGACGTTCCTCAACGCGATCTGCATGTTCGTGCGACCGGAGGACAAGATCGTGTCGATCGAGGACACCCCGGAGATCCAGATCGATCATCAGAACTGGATCCAGTCGGTTGCCCGCACCGGCTACGGTTCGGGGGCCAGCGGGGTGAGCCCATCCGGGGTCTCCGGTCTCTCCTCGACGCACACAAAGTCGTCGGGAAGCGTGACGCTCTTCGACCTCCTCGTCGCCGCGCTTCGGCAGCGCCCCGAGTACGTCATCGTCGGAGAGGTCCGCGGCGTCGAGGCGTTCACCCTGTTCCAAGCGATCTCCGTCGGGCACGCGTCGCTGTCGACGATCCACGCCGGATCGATCGCCGAACTCATCCACCGTGTCGAAAACGAGCCGATGAACATCCCGCGTGTCCTGTTCCAAGCCCTCGACGCCGTGGCCTTCCCGGCCCAGGTCTCCGTCAACCAGAACCGCGTGCGACGCGTGCTCGGTGTCACCGAGATCCTGGACGTCGACGCAACGACCCACGAGTTGCTGACCAACGAAACCTTCCGGTGGGAGCCCAACACCGACGGGTTCACCTACCTCGGGCGCAGCTTCGTGCTCGAGGAGATCGCGGCAAAGGCCGGGCGGGAGCTCACCGCGATGGAGGCCGAGGTCCGGCGGAAGGAATCGTACCTGAAGCTGATGGAGCGCCACCACCTCACCTACTACAAGGACGTCAGCCGGGCGATCGCCGCGTACTATCTGGACCCCGTGACGGCGATGCGGGAACTCCAGTCTCAGGGCGGGCGGGGAGGTTAGATGCCTTCCACCCCCGAAGTCGCCAGTACTCCCGGGGTCGCGTCCTCCGAGCCGGCCGCAAGGTCGACCCGTCCGAACTTCGCCACACGGTACCGGAATCTCTGCTACCGCGTTCTGGGAAGTCGACTCGAGCGGGGCGGCGGCTCGGACGTCCTTCAGGAGCGGCTGAAGCGCGCCGGTATGAACGTCCCGGCGCCCGTGTACACGGCGCAGATGGCGGTCACTGCCCTGATCTCGACGGCCGGGATGGCGGCGGTCGGTTACCTCCTGTTCTTCGAGGTGCTGCGCGAACCGATCTGGTACCTGTACGTCCTTGGCCTGGCGGGCCTCGGCGGAATCTCCGTCGTGGGCGGGTTTCGCTTCCTCGTCGACACCCGCATCACGAACCGCAAGGACGCTCTCGAGCGCGAACTCCCGTTCACCCTGAGCGAACTCTCCGTCCTGGCGAGCACCGGAACGTCTCCGATCCGGTTGATCCGTCGCATGGCCCAGCGGGACCATGATCCGGCCATGACGGGGATCTTCCGCGAGGTCGTCTATCGGACCGACGTCCAGGGGAAGGACCTGATCACGGCGCTCGCCGAGACCGCGAAGGAGAGTCCGTCCACGCCCGTCCGGGACACGTTCTGGGACCTCGCGAACATGATCCACCAGGGCGGGGACCTCGACGAGTACCTGCGCAGCAAGTCGGACGACATCATGCAGCTGAAGCGGCTCGTTCAGAAGGAGTTCATCGAGCGCCTCTCCACGTTCCTCGACATGTACGTCAGCCTCGTCCTCGTGGGCGTGCTCATGATCGCCGTGGGCGCGTTTCTCCTCAACGCGCTCGGGAGCACCGCCGGCGGGCTGAACGCCAACGAACTGCTGCTCGTTCTCACCTTCGGGTTGGTCCCGATGGCGGTGTTCATGACGGTGATCATGGTCTCGATGGCCTACGCGAGAGCCGAATGAGGGGCGGTCTCGCGGTCGCCCTCGCGGTCGTGCTGTGCCTTCTGGTGCTTGTCGCCCCGTCGAGCGCCGCCAAGGCCGCGAGGATGGCCCCGGCGGCGACCGGGCCGCTCGTCCTGACGGTCGAGACTCCGCCCCCGAACGGCACCGCCACCTCAGTGACCCCCACCATCGTGGTGGCGTTCCACGACACCGTGGCAGCGATCAATCCGTCCTCGGTGGTGATGCTCGTCGACGGGCTCAACGTCACGGAGTCCGGGCTGGTCGTGGTCGGAGCCACCTCGATCAGCTACGCGGTGCCAACGATCCTGAAGCTTCCCGTGGGTGCGAACAACGCTTCGGTGACCGCGGCCGACATGCAGGGGCATACGGCGAGTGTTGCCTGGAACTTCAACGTCACGCCGTCCACACCGGGCCCGAGCAATCCGTTCGCGTCGATCAAGCCGACCACGATCCTCCTCTACGTCGGAATCGCCGCCGCGGCCTCGGGAGCGATCGTCGGCGGTTACATCCTCTTCCTCAAGATGACCACTCGATTCACGATCCGTCGGTACTTCGCCACGCACCCGGTCGAGCGCCTGTACGTGACCCTCTACGTGCCGCTCGGGGCCGCGTTCATCTACACGCTGGTGGCGCTCTCCTACGTCTTCAGCACGCCGAGTCTGCCCGCGAGCGCCGTCGACTACGTGTTCATCGGGACCGTGTTCGTGGCGTTGACCGCGTTCGGTATCGATTCCCGACGCCAGCTCGGACGCATCCGAGCCTTCGAACGGGCGTTCGCCCAGTTCCTGTTCGAAATGGCCGACGCGATGCGGGGAGGGATTGACCCCGCCAAGGCGCTGGTCGAGCTCTCCAAAACGCACACGAACATCCTGGCAAAACATCTCCGCGTGGCCGCCGATTCGGTCCGCCTCGGGCGCCCGTTCGGTGCGATCCTCCGCGAGATGGTGTCCACGATGCGGAGCTCGCTCATCACGCGGTATGCCGGCCTGATCGCGGACGCATCGACCATCGGGGGGGAGACCGCGACCGTCGTCTATCGGGCGGCGAAGGACATGGACGACTTCGTCAAGATCGAGGAAGAACGGGAGAAGCAGCTCGCGCTCCCAGTCGCGGTGATCTATATCGCGTTCGCTGTCCTGATGGCCGTGCTGTTCGCACTGCTGTACATCGCTCCCACGCTCGGAACGCTCAACGTCTCCATCATCGGGATCACGAACCCGCTGAGCTCCGGCGGCGCGACGGCGATCCCCAAGCTCACGGTCCCGGAGATGAAGGAGCGGTTCTTCGAGCTCATGGTCATCAACGCGCTCGGGACCGGGGCCATCATCGGCGCGTTCACCGAGGGCAGGGCGCGGTACGGGATCCTGCACTCCCTGGGGCTCGTTGCGGCCACCGCGATCGCGTTCTTCGTGCTGTTCCCGTGAGCCGATCGCGTAGCCGGGGGCGGTCTAGTCGAACTCGTACACGATGCTGACCGATCCTTCCAGCGAGTCGCTACTCGTGACGTTTAGGTAGATCGTGTACGTCGTCCCGGACGTGAACGGATAGTGGAGCTCCACCTCCTCCCCGGCCTGGTGACCGCAGTCTTCATCCGGCGTGGCGGACGTAACGGACCATTCCCATTGGTTGATGGTGACCGACTCGTTACTTTCGCTCGGCTGGTACGAGCCCGACCCGTCAAGCACGGGGTAGGAGTCCACGAACGTCACCTCCGCAATGGCCACCGGAGGAACGAACGACTGGCTGAACTCGTTCCCAAGCGAGGTGTACGTGGTTATCTCAATCAGCGAACTCTCCGTCAATGCCGGGGCGCAGGCCAAGAAGGAACAATCTGAACTCGTAAGGTCGAACTGCAAGAAGACCTGCGACTCGGCGGGTATTGTCAGATTGCACGTCGAACTGGTCGGCGAGTAGGGATTCCCATTCAGGCACCCGGTTCCGAGCTGGCCGCCGGCCGAATCGACCACGGAGTAGGTCTGATCGGGGACTCCATCGAGATCGAGCCCTTGAATGATCATCTCGTTCGGATCGAGGCTCGCCAATTCTACCGTGAGGCTGGTGAGATCCCCGGTTGACGAGTCGACGATCGGCTCCAGACTCAAGATTCGAAGATTCTCTAGGTTCTTGTCGTGCTGCAGCGTCTCCTGGGCTTGGACCTGCTTCTGGTAGGAGGCGACGAAGAACGAGAACGCGGTCGCCGCCGCCACGACGATGACTACCAGCATCAACGTCCCGACGATCTCCGCGAGACCGCGGGAGCTCCTCCGCACGCTTCGCATCGCGGTCTTCAGGGGGGCGGCCCGCCATAGGCGCGGCCTTCATAGAGTATGTAGAACGCCTTCATCTTCGTAGTCGCGGCTATTCACCCACCCTCTCCCTGTTAAGGGGGAAGGGCGCATCGCGGAGACCCCATGAGCATACCGATCGAGGTCCCGGGTCTCGACGTCATCCTCCGCGAGATCGGGGAGGGGAAACTCGTGGTCGTCGAGAGTGGGGCGGACGCGGCGAAGAGCTTCTTCGTCCGTCGGCTGAGCTTGAGTGCCGGTAAGATCGGCTGGCCCGTGACGTTCGTCACGAGCCGCGACAAGGACGAGCTCCAGGCCCACTTCGCCGTCGAACGAGGCGACAGTCCGCTCTCGGACCGCTGGATCGACATCCGCGAAGAAGATCGGGTGAAGGACCTGGACGACCTCGCGGACGGCGGCGGGCTGCTCGCGATGGATTCGTTCTCCTTCCTCGCCCTCGACCAGCCCGCCGAGGGAATCGCCCGGTCGCTGCGCGAGTTGCGCTCGATCTGCCACCACCGGGGGACCTCGGCGGTCCTCGCCACCGACCGCGGGATGCTGGATCCCCGCGCGGACGCCGTGGTGAACCACCTCGCCGACGGACTCCTCCAGTTCCACACCCGGGAGTCGCCGGACGGAGTCCAGCGCTACCTGCGGATCCCGAAGTGGATGGACGGCAAGTTCGTCGACCGGAACATCTACTACGAGTTCGACGGCAAGCGGATCAGCGTCGATCTGCGGAACCGGGTGCTCTAGGGGAGAGGCATGCCGTCCGGGAGCTACGAGCGCTACGGGCTCACCGGGAACCCCTTCCGGGAGTTGGCGAGCGAGAATCTCGACGACGTGACGATCTACCATGTGAATCAGGACGCCGACACCCTCCTGCGCTCGATCCGCGACGAGGTCTTCGATCGAGAGAACCGGGCGATGGTGGCGATCACCGGACCCCAGGGATCGGGGAAGACCCAGCGCCTGCTCGTCACCGCGGCCGAGGCGAAGGCCCGCAAGGCGTTCGCCGTCTACCTCGACCTACCGACGAAGGCCCCGTTGGTGTTCCGAGGGCTGGCCGCTGCGTTCGAGAAGAGCGCGCGGGAGGCCGGCCTGGTCCGCATGCTGGGCACCCCGGCCTGGCTCCGCTCGGTCAGCGCCCTCGCGAAGGTCAAGACCGAGCAGATCGACCCGATGGATGCTGGGCGGCGCTTAGGGGAGGCGCTCAACGCGGCCGCGCCGTCGTTCCTCCTCCTCAACGACCTCCACAATCTGGTCGAGCCGGCGGAGATCCAGCTGATCGCGAAGACCCTCGAGGAGGTCAGCGGCCGGATCAAGCCCGGGGTCCTGGTGCTGTTCACCTGCTACGCCAGCTACCTGGCGTGGCTGACGGCCAATCAGCCGTCCCTGGCCACGCGCATCAACCGCACGGTCGCGCTCGTCACGCTCTCCGACGACGAGGCGCGCCTCGTGCTGGCGAAGAAGCTGCTGGCGAAGCGGATCGTCGAGGAGCTCGAACCGACCTATCCGTTCGACCGAGATGCGGTCCACGAGCTCAACCTCGCCGCGCACGGCAATCCCCGTCGCCTGTTCGAGCTCGCCGACGTCGCTCTCGAGCGGGGCGTCGCGGTGCGCGCCTATCAGATCGACGGGGACCTGGTTCGTGCCGCGCTGACCGCGCGGACCCCACCCCCCGCCTCGACGACGCCGCCTCCCTGGCAGGAGACCACGGACGATCCCCCGGCCGCGGCGCTTCCGGCGCCGGAGACGCCCGCGCCGGCACCGATCCGCCGCTCGATCTTTGGGCGGGCCCGCTGAGCCGGGCCTACGCGGCCTCGGCGCTGGTAGCGACCGCCAGATCGATCGCCTCTTCGGCGATCTCCCCGGCGTACACCGCGATCCGGGACAGGCTGTCGACGATCGCACCGAGGGTCAGCAGCGACGGACCCTTGCGGCTCGCGACGCGGTGGGAGAGCGCGTCGATCAGTGCCTGATGCTCGGCCCGGGCGTCGATCGCCGCGTTGGCGGTGTCGATGTTCCGGGTCACGAGCGAGTTGAACGCCTGGTCGAGGATGGCTGAGGCGGAGCTCCGCGCCGCTCCGATCTGTTCGATCAGCTTCGGGTCGAGGGCCTTCTCCGAAGCCAGCGCCGCCCCGTTCTTCGCGATCCGCTGCGCGTGCTCCCCGATCCGCTCGAGCAGCTTCGCGATGAGGCGGTGGCCATGGATCCACATGTTGTTGGCGCCGTCACTGCCCCCCGCGTGCGCGAGGTGGTACTGCTTGGCGACCATCCAATACAGGCGGCTAACGTCCTGGCTTCGGAGACCGACGTCGTGCGCCACGTTCTCGTCGCCCCCCCGGATCGCGGTGACGGCGTCCTCGAGCATCGCACGGACGGTCAGTTGCATCCGTCGAAGGCACTTCTCCGAGCTCAGCTCGCTCGGGTCGGAGAGATCCTGGATCAGGATCGACGCCTGCCCCTCCTCGATCACCTCGGGGCCGATGACGAGGTGGCAGAACTCGCGCGCGACCTTGCGAACGAACGGCCCCCGCGCCGGTGAGAATCGGATCTCGATCAAGCCGAAGCCCGAGATGTACGCCCCGACCAGCTTCCGCAGCAGGTGCTCGCGCGTCTCCTCGCCCCGCTCCAGGAATGTCTTGCGTCGGATCTGCGGGCGGGTCCCGCTGCTCAGGCGCACGGAAACCGAGCCGTCGGTCTCGGTGTCGACGAACAGCGTGTCGCCCGCCTTGAGGCCGGCGTTCGTGACCCATCGCTTCGGGAGCGAGACCAGGAAGGTCGACTTCCCGGCGAGCTGAAGCTTGCGTCCTTCCATGGTCACCGCGGACGTGCTCCGGGCAACCGGTTACGGAGCCTTAAGGGTTCGAACTATAGACTCAATAGTTCGAAGAGGACCACGGACCCTACGGAGTTTTTCGGCGGGCGCCGGGCGGATGCTCCCGGCGGGATTCGAACCCGCGTTACGGGGTCGAAGGCCCCGAATCCTTGACCGGACTAGACTACGGGAGCAGCGGCGCCGCGACGGAGCAGCCGGCGGGGCTATGGCAGTTTCGCGCGACCCGGGGGAGGGTCTCCCCGCTCAGGCCGGCGGCCGCGACGCCGGCGGGTTCCGCCGGGGAAGGTACTCGGTCCGTCGTTCCCCCGTGATCGCGTAGACCGCCTTCTCGGCAATCTTGCAGGCGTTGTCGGCGACCCGCTCGAGGTGACGGGCCCCGAGCAGGAGGAACGCCCGTCGGTCGCTATCGGGCCCGCCCTGGCGCAGCAGTTCGATGAGGCGCGCCTGGGCCTTCCGATGGAGGGCGTCCACCGCATCGTCCATCGGGAAGACCGCCTTCGCCCGCGTGACGTCTCCCGAGAGGAACGCATCCATCGCCGCCGTCACCATCGCCCGCGACCGCTCGTCCATCTCGCGCACCATCTCCGCCACGTCGGCATCGGTCGTGGCGGGAGTCGAGGCAAGGTACCGAGAAAGATCGTATCCCAGGCGGCCGATGCGGTCGACGCAGTTGGCGATCTTCAGGATCGCTTCGGTCGTGCGAAGGTCCGGGCCCTCCGGCTGCATCACCGCGACCAGTCGGATCGTCTCCAACTCGATGTTGAGGTCGTACCGGTCGAGCGCCGCATCGCGCGAGCCGACGGAGTGCGCGAGTTCGCCGTCGCCGTGCAGGAGCGCCCGCGTCCCGTCGGAGACCATGCCCAGCGCGAGCTCGGTCATCTCGCCGACGTGCTGCTTGAGCAGGCCCATCTCGCGGCTGTGGTCCTCGTCGACTACCGGCCTTCCCCCACCTGGATCTCCCATCATCCGAACCTCCCTGTGATGAACTGTTCCGTCAACTTCTCGCGGGGCCGCTCGAGAATGTCCGCGGTCACCCCGACCTCGACGAGATGCCCGGAGTGCAGAAAGGCGACCCGGTCCGAGACGCGGGCCGCCTGCCCGACGTTGTGCGTTACCAGCACGATCACGATCTCCTGCTTCAGCCGGTCCATGGTCGCTTCGACGCGCTGGGTCGCCGCCGGATCGAGCGCCGAGCACGGTTCGTCCATCAGCAGCACCTTCGGCTGGACCGCGAGCGCACGGGCGATGCACAGCCGCTGCTGCTGGCCGCCGCTCAGGCCGAGCGCCGAACGGTTGAGGTCGTCCTTGACCTCGTCCCAAAGGCCGGCGCGCTGCAGGGCTTCCATTACCGCCCGGTCGATCTCGTTCTCCTCCTCTCGGATCAGCCGCAGCCCGAAGGCCGCGTTCTCGAAGACCGACATCGGGAAGACGGTCGGTCGTTGGAAGACCATCCCGATGCGGCGGCGCACCAGCACCGGGTCGACGGCCGGATCGTAGATGTTCTGGCCGAGGTAGTCGACCCGGCCGGAGATCTTCAATCCCGGCGTCATCTCGGTCATCCGGTTCAGGCTGCGGACGAACGTCGTCTTGCCGCAGCCGGACGGCCCGATGACCGCCGTCAGGCTCTTCTGCTCGAACTCGAGGTCGACGTCGTCGAGGAGGGTGCGCTTGCCGGCGCGCACCCGCAACTTTCGAACCGACAGGACCGGAGGGCCCGACGCGTTGGCCGCGGTCATTGGAACAACCCCTCGACCCGCTTGCGGAATCGTGCGGAGATGATCCGTACGATGATGTTGAGCGAGATTACAACGACCAGGAGGATGAACGCGGCCTCGAACGCGAGCGCGATGCCCGGCGTGCCGGGCCCGGACGTGTAATCCTCGAAGATCTGGCCGGTCAGGAACGACGCCGGCTGGAAGAGGCCGGTCGGGACGAGGGCGCTCTGCTCCAGGGTGAGCCACAACGGAGCGGTCTCGCCGACCCCGATCGCCATCGCCAGGAACACCCCGTTGAGCACCTGGGGGAACGCAATGGGGGTGGCGATCCGAAGCAGGTACTGCAACGGTCGTGCGCCTTGGCCGTAGGCGGCCTCGCGAATCGATCGCGGCACCGACGTGTACGCGAGATCGACGGTCCGGAAGAGATATGGCAGCATGAAGAACGCCAGCGTGAACGACCCCGAAATGACGTTCAGCCCCCATCCGAAGTACAGCACGAACGCGAAATATCCGAAGTAGCCGACCACGACCGACGGGGTGCCGGCGAGCAGGTTGGCGGAGGTCCGGACCCACCCGGCGACGCGCTCGGAGAGGAACTCCGCGGTGGCGATGCCACCGAACAATCCGAAGACGACGGCGATGACCGTCGCGAGCAGCATCACGTAGAAGGTGCTGATGATCGGCACCGCGAGCGAGTGCGTGTCTAGCGGCGAGGTGTCGGTCAGCGCCGACCAGTTGAGGGTGACGAGCGCGTGCACGGAGACCCAGTAGACGATCCAGGCGATCGGGAGGAGGGCGACGAGGTACAGCAGCGGGAGCAGGTAGCCAATCGCCCGGTCGAACGAGACGCGCCAGCGGAGGCTCAGGCTGGTCGCCCGGAGCAGCTCGGCACCCGGGGGTGGGGGAACGTAAGATTCCACGGTTGCGGGCATGACGGGCAGGCTAGAGCCCCGCCACCTCCTGGGTGTACAGCGCACTGACGAAGCGGCGACCGACGACGTTCACGACGAGCGTGATGGCGAGCAGGAGAATGGCCAACTCGGCCAGCGCCTGGAGCTCCCCGGGCGTCGAAAGGGCCCCGTCCAGATTGTCGAACATGAAGGCGGCCATCGTGTCGGTCTGCGAGAAGACGGTCGTGGGGTAGGCCGTGGCCGCGCCGAGTACCATCGCGACGGCGACCGTCTCCCCGAACGCCCGTCCGAAGCCGAGGAACGCGGCGCTCCAGATGCCCCGGCTTCCGTGCCGCATCGAGATCCGGCGGACGGTCTCCCACCGCGTGGCCCCGAGCGCCAGCCCGCTCTCGACGAGGTCCCGCGGGACCGATCGCAGCGCGTCGCGGATCAACAGGGTGGTGATCGGCAGCGACATCAGCGTCAGGACCACGATCGACAGCGGGAGGCCCACGCCGCCGACGTAGACGTACGACGGCGCGCTGAAGCCCGGGATGAAGCCCAAGTGCTGGACGACCCACGGGGAGATCAGCGTGCCAAAGATCGGCGCGAGCAGGAGATACCCCCAGAGTCCGTAGATGATGCTCGGGATTCCCGCAAGGAAGTCCACGCACGGGTCGATGATCCGAGTGATCCACCGCGGAAGATACGACGTCGACGCGATGGCGATCCCGAGCCCGACCAGCATCGAGAGCACGAGCGCCGGGATGGCGGTGAGGAACGACCCGACCACGAAGATCGCCACGCCGTAGGTCTGGGTGTTGGAGTTCCATTTCGAGCCGAAGAACGCCCAGCCGAGGTTGTGGAAGTCGCTCGCCGAGAGCAACGAGACGACCACCCCGATGACCACCGCCGTCGGGACCAAGGCCGCGACGAGCGCGACGGCCGTGCTGAGGTGCTTCTTCGCTCGGCGGCCCACCGGCGAGCGGGGCTCGCGCGGTTCGGTCGCTGCGGAAAGAGTGGGAGGAAGGGGTTGCCGGTCCGGAGAGGAATCCGTCCCGGTCGGCGCGTCAGCCACGTTAGCCCTGCCCAGCCGGGACCTCTACGGCTG
>Ga0335072_10006654_pt1 | contig 16882 bp, 13 predicted proteins | sample Lox_Sample_21_FD_206725 | JGI IMG/M metagenome (GOLD analysis project Ga0335072, IMG submission 206725) | Soil microbial communities from Loxahatchee National Wildlife Refuge, Florida, United States - Lox_Sample_2.1 | ecosystem: Environmental > Terrestrial > Soil > Wetlands | place: USA...
GGGACATCGACGCGCAGACGATCGCCGGGGCGATCTCCACCGGCACGCACGGCACCGGCGCCCAGCTCGGCGGCATCGCGACCGCGGTCGCGGCGCTCGAACTCGTCCTCGCCGACGGGTCGATCGTGTCCTGTTCGCCGCAGCAGCGGCCCGACCTGTTCGCCGCCGCCCAGGTGAGCCTTGGCGCGCTCGGCGTGATCTCCACCGTGACCCTGCAGTGCGTCCCGGCGTTCGACCTGTCCGCCGACGAGCGGCCGATGCCGTTGGACGCCGTGCTCGAGCGCTTTGGCGAGTTCGCGGCGTCCAACGACCATTTCGAGTTCTACTGGTTCCCCTACGGGAAGAACGCGCTGGTGAAGCGCAACAACCGGGGTACAGAGCTGCCGCGGATGCCGGGGTGGCGGCGCTTCTTCGAGTACGAGGTGATGGAGAACGCCGCCTTCGGTGCGCTGTGCCGCACCGGGCGCGCGGTGCCCGCCCTCATCAAGCCGCTCAACAGGTTCGCCGCGAGCACGCTGTCGAAGCGCACGTACTCCGCCCCGTCGCACCGCGTGTTCGTGACGCCGCGCCGGGTCCGGTTCGTCGAGTCGGAGTACGCGGTGCCCCGCGAGTCGCTCCTTGGCGTGCTGGGCGAGCTGCGCACCGCGGTGCCGCGGCTCGGCCACCCGGTGATGTTCCCCGTCGAGGTCCGCGTCGCCGCCGCCGATGACGTCTGGCTGTCCACCGCCCACGGCAGGGACACCGCCTACGTGGCGATCCACCAGTACGTGGGGCTGCCGTACCAGGAGTACTTCCGCGCGTTCGAATCGATCACGGCCGCCGTCGGCGGCCGCCCGCACTGGGGCAAGATGCACACCCGCGACGCCGGGCAGCTCGCTGAGCTGTACCCGCGGTTCGCCGACTTCCGCCGCGTCCGCGACGGGGCAGACCCCGAGCGCCGCTTCGCCAACCCCTACCTGGAGCAAGTCCTCGGCTCTTTATGTACCCCTGAGGCACGTGCCCGGCCGATTCGGTTGAGGGTGAGTTGAGCCGGCTGACCCGGTTGACCGTGATTGTCGGTAAAGGGCAATTTCTGACTCGGAGTGTCGAGATGGCTACGGTGCGGGACAGCGCGAACTGGGCGCGCGCGCCGCTGCACCTGCTGCCTGCGTACCGGATCACCGAGATTCCGCGGCGCGGCGACGGGGCGGCAGGCGGGCCGCGGCAGCCCGCGGAGAGCGGCGACCCGGGGCGGCCGCAGCGCGTCGCCGCACTGGCGGCCGCGTACCACGCGGGGATCGCGGACGGCGCCGGAGCCGGCGGTGGCGCCGTCGCGTTCGGCTGGGTGCGGACGGCTGCGGGGGGCCCAGTGCACGTCGTCGCCGTCGGCGACGCCCTGGCCGGAAGCGCGCTGACCGCGGCGGACGTGCTGCTCGCACTGCCTGGCGGGGCACGCGGCAGGATTCTCCCGCCAGGCGAGCTCGCCGGACTGCTCGGTCAGCTCCCCGCCTGGCGGGAGATCGCGGGCATCAGCGACGGGCTGCTGGCGCCCGCGGACGAGCGCGGCCACGGCAGCCAGGCGACGGGGCAGGCCACGCTGTCGCTCGACGAAGGACTGCTGGGGAGCTGGAGCGGGCCGTTCGGCTGGCTGGTCATCGCCGAGCCGCTCAGGCCCGGGGAGCTGCGGTCGCTGGCCGGCGAGGCCGGGCGCCGGCAGCAACTCGCCGAAGCGACGGCGGACCGGTTCCCCGACCGGGCGGTGGAGGCCCGGCGGCTGAAGGAAAGGCACGCCGAAGTGGAACGCGGGGCATCCACCGGGTTCTGGCGCATCCGTGTGCTGGCCGGCGGATGCGACGCAGCGAGCGCGGCACGAGTGGCGGGGCTGTTCTGCGCGTCGGCCGGACTGGACGGGCTGCCATACGCCCTGCGCCCTGCGGCACCGGATGACCAGCGCGAGGAGCAGGCCGCCGAACCGGGCGGCGACGCCGTCCCCGCGTCGCCGTTCTACGGGTCGACCGAGCTGGTCGCCGCGCTCGCCAGGCCGCCAGAGTGCGAGGTTCCCGGGATCCGGCTGGCCCTCCGCCCCGATTTCGACGTCACCCCTGAGACCCTCGAGACCGGGGAGTCAGGAGCAGACCGCGGCGGCATCCCGCTCGGCGAGGTGCTCGATCGCGCCATGATGCCCGCCGGGACGTTCACGCTGTCGCGGGACTCCCTCAACAGGCACGTGTTCGTGTGCGGTGCGACCGGTGCGGGCAAGTCGCAGACCGTCAGGTCCCTGCTCGAGGCCGCTACCGGGCAGCACATCCCGTGGCTGGTCATCGAGCCCGCCAAGGCCGAGTACCGGCTGATGGCCAGCCGGCTGCCTGGCGCCGAGGTCATCAGGATCAGGCCTGGCGAGCCGGATGCGGTCGCGGCGGGGCTGAACCCGCTCGAACCCGCCGCGGACACCAGCGGCAACAGGTTTCCGTTGCAGACGCACGCGGATCTGGTCCGCGCGCTGTTCATCGCCGCGTTCCGCTCGGAGGAGCCGTTCCCGCAGGTGCTCAGTGCGGCCCTCACCCGGGTATACGAGGAGGCCGGCTGGGACCTCGCGCTCGGCGAGCCGCGCGACGAAGTGGCGCTTTACCCGACGCTGACCGCGCTTCAGCGCGCCGCCGAGCGCGTTGTCACCGAGATCGGCTACAGCCAGCGGATCACCGACGACGTGCTCGGGTTCATCCGGGTCCGGCTGGCGAGCCTGCGGCTCGGCACGACCGGCCGGTTCCTCGAGGGCGGCCACCCGATCGACTTCGGCGCCCTGCTGCGGAAGAACGTGGTGCTGGAGATCGAGGACGTCGGAGACGACGCGGACAAGGCCTTCCTGATGGGCACCGTGCTCATCAGGCTGGCGGAACACCTGCGGCTGCGCCACCGGACCGGCCCGGCCGCCACCGGGCTCCGCCACCTGACCGTCGTGGAAGAGGCGCACCGCCTGCTGCGGCGCGCGGAACCTGACGCGCAATCAGGGACGGGCGCCGCCGGGCACGCCGTCGAGATGTTCGCCGGCCTGCTCGCGGAGATCCGCGCCTACGGCGAGGGCCTGGTGATCGCGGAGCAGATCCCGGCCCGCCTGGTCCCCGACGCCATCAAGAACACCGCGGTCAAGATCACTCACCGGCTCCCGGCCGCCGACGACCGGGACGCGGTCGGCGCCACGATGAACGCGACCCAAAGCCAGTCCCGCTTCCTTGTCACGCTCGCCCCCGGACAGGCGGCCGTCTTCCGCGACGGGATGGATTTTCCCGTGCTGGTGAAAATGACAGATGGTTCGGAACGGGAGATGGCGACTGCCGCTGCCACCCTCGACGCCAGGACCGTGGTCACCCCGAGGTCGGGCACCTGCCCGGCCGGATGCGCTGCCCGGCCCTGCACCCTGAGGGATATGCGCGCGGCGCAGCGCACGCTCAGCGACTTCGCCTGGGTCCGGCTGTGGGCGGAGCTCGCCGTGCTCGCCCACCTGACCGGGTGGCCGGTCCCGGTTCCCAAGCCCCCCGTGCTCGCCAGGTTCAGGGCGCTAGCGCCCCGGGTGAGCCAGTGCGCCACGGCGCACGCCGTCGACGCGGCGGTGGCCGCGCGCCCGGCGGTGCCGAACCCTGGCGCGCTCGCCCGCCACGCACAGGCGGCGATCCGCGCCAGGGCCGACCGTGATCAGTGGCTGTGCGCGGCGGACGAACCCGAGTGGCTGCTAGCCGGCCCGGTGCCCGAGGCGGTGGCGTTCGGCGTGGCACGGCCGTCGGCTATCGAGAGCGCAGGCCCGCTGGCCGCGCTGCTCGGCGAGTTCATCGACTGCCGCTGGCCGCTGCAGTACCTGAGCCACGCTGCGAACTAGTTATCCACAGAGTTACGCACAGCGGTGCGCACACAGTTATCCACAGCCCGTTGGTTCAGCCTTGCGGTTGCAGAACCGGTGGCTTGACGTCCGCTCTTGGCTGCGTCGGCTCCAGCCCCCAGCGTCCTGTCACGCACATCCAGACCAGCACCGCCGCGGTGAGCAGCCGGACGGCAGGGGTTACCCACTCGCCCTCGAACAACTGCACCTGCTCCACCCATTCGTTGTGCGGCACCACCGCGGATTCCATGTAGGTGATGGCGCCGAAGCACAGCCGGACCAGCACCACCCAGTCAAGCCACGACCTCGGGTACAGCGCGATCAGCGCGATGATCATGACGTCGTACCACGGGCGCTGGAACGGCCAGAAGAAGATCCAGGCCAGGCTCAAGGCCAGCGCGGGAGTCACGGCGGGCCGCCCCGGCACGCGGTCGGGCAGCCGGAAGAACGCGAGCAGCGCCACGATGACGCAGCAGACAGTCGCGATGGTCACTAGGTGCGTGGGCACATAGGTCGCGCCGAACGGGCCTGCGAACCCGAAGGGCCGGTAGAACACTTGGTAGAGGTTGTCCCACGTGACCTGGTTACCGCGCTGGAACAGCACATGGACCGCGGGCGTCCCGGCGATCACGTACGAGGGGACGACCACCGCGATCCATCCGGCGATCGTGGCCCCGATCCCGTCAGGGGACCTGCGCAGCGCCCACAGCGCGCCGACCGCGAACAGCGTGAACGGCGACTTGACGGCGGCGGCGGCGCCGAGCAGCGCCCCGGCCGCCACGCACCGCCACAGCACGGGCCTGGTGGCCGGCGGCAGGTAGCGCAAGAGCACCAGGCCACCAGCCCCGAAGGCGACCGCGAGCCCGTCGATGTGCCCGCTGGCCACGATCTCCCACAGCAGCAGCGGGTTCAGCGACCAGAGCAGGTGCGCGCGCAATCGCATGGCCGGATCGCCGCGGCACATCCGGTCGAGCAGCAGCACCACAGCGCCGAACGCGATCGCCACCCACAGCTTCAGCCAGAACGTGATCGCGGCCATCGAGCTGCCGCCGAACTCCGCGGAGACCCATTCCTCGGCGGTGGCCACGGGCCCGTAGTCAGACAGCGAGTGCGCCCAGGTGGCCGGGCTGTTGTCGGCGAGCTTGTCGCCAAGGACCGTCATCTGCAGCGGCGTGTCGACGTACGGGCTGTGGCCGAGGATCACCATGTTGCCGTCGATGGCGTACGACTGGGTGTCCGTGGTGCCGGCCGGCGCGAGGACCGTGAAGGCGGCAATGGCGATGAACGAGGCGGCGAGCAGCGGCTTCACTGGCGGCCGCGCGCCGCGCGCCACGGCGAGCAGGCCTGCGCCCACGCCGGCAGCGCCGATTATCGCCGCTGCCCACAACGAGAACAGCACGACGTCATCAGGCAAGCCGAACGACGCCCACCACGGCGGTCCGCCCGGCGTGTGTGCCATTGCCGGCACGCTAATAGACGGTCCCGCGACGGCAATAACGATCATCACGAGAAGCGAAACAGTGATGCAGGCCGCCGCGGTCCAGACGAGCCCCCGGGTTTTCCCGGGGGCTCGCAAGTCCCGGTCACTCACGGTGTTCACTCCGCAGATGTGTGCAAACGTCGGCGAGAGATTGGTTCTGCACACCTAGCCGACGAACAGACCGTATCCGATCGTGACTTCAGGACCGGTTAAGGTCAGCTGCGGGCGCTGACGTTACCAGCCGGAGGCGGATACGCGTCCGTTTACCCCCGCATCCTTGCTGGTCCCGCCCGCGGACTTAGCGTCTGGCTTGGCGGCGGCGTCGGCCTGGGCCGACGTCTCCTCCGCCTCGTCCACCTCCGTATCGGCGGCCATCGCCGCCTGGTAACGCTGCCGGATCACTGCGCCGGCCGCGCCGAGCGCGGCGACGATGGCCGCTCCGAAGAGCGACCAGGTAAGGGCCGACCGCATCCTGCTCTTTGGCGGGTTCGGCCGGACCTGCTTGGCGGTGCTGCGCAGCGCCGAGGAAACCTTCGGGGCCGCGCTAGCGGTGACGTAGTCGGCGGCGCTTTCCAGTTTGGGCGCGGCCCAGCCGCGGGCGGTGTACACGCCCTGCCTGGCGCCCTTGCTGACGCCCGCCGCCGCCGTCTGGGCGGCGCTGTTCATCCCCTGCGCCGCGGTCTGGGCAGCGGCCGTGGCAGTCTGCGCGGCGGCGTGCGCGGCGGTCTGCGCAGCGGCCGCGGCCGACTGCGCCGCCGTGTTCGCGGCGGCGACGCTTGCGTCGCGTGCCCGTGCGGCAGCGCCGTTATACGCGCTGACCTTGTTCTTAGCGTTCGCGTGGAACACGGTTACCCTCCCGATCGTCTCTCGCTAGGTCACAGTTCCCTAACAGGCGACGTTCAACCATCGGCGCGCCGAGCCGGTACGGTGATAGGTGCGGGGTTACCCCCGCGAACGATGGCCGGAAAAGGGCCGGCCCGGACACGAACCGGAGTCAATACGCATGACCGAAACGCTGACCGCGACGCTGACGACGACGCAGGGGACGGTCACTGTCCGGCTCTTCCCCGACTACGCGCCGAAGACTGTCAAGAACTTCGTTGAGCTGGCCGAAGGCGGCAAGGAGTGGACGGACCCGCAGACCAGGGTCCGGACCAAGGACAAGCTGTACGACGGCACGATCTTCCACCGGGTGATCGCCGGGTTCATGATCCAGGGCGGCGACCCGCTCGGCACCGGCACCGGCGGGCCCGGCTACAAGTTCGCCGACGAGATCCACCCCGACCTGCGGTTCGACAAGCCGTACCTGCTGGCCATGGCGAACGCAGGCCCCGGCACCAACGGCTCGCAGTTCTTCATCACGGTCGGGGCCACGCCGTGGCTCAACGGCAAGCACACGATCTTCGGCGAGGTCATCGACGGCGCCGACGTGGTGGACAAGATCAGCCGGGTGCAGACCGTGCCCGGTGACCGCCCGGCTACCGACGTGGTGCTCCAGTCGGTCACCATCCAGCGCGGCTAGCAGACGGCAGCCCCCCGATGACCGCGCCAGACCAAGCCAGCCCAACCGGGCAGGACACCCCGCCGACCTGTTACCGGCACCCGGGCCGGGAAACGTGGGTCTCTTGCGTGCGGTGCGGCCGCCACGCCTGCCCCGACTGCCTGCGCCAGGCGGCAGTCGGGCAGCAGTGCGTCGACTGCGTGCGCGGAACGGGTCAGGGCGGTCAGCCCGCGCGGGCGGCCAGGACGGTGTTCGGCGGCCGGCCGTCGAGGTCCGCGACCGTGACGTGGACCATCTTGGCCGTCAACGTCCTGCTCTACCTGGTCCAGCTGGCGCATCCGAGCCTCGCCTCCGACTGGTGGATGCTCGGGTACGCGCCGTACTACCAGGGCGGCCCGCCGCACGGCGTCGCGGCCGGCGAGTGGTACCGGCTGATCACGTCGGCGTTCCTGCCTGGGACCGGCAGCCTCGGCATCCTGGACATCGCGTTCAACATGTGGGCGCTCTACATCGTCGGACCTGGCCTGGAGCAATTGCTTGGCAAAGTCCGATTCCTGGCGCTGTACCTGCTGAGCGCGGTCGGCGGCAGCGTGCTCTTCTACTACCTGGCGCCGCAGAACGTCCCGGCCCTCGGCGCCTCCGGCGCCATCTTCGGGCTGTTCGGCGCCTGGTTCGTGGCCTCGAGGAAGCTGCGCCTCGACAGCCGCGGGATCGTCCTGCTGATCGTGCTCAACCTCGGGCTCAGCTTCGTCTACCGCAGCACGATCGCCTGGCAGGACCACGTGGGCGGGCTAATCGTGGGCGCCGTGGTAATGGCCGCCTACGCGTACGCGCCGCGCAAGAACCGCGTCGCCATCCAGGTCGCGGCCACTATCGCGGTCGTGGCGGTGCTCGTGGTGGCGGTCATGATCAGGACCGGTCAGCTCACCGGTAGCGGCTAGCGCCACCGGGTAGCGAGCACTACTCCGGCCACGATCAGCACGAACCCGCCGACCAAATTCCACCCGCCGAGCGAAGACAGCCCGGGCATGCTCGCCTGCGTGACGTAGTAGAGCGCGATCCAGGCCAGCCCGATCAGGAAGCAGGCCAGCATGACAGGCACGAGCCACGGCGGGCTGACGGCCTTCCGCGCCGACCGCGTCGGCGGCGGCGTGTAGACCGGCTTCTTCCGGACGCGGGACTTCGGCACCGCGCACCTCCTGCTCGGGAACTTCGGTTTCGGGGTAAGCGTAGTGCACGCCTTTCGCCTGCGCGCCCACGCTACTAAGCGATATCATTTCGATGCGTTGAGTAATCAATCGGAACGGACGGGGGCGTCTCTTGAGAGCATTCCTGCGCGCCTCCGGCCAGGTGTTCCTGACGATCGGCGTAGTCATCGCGCTGTTCATCGCCTACCTGTTCTGGGGGTCGGGGCTGCGCGCGGCGCAGGCCCAGGGCCAATTCGCCGCCCAGCTCGAGCACGCGTGGCAGGAGCCATACGGCCCAGGCGGCCGGATGCCCGCCGACCCGATCCGGCTGGTGACGGGCGAGCCGTTCGCGTTCATCAGGATCCCCGCCTTCGGGGCGCACTGGCGGTTCACCGTCATCCAGGGAACCGCGCTGGCGCAGCTCGACGTGAGCCCTGGTCACGTCCCTGGCACCCAGCTGCCTGGCCAGGTCGGCAACTTCGCGGTCGCCGGGCACCGGGTGACGGCGGGCAACCCGTTCTGGTCGCTGCCGTCGTTGACGGTGGGCGACCGGGTGTTCATCGACACCAGGTACGCCACCTACACCTACCGGGTGATCGGCAAGCCCGTCTGGGTGCTGCCAACCGACCTGGCCGTGCTCGACCGGGTGCCCGGCCATCCTGGCGTCACGCCGACCCGCCGCCTGATCACGCTGATCACCTGCGACCCGGCCTGGACAGGCACGCACCGCGTCATCGTCACCGGCGTCCTGATCGCGGTAAGCCCCCGCACCGGAGGACACGCCTGATGTACGGGTGGCTCTGGCGCCAGTTGCCCGGCGGCACCGCAGCGAAGGCGGGAGGCATGCTGCTGCTCGCCCTCGCCGCCTTCGCCATCCTCTGGTTCTGGCTCTTCCCCTGGGTCTACACGACGTTCCCGGTCTAGAGACCGCCGCCTCAGCCGCCGCCCCCGCCGCCACTGGTGGCGGTCGTCGACGAGGACGGGGTGGGCGTCGCGGTGGTCGACGACGACGCGGACGCGGAGGCGCTCGGGCTGGACGTCGCCTGGGGCTGCACGAAGATCTGGATGGTGGTGCCGGTGGGCTTCACCACGTTAGGGGCCGGGTTCTGGCTCCACACGACCCCTCCGGTCACCTGCTGGTCCGCCGGGGCCGGGGTGATCACCGCCTGCACCTTGAAGCCCTGTGCCGTCAGGATCTGCTCTGCCTGCGGGGCGGTGTCCCCGATGACGGATTGCACGGCCGCGCCCCCGCCGGAGATGTACAGCGTGATCTGCTGGTTCGGGTCGACCTGGGTGCCCTGCTGCGGGGACATGTGGTCCACCTCGCCCTGCGGCAGCGTCGACTGCGCGTCGGGCTGGGTCGTGACGTTATTCAGGCCCACGCTGGCCAGCTTCTGCTGTGCCGCCGCGGACTGCATGCCGGTCACGTTAGGCACCTGGATCTTCGAGGCGCCCGAGGAAACGTAGACCGTGACCGTGCCGCCCTTGGCGATGCTGTTGCCGTTGGGCGGGTTCGTGTCGATCACGTAACCCTTCTGCACGGACGAGCTGTTCTTGCCCACCACCTGCGGGACGAGGCCCGCGGCCTTGATCTGCGCGACCGCCTGGGCCTGCGGCTCGTTGTTCACCTGCGGAACGTAGGCCGACGAGCCGTTGCTGGTCAGCAGCAGCGCGGCCGCGATCACTGCGCCGATCACCACCAGCAGCGGGATCAGCCAGGGCAGCCAGCGCCGCGCCCAGCTGCGCCGCGGCTCGTCGCCGCCACCGCCGTCGTAGTCCCCGTACCCGTTCTGATAGCCGGGCCCGTACGGTGAGACGGCCGTCGGCGCGGCGCCCATCCCCATCGCGGTCTGCGGGCCCATCCGCTGGGTGCGGTCCCCGTAGCCGTAGTAGTCGGCGCGGGTTGGCGGCGGCGCCATCGCGGCCACCTGCATGCCTGAGGCCGCGCGCTGGATGTCGGCCTGCATCTCCGCGGCGCTCTGGTACCGGTCGTTCGGGCTCTTGGCCATGGCCCGCAGCACGATCGCGTCCGCCCACGGCGGGATGTCGGGGTCGAGCCGGGACGGCGGGATCGGGTTCTCGCGCACGTGCTGGTACGCGATCGCCACCGGGGAGTCGCCGGTGAACGGCGGCCGGCCGGTGATCAGCTCGTACATCAGGCAGCCGGTGGAGTACAGGTCGCTGCGGGCGTCCACCCGCTCGCCCCTGGCCTGCTCCGGCGACAGGTACTGTGCCGTGCCGATGACCTGGGCGGTCTGCGTCATCGTGGCCTGGGCGTCGCTCATCGCGCGGGCGATGCCGAAGTCCATCACCTTGATGTCGCCGTTTCTGGTGACCATGACGTTCCCGGGCTTGATGTCCCGGTGCACGATGCCCGCCTGGTGGCTGTACTCCAGCGCGCGCAGCACCCCGCTGATGATCTCGAGCGCGCGCTGCGGCAGCAGCCGGTGGCCCTCGATGAGCAGGTCGCGGACCGTCCGGCCGTCCACGTACTCCATCACGATGTACGGCACGGGGACGCCGGTCGACATGTCCTCGCCGGTGTCGTACACCGCCACGATCGAGGGGTTGTTCAGCGACGCCGCGGACTGCGCCTCACGGCGGAACCTGGCCTGGAAGGTCTGGTCCCTGGCCAGGTCGGCGCGCAGGGTCTTGATGGCGACCACCCGGTCCAGGCGGATGTCGCGGGCCCGGTACACCTCGGCCATGCCGCCACGCCCGACGACACCGTCGAGCTCGTACCGGTCACCGAGCAGCCGGGGTTGTGTCATGTCTCGCACTCTTCCAAACCACCCTGCATCGTAACTATCATCATCCGCTACCGCCGCCCGGATTGACTACCGGAAGCCCTGCTGGCGATGAGGACGACGCACTCGCTGATGCCGAAGCCGACGCTGAGGAGGACGTCGACGCCGAACTCGCCGGCGCCGTTGTGGGCGCCGTCGTGTGCTGCACTGGTGTCGAAGACTGCCTTTGGCTCGGGGTCGTGGCCGGGGTGGTCTGCGTAACCGTTCCTAGACTAGTGCCTGTGCTCGGGGCTTCGGCAGTAGATGGCCGGACCGACGCGGTGACCGGAGATGCCGTGTTGCTGGCCGAGTGGGACGCCATCGTCGCTCCGGTGTTCGCCGACCCGTGGCCGCCCGAGCTGGTCAGCAGCACCGCGACGACCGCGGCGACGCCGCACAGGGCCACCCCGACTCCCGCCGCGGCGAGGCGCCGGTTCCCGAACGGGAAACCACGGGCCCGTTCTGGATAATCTTCCTGATAATCGAAAGCAGTATCCGCGTAGCCAGGAAAGTCCGGCACTATCGGCAGGTCCGCGGTGATCGGGCCGCTCGTGCGCATCCGCGCGTCCATGATCACCTGCGCGCGGTCGGCGACGTGCCGCGCCGAGTCCGGGCGGTCCGCGGGATCCTTCGCCAGCATCGCGTACACCAGGTCGGCGACCGGGCGCGGCACGTCGGGCGGCAGGGGCGGCACCGGGTCGTGCTTGTGCATGATCGCGATAGCGAGCGGCTGCTCCGCGATGAACGGCGGCTGCCCGGCCAGGCATTCGTACGCCACGACGCCCAGCGAGTAGATGTCCGACGCGCCGGTCACGGTCGCGCCCGTCGCCTGCTCGGGCGAGACGTACAGCGCGGTGCCCATCACGATGCCGGTGGCGGTCAGGTTCGCGTCCCGCGCGGCGCGGGCCTTCGCGATGCCGAAGTCGGTGATCTTCGCGGTGCCGTCGGCGGTGATTAGCAGGTTGCCAGGCTTGATATCCCGGTGCACGATGCCCGCCTGGTGCGCCACCTCGAGGGCGCGGCCCGCCTGCGCGACGATGTCCATCGTCACGTCCGCGGGCAGCCGGCCTTCCCGTTCCAGGATCGTGGACAGCGGCTCGCCGTTCACCAGCTCCATGACCAGGTAGGGGCCGCCGAGCGGGCTGGTCTCGCCGTAGTCGAAGACCCGCGCGATGCCAGGGTGGGAGAGTGCCGCGGCGTACCGGGCCTCCGCACGGAACCTCGCGCGGAACTGCTCGTCGCTGGCGTGCGCGGCGGCGAGCAGCTTGATGGCGACGGGGCGGCCGAGAATCTGGTCGACGCCACGCCAGACCTCGCCCATGCCGCCAGAAGCGATCCGCTCGATCAGCTCATAACGGTCGTCGAGAACGTACTCGGTCACCGTATCCCCAGGGTAGCCAGGTAAGCCTTGATGACCGCGACAGCGACCGGCGCCGCCGCTTGAGCACCGTAACCGGCGCCCTGCAGTATGACGCCGACAGCTATCTTCGGGTTGTCGGCTGGCGCGAATGCGGTAAAAACTGCGTCCGGGTTAGGGCTGGCGCCGTTCAGCGCGTTCTGCGCCGTACCGGTCTTGCCGGCGATCACGATGCCGCCCTCGTTGTTCGCGTTGAACGCGAACCCGGTGCCCTGCTGCTGTTGCGTCACCGCGACCATCATCTGCTTCACGTTGTTAGCAACGGCCGAGCTCACCGCCTGGCTCAACTGCTTCGGCTGCGTTGAGTCGACGACCGACAGGTCGGAGGCGGTCACCTGCTGGATCAGGTAGGGCGTCATGAGCGAGCCGCCGTTGGCGATCGCGGCCGAGAACATCGCCTCCTGCAGCGGCGTCACGGTGTCGCTGAACTGGCCGATCGCGGAGAACGCGGTCAGCGGCAGGCTCGGCGGGGTGACGTACTGGCTGGGCGCCACCGTGACGCCGGGGATGCCAAGGTCGGCGTCGTTCATGCCGAACGCGTCGGCCTGGTTCTTCAGCGCCCCGCCGCCGAGATCCATCCCGAGGCTGCCGAACGTGGTGTCGCAGGACTGCGAGAACGCCCACAGGATCGTGGTCTGGCCGTTGGCTCCCGCGTTGCCGCAGACCTCGTTGTTGTCGTTGTGCAGCTTGTTGGTCGTCTGCGGCAGGTTCAGGACCTGCGGGGAGTCGACCATGCTGTTCGGGTTGCGGGTCGCGTTCTGCGCGAACCACGCTGAGCTCGTCACGATCTTGAAGGTCGAGCCGGGCGGCAGGGTGGTCTGGGTGGCGTTGTTCAGCAGCGGGCTCGGCTTCTGCGTGAGCAGCTGCTTGTCATACTTGTTCAGCGTGGTGCCGTTGTGCGTGGCCAGCTTGTTCGGGTCGTAGCTCGGGTACGAGGCCATCGCCAGGATCGCGCCGGTGCTCGGGTTGAGCGCGACCACACCACCGACCCGGCCGGTGCCCTGCAGGGCGCTTTGCAGGCCCTGGTACGCCGCCAGCTGCGCCTTGGAGTTGATCGTGACCTGGACCGTGGCGCCCTTCTGCGGCTTGCTCGTGATCATGTCGATGAAGTTGCGGAACGCCAGCTGCGACCCGGTGCCGGACAGCAGGGCGTCCTCCGCGTGCTCGACGCCGGTCGTGCTGTAGATCGAGTCGTAGCCGGTGACCGGGGCGTAGACCGGGCCGTTGATATAGGTCCGCAGGTACTTGTAGATGTCATTCGACGGCGTTGTGCTCGCGATCTTCACGCCGTCGGCGGTCTGGATGTCGCCCCGCTGGTACTGGTTCGCTGCGGCGACCGCCCGGATGTTGTACGGCCTGGACGCCAGGCTCGTTGTCTCGAACCCCTGCAGGTAGTTCACGTTGACGAGGAGCAGCAGGAACATCACGAGGACAGCGATGGAGATCCTCTTCAGCGCGCGGTTCACTTCAGCGACACCACCTGCGTCAGTCCTTCCTCCTGGATCGGCCGTGGCGGCGGACGGCGCGCGGTGTCGCTGAGCCGCGCCAGCACGGCGATGAGTATCCAGTTGGCGACCAGGCTCGATCCTCCCTGGGACAGGAACGGAGTGGTGATTCCGGTGAGCGGGATGAGCCGGGTCACGCCGCCGACGATCACGAACACCTGCAGCGCGAGCATGAAGGACAGGCCGCCGGCCAGCAGCTTCGCGTACGGGTCCTTGACCATGATCGCGGTGCGCAGGCCGCGCTCCACGAGCAGGCCGTACATCAGCAGCAGCGCCATGATTCCGGCGAGCCCGATCTCCTCGCCGAACGCGGTGAAGATGAAGTCGCTCTGCACGAGCGGGGTCCAGAACGGCTGGCCGTTGCCGAGGCCCTTGCCGAGCAGGCCGCCGTTGGCCATCCCGTACAGGCCCTGGATGAGCTGGTAGGCGTTCCCTTGCGGGTTGCTGCCGTTGAACGGGTGCAGCCAGATATCGAACCGCTCGTGGACGTGCGAGAACAGCTCGCTGGCGGCGAACGCGCCGATGACGAACGAGACGAAGCCGATGAGCAGCCAGCTCGTCCGCGAGGTGGCGATGTAGATCATCGCGACGAACAGGCCCATGAACACCGCGCTGGTGCCGATGTCACTCTCGAAGACCAGCAACAGCAGGCTGGCCAGCCAGGCCAGCGCGATCGGGCCGAGGTCACGGCCTCTGGGCAGGTCGATGCCGAGGACTCGTCTCCCGGCCAGGGACAGCACGTCCCGTTTGACCACCAGGTATCCGGCGAATGACGCCGCCAGCGCGAGCTTGGCGAACTCCTCGGGCTGCACGGTGAAACCGCCGCTCAGCCTGACCTGGATCTTCGCGCCGGTGTTGGCGACCTCGCTGATGCTGTCCGGCAGGAACGCAGGCAGCGCGATCAGGATGATGCCGACGAGGCCGAGGATATAGGTGTAGCGCTGCAGCACCCGAGGCTCGGGGACGAACACCAGGAACGCGACGAACAGGCCCACGCCGAGGGCCGTGTAGACGATCTGGACGATCGTGGCCGACTGGCTCATCGGCACCGACAGCGTGCCGCTGCCGCACAGGCTGCAGCCCGGGTTGCCGCCCCGTCCGGCTTGGGTGAGCCGGTAGGTCATCACGATGCCCAGCCCGCTGAGCACGGTCGCGAGCGGCAGGATGAGCGGGTCGGTGTACGGCGCCCAGCGGCGGACGGCCAGGTGAGCGCCGATGATGATCGCCATGAACGCGATCATGTACTCAGCGATCGTCGCCGGCCGCTGGCCCTTCAGGCTCAGCGCGGTGCTCACGAAGGCGAACGCGGTCAGGCCGAACGCGAACAAGATCATGCTCAGCTCGGTCCGCCTGCGGCCCGCCGCCACCTCCTGCGGCTGGCCCGGCTGACCACCGACCGCCGGGGACGGCATCGTTACGCTGCTCACCCGGTTGCCTTCGTCGAGCTCTGGGACGGCCTGGCCGACGCGGTCGGCGTGCTCCTCGTGCTTGGCGACGTCGACGGAGTGGTCAGCGGCTGGCTGGCGGGCAGCGCGTTCGCCGCGATGCCGAACGCGGACGCCGGCGCGCACTCGGTGATGTCAGGCGTGGCCGGCTGCGGACCGGGATTGTTCTTCGGCGGTGTCTTGATCTTCTTCTTCGTGTTCTCGGCGACCGCCTGCTGGTACTGCTGTTCCGCGGTGTTCCAGGTGACCAGCGCCTGCCACTTCTGGCGGCACGAGGTGACGCCGCTCTGGATCTGGCCGACGAGGGACTGCGCCGCGGTCAGGCTGCTCTCCGTGATCGTCTGGCGGATCATGCTCTGGTCACTCGGCACGACCTGGGCGACAGGCAGGTCGTAGCGCTGCGCCAGGCTGGACAGGCTGATGCCGGCGACGTTCTGGTTGACGCCGCGGAAGATCGCCACGTTGCCGTTCTGGACGCCGATGAAGTACTGCCCCTGGACGTACCGCCAGCCGCCGTACAGGCCGCCGGCGATGAACAGCACGAGCACCACCAGCAGCGTCGTGACGACCGGCCACCGCCGCCTGCCGTCGTGCTGCGGCGGCGAGTAGTCGTCATCGTCGTCGAGCCGGTGCCGCCTGGCCCGGTGGCTGTGCCGCCCCGTGCCCACGCCGGCGTCGTCGGTCAGCTGGCCGACCTGCCCGGTCGCCGCGTGTCCTTGCGCCACTCCCTGCGCCTGCCCGGCGGTGCTGTGGAAGCCGGTGGTCCAGTCCGCCGGCGGCGCCTCGTCCGGGATCGCTTGCTGCGGCGCGGTCCTGGCTAGCCGCAGCGCACGGGTCGCCGGAGAGCTCTGCCGGGCCGGCGACCGCAGGTCGGCGGCCGAGCTGAGCGACGCCGCGCCCGCCAGCACCGGCTCCAGGGTCGGCGGGATCGAGCTGGCCTGGGTGTCCAGCACATCGGCCACGATGACCGTGATGTTGTCCGGGCCGCCGCCGCGGATAGCCAGCTCGACGAGCTGCAGCGCGGCCTTGTCCGGATCCCACACCGAGCTGAGCGTCTGGTGCAGCGTCTGCTCGGTCACCACGCCCGACAGCCCGTCGGAGCACAGCAGCAGGCGGTCGCCCGCCATCGTCTCGAGCGTGGACAGGTCGGGCTCGGCGAGCGTCCTGCCGTCGAGCGCGCGCAGCAGCAGCGACCTGTGCGGGTGCGTGGCCACGTCGTCTTCGGTGATCTTGCCCTCGTCGACCAGCGACTGGACCAGCGTGTGGTCGTGCGTGATCTGGTAGAACTGGCTGTTCCGCAGGAGGTAAGCGCGCGAGTCGCCGATGTGGCAGAGCGCCGCGTGGCCGTCCAGCCACAGCATCGCGGTCAGCGTCGTGCCCATGCCCTCGGTGGCCGGGTCGGAGATGATCAGCTCCTGCAGCCGCATGTTCGCGTTGGCGACCGCGTCGGCCAGGGTGTTGACGAGGTCGGCCCCTGGGTTTGCGGCGTCGAGCGAGGAGATCGTGGTGATCGTCGCGGAGCTCGCCACCTCGCCGGCCGCGTGGCCTCCCATGCCATCGGCGACCGCGAGCAGGTGCGGCCCTGCGTACGCCGAATCCTCGTTCCCCTCACGGAGGAGACCGACGTCGGAACGTACCGCATAGCGGAGTGCAAGTGTCATCTGCGCAATTCCAGAACGGTCTTCCCAATCCGGATCGGCACGCCGATGGG
>Ga0335072_10006655_pt1 | contig 16880 bp, 9 predicted proteins | sample Lox_Sample_21_FD_206725 | JGI IMG/M metagenome (GOLD analysis project Ga0335072, IMG submission 206725) | Soil microbial communities from Loxahatchee National Wildlife Refuge, Florida, United States - Lox_Sample_2.1 | ecosystem: Environmental > Terrestrial > Soil > Wetlands | place: USA: Florida...
ATGCCCGGCTGACGCCGTACTCGCTTCGATTGGAGCTGATGCGCTACGGGTCCCAGGTCGAACTGGTTCCCACAGAGCGATGCGCCATTCTGCGCGCGACATTTGATGACAGTGACAGCAGCAACCCCGGATTGCTCTTTGACATCGTCGACGAAGGAAACAATTTCGAGTCGGACCCCAATTCGCTCACCCTTCGCATGAAAACCAAGGCGAACGCGGGCGGGGTTCCGGACAACTTTGCCGCCTATTATGTGGTCAAGTTCGCTGCGCCTCACCTTGGGCTCGAGGTCAAGCAGGACGGAAAGCACCAGATCGGCGTGGTGCGATTCCGCGCGGGAAACTCAATCGAGGCGCGAATCGGAACATCGTTCATTTCGTTTGACCAGGCCGAAGTCAATCTTGAACGGGAAGTTGGCAAAGCGTCGATCGAGACGCTGCGTGAAAGAGGCGCCAGGACGTGGAATGAACAGCTCGGGGTCATCTCGATCGAAGGCGGCAGCAACGATCAGCAACGAACCTTCTATTCCTGCCTGTACCGGGCGCTCTTGTTTCCGCGCATGTGGCATGAATTGGATGCGCAGGGAGAAATGCGCCATTTCAGCGCCTTCAACGGCCGCGTGATGCCTGGTCCCATGTATGCGGATCACGGCTACTGGGATCTTTACCGGGTGTGGTACCCGATGATGTCGGTTCTCTTTCCTGAACGGCTTGGCCAGATTCTGCAAGGCTGGGTGAACGCATATCAGGAGGGCGGATGGCTTCCGCAGTTCCCTTGTCCGGGCTACAGAGCCTGCATGACCGGCAGCCTGATCGATGCCGTCTTTGGAGATGCTGCCGTCAAGGGGATTGCCGGATTCAATCTTGCCGCAGCCTTTGAAGGCATGAAGAAGCATGCGACTCAACCCGGCGATCCGGCTAAAGGATATGGACGGCGGGGGCTGGAGTTCTATCTGCGCGATCATTACGTGCCCGAGAATCATGTGGAACAGTCGGTGGCCGAAACCGTCGATGCGGCTTATGGAGACTTCTGCATAGCGCAGGTGGCGAAGGTGCTCGGCAAAAGTCAGGATGCCGCCACGTTTCTTGAGCGTTCGCAATATTGGCGCAACCTGTTTGATCCGCAGGTGAAATTCCTGCGCGGGAAAAACGAGGACGGATCATGGGTATCGCCGTTCAACCCGTTTACGTGGGGAAGTCCCTATGTGGAGGGCGCTGCTTGGCAGCACCGCTGGGATGCGCCTCATGATCCGCACCAGCTCTTTGAGGGAATGGGTGGAGACGCCGCTGCGGCCGGCTTCTTGCATGAGATGCTGACAATTCCTCCGACCTTCCATGTCGGCGTGTACGGAATGGAAATTCATGAAATGTCGGAGATGGCGGCTGTACGGTTCGGCCAATATGCGCATTCGAATCAACCTGTGCACCATGTGCTCTATCTTTTCGCCCATGCAGGCCGGCCCGATCAAACGCAGTACTGGGCGCGCAAGGTGATGGCAGAGCTTTATTCGCCGGATAACTTCCCGGGGGACGAAGACACGGGCTCCATGTCGGCCTGGTTCATTATGAGCGCGCTGGGGTTCTTTCCCGCGTGCCCGGGCAAGCCTGAATACACGTTGGGAAGTCCGCTCTTTTCGCGGGCCATTGTGCGGCTTGGCGGAAACAAGACCCTGACGATTGAGGCACCGGGAAACAGCGAGCAGACGGTGTACGTTCGCAACCTGTCGCTGAATGGCCAGGCCCTTTCAGGTCCCACCGTGGATCACAAGACATTGATGCAGGGGGGAACAATGCGATTCGCCATGGCATCGACGCGATGAATCGACTCCGTGGTGGGCCGCTCGGTGCGGCTCACCACGGGAGGGGATTGATCAAGCTGACTCAGGCTGATTGAGGGTCCCTCGAAAAGAGCGCCCTCTTGCTTTTCATCGACGTGTTTCAATCCGGATGATGGGCCGAAACATCTGCTGGGACCGTCACTTCCCGGCTCCTGGGAGGCTTCCTGGATTGAAGAACATGGTCGGTTTCTAACGGACTCGCCTCGTTTTCGAGAGCGGCAAGCTTGAGCAGCAGAGTGCGCTTGAGGTCAACCACAGAGGGATCGTTCGGGTTGAGATCAGTGGAGTCCTCGATGCCCTTAAGCGTATCCCGAAGAATGCCGATGAGAGTCTTATAAGTGTAAGGAGACAAGTCCAGTAATCCTATGGGACCTTCGATGCCAAATTGTCCTCTCGGGATGTGTGAGAAAAAACAATTCGGCCGAATCGATTCTGAAATTCACTGACGATGCCGTATCACCGCACTCGAATTGCCACGCGCAGGCTCCGAACGTTCTCCCGTTTTCCACAATTCTTGTTAAACAGAGTGAATTAAGGCAACCCCCTTTCAAATCTCCGCATCTACGCCTCTGCCCAATACTCTGAGGCTACTGATCAAGTTCGGCGAGGTCACCGTGGAACTCCCCGTGTTCCGCGGTTACGGAGAGAGTCTAAGTATTTGGTAAACAAGTCGTTGGTCGACTTGAGGAGAACCTGCATGAAGAGGGCCGCCCAGCCGCCTGCCTCTGCCATTGCCACCGTAGAAGCGCCGGACGAACAGAATAACGGTCACACGGCTTCAGCCCCTGACCCGAAATCGCCGCCCCCCGATCTGGGCCTGATCCTGGCTGGACTACAAACGATGCGGGACGGGGATTTCTCGGTTCGGCTCCCGGTAGCGTGGACCGGCCTCGAAGGCAAAATTGCAGACACCTTTAACGACATTATTGCTGCCAACGAGCAAATGGCGCGGGAACTGAAGCGAGTCGGCCTGGCGGTGGGGAAAGAAGGCAAGACACGGGAGCGCACCAGGTTTCAGCAACTTCGCGGCGCGTGGGGCGAGATGGAGGTTTCAGTCAACACGCTGGTTGAAGACTTGCTGCGTCCAACCACGGAGGTGACCCGCGCCATCGCGGCAGTGGCACAAGGAAATCTGACCCAGACAGTGCGCCTGGACGTGGATGGGCGGCCGCTGGAGGGCGAATTCCTTCGTTCGGCAAACATCGTGAACACGATGATCCAGCAACTGGGCGTGTTTACCGCCGAAGTGACACGCGTGGCCCGCGAGGTTGGCACCGACGGCAAGCTTGGTGGACAGGCGCAGGTGCCGGGCGTGGCGGGAACCTGGAAAGACCTCACCGATTCTGTGAATTCGATGGCCAGCAACCTCACAGGCCAGGTGCGCAATATTGCCGAGGTCGCGACGGCCGTGGCCAGCGGCGACCTTTCCCGCAAGATTACGGTGGACGTGCGCGGCGAGATTTTGCAGCTCAAAGAAGCCATCAACACCATGGTGGACCAGCTGCGATCATTCGCCTCCGAAGTGACGCGCGTGGCCCGCGAGGTGGGAACCGACGGCAAACTCGGCGGACAGGCGGTGGTTCCCGGCGTCGCCGGTACCTGGAAAGACCTGACCGACAGCGTGAACGCGATGGCCGGCAACCTGACAGCGCAGGTGAGAAACATTGCGGAAGTCACGACCGCCGTGGCGCGCGGCGATCTGTCACGCAAAATCACGGTCGATGTGAAGGGCGAGATTCTCGAGCTGAAAGACACCATCAACACGATGGTGGACCAGTTGAACGCATTCGCTGGCGAAGTGACGCGCGTGGCACGTGAAGTGGGAACGGAAGGAAAACTGGGTGGGCAGGCCCAGGTGCCCGGCGTGGGCGGAACCTGGAAGGACCTCACAGACAATGTGAATTTTATGGCGAGCAATCTCACCGGCCAGGTGAGAAACATCGCGGAGGTGGCAACCGCCATTGCCAACGGCGATCTTTCACGCAAGATCACGGTGGACGTGCGCGGCGAAATTCTGCAGCTGAAAGAGACGCTGAACACGATGGTGGATCAGCTGAACCGGTTCGCCGGAGAGGTGACGCGCGTGGCGCGCGAAGTCGGAACGGAAGGCCGGCTCGGCGGACAGGCCAACGTGCCGGGCGTGGCCGGCACATGGAAGGACCTCACCGACTCAGTGAACTCCATGGCCGGAAACCTGACCGGCCAGGTGCGCAATATTGCTGAAGTGACGACCGCTGTGGCCCGCGGCGATTTGAGCCGCAAAATCACGGTTGATGTGAAGGGCGAGATTCTTGAATTGAAGAACACCATCAACACGATGGTGGACCAGTTAAATGCCTTTGCCGGCGAAGTGACGCGCGTAGCGCGTGAGGTGGGAACGGAAGGAAAACTCGGTGGACAGGCGCAGGTTTCGGGCGTAGCCGGTACGTGGAAAGACCTCACCGATTCAGTGAACTTTATGGCCGGCAACTTGACCGCGCAGGTCCGCAACATTGCCGAAGTAGCAACAGCCGTGGCTCGCGGAGATCTGTCGCGCAAGATCACGGTCGACGTCCGAGGCGAAATTCTGGAGTTGAAAGACACCATCAATACGATGGTCGACCAATTGAGGGCGTTTGCCTCAGAAGTGACGCGCGTGGCGCGCGAAGTGGGCACCGATGGCAAGCTTGGCGGGCAGGCACAGGTACCCGGCGTCGCCGGCACGTGGAAGGACCTGACCGATTCAGTGAATTCGATGGCCAGCAATTTGACCGGCCAGGTGCGCAACATTGCGGAAGTTTCAACGGCAATTGCCAGCGGTGACTTGTCGAAGAAGATCACGGTGAACGTGAGCGGCGAAATTCTGCTACTGAAGGAAACGATCAACACCACGGTGGACCAGCTGAATGCATTTGCCGGCGAGGTGACGCGCGTGGCGCGCGAAGTCGGAACAGAGGGCCGGCTCGGCGGACAGGCTAACGTGCCCGGCGTGGCCGGCACATGGAAGGACCTCACCGACTCAGTGAACTCCATGGCCGGAAACCTGACCGGCCAGGTGCGCAATATCGCCGAAGTGACAACCGCCGTGGCCCGCGGCGACTTGAGCCGCAAGATCACAGTTGATGTGAAGGGCGAGATTCTTGAATTGAAAAACACCATCAACACAATGGTGGATCAGCTGAATGCCTTCGCGGGCGAGGTGACGCGCGTGGCGCGCGAGGTGGGCACGGACGGAAAGCTGGGAGGACAGGCGGAAGTGCCGGGCGTCGCCGGGACATGGAAAGACCTCACCGACAACGTGAACTTCATGGCCAGCAACCTGACCGGCCAGGTGAGAAACATTGCCGAGGTGGCCACCGCCATTGCGAATGGCGACCTTTCAAAGAAGATCACGGTCGACGTGCGCGGCGAAATTCTGCAACTGAAGGAAACGCTGAACACGATGGTGGAGCAGTTGCGCTCGTTCGCCGCTGAAGTCACGCGCGTTGCGCGCGAAGTGGGCAGCGAAGGCCGGCTTGGCGGGCAGGCGAACGTTCCCGGCGTGGCCGGCACGTGGAAGGACTTGACCGACTCGGTGAATGCGATGGCTGGAAACCTGACTGCACAGGTGCGCAATATCGCCGAAGTAACAACTGCCGTAGCCCGCGGCGACCTTTCGCGCAAAATTACGGTCGATGTGAAGGGCGAAATCCTCGAGCTGAAGAACACCATCAACACGATGGTGGACCAGTTGAATGCGTTTGCGGCCGAAGTCACCCGCGTGGCTCGAGAAGTGGGCACTGAAGGCAAGCTGGGCGGGCAGGCACAGGTGCCCGGCGTTGCCGGAACGTGGAAGGATCTCACCGACAACGTGAACGTGATGGCGGCCAACCTGACCGAACAGGTACGCGGCATCGTGAAGGTCGTCACAGCCGTCGCGAATGGCGAGCTGACCAAGAAGCTAACCGTGAACGCCAAGGGCGAGGTGGCGGCGCTGGCTGAAACCATCAACAACATGACGAATACGCTGGCAACGTTTGCGGACCAGGTGACGACCGTTGCGCGCGAAGTGGGAGTGGAAGGCCGGCTCGGAGGGCAGGCCAACGTACCCGGCGCATCAGGAACGTGGAAGGACCTGACCGGCAACGTGAATCTGCTCGCCGACAACCTGACCAACCAGGTGCGCGCGATTGCCGAAGTGGCAACCGCCGTGACCAAAGGCGACCTGACGCGATCCATTCAGGTGGAAGCCAGCGGCGAAGTCGCCGACCTGAAAGACAACATCAACACCATGATCGACAACCTGCGCCTGACCACCGATCGCAACACGGAGCAGGATTGGTTGAAGACCAACCTCGCCCGGTTCACGGGCATGCTGCAGGGCCAGCGTGACCTGACAACGGTGGGCCGGATGCTGCTTTCAGAGCTTGCGCCGCTGGTGAACGCGCAGCAGGGCGTGCTCTACCAGATGGAATCGGAAGAATCGACCGGCATGGTGCTGCTGTCGGCTTATGCAACCGGAACAGACGGCCGCCTGGAACGGATCAAAATTGGCGAAGGCCTGATTGGGCAATGCGCCGCAGAGAAACGCCGCATGCTCATTACCGATCTGCCCGAACACACCGTGCCCATACGGTCGGGATTGTTTGAGGCCAAGCCAAGCAATGTGATCGTGCTGCCGGTGCTGTTTGAAGATCGCGTGAAGGCCGTCATTGAATTGTGCAGCCTTAGCACATTTACCGCTTCGCACCTCGCGTTTCTTGAGCAGCTGACCTCGAGCATCGGCATTGTGCTGAACAGCATCGAGGCGACGATGCAGACCGAGGGACTGTTGAAGCAGTCGCAGCAACTCGCCATCGAGTTGCAGACGCAGCAGAAGGAGCTGCAGCAGACCAATGAGCAGCTGGCGCAAAAGGCGCAGCAGCTGGCGGAGCAAAACGCCGAGGTGGAGCGCAAGAATCAGGAGATTGAGCAGGCCCGGCGTGCGCTCGAAGAAAAAGCCAAGGAACTGGCGCTGACTTCAAAGTACAAGTCGGAGTTCCTGGCCAACATGTCGCACGAGCTGCGCACGCCGCTCAACAGCATTCTTGTTCTCGGGCAGCAGCTTGCAGAAAACCCTGACCGCAACCTGAGCGGCAAGCAGGTGGAATTTGCGCGCACCATTCACGGCGCCGGTACAGACCTGCTCAACCTGATCAGCGACATTCTCGACTTGTCGAAGATCGAATCGGGAACCGTTTCAGTCGAAGCTGAAGAAGTCTTCTTCAGCAGCTTGATTGAGATGGTGGCAAGGCCGTTCCGGCACGAGGCAGAGAATCGCAAGCTGTCGTTTGAGGTCCACACGGGAAGCCGTCTCGCACGCAGCCTGGTGACCGACTCGAAGCGCCTGCAGCAGGTGTTGAAGAACCTGCTGTCGAATGCATTCAAGTTTACTGAGCAAGGAAAAGTGAGGCTATCGGTCTCGCAGGCCAAGAGCGGATGGACGCAGAATCATCCGATTTTGAGCGCGAGCGGTTCGGTAATCGCTTTTGCCGTATCGGATACGGGCATCGGCATCCCATTTGACAAGCAGAGAATCATTTTCGAGGCCTTCCAACAGGCCGATGCGGGAACGAGCCGGAAGTATGGCGGAACAGGCCTGGGTCTGGCCATCAGCCGCGAATTGGCCAGTCTGCTGGGCGGTGAGATCCAGTTGATGAGCACGCCCGGTAAAGGCAGCACGTTTACCCTTTACCTGCCCCAGACCTATGTCGGTCCTTCGTCTCCCAGCATCACAGTGAGAAATGAGCCCTACGACGGCATGGCGTCAACCAGCCAGATGTTGCCCTCGAGCGTTGCGGAGTACCACGCTGAGCAGATTGAAGATGATCGCAACTTGCTGCAATCGGATGACAGCATCCTGCTGATTGTCGAAGACGATTTGCATTACGCGCGAATTCTGTGCGACCTCTCGCGGGACAAGGGGTTCAAGGTGCTGGTGGCAACGCGCGGCGCAGATGCGCTCGCGCTGGCGCGGGAATATCATCCGACAGCCATTTCTCTCGATGTTTTCCTGCCGGATATGCTCGGCTGGACTGTGCTGAACCATCTCAAGCAGGATCCGGCTACGCGCCATATCCCGGTGCAGATGCTGACACTCGATGAGGATTTGCACCACGGACTCTCGCGCGGCGCATTCTCTTTTGTCACCAAGCCAACATCCCCGGAAGGGCTTGAAGCGGCTATTACCCGCATCAAGGAGTTCTCAAGCCCGCGGAGAAAAAAGCTGCTCGTCGTGGAAGATGAGCCGGCTCAGCAGCTCAGCATCGAGGCTCTGCTGGGATACGACGATATTGATGTCAAGGTCGTGGCAACCGGTGCGGGCGCGCTCGAGGAGTTACAGCGGGAGCCGTACGACTGCCTGGTGCTCGATTTGCGTCTGCCCGACATGAGTGGATTTGAGGTGATGGAACGGCTGCGCGATGCTCCTTCTCTGAGCGAATTGCCGGTGGTCGTTTTTACCGGCAAGGATCTTTCCCCGGAAGAGGATGCCCGGCTTCGCATGTTGGCCCGCAGCGTGATCGTGAAGGATGTTGAGTCTCCGGAACGCCTGCTCGACGAGACCGCTTTGTTCCTGCATCGGGTGGTTTCGGACCTGCCCAAAGAAAAGCAGAACATGCTCGACAAACTGCATCGGTCGGACGAAGCGCTGGTGAACAGAAAGGTGCTGATCGTAGACGACGACGTGCGAAATATTTTTGCGCTGAGCAGCGTTCTCGAGCGGCGCGGCATGACCGTGCTTACGGCCGGCACGGGGCGCGAGGCAATTCAAACCATCGAGTCCACGCCAGACCTTGCCATTGTCCTGATGGACATCATGATGCCCGAGATGGACGGTTACGAGACCATGCAGGTCATCCGGCAGAATGCGGCCTTCCGCCGGCTGCCGATTGTTGCCCTGACAGCGAAGGCAATGAAGGGCGATCGGGAAAAATGCCTCGAGGCCGGAGCTTCGGAGTACCTGGCAAAGCCCGTGAATACGGAACAATTGCTGTCCGTCCTGAGGATGTGGCTGCATCGCTAGAAAACAGATCGCCGGCTGTCGGCCGCATCGAGAGGGAAGCACTTCATGGAGAGGAGAAAGAGGGCATGAACGTCAACGAGAAAGCCAACATTCTGATGGTTGACGATCAGCCCGCGAAGCTCCTGAGCTATGAGGCGATCCTCGGTGAGTTGGGAGAAAACCTCATTCAGGCTCGATCGGGAAGGGCTGCGCTGGAACAGCTTTTGAAGCACGACGTCGCCGTTGTTCTGCTCGATGTGAGCATGCCGGAGATTGATGGCTTTGAAATGGCTGACATGATGCGGCAGCATCCCCGGTTTCAGAAGACTGCGATCATCTTCATCTCCGCCGTGCACCTGACCGATATGGACCGGATCAAGGGATACCAGAGCGGGGCGGTGGATTACATATCAGTTCCTGTCGTTCCTGAAGTACTGCGCGCCAAGGTTCGCGTATTCGCTGAACTGCACAGAAAAACACGGCAACTGGAGGTCCTGAACCAGGAACTGGAACGGCGGGTGGATCAGCGTACGCGCCAGCTGCAGGAGAGCGAGCGCCAGTTTCGCACCCTCGCTAACACCATTCCACAGCTGGCATGGATGGCTGATGCCGAGGGAAGAATCTTTTGGTACAACCAGCGGTGGTTTGAATTTACGGGTTTGTCGCCCGAACAATCGCAGGGACTGGACTGGAGGCAGATTCTTCATGAGCAGCACGCGGACCGCGTGTTGGAGAGCATGCAGCGTTCCTGGCAGAATGGCACTCCTTGGGAAGATACGTTTCCTATTCGCAACGGTAATGGCGAGTTCTGTTGGTTCCTCTCTCGCGCTGTTCCCATTCGCGATTCGGAAGGCAACGTTGCGAGATGGTTTGGCACCAGCACGGATATCAGCGATCAGATAGCAGCCGAAGAGCGGATCAAGAACCTGAATACGCAACTGGAACAGCGCGTTACGGAACTGGAAACCATCATGCAGGTGCTCCCCGTGGGCGTGACTGTGGCCCATGATCCTGCCTGCGAGTTCATGACGGGAAACCAGGCATTGAGTGAGTTGCTCGGTGTGCGGCCGGACGAAAACATGTCGAAGAGCCTCGATTCGACCGGCGCGGCGATGTACGAGCTTCTCCAGGGTGGGCGGGTCCTGCCCGCCGATGAGATGCCGGTTCAGCGCGCCATTGCAACCGGAAAGCCGGTTCCGACGGCTGAATGGGAAGTCCGGCGCAAAGACGGATTTACAGCACAGATCCTGGGTAGCGCCAGCCCCTTGTTTGATACGGACGGGATGGTGCGCGGTGCTGTTGGCGCGTTCTTCGATGTGAGCTCGCGCAAGAAGATGGAAGACCTGCTGCGTGAGCGCGCCGATCTGCTGGAACTGGCATCAGAGGCCATTCTGGTTCGCGATCGAAACGGCATCCTGCACTATTGGAATGCGGGAGCGGAGGCCTTGTATGGATGGAATCGAAACGAGGTGCTCGGCAAATCCCTGCATCATGTGCTGCATACTCAATTTCCGACCGCAAAAGAGACCATAGATTCGACTCTGATGAGCCTCGGCCGGTGGGACGGAAATCTTGTCCAGCACACCAAGGACGGGCGGGAAATCACGGTGGCAAGCCGCCAGGCATACAAGGCCGGAACCGAGTCGATCCTCGAAATCAACCGCGACATCACAGCACAGTTGCATACCGAAGAAGCCTTGCGCCGCACCGAACGGCTGGCTGCCATGGGCCGGATGGCGGGAATCATCGCGCACGAGATCAACAACCCGCTGGAGGCGATTACCAACACGTTCTTTCTGCTTCGCAATCACCCGTCTCTCGACGATGAGGCACAGTACTACGCGCGCCTTGGGGAAGAGGAACTGCTGCGGGCTTGCCACATCACCAAACAGACACTCGGGTTCTATCGCGAGTCGCAGGATCCGGTCGACGTTTCGATCGTCGACCTGCTCGATGAGCTGCTGGAACTGCAGGTCCTTCGCCTTCAGGTGAGCGGGGTCAAAATTGTCAAGAAATACCGGTCCAGGGGAATGGTCAGAGGTTTTCCCGTTGAACTGAAGCAGGTCTTTCTGAATCTGGTCGGGAATGCCATTCAGGCGATGCCGAACGGCGGTACGCTGCGGGTGGGTGTCGCGGAAAGAAAGAGTCGCGTCGGCCCGCACTCTGAACTGTGCGTTTCAATCTGCGATACGGGACTCGGTGTGCGCCCCGAACACGCCAAGCGCGTATTCGAACCATTCTTCAGCACCAAGGAGGCCAAGGGAACAGGGCTGGGCCTCTGGATCAGCAAAGGAATCGTGCAGAAATATGAAGGTACAATTCAGTTCCGGAGCTTCCCGCTCAACGGCGGAAATGTGACCTGCTTCAGGGTAATCATTCCGCGGGCGCAGCAGCCTGAAGAGACGGAGCCGTCGATGATTTATGCAGGAATGGAGGACATCCCTCCGGTCGTGCGAGGCGAAATTGATTCCAGGTAGAATTGTCATTCTTTGTGTCGATGACGAGGAGAATCCTCTTCATCTGAGGAAGCTGGTGCTGCAAAAGAGCGGCTTCCAGGTGGAAACGGCAACCTCTGCCAAGATGGCCCTGGACATGTTGGGTTTCGCCCATGTCGACCTCGTTCTTTCCGATCAGTTGATGCCGGGAGGAACCGGAACAGAGCTTGCCCAGCAGATCAAGTCGCAGCATCCTGAAGTTCCGGTTATGCTCCTCTCCGGAGTCAACGAGATTCCGCCCGATGCTCATTACGCGGATCGATTCGTGAGCAAGGTTGAGGGCCCCCGCGCCCTCTGCGAGCACATCTCAGAAGTCCTGGCCAAGCGCGGCATCGCGATGTGATTCGCATCTCGGGCAGACCGCGATGCCCTCGAATGTTTGCAAATTCTCCCTCGCTCTCGAGTTTCAATTCATCCCCGGGACTGTAATTGCCGCGTGCGCAGATGTGTGACCAAAGTCGCTGCGATCATTTCCTTCCTTCGGTACGCTCGATCTCAGAAGGAATACTGAGATGGTGCCGGAAGGGTCAAATCGAGTCCGTTTAAACATCGAGAAGAAGAAACTGATTCGCCGGTCGGTAGCCGACCGCTCACAGCCGATACGGCACATCATGCAGGGACTTTTTGTGGTTCTGAACGGCTTGCTTGGCGTGCAGTTTTATCTTTGGGTGCGCTACTTCGAGCACGGTGGCCACGGCTTGTATGTATCACGGCCGCCGGGAGTTGAAGGCTGGCTGCCGATCGCCGGCCTCATGAACACGAAATTCTTCCTGGCCACCGGAAGCGTCCCGACGGTCCATCCGGCGGCCATGTTCCTCTTTCTGGCTTTCCTGCTGATGGCCCTCCTCTTGAAGAAGGCGTTTTGCTCCTGGCTCTGCCCGGTTGGAACACTGTCGGAATATCTTTGGAAACTTGGAAGAAAGCTGTTCAAGGGCAATCTGCGGCTTCCGCGATGGGCCGATCTTCCGCTGCGAGGGATGAAGTACCTGCTGCTTGGTTTCTTTGTGTTTGTCATCGGAGCTATGTCTGCCGAAGCCTTGCAGGACTTCATGCTTACGCCGTATGGCGTAGTTGCGGACGTGAAGATGCTCAATTTCTTTCGCGACATCGGACCGACGGCAGCCATTGTCATCGGTATCCTGGTCCTCGGCTCCGTGTTGGTCCAGAACTTCTGGTGCCGGTACCTGTGCCCTTATGGTGCGCTCATGGGTTTGGTTTCGCTGCTCAGCCCGGTCAAGATTCGCCGCGACGCCGAAGCGTGTATCGACTGCGCCAAATGTGCGCGTGCCTGTCCCGCCGGCTTGGCCGTGGATCGGCTTGTTCAAATCAGGTCCGCCGAGTGTGCCGCGTGCATGGAGTGCATTGCGGTGTGTCCGGCAGAGAACGCTCTGCAATTCTCGTTCGGGCCGGCGCGGAATGCGGTTCCTGCGCAGCGATGGTATCGGCGTGTGGTCTCACCAATGGCAGTTGCAGGTGCGCTGGCGTTCATTTTCCTGGTCATGGTTCTGATTGCGCGAGTCACCAGCCATTGGCAAACCAATTTGCCGCGCGAAGTCTATATGGATCTTGTTCTGCATGCGAATGAATTGGCTCACCCCGGCATGTAGTTGGGAGAGCTTGTTGTTGGCGGGCACCAGGCAATGGCATGATTTCCATGAACGGGGTTCAAACCTGCTCAATCTACACGAGGGCGGCGGCAATCGGAATGCCCGAGTCAAGATAACCCGAAGACCTTGGACTCATGTCGACGCGACCCCAGGGACCAACGAACATGCACAAACACCGAATGGCCACCGCAACTCCGAAATTGCCACAGGATTGTGCCTGTTCGGGCGAGGTTGTGAGAGTTTCCGAATCCGCGAGTGGTGGAACTCTCCGATTCCTATTTTGCGTTTAACCCCGCGGCGATCCCTGCCTGGGCTCTGACCTCACTCAGCATTTGCTCCACTTTGTCCCTTTCGGGGTAATTGGGGGCGGTCGCCAGCAATTTCTCCCAGTCAGCAACCGCGCCTGCCGCATCTTTCTTGCCCTGCCACCTCACAAGACCGAGATTGAATAGCGTGTTGGGGTTATTGGGGGCGTACGTGAGTGCCTTGTTGAACTCGGCAATCGCCGTGTCGGCGTTGCGCATGTACCAATAGGCGGTGGCCATGTCGGTGCGGACGGCTGCGTCCGACGGCTTTGCCTTCAGGGTTCGCTCGTAGTAATCGATAGCAGTGGGATACTGCTGTGCGTCGTAGTAGAGATTGCCGATATTCGTCAGCAATTCTGGATCATTGGCCTTCGACTTGAGTTGATTGATCAGCGGCGCCGCCTGCGCGTCAGCCATTTGCTTCATCTGTTCGGGATTCGGTGCCTGGGGCTGCGTTGCCGTTTGAGCCGGTGACGAAACAATGGCAGCCTTCGTAGCGCGGGCTTCCACCGGATGCCGCAATCCGCCGAGCAACCAGCCGCAGGCGGTTCCGGTGATCAGGCAGACAAGCGCAAGAAGCGCAGCGCGCTCTCGCGTCCAATGTACGGCCAGTATTCGATTAGTGATGGTCATGGACCCCTTCTCCTCGCGTCGCCGGTCGTTCGCCCATTGAGGTCAGTACTTCAGCCATCAGCTTTTGCACCTCGGCTTTGCGGTCGGCGCTTAAAGTGGGATTGGTCTTCAACAACTTCTGCCAGGCAGCCAGCGCGCCTTTCCCGTCGTGCTTTCCCTCAAGCCGAATCATGCCGAGGTTGAACAACGAGTTGGCATCATGCGGATCGTAGTGGAGCGCCTGATTCAACTGCGCAATGGCGCCATTCACGTCGCCGCTTCGATACAGGCTGATCGCCAGCTTTGTATGCAGGGCCACATTCTTCGGTTCGATTTCGACGGCCCTTTCGTAGAAGCCGGCCGCTTGACTGAATTGGTGGGTGGAGTGGTAGATCACTCCAATCTGCGCCAGTAAAGCCGCGTTGTTCGGGTCGGTCTTCAACTTCTCGAGCAGCGGCCCGGCCTGCTTGTCGGCCATATGCCGCATCTCTTCAGGGCTCGGCATGTGCCCGCTGGCCATCGCGGCAATCGGGGACGATGGAGATGAAGCAGCAGCGGATCGAGGCACGGAGAGTTCTCGCGGTCGCGACGCTCGGGTCACGTATCCAATGGCGAGGCCGATGACAAGGAAGATCATCGCCATCATGTAGACCTGCGTAGCCTGCATGGATGGGCCCGTTGCAGATGCGGTGATTGTTTCGTTTGCCACTGTTCAGCTTTCCTTCGCAAAGGACAGACCTATTGGACCGTTTCGATCGTCTAGCCGGGGACGTCCATCTCGCCTCGACGGACGGAATGTCGTTTGCGGGCCTCCTGATGTGCCTTCACATTACATCTCGGCAAGATTTACTGGACCATATGGCGTTACGGGCGCTTGTGATGAAGATCACACAGTAGATGCCACGAGCCTATCTGCGGCCTAGTGGCGTGACAGAGGTCACATCAAGACGAACGAATTCAGTGGTGACATAACAGCGTTGGTGTGGGGCATTTCACCAATAGTGACTGTGCCAGGACGCCCATCATTCGGTGAAGCATTCCGGTTACGGTTGCAATTCGTACTATCGGCAAGTTTCTGGGCTTCTTGAATCAACCACGCGAGTGACGAAGACGAGCTGGGAAATCAACCAGGGCCCCACGGCAACAGCACGAATCGTGCTCTGGTTCTGCATCAAGGACGAGCCCGGAAACTGGCGACGTCAAAGGTGCAGTTCAAGGGAAGTATCGGAATGCGCATTAGGAGGCTTCACGGAATGAAACGGATCTTTTCAATTGCCATTATGTTTCTGACGGCCGCAGGATTCGCGGCAGCCCAGATCCAGCCGGTGACCACCGACGTACTCGGCGCTCACCTTAACTACGGCCGTGGTTGCGCGGCCTGCCACGCACCACACAGCGGCGTCTACGGCAACGGTAACGCTGCAACCGCCGATCCCACCTCGGGCAATGTTGCTCTCTGGGGCGAGGATGTCGGCAGCCTGTACACCAAGACCATCGTATCCGGCAGCACAAACGGCACAACCGGCGTGAATGAAATCCTGCCCGCCAGCATGTCGGCTTCAACTCCCGACGTAGGTGGATTGCTCACCTGCCTCAGTTGCCATGACGGCAACTACGCAGAGGGAGCCATGATGAAGAACCAGATCTACGAGACTCTGCCCTCGACATATGGAACCGCCAACACGATTCACACCTTGCTCGGCAATGATGGCACCACCAAGGGCAACTATCTCAACGACCACCCGGTGGGACTCAACGCAGTCATTACGTGCGTTCCTCCCTCTGCCGGCGGTCACGATTGGGACTGCACCAATAGCGGCGGCAAAATCACAATGAACGGTGCGGCCTCTTCTCAGTTCGTGACCAACTACGGCTTCTTTGTCAAGCCTGGGAACTACAACAACACCTCCGCAGTGGTCCTCTGCACCACCTGCCACAACCAGCACGTAATGAACGTAGTCTCCGTAACGACCGGCGCAACCTCGGGTCTGCCCAGCGGCAACTATGCGACCATGTTCTTCCTTCGTGGTCCCTACAATCCTTGGGACACCAACAGCAACCAGACAGCGCAGTTCTGCCGCCAGTGCCACGGTGGCGAGTCGAACGAAATGAACGGCAGCACAGCTGGAACGGTGTTCTGATCCGTTTGCATCAAGGGGAGGCCGGGTCCTTTGCCTCCCCTTTTTTTCAATGCAGGAGGTCAACCTTGTTGAACAAATTTACATTCTGCGGATTCCTTGCCCTGGCAATCGTGTCGGTTGAAGCCCAGGTTGCGTCCCATGCGCCGACGGCGATCCAGCAAGCTCCTTCTCAAGCCGCGGCCACTCCATCTGCAACCACTCCGGTGGTGCGCGTGAACGGTTCTGTCTTGACCGAGGCGGACCTGGTGCGCGAAGAGTACACGATCTTTCCCTATGCCCGTCAGCACGGCGGGCTTCCGAAAGAACTGGGACCCCAGATCCGCAATGGCGCGCTCCAGATGATCATCTTTGAAGAGCTGATCTACCAGGAAACGCTGCGCCGGCACATGACCGTGCCCCCCGCGAGAATGCGGCAGGCCGAAGTCGATTTTCGCAAGCAGTTCGCGACGCCCGAGGAATTCAATTCGCTTTTACAGAGCGAATTCCGCGGCTCGCAGAAATCGCTGAATGAAAAGATTCGGCGTTCGCTGCTCATCGATGCTTTTCTCAAAGCCGAAGTGGAAAACAAGAGCCTCGTGAACCCCGCCGAGGTCAGGGCGTTCTACGACAAGAATCCGGCCCGCTTTCATCATCCGGAGTCGTTCCGGTTTCAGACCATATCCGTTCTCCCTCCGGCCAGGGCCAGCGCCGAGCAGTTGAATGAAGGCCGCAAACGGTCAGAGAGCGCGCTCAAACAGGCCAAGGCGACAAAGAGCGCCGAGCAATTCGGTCTCCTGGCGGAGAAAATCTCCGATGACGATTATCGCGTGATGATGGGCCAGCACCAGCCGGTGCCGGTGGATCAGCTGGCCCCGCAGGTGCTGAAGGCTCTCTATGCCATGAAGC
>Ga0335072_10006656_pt1 | contig 16880 bp, 12 predicted proteins | sample Lox_Sample_21_FD_206725 | JGI IMG/M metagenome (GOLD analysis project Ga0335072, IMG submission 206725) | Soil microbial communities from Loxahatchee National Wildlife Refuge, Florida, United States - Lox_Sample_2.1 | ecosystem: Environmental > Terrestrial > Soil > Wetlands | place: USA...
GCGCTTGCGCTCACCCAGCCGGCCCTGGCGGCCGGACCGACCCAGATCGAGTTCTGGCATGCGATGAATCCTCCGCTGGGCGACGAACTCAACAAGCTGGTGGATCGGTTCAATAAAAGCCAAAGCGCGGTGGTGGTGAACGCGGTGTACAAGGGGACTTATCCGCAGACTCTGACCGCGGCGATCGCCGCCTGGCGCGCGCAGCAGGCGCCGCATATTGCCATGGTGTTCGATGTCGGTACGGCAACGATGATCGCGGCGGGGCCGGCGGTGCGCTACGCGTGGCAATTGTTCGAACAAACCAAGGTGCCGTTCAGCGCCACCAAGTACATTCCCGCGGTGCGTGGCTATTACAGCCTGCCGGACGGGCAGATGGCATCGATGCCGTTCAATTCCTCGACCGCGGTGATGTGGTACAACCAGGATGCGTTCGAGAAGGCCGGGTTGGATCCCAGCAAGCCGCCGGCGACGTGGCCCGAGCTGGTCAAGGTCGCGAAAGTTTTGAAGGACAAGAAGGTGACGGAATTTGCCGTCACGACGTCATGGCCGACGTGGATTCACTTTGAGCAATTCTCGGCGATCCATAATTTGCCGTATGCGACGGAGCAGGATGGATTCAAGGGACTGGGGGCCCGGCTGCTGGTGGATTCGGCGCCATTTGTGCGGAATTTGCAGCGGCTGCTCGATATGGCGAAGGATGGAACGTTCAAGTATGCCGGCCGGGACAATACGCCGGATCCGGTGTTTACGTCAGGGCAGGCTGCGATTGCGTTCAATTCATCGGCGGCGCGGGGCGCTTTGGTGAAGAGCGCGAAGTTCAAGTTCGCCGATGCGTTCCTGCCGTATGATCCGACGGTTATCAAGAAGCCGATCAACTCGATCATTGGCGGCGCCAGTTTGTGGACGATGACGGCACCGAACCGGACGGCCGCGGAATATAAGGCGGTGGCGCAGTTCCTGGCGTTCCTGGGGCAGGCGCCGCAGGACGCCGACTGGGCTTCGAATACGGGGTATGTGCCGGTCACCTTCGCCGGGTCCGACCTGATGGAGAAGCAGGGGTATTTCAGCCAGAATCCGGGCACCAAGCTGCCGGTGGAGCAATTGGAGAGGAAGCCGGTTACGGCGAATTCGAAGGGGATCCGGCTGGGCGATATGCCGGAACTGCGCGTGATCATCGAGGAGGAGTGGGAGAAGGAACTGCAGGGCGGGTTCAATGCCAAGCGCGCGCTGCAAACGGCGGTTGAGCGCGGCAACAAGGTGCTGACGGCGTTCCAGCATTCGGTGGGGTAGGTAGGGACCTGGCCTTCCCAATGTCATTGCGAGGAGCGCAGCGACGAAGCAACCTCGTTCGGAAAAGTATCCGGAGCGTCGCTACACCGGCACGACCGGGATTGCTTCGTCGCTGCGCGCCTCGCAATGACATGGGATGGGTTATGTTGCGCTTCACTGATTGCCGGCATTAGCAATTGGAACGGCGGACGATCTTTGGTGGATGGGTGCTGCCGGTTGCACTGGTGCTGCCGCAGCTTCTGGTGACCGTGTTCTTCTTCCTGCTGCCGGCGGGTCGGGCGATCTATTCCAGCTTCACGGAAACCGATGCTTTCGGCCTGCATACGCGCTTCGTCGGGCTGGACAATTTCGTCGCCCTGTTCACCGATAGCGGGTATCGCGGTTCGTTCGTGACGACCGCGATCTTCTGCGCGGGGGTCACCTTCCTCGCGCTGGCACTTGCGCTATTGCTCGCGGTATTTGCGGATCGCGAAATCCGCGGGCGTTCGATCTATCGCGTGCTGCTGATCTGGCCTTATGCGGTGGCGCCTGCCGTCTCTGCAGTGTTGTGGGTGTTCGTGATGAACCCTCAAGTGGGACTGATCGGCCGGTGGATCAATCGGATCGGGCTTGACTGGGACTATACGCTGAACGGCGCCCAGGCGCTCGGGCTGGTCATCGTGGCCGGCGCGTGGACGCAGGTGAGCTATAATTTCGTGTTCTTCCTGGCCGGGCTGCAATCGATCCCGGCCAGCGTGATCGAAGCCGCGTGGATGGACGGGGCGCGCGGGTTTCGCCGGTTCCGCACGATCGTGCTGCCGCTGCTCATGCCGACGACTTTCTTCTTGCTGATCGTCAACCTGGTGTATGCGGCGTTCGAAACCTTCGGCACCATTATGGCGCTGACACACGGTGGCCCCGGCCAGGCGACGGAAACGCTGGTGGTGAAGGTGTATCGTGACGGTGTGATCAATCTGGATCTGGCCGGGTCGTCAGCGCAATCTGTCGTGCTGATGATCATCGTAATCGGGCTGACCGCGTTGCAGTTTCGATTCCTCGATCGGCGGACGCTGTCCTGATGCGGCGCCGCTTCGACTGGCCGGCGCACCTGATCCTGTCGCTCGGCGTGGTGTTGTTCATCTTTCCGGTCTGGCTGGTGTTTGCCGGCGCGACGCAGGATCCGGGGGCGATCAATCGCGGCGATCTCTCGCTGATCCCGGATTTTTCCAATCTTGGCATCTTTCTGTCGGTGCTGCTGCACGGTGACAGCAGCCACGGCTCGGAGCCGGTGTGGCACATGATGATGATCTCGGCCGGCATGGCGCTGGTGATCGCCGTCGGCAAGATCGTGATTTCCGTGATGTCGGCCTACGCCGTGGTGTTCTTCCGGTTTCCGTTCCGTATGCTGGCGTTCTGGACGATCTTCATCACGCTGATGCTGCCGGTGGAGGTGCGCATCATCCCGACCTATGCCGTGATGGCGGATTTCCATTTGATCAACAGCTTCGCCGGCCTGACTGTGCCGTTGCTTGCTTCCGCCACCGCGACTCTGTTGTTCCGCCAGGTCTATCTCGCGATTCCCGACGAGTTGGTGGAATCCGCGCGGATGGATGGCGCAGGTCCGATCCGGTTCCTGTTTGACATGCTGATACCGGTGTCCGGTGCCAATATCGCGGCGTTGTTCGTGATTTTGTTCGTGTATGGGTGGAATCAATACCTGTGGCCGCTGCTGGTTGCCACCAATTCCCGGCTGGATACGATCGTGATCGGCATCGTGCAGCTTATGAACGAGGGGTTCACGCTCACGCCATGGAATATCATGATGGCGATGGCGGTGCTGTCGATCCTGCCGCCGGTCGTTGTCGTGGTGGCGATGCAGCGGTGGTTTGTGAAGGGGCTGACCGAAGTCGAGAAATAGCGGTCGGCTTGACCGCATCCGCCCCGCGCGCACATTACGCGCCGATGCAGTCAGCGGAGGAAGCGCATCATGGCTCGCGATAATGGTTCCGGGGATAAGCCGCGCCTGCGGTCTCGGCGCTGGTTCGACAATCCGGCCGACCCTGCAATGACGGCGCTGTATCTCGAGCGCTACATGAATTACGGCATCACGCCGGATGAGCTGCGGGGCGGCAAGCCGATTATTGGGATCGCACAGACAGGTTCCGATCTGTCGCCGTGCAATCGCCATCATATCGAGCTGGCGTCGCGCGTCCGCGATGGCATTCGCGATGCCGGCGGCATTCCGCTCGAATTTCCGATGCATCCGATCCAGGAGACCGGCAAGCGGCCCACCGCGGCGTTGGATCGCAACCTGGCCTATCTGGGGCTGGTGGAGGTGCTGCACGGCTATCCTCTGGATGGCGTCGTGCTGACGACCGGTTGCGACAAGACCACGCCGGCCTGCCTGATGGGCGCGGCGACGGTGAACATCCCCGCGATCGTGCTGTCCGGCGGACCGATGCTGGATGGCTGGTGGCATGGGCGTCTGTCCGGCTCCGGCACGATCGTGTGGGAGGGGAGGAAACTGTTTGCCGAGGGCAAGATCGACTACGAGGAATTCATGACGATGGTGTCGTCGTCGGCGCCCTCGGTCGGGCATTGCAATACGATGGGCACGGCGACGTCGATGAATTCGCTGGCCGAGGCGCTGGGCATGTCGCTGCCCGGCTGTGCCGCCATTCCGGGACCGTATCGCGAGCGTGGCTGGATGGCATTCGAAACCGGCAAGCGCATTGTCGGCATGGTGCAGGAGAACCTGCGGCCGTCCGATATCATGACCAAGGCGGCGTTCGAGAATGCGGTGGTGGCGGCGGCGGCTTTGGGGGCGTCTTCCAATTGCCCGATCCACATGGTGGCAATTGCGCGCCATATGGGTGTGGACCATTCGTTGGACGATTGGCAGCGGCTGGGTCCGGAAATTCCTTTGCTGTGCGACGTGCAGCCGGCGGGGCGGTTCCTGGGGGAAAAATTCTATCGCGCGGGTGGCGTGCCGGCGGTGATGAAGGAACTGCTGAAGGCCGGCAGGCTGAATGCGAGCGCGATGACCGTGACGGGCAAGACGGTTGCCGAGAATCTGCGCAACGTGCCGGACGGGGATCGCGAGGTGATCCGCGCCTATGAAGCGCCCATGCTGCCAGCGGCAGGTTATGTGGTGATGTCCGGCAACCTTTTCGATAGCGCAGTGATGAAAATCAGCGTCATCGACAAAGATTTTCGCGCGCGCTTCCTGTCGGATCCGGCGCATCCGAACGTGTTCGAGGGCAAGGCGATCGTGTTCGAAGGGCCGGAGGACTACCACCACCGCATCGAGGATCCCGACCTGGGCGTGGAAGAACAATCGGTGCTGATCATCCGCAACTGCGGCCCGGTCGGCTATCCGGGCAGTGCGGAAGTGGTGAACATGCAGCCGCCGGCTGCCATGTTGAAGCGGGGGATCACGGCGCTGCCGACGATGGGGGATGGGCGGCAGTCGGGCACGTCGGGGTCGCCGTCGATTCTGAACGTATCGCCGGAGGCTGCGGTGGGTGGCGGGTTGGCGCTGTTGCAGACCGGCGACCGGGTCCGTATCGATTTGAATACGCGGAAGGTGGACGTGCTGCTGGCGGCGGGCGAGTTGGAGGCTCGGCGCAAGGCCTGGACGGCGCCTGATTTGGTGAACATGACGCCTTGGGAAGAGATCTACCGCTCGATGGTGGGGCAATTGGGCACCGGGGCGTGTCTGGAGCCAGCAACGCTGTATCTGGACGTGATCGAGACGCGGGGCGAGAGCAGGAATAACCACTGAGAGGGCTGTGGCGGGCGTGCGACAGGCGGGCGTGGGGTTTGACAATGCACGGCTTCCTGTCTGGACGACTCGCGGTACGAGCGGTACGTGGGGGCGCATGCACAGGTACGTGGAGCCAACAATGTCTCGACTCGTTTTGCCGATCATGCTTGCTGGGGCGGTCCTGCTGATGGGATCCGCCACCAGTTTCGCAGCTGTGACCGTTCAGCTTGTTCCGGGCGCGGCAGCACAGGCCGCTGTGCAGCGGGTCGATTACTATTGGAACCACCACCACTACAAGCATCGGTCCTGGGACAAGGCGCACAAGCGGTGGCACTACTACTGATCGGTCGTCGTTGTTCTTGCGGGGTGATGGGCTGAGACGGTGAATCACGTCGCACCTTCTGTTGTTGCGAGTTCCGTGTTCGCGTAGCGATGGCGGTAGAGAAGGCGTATGGAAGTCCCTGCGTCTCTCCGAACGAGGTTGCTACGCTTCGCTCGCGGTCCTCGCAATGACATGGGGTGTTGTGGCGTTGGCGGTGGGCTAGCCCGCGTACAGACCCGCGCCGCGTGCTCGGACTTTTGCCAAGGCTACCAGCAGTTCCAACGTGGGCACCGGTATTTCGGCGAGCCGGGCAAGTTCCAGCGGTGCATCGAACATGCCGTCCACTTCCATCGGGCGGCCTAGTTCGAGATCCTGCAAAATGCTTGGCTTGTGGTCCATCGACGCGGTACTGGCGATGCGTTGCGCGAAATTGCGATGCGGGTTTGAGCCAAGTGCCTCGGCGATCGATGCGGCTTCCTGCATCACGCGCTCGCCGGCGGCGGCGCAGACCGGATCGGTATAGACAGCTTTCGGCGCTGCCCCACCCAGCACCGCCAGCGTGCCTCCGGCTAGGTTGCTGATCAGCTTGTTCCAGAGTTCCGTACGGATATCGGGCGAAACCTCGCCGATGATGCCGCCCGCGCGCAGTAACGCTGCAAGCGATTCGGCGCGTTCCGAAAGGTGGCCATCGGGTTCGCCGAATACGACGCGGCTGCGCGGTTGCTCGACCTCGATCACGCCGGGCGCGGTGACCGCGCTGGCCGCGTAGACCACGCCACCGATCGCTCGTTCGGGGCCGATTGCGCGCCACAACGCGTTGTCCGGGTCGATGCGGGGGAGGCGATGCCCCTCATGCTTGCCGGCGAGCGCGTGGAAATACCACCAGGGAATGCCGTTCATGACGAAGGCGACGCCGGTATCAGGGCGCAGCAGCGGGGCAATGTTAGCAGCGACCTGCGGCAGGGCAGGGGCCTTCACCGTTACGACCACGGCATCCTGGGGGCCGAGTTTGGCGGGATCGTCCTCGGCGGGCAGCGTGACGTGATGCTTGCCGTCGATCGCATGCACGGTGAGGCCGTCGCGCCGGATCGCCGCGAGATGCGGGCCGCGCGCGATCACGGAAACCTCGGCGCCGCCACGCGCGAAGCGCACCGCCAAATGGCCGCCGATTGCGCCGGCGCCATAGACGCAAACACGCATGCTGGGACTCCCCTCTTGTTTGTCCAGGCTCCCCGGAGGGGAATCCGATTTATGCCTTCAGCGTCTCCGTATCGATTGGCAGGCTGCGGACGCGCTTTCCGGTGGCGGCGAAGATAGCATTGCATAGCGCCGGAATCACCGGCGGCAGGGCGGGTTCTCCGAGGCCCGTCGGCTGATGCGGGGTGGTCAGGAATTCCACCTCGACCGGCGGGGCCTGCATCATGCGCAACGGCTTCACCGTGTCGAAATTCGCCTGCACCACGCGGCCGCGGTCGATGGTGATCGCCTGACCCAGCGCTGCGCCCAGTCCATCCAATGCCGCGCCTTGCGCCTGGTTCATCGCTCCGCTGGGGTTGACGATCTGGCTGCCGACATCGGCTGCGATCCAGACCTGGTCGAGCTTCACGTCGCCTGAAGGCGCCACGGTTGTCTGCACCACTTCGGCGAAATAGCCGAAATGGCTGAAGTAAAAGGCGACGCCCTTGCCGGTGCGCGGCGGCAGCGAACCGCGCTGCGACCAATCCGACATTTCGGCGACCCGCACCAGGACATCGTGCATGCGCGCAGTATTGAAGTCGCGCAGCGCGTTCGGCTTGCCGCTAGAGTTCACCAGCACTTGCGGCTTGCCCAGCAAGGCGAGGCGGAAGGTTACCGGATCATGGCCGCCCTGGTGCGCGAGTTCGTCGATAAAGGATTGGAACACGAAGGCAAGCGCGTTGGAACGGGGCGCTCGCATGGGGCCGGTGGGAACGCCCAGAGGCATCATCGACTGGCCGTATTCGAGATTGGGGACGAGCAATGCCGGGAATTCGTTGGCGTCCATCATGGCCGAATCGGCCGGTTTGCCGTTCTGACCGAAGGTGACGAAATGGTCGCGGAACGCCACCAGGTTGCCCGACTTGTCCAGCCCGCCCTTGAGGAAATGGAAGCCGCCGGGACGATAGAAATCGTGCTGCATGTCGTCCTGGCGGTTCCACAGCAGTTTTACCGGCGCTCCGACTTGCTGCGACAGCCAGGCTGCCTCCGCCATGAAATCGTTGCGGAGGCGCCGGCCGAAGCCGCCGCCGACGCGGGTCATGTGCACGGTGACGGCGCTGCGCGGAATGCCGAGCGTCGCCGCGACAAGCTGGGCGCCCGGTTCGGGAAGCTGCGTTGGCGCCCACAGTTCTGCCTTGCCGTTATGGACACGGGCGGTGCAGTTCTGGGGTTCCAGGTCGATGTGCGACAGGAACGGATAGCTGTAGGCGGCTTCGACGATGTGCGACGCGCCTTGCATCGCGTTGGTCACGTCGCCGTCGCGGCGCAGCCAGTTTTGCGGTGGCTGCTGTGACAGCCGGACGGATTCCTGGGCGAAGCCGGTGGTGCTTTGTGCTGCGGTGGGACCTTCGTTCCATGTCACCTGAAGCTGGTTGCGCGCCTTGGTGGCTGCCCACCAGCTTTTCGCGACGATGCCGACTCCGCCGGCCAGGCCTTGCGCGTTGCCATTACGATAGACGTCGCTGGGCCTGACGATGAAGGCATCGTGCACGCCCGGCAGCTTCTTCAGGGCATCCACGTTGGCTTGCGCTACCGTGCCGCCGAATACCGGGCATTTCTGGAACACGGCATAGAGCATGCCGGGTACCGTCACGTCGATGCCGAACAGTTTCTTTCCAGTAACGATATTCGGGTTGTCAACGCCGGGGATCGGTTGGCCGACGATTTTGAAGTCCTTCGGATCCTTCAATTTGACCATGGCGAGATCGGGCACGGGCTGCGCCACTGCTCGCGAGGCCAGTGCGCCGTAGCTGAGCGAGCGCTTACTTCCGGTGTGGAAGACGATGCCCGCCTCGGTGTGGCAGTCGGCGGGTGGGACTTTCCATTCCTGCGCGGCCGCTGCGATCAGCATCTGGCGCCCGGCCGCACCGACGCGGCGCAGCGGGTCGTAGTTCAGCGGTGTCGCCATGCTGCCGCCGGCGAACTGGCGGCCGAACTTTGACTGGTCTACCGGCGCTTGTTCGACATGCACATGGCTCCAGGCGACGTCGAGTTCCTCGGCGATCACCATGGGCAGCGATGTCTTGATACCCTGGCCGATCTCCGGGTTCTTCGACATGATGGTGACAATGCCGTCCGGGGCGATGCGGATGAAGGCATTGAGCGGGGCGCCGCTTTTTGATGCGGCCGACGATTCGCCAACCGCGGCGCGCGCGGGTGAAGGAACGATGGCGTGAAGCAGCAGGCCGCCGCCGGCGATCGCGCTGACTTTCAGAATTGCACGGCGAGAGGGGGCTGGGGCAACGTCGTGCGCGTCGGTGCGCGCGGTGGCAGTGCGCATGCTCATGGTCATTGCGCCTCCGCGGTATGCATCAGCGCGGCTTTTTTGATGGCGGCGCGGATGCGTGTGTAGGTGCAGCAGCGACAGACATTGCCGGACATGGCGGAGTCGATGTCGCTGTCGGTGGGGTGCGGCGTCTTCGCGAGCAAGGCACTGGCCGTCATGATCTGCCCGGCCTGGCAGTAGCCGCATTGCGGCACGTCGAGTTGCGTCCAGGACTCTTGCAGCTTGCGTCCGATGGGATGGGCGGACATGCCCTCGATCGTGGTGATCGGGGCATTGCCGATACTGGCAAGGGGCATCAGGCAGGATCGCACTGCGGCGCCGTTGAGATGCACGGTGCAGGCGCCACAGAGACCGGCGCCGCAGCCGAACTTGCTGCCTTTCAGGTCGAGTTCGTCACGCAGCACCCAGAGCAATGGCGTGTCGCCGTCGGCATCGACGGTACGTTTTGCTCCGTTTACATGAATTGTGTAGGCCATCGCTGGAACCCCTTTCTGCCAGGCCAGGGCGTGGCGAATACGGTAGCGACGCAAGGCATTCGTCTCGTACCTGGAACCGTTGGTGTTACCCGCTCCATCGGGTGGTGTGTGAACCCGCCGGATTGGCAGCATAGGAGTGGCAGGGATGGCCGCAAAGCGGATGATTGTAACCGGGTGGCCTGTTGGTGGCATGTCGCCATGCAACGGGTGCATTTGACAGGGCTGGCAGGATGGTGGCTGCGGGATTGGCGCCGTTGTGTCATTGCGAGGCGCGCAAGCGACGAAGCAATCCCATGCGGGGGAATCCGTGACGATTCGTCAGGCGGGGGATTGCTGCGTCGCTTGCGCGCCTGGCAATGACGGTTGCCACGTCGGTTCGCGCAGATCCGGCCGGTGCTGTGCCCATGGTCGCGCATGCTCCAACGCTGCTGCGGCGCGCAGCAGCAATGTGTCGTCGCCTGGACGGGCTACGAGTTGAATTGCGAGCGGCATGCCAGCCGGATCGAACCCGCAGGGCAGGCTGATCGCCGGGTTGCCGGTGAGGTTGAACGGCATCGTGTAGGGGTACCACGCGGCGCGGATGTTCTCGACTGATTGGTTGTCGATCTCGATCGGTCCGAAGAAGTCCTGGTCGATCGGCACGGCACTGCGAGAAAGGGTTGGCATCGCCACGATGTCGGCATGTTCGAACCATGCCTGCACCTGGCGGTATAGTTTGGTGCGCTCGAAGATCGCGGCGTAGAGCTCGGCCGCGGAGAAGTTCGCGACGCGGTCCATCTGCCGCACGAAGGTCGGGCACATGATGTCACGATGCTGGCGAAGATGATCGCCGAACTGCGCCATGCGATAGGCGCCGTTGTTAACGAACCAGATGGATTCCGGATTGGTGAACTCACCAGTTAGTTCATTCGCCCGCGCACCGAGTTCGGCGAAGGTATTCAGCACGGATTCGCAGGCCGACAGCACGGATGCGGCCACCGCGCCGTTACCGATACGCGCCCGCCAGGCGATGCGGACGCCGCGCAGGTTGCCCGGATCGCGCACGGCGGCGGTGAAATCGGGGACAGGGCGCGCGACCGTTAGAGGATCGCCCGGATCGGGGCCGGCCATTGCCTGCAACATCAATGCGGTGTCGGCCACGGTGCGAGTCATTGGGGTGATGTAGGAGATGTTGCCGAACCCGTCCTGGGCGTATTCCTGCGGCACGACGCCGACGCCTTGTTTGAATCCCACTACGCCGTTGCATGCCGCGGGAATGCGCGTTGAACCGCCGCCGTCGGTTGCCACCGCGAGCGGCACCAGTCCCGCAGCAACTGCCACGGCCGAACCGCCGCTTGATCCGCCAGCGGCTCGATCGGGTCGCCAGGCGTTGCGCGTGCGGCCGAACAGGGGCGCCTGGGTCAGGCATTGCTGGCCGAATTCGGGCGTGGTGGTTTTGCCTACGATGATCGCGCCGGCCTGCTTCAGGCGGGTGACGACGACGGCATCGGTGTCGGGCACGTGGTCTTTGAAGATCAGCGAACCCCAGGTGGTGCGAATGCCGGCAGTCGGTACCAGATCCTTTATCGCGACGGGAATGCCGTGCAGCGGACCGAGCGGGTCGCCGCGCTGCACCGCGTCTTCCGCGGCGCGTGCCTGCGCCATGGCGCTGTCGGCGGCGATGGTGATGAATGCATTCAAGTCAGGCTGGCTGCGCTCGATGCGCTGCAGCGTCGCGCGCGTGAGTTCTACCGGCGATAGCTGGCGGTTGCGGATCAGCGCAGCGAGGTCAGTGGCGGGCGTGAAGGCAAGATCGGTCGCAGGCATGGGGATTGCTGTCCGGCGTGAGGGGGAGGAATCCTTCCTGCTGATTGCGTGATGCGGCGCGGCGATGCAAGCGTCCGGCGAAAGCGGGTCGGGAGGAAGATGCTGCGTTGTTGTGAGAAATCGGTGGTGAAACGTCTTACTTCACCGCATGGGGCACAAAATCACGTGGTTAGCTGCCACGCTGCGGCCTGGGTCGATCCAAAACGAGATTGCCTGGCCATGACTGATCGCTGCTTACTAGAAATGCAGCGTCCGTCCGTAGGCTGCCAGCACGGCCTCGTGCATCGTTTCGCTGACGGTGGGGTGGGGGAAAACCGTGTGGATCAGCTCGGCTTCGGTGCTCTCGAGCGTGCGGGCGATGGTGTAGCCCTGGATCATCTCGGTTACCTCGGTGCCGACCATGTGCGCGCCGAGCAATTCGCCTGTTTTGGCGTCGAACACGGTCTTTGTCAGCCCTTCCGGCTCGCCCATGGCGATCGCCTTGCCGTTGCCGATGAAGGGGAAACGGCCGACCTTCACGTCGTAGCCGAGTTCCTTCGCTTTCGCTTCGGTGAGGCCGACCGAGGCGACCTGCGGGCGGCAATAGGTGCAGCCGGGAATATTGCGCACGTTCATCGGATGCACGTCATTCAGCCCGGCAATTTTCTCGATGCAGATTACGCCTTCATGCATCGCCTTGTGCGCGAGCCAGGGCGGGCCGACCAGGTCGCCGATCGCATAGACGCCGGATTCGCCGGTGCGGCAGTACTCGTCGATGGTGACGTGGGTGCGGTCCACTTTTACACCGGTGCCTTCAATGCCGATATTCTCCACGTTGCCGACGATGCCGACCGCGGAAATCACGCGATCTACCGTGATGTCCTGTGCCTTGCCGCCTGCTTCGACAGTCACAGTGACGTTGCTGGCGTTCTTCTTTGCCGCTTTCACCGCGACGCCAGTCATTATCCTGATGCCCTGCTTTTCGAACGATTTGTGGGCAAAGGTAGAAATTTCTTCGTCTTCCACGGGAAGGATGCGCGGCAGCACCTCCACCACCATTACCTCGGCACCCATGTTGCGATAGAAGCTGGCAAATTCAATACCGATCGCGCCGGAACCGATCACCAGCAGTGATTTTGGCATTGTGGGCGGGACCATCGCATCCTTGTAGGTCCAGATCAGTTTGCCGTCGCGCTCGATGCCGGGCAGTTCGCGGGCCCTTGCGCCGGTGGCCAGAACGATATGCGGGGCCTTTAGCGTGGCGAGGGGCTTGCCGCCCTTCTCGACCGCCAGGGTTTGCTTGCCGGCGAGCTTGCCGCTGCCGTCGAATACCGTGATCTTGTTCTTGCGCATCAGGTGGGCGACGCCTTGCGAAAGCTGCCTGGCGACAGCGCGCGAGCGCTTCACCACTTTGTCGATTTCGAATTTCACATCGACCGGGGCGAAACCGAATTCCGGCAGCGTGTGGAGCAAGTGGCTGATCTCGGAGGTGCGCAGTAGCGCCTTGGTGGGGATACAGCCCCAGTTCAGGCAGATGCCGCCGAGATGTTCGCGTTCCACGACGGCGGTCTTCATGCCGAGCTGGGCAGCGCGGATGGCGGCGACGTAGCCGCCGGGACCGCCGCCCAGGATGATAATGTCGAATGTCTGGTCAGGCATGATTCGCTCCTTGCGCGAGCCGGGCGAGCGCTTCGCCGCCAAGCTGTCGCACGTGCCAGTCCTGCATCGGCGTGGCGCCGAGGCTTTCATAAAACGCGATCGAGGGGGCGTTCCAGTTCAGCACACGCCATTCGATGCGGCGGCAGCGCTCTGCGATGGCGCGTTGTGCGAGGCTGCGCAACAGGGCGAGGCCAATGCCGCGGCCGCGGTGGGTGGGTTCGACGAACAAATCCTCAAGGAAGATGTCGGGCCGGCCGCGGAAGGTGCTGAAGGAGTAATACCAGAGAGCGAGGCCGACGGCTTGGGTGTTGTCGTGCGCGAGAAGGGCGTAGGCGCGGGGCTGCGGGCCGAACAAGGCGGCGTGCAGGTCGGGCTCGGTCATGACGACTTCGTGCAGCAGGTGTTCGTAGTCGGCGAGGGCTCGGACGAGGCGCAGGACGTCGGGGACGTCGGCTTGGGTGGCGTCGCGGAGGCTGAACATGGAACTACCCGCCGCCCATCACTGGTCACCCGTCATGGCCGGGCTTGACCCGGGCATGTGCGCGCGGGTGATCCGGTTGCGTAACGGCGCGTGGGTACGCGCCCGATCTATCGGGGTAGGTGGCCGGGTCAGGGCTGGCCATGACGGGATATTTTGTCACAACATCAGACTCAGCGGGTCCTCGACGATCGCCTTGAACGCCGCCATCCATTGCGCGCCGAGGGCGCCGTCGGCGACGCGGTGGTCCACCGTCAACGTGCAGGTCATTATTGTCGCGATCGCCAGTGCGTCGTTCTTGACCACCGGGCGCTGCTGGCCTGCCGCGACCGCCAGGATCGCCGATTGTGGCGGGTTGATGATGGCGGTGAATTGGGACACGCCGTACATGCCCATGTTCGAAATCGAAAATCCGCCACCTTGGAATTCCTCGGGCTTCAGCTTGCCGGTTTTGGCGCGAGAGATCAGGTCCTTCATCTCGTTGCTGATCGCGGCCAGGCCTTTCTGGTCGGCCTTGCGTACGATCGGCGTGATCAATCCTTCCGGCAGCGAGACCGCAATGCTGATATCGACATCGTCATAGAACAGGGTGGCATCTTCGGTGAAGGTGGCGTTCAATTGCGGCACGCGGCGCAGCGTCAGCGCGGCAGCCTTGATGACCAAATCGTTGACCGACAGGCGGAATGCGCTGGGGCCTTCCTTCGGGGATTTGGCGTTCAGATCCTCGCGGAGTTTCAGCAGGGCGTCGAGTTCGATATCCATCGAGACAAAGAAGAACGGCGTAACCTGATGCGCCTGCGACAGGCGCCGCGCGATCACCTTGCGCATCGACGTGTTGGGCACGGCGCGATGTGGCGCGGTGATCTGCATCGGCACTTGTGCGGCCGGCGGTGGTGTGGCCGTAGTGGGCTGCGGCTGCGCGGCAGGCGGCGGGACAGCGGTGGGCGCAGGGGCCGCTACGCCGCGCTGTTGCGCCGCCTCGATATCCGCTTTCACGATCCGGCCATTCGGGCCGCTGCCCTTCAGCGCGTGCAGATCGATGCCCGCCTGCAACGCCATACGCCGTGCCAACGGCGAAACAAAGATCCGTTCGCCTGAGGTGTCGTGGCCGTTGCCGGAACGTGCGGCGGGCTGCGCTGCGGATGCGGGTGGCGGCGTTGCCGGCGGCTCGCCGGTCCGGTTCGGCGCCACCTGTTGCGGCGGTTCCGCCGCCTGGGGTTTCGCGGACGGCGGCGGCTTGCCCTCCGGCTGCCCCGAAGCGCCAGCATCCGCCGGCACCTTTTCGCCTTGCTCCACCAGCACGGCGATTGGCTGGTTCACCTTCACGCCCTCGGTGCCGTCACCAACGAGGATCTTGCCCAGCACGCCTTCATCGACCGCTTCGACTTCCATCGTTGCCTTGTCGGTTTCGATTTCGGCGATCACGTCGCCGGCGCGGATCGCCTCGCCTTCCTTTTTCAGCCAGCGCGACAGCGTGCCCTCGGTCATCGTCGGCGAGAGTGCCGGCATCAGGATGTTGGTCGCCATTTTTTACCCGCCCCCTCAGACGATCTTCTTCACCGCATCCACCACCCAGTCCGGCTGCGGCAGCGCCAGTTTTTCCAGGTTCGCCGCGTAGGGCAGCGGCACGTCCACGCCGTGCACGCGCACCGGCGGTGCATCCAGCCAGTCGAACGCACGCTCTACCACCTGCATGGCGATCTCGGCGCCGATGCCGGCGAAGGGCCAACCTTCCTCTACCGAGACGATGCGGTTGGTCTTCTTCACGCTGCGCACAATCGTTTCGGTGTCCAGAGGACGCAGCGAGCGCAGGTTGATTACCTCCGCCTCGATGCCCTGCTTCGCCAGTTCTTCGGCCGCGGCCATCGCGACGCCGACCATGATGGAGAACGCGACGATCGTCACCCGATCGCCCGCGCGTTCGACCTTCGCGCTGCCCAGCGGCACGATGAATTCGTCATCGGTCGGGCAATCGAAGGTGTGGCCGTAGAGGATTTCGTTTTCCAGCATGACGACCGGATTGGGATCGCGGATCGCGGCGCGCAGCAGGCCCTTGGCATCGGCGGACGACCACGGCGCCACCACCTTCAAGCCGGGGACATGCGCGTACCAGCTTGCATAACACTGCGAGTGCTGCGCTGCGACACGCGCGGCAGCGCCGTTGGGGCCACGGAACACGATCGGGCAGCCCATCTGGCCGCCCGACATGTACAGAGTCTTCGCCGCCGAGTTGATGATCTGGTCCATCGCCTGCATGGCGAAATTGAATGTCATGAACTCGACGATCGGTTTCAAACCGTTCAGGGCCGCGCCGACCGCCATACCAGTAAAACCATGTTCGGTGATCGGCGTGTCGATGATGCGCTTGGGGCCGAACTCGTCCAGAAGGCCCTGGCTGATCTTGTAGGCGCCCTGGTACTGGGCGACTTCCTCGCCGATCAGGAATACGCGTTCGTCGCGGCGCAGTTCCAGCGCCATGGCGTCACGCAACGCTTCGCGCACGGTGATCGGCCTGGTCGGACCCCAGTCCTTCTCTGGCGCCGGCGCTGCGGTTTCCACCGCCTCCTTGCGCTGGCCCTCCGCCGCCTGCTTCGCGATGGCGCGCATGTCTTCCGCCTCGGCCGCGGCCTTGGGCATCGGCGCTGCTTCGCGCCTGGGCGGGGCCTTTGTGGCGGTGGTGTCCTCACCGTTGCCGCCCAGCACCGCGATCGGCGTGTTTACCGCGATGCCTTCGGTGCCCTCATCGACCAGGATCTGCGTCAATTTGCCTTCATCAACGGCCTCGACTTCCATTGTTGCCTTGTCGGTTTCGATTTCGGCGATGACGTCGCCGGCGTGCACGTCATCGCCGACGTTCTTGAGCCACTTTGCGAGCTTGCCCTCGGTCATGGTGGGCGAGAGCGCCGGCATCAGAATCTGCGTGCTCATCGCTCAGCCCTCCAGCAGCACGTCGGAATAGAGTTCGGCAGGATCGGGCTCGGGACTTTCCTGCGCGAAGGCGGCGGCGTCCTGGATAATCTGACGCACCTCGTCCTCGATTTTTTTCAGCTCGTCCGCTGGCTCGCCCATCGCTTCCAGCCTATGGCGGGCGCTTTCGATGCTGTCGTGATGCTCGCGCATCTCCTGCACTTCTTCGCGCGTTCGGTAGCGTGCGGGATCGGACATCGAGTGGCCGCGATAGCGATAGGTTTTCATCTCCAGCAGATAGGGGCCGTTGCCGGCGCGGCAATGTGCCAGTGCCTCGCGTCCCGCATCGCGCACCGCCAGCACGTCCATGCCGTCCACCTGGCTGCCCGGAATGCCCCAGGGCGCGCCGTTCTTGGAAAGGTCCTTCGATGCGGATGCGCGGTCGATCGAGGTGCCCATTCCGTAGCGGTTGTTCTCGATCACATATACGACCGGCAGTTTCATCAGCGCGGCGAGGTTGAAGCTTTCATAGACCTGGCCCTGGTTGGACGCGCCTTCGCCGAAATATGTGACACTGACACGGTCGCTGCCGCGATACCAATGGCTGAAGCCGAGGCCGGTGCCCAGGCTTACCTGCGCGCCAACGATACCGTGTCCACCAAAGAAATTCTTCTCCTTGCTGAACATGTGCATCG
>Ga0335072_10006657_pt1 | contig 16880 bp, 24 predicted proteins | sample Lox_Sample_21_FD_206725 | JGI IMG/M metagenome (GOLD analysis project Ga0335072, IMG submission 206725) | Soil microbial communities from Loxahatchee National Wildlife Refuge, Florida, United States - Lox_Sample_2.1 | ecosystem: Environmental > Terrestrial > Soil > Wetlands | place: USA...
TTCAAGATGAATCGTATGACTGCCCGGATTTCTCAACTGACTTCAAGTGGCTTACAATTACCTTGGACTGGCAATTCGGCTAAGTTATAGCATTGGTCTTCATGTCTTCAACGCTGGAGCATCGGATAGGACAATTGCAACTGCTGCATGTTGGCCAGGTAGACGGTCCTGCTCGTATCATATTAACAGCTTAGGTGTCTCGAAACCCATCATCGGGGAAATGGCCAAGCGAATCTGGTGGTCAATGTATGCATCGGAGGTTGAAACTTCCTTAAATTGTGGAAGACCCAGTATCTCGCCTCCGTATGGAAATACTAAAGACAGTGTGCATTCGCAATCAAGATATATACATTGGATTCCCAAGCCTGCTAGACGACGAGGTCTTTTAAATCTCCTGGGAGGTGTTCTAATGGTCTAGGTAGTTGACTGTTCTGATGTGCAGCTCTCATCAGCGACAAAGCCGACATCGACTAGTTACTTAATCGAGATGGCGAAGTTCTCCAGAATAGTGCGTAAAGTGTTGAAAGTGGTATGGCTCCCATTGGAATGATTTCTAAGTCCTAGTCATATTCGGCAGAGAGTACCAAGCTTAGTTTTCCCGTTTGGACGGAAGAGCTCCACAATCTGACGTTGGAGCTATCTGTGAGATTCGAGCATCGTTATACTCATTAACGATAGGAATGGAGAGAAGCCCTGCCGCTGCATTTGCGTACATCTAATGCCGACGAATTCGATGAACCATTTTGGATGGCGCGACAGAGAGAGTCAATACAATATCATTGTACCTTCACGCTGAGACCCAACTAACTCTAGACAATCATGTCCTCCTTACGATGTATCGCGAGTTCCTCAATGTCAAAAAACCATTTTCGAATCATAAGATATCTAGTGTAAGTCCCACTACACCGCGTGCTCACAGATGCAGGAGACAGGAGTGCAAAGATGTGTCGACGCCGCCCGAGGCAACATCGTTCTTATCCGCGACTGTCTGATGGCCTATCCTGCTCTACGACATTGGACCCATCTCTATTATTATATGCTGGCTGCGTCACTCGTGTTTATTGATCGATTGAATCAGGCTCCATTCGACCAACGAGCTCTAGACTATACGCGATGCTGTGGGCTTGCAACCGAGGCTTTTGAATGGTTAAGGCCACTTGGAGGAACAGGTGTTTATGCATGTTGATCTTGCTCTGACTCAATTAGATAAAATTGTCGCCATTATCAAGAATTGCTTGGACGAATGGAACAGACGGCGGGATGCCAAACGAAGTGCTTCGAGTTCTGCATCTGGCGTAACGTCCGGCGGAAAAGGATCTGAACTCGGGTTAGCATCAGCGCTGGAATCAGATAGTGAGGAATCTGACGTGGACATCGGTCGTACCCAAGAAAGCCGGCAGCCGACGGTAGAAAACTTCGGCACAGGTCTACCCGCGTCTGTTTCTTCCCCTGCTCAGGCTGGTTTTGCGCCCCGGAAACCTGCGGCTACGGAAAACTTCTTTAATCATGCGCCTGCAACTTATGTGCACTATCACCAAGCTGAGATTTCGAATTCGAATTCGCCGTTCACAAATCCTCAGTTTCTCCCTGACATCTACCTTGCATCGAATGGCCTGTCGTTCAATCCCGGCAACACGATAACCTTGGTGAATGAGCCCTTCTCATTCCTCAACCCAGACGTCACATCTAATGCCCATCAGCCCACAGCAGCTGGCGGCCAACCCAAACTGAGGAGAGATGACAACGGCCGCGCTCAGCCATCCGTGCGACAGGAGGACGAGGATCATGTTGCAGCAGGTGGATACACGTATAACCCCAGCGAAAGGATCGAAAAAATGTTCGGGATAGATCCTCCTTGGTAGTAGCGGCGTTTAATGTTTAACGCTTGACCACTACTGCAAGTGTGACCTTGATGAATGTATCATTAATGGGTAGCCTGTTTGAAAGGGTAACAATCATTTTCCTGTAGTAACAATATATAGCTAGCTACTAGCTTATGCATGTATATATACTATGACCACTACTGGAGAGAAGTAACAGTTCACTTTCCATCGCATGCAAGTTGCCTAGGTGCGGGAAGAATTGAGCTTAAATTTCCTAGCCTTTAACTTCTGTGCAATTGCGAGCTAGTAAGTAAGGATGATTTCGAGGCAGATGACCCGGCTAGGTCACCAGCTGTATGCTTTTCAGACCTGGTTTGCATGTATATATAAGATTGCAACTTCATGCACTGTGGTATATTTAAATTTTGAAGACACTTTCATGCATATAGCTAGCCTATATCTACTAATAGCTGCTAGCGACTGTAAATGCTGCAACATCAAAACAAAAAACTTGAAATACAATTGAAAACGAAATTTTGTAACAATCTTGATTTGTGAAGTGTTGAAAGCATTTAGTTTGGTGCACAGCTGGTACTAAGCCAAGGTATTAATAACGATACCTGCGTGCATGCAGGTATATGCATGTAGTCTACCATATTACTATATCGGCCTTTCAATTGGATTGAGGTACTGGCGAAGCATATATAATGTATATGTGAACGGCAATCATTCGTTGTGTGCAACGCCTACGGGTGATCACATGGATTGATTGATCTTAGGGGTAGAATTAGCTTCTCCAGCTAGGAATCGAGGTTTATTCTACAAAAGGCATCTTATTATGGCATACATATGCATATTAGTTATCAACTAACTATTGCACGTGCATAACATGTGCATTTCGTGCGTTAGTTGGATCTAATTGTGAAATTGAAAAAAGTTGCAGGTGCACCTTAGTATTGGCTGCGCCATAACTATAACGATGTAACAGAGCTGGGCGGCCTGGATTTTGGCTATGCATGGGTTACATATGCTTGTAACAATACAAGCTAACAGCAGTTGTTACGTTAGCATATGCATTGATAGTTATAATATATATTGCGACTGCCCTTAGCTTTGCGACAGCATCGGTATCTAGCAGTAGCTCTCCATGCATGCATGCATGTATTCATTCTTGGACGCACTAGGTATCTGCAGCGGGAGCTCGCCATGTGGTTTTATCTGTATGTTTAGCTCTAGTACTGTCGCCAGTATACCAAATTCATGGTCAATGAAATGCAATAGCATTGCTATTTAACACGCAATACCTTTCTTTAAACCCCGTCCCGGACGCCTAGCTCTAGCTCGTCAACCAGCAGTATGCAAGTCTTAATGGCAAATAAATTGCAGCTTGAGAAATCGGGGCGCCGGGTATGAACAAGGTACTATTGACCTTCAATCTGCTGTACGTAGATAAGCTGTGCATGTTCTCTGGTGCCCGGGCTAGCTAGTTATTCGATGGCGACTGTATTGCTACAGCTGGTCACAATACCTATGAAATCAGCGATTGCATTTGATCGGGAGCCGGAATCCAAATACCTGCGGCAACGGTAACGCCCTCGGATCGGATGATAACTCTGCCCATGTTTCGATTGATATTGAACGGTTCCAAGGGTAAGCCACGTTTGTTGGTAAGCTCAATACACACGAAGGCAGCTGCTCCTTGTGGGATGTGACTTCATGTCAGCGAGGAGTTCAATTAACATCACTTACCGCGGCCTCTTCTTGACGACATGACCATCACCCTTATCTATCAGCGACTCGATTTGCTTGATCCTCGCCGGTTCATCAATTCGGCCACGATGAACGACAATCTGACATGAGACAGCCAACACAAGGGAAATACGGATGATCCTTGGACCAGCGGCCGGCCAGCTTCAAAAGTGATGACTCGCGCGAAGAACACAGTGCAGACCGGAATTGGCTCATCAACTTGACAGATTATATCTCCGGCTCTTGAAATAAGTCAGTAGAGTAACAATGTCAAAAGCCTCGTACCGTAACATTGATTCCTCGAAACCATTGATGGTGAGCGTCGCAACATCGCCAGCCACAGAATACGTAGATTCTCGTTGTGTATTCAGAGCTTCGGTCAACATCTCTTACGCCAAGAGGTAATTACATCCCACTGTTCCCTTATAGTCACCCGGTTCGCTGATGATGTCGTCACCCAGCTGCAAGATCCCAGACTCGATCTTTCCCGTAACTGTTACGACATTGGTTTTAGAAGTCTTGGATATGTCGTTTATCGATAATCTCAGAGGAAGGTCTAGGGATCTTTTTGGGACATCGACCGATTCTACATAAATCAGTGCACGAATAAAAGTCATCAGCACCTAGACATTCCAGCAACGTCGGGCCCGAATACCAAGCGAGTTCCTTCTCATCTCTTCGTGAAACCAAATTCACTCCGCTTAAGCCGCTGCATGGGATGAAATAGAGGTTCGATGCACCGTATCCAGCTTGAGAGAGAAATTGACGAATCTGTGTCATGATCTCATTGAACCGACGTTCCGACCACTTGACCTACGATGAGAAAATGTTCTCAAAGACACAACGAAACCGTATCAAGCTTATTGACCGCCACCACAAGCTTCTGTACGCCGAGACTACGCACCAATAGAGCGTGCTCTTTTGTCTGTCCCAAGGGAGCGAACCCCGATTCGAAGCCACCTGGAGAAGCATCTAATACCAGTAGTCCGAAATCCGCTTGTGTGGCTCCGGCAATCATATTCGGAATGAAATCGCGATGCCCAGGTGCATCCAGAACGTGAAAAGACCTGGTTGGGGTGGAAAACGCCTGGCTGGCGACATCAATAGTAACCCCTCTAAGAATGAGATCAGATATATTAAGTTTGAACCTCTTTCTTTCCTCCTCGCTTTGATCCATGATCCAAGCTAGCGCGAACGAGCCCTTCCCCGCCTTCTGACTTTCTTGTCTATATTTTTGCACAGTTCTTTCGTCAATCGCGTGGAGTTCATACAAAAGTCTGCCCATCAAAGTGCTCTTCCCTGCGTCCACGTGTCCTGCATTCAGTCGATTACGTAGAACAAGGCAATCGTACCTATTATAACAAAACTGACGGACGAATCCTTTTCGGATTGAACTTCAGCCTTGATTTCAGCCAGCGTCTGCTTCCGACTTTGAGATGTCTTGACTGAGGGGTAATGGACTTCTGTCGCCTCATCGAGATTCACACGTTGAACATCCGTCGTCAACTGTGAAATCTGGGCCTGATTCGCCTCTACTTTCTTTTGCTCAGCGCGAGCACCTACTACATTTATTCATGCCCATTTATCATATACCTTTATTGCGAAGCAAAGCATTCTCAGTTACATCGTCGGGACTTGCGGTGCTGAACGCCTTTTTCAATTGCGCTTCGCCCGTGCCTGTTAGGAGCAATGGATTAGTATAAATTTTTAACAATGATTCTGCAGCACCACGCGGCACAACATAAGAGCAGAAGAGTGACAGTGCGAAGAAGGACGGAGGAGCCAGGAGGTTATCGGAACATGGGTCAATGGAACTTTCGCTTTGCCTCAAACTCTTAGCTTCCAGAGAGAGCTCATCGACTTTGGTACTGTCTGTTGGGTCTTTGGACGAGGTTTGAGCCAACACGGGAACTTCTGGCGGTGGAGGCCGAGACGAAAGGGAGCTTAATCTCACCACTGACTCTAAGTTGACTCCAGCAGCAGAAACGCGGTTGGCATCTAGTTTCTTTTCAAATGCACCTCGGCTGGATCTAGCAAGAGCGGCAAGTTTCGATGGTTTTTGCTTAGCTGGTTCTTTACTCATTTTGGATGATCCGCCGAGTAAGCCCCACTGACCACATGCACGCACCGAATTCTCAGCTGGCTTTGGCAACGACTTGAACGGTGACCCAGGGCTTGAGATCCTCGAGGAATCCAACATGGCGTTGAGGTTCCCTACTCACAGCCATGGTCAAATCGTCGTTCTACAATGTACGGAAGGAGAACTGGGAAAAAGAAGAAAAGGAAAGCAAAATGGGAAAGCAAAGGGGATAGCGAGGGGGACATACCTTTTGTCGACGCTGACTTTCCAGACTTTCCAGACTTCCCCTTTCCTATTTCAAGGGGTTCAGGTTTATCCTTGCCATGCTTATCTGACAGTGTCAGAAGACAGGGCCAATATTACTTACCGAGAAGCCACGAGACAGTTTGATCGATGTCAAAATAATAGTACCACAGAGTCTCTCGTATTTCAGAATCGGTGATTTCGGTACTATGATCCAGAAGTTGGCGAACTTTGGCTAAACATACTTCCATCGTTTCTACAGATATCGCATCAGCTGCCGCGTGTGTAAAGGGTACCATTGTCTTGAACAGTAGAGTTGTCTAATACTGGTTAGTGGGGACGGACGAGACGACGAACCATCAAGTTGCTCATCGTCGTATTCATTGTCTAGATAATCTTTTCAATCAGAGCTGCTGAAAATATACGTCGTACCTTCGAGGTCCAAATTCCTTATAGCTCTATGCCGGGACATGAGCAAACTTCTTCCGATTGCCTGTTGAACAGGACCTGGCTGGAAGTACTTATTTAACTTGGAATGACCGCGCTTTCCTTCCTGTCGATCAATCAAAGTATGTAAAATTCGAATATTTATTTATTTATCACCACATCGATCCCAGTGCGACTCCTCGCCTTGTTTCAGCGTCGAACGACACTTACCAGACGCTTCCAGCCTTTTCTTCTTACCCTTGATATTTATTAAACCCAATCCTGGGCATAGTCTGATTCAATGCTCTTGCATACTCTGTACCTGAAGATAATCGTCTTGAGTTCTCGCACGAACTAGGAAACGAGAGTACAACTACCTTCAACGGAAGCGAGCCTGGGCATCAAGACTAGTCCTCTAACAAAACAGGAATAGAGGGCTATGTCCAACACGAGCAATACCGACGGAATTCTCCACGGCCTTAAAATTCAAGCCCAGATTGATCTAAATACCTCTAACGATTATCCCATTCGAGCTTGGATCACATCTGCCAAAAAATGTTTTGATCAGGTATTTAACCCCGGAGCTTGTTTTCCCACGCTACCACCTCAATTTCAACGTTGCTTATATTACAGGCTGAGGAAGATGTGAAGGCTGGGGATATAGATGCTGCGTATGTGAATTATGTTCGTGCAACTAGCATAGTTGCCGAAGTCATTCCTCGACATAGAGGCATGAGCGAGCTCGAGGGACGAAGGACCTCTCTGGCTCAGGACTACTGGGCTTTCCGTAGTGTATGTCGACGTTTTTCTATTCACAGCTAATACACTAGAGGGTCTCTCTGGCGTTTGGAAGGGTTGAAAAATTACAGCAACAGATCGAAGCTCGTGAAAGGGAGTCGCATTTGTATATTGCCTCAGCCGGAGGGGTGCCATCTAATTCTTTGATCTCTGCTCAAGGGACGGGGGGCTCCATCGCTGAGAGCGCAAGATCAAACTCACCTCACACGGTTTCTACGAAGCAGGCAAGTGGCTCAACTCTGAAAATACCCCGAAAGCGTCTCGGGACTCCAGCGATCTCAGACAAGGCAGCGTCACCACCTCTGAATAACGGAAACACAAGTCGTCCCTCAAGTACATCTTCCTCAGACAAAGGGTCCATTCGTCAGTCCATCCAATTGAACGAGCCAAATCGAGTGCGTCAAGAAATTGCATTCCCCAAGGCTAATGTGATTGAGCCAGAGCTGTTACTATCATATCTGCGCCAGCCTGAATCCACTCGACCTTATATTCTCATCCTGGACGTCCGGCCCAAAGAGTTGTATGAGCGCGGCTGTCTTAACGCTCCAAACGTTGTTTGGATTGATCCAATCTTGCTGGACGAGGAGTAAATTGGCCTTTTTTGGTGTAGCTCATCATAGGAAATCGGGGAAAAAACTCGAAGAATCACTCGTATTATTACCACCACAGCAGCAGGACTGGTTCGCAAACCGACATCTTTTTGACCTGGTCGTTATTTATGATGAAGATTCACGGGTCAACTCTTATGCGGGTGGTCCAATACAGGACATTCATCAAGCCAGACTCCGAAACCTTGGTGTTGCTATTTTTGATTATGCTGGGTATTTGAAGCCTTTGAAGCACGTCCCAATGCTTCTTGTGGGAGGAATACGAGCATGGTGTAGATGCGTACCAGACCGTCCTCTGCGTCGCGCAGAATTACCGTTGTCTAAAGTTGCTCAACCTCATCCACCGTCGCTCAATCCTGCAACTCGAACAAACGGACCTCGACAATATGGGACTGCTATTGACCGAGATCTTTCCGAATTAGATTTGGATGCTGAGTCTCGATGGATCGAATCTCTTCAATCAGATCCGTTCATCCTCTTCTCATACGGCTCTGACGGTAGAAACAACATCCAGGTACTCAGCCCTGTACTGGATGGTGTGGAGAAGAAAAAATTGAATCGATCAGTGGTGATATCATCCTCTTCATCGATTGACCCATACAATAAGTCTCTACTCGACTTCGTATGCTCCTTGGCATCCGACCGCTAAATTTCGTAGTTTCAGAAGTTTCCCAGTGTTGAACCAGAGTCAATGTCTGGAGCGCCCCGCGGTTATTCACGTCCCAATTCCGTAGGACCGCCTCGTCTTGGTGCCATTCAGACAAACATAGAACCAATTCCGCAGCCTTCTCCACGTCGTCAGAGTACATTTATTGATCACCCTTTTCACGGATTTACCGAAGTCAAAAATCCCGATTTTCAGCCTCCTACCCCTTCCAAAAAGACAGCAGATCCTACATATGATTCTCAAGACCTTGTACCTTCTCCTTCCCTAGGACCTGGTGAGGACGAACAGTATTCCTCTGGACGCACTCGAATACCTTCGATTGGGAGCCAAATTTCTCAGGTTGGGCCTGTCAGCGCAGGGATGACAGGATTGAAAAATCTCGGAAATACTTGTTATATGAACTCAGTTTTGCAATGCATGAGTGCCACAACGCCTCTTGCTCGTTATTTCTTGAGTTCTAACCACCTCTGAAATCAAGCTGATCATGTAGGTGGGAGTTATCGCCGTAGTATCAATTCAGATAATCCGCTGGGCTCGAAAGGTGTCCTTGCAAATACATTTGCTGAGTTAATCAAGCATCTGTGGAGCGACCAGTACACTCATATCTCTCCTGTTTCATTGCGGGTATGCAGCTTCTCCTCTCTTCATTAATGACAAGACCGTTGTTGGCAAATTGCAGCATCGATTTAAGAATTCCGATCAGCAAGATGCCCAAGACTTTTTGGCTTTCTTTTTGGATGGATTGCATGAAGATCTCAATGAGAATGCCTTGAAAAGCAAACTTCGAGAGCTCACTCCAGACGAAGAGCGTAGACGCGAAAGGATGCCGCTTGCTGAAATCTCAAATATCGAATGGGATCGTTATAAACACAACCATAAGAGTTTTCTCGTTGAGTTATTTCAAGGACAATTCGTCAGTTGTCTAAAGTGTTCGGTTTGTGGACAGACATCTACTACGTGCAATGCGTTTATGAACCTTTCAGTGGAGATATCTCTACCTCACGGGCCCCAAGGCTTGAAACTGACGCAATGCATCGACGCGTTTCTTAAAGAGGAGGTGTTGGAAGGCGATGATGCTTGGTAAGATCATCTTATTTTTTGTTCTCACAAGTAATAGGAATTGTCCGAAGTGTCAGAAACCTCAGCGCGCAACTAAACAATTGAAAATCGCCCGATTGCCTCCGATTCTGATCATTCACTTAAAACGCTTTCATTACGCAGGTCCGTGGAGAGATAAACTCAATACTTTCGTTGACTACCCTTTGGAAAACTTAGACCTGACAAAACATGTCTTGTCTGGGCGTATGGCTTCGGATAGTCAACAAAACCAGCCTCCAGAGAAGTACCTTTATGATCTCTATGGAGTAACGAATCATTTTGGGACTTTGAGTGGCGGCCATTGTATGTCATGTCTTCGTAACCTGTGCTGATATGTTAAGATACCGCCTTTATCCACAATAAGCTGCGAGGAAAATGGTACGTATTTGATGATAGCCGAGTTTCTCCTTGCGACGATTCTTCTGTTGTGGTATGCGCCTACTTACCTCAGGGTTGACACGATACAGGGACGAGCCGCCTATATATTGTGGTACAAGAGAAGTAATCAATTCTAAGAGTACACGTGTGAAGATATGGATTTTGCATTCTCTGTGCGATATTGTAGAACGTGGGCGGAAGTGCGTATTCATTTTGATACCTTTGGAAAATGCTAGAGATAATATTTTTTTCGCCAAACATATGCAAAACTCAATCGCGCAAGCGAAAATCTCAGACCCCAAATTAGCTTTGTGTAAGACTCGGCCAGTCGTCCTCAGTCGGTGGAGGTGGCCCCTGATCTTCATCATTGCGATATGAAGTACCTCTCCCTCTTCGTCCCCTCCCTCTACTTGCTGTTGGCGACAACCCTGCTTCTTCACTATGCGGCCGCGGAAGCGTCCGGTCATCTTGGCTATTGTTTAACAGATCCTCACCATTGTTATGCCAAGAACCTCTACCTCTTCGACCCCCTCCCCCTGCTCTCCCTCTTGCGCCCCTGCCTCTAGATTGACTTTCGTACAAATTCAGACGGGCTGAACGAGCATCTGGAGCGGATTAGCTGAAGCTATAATTGAGGGCGATCACTGTCCTCGTCAAACGACGGCTTATCTTGATCCCATTCCAGCACTGTCTGAAGTTTTCTTTGCCTGACCTCTTCTCTTTGAAGACTGAAAATTAGCCAATTAAAACAGATGGACTACTCAATGGCAGCCTGTATTCGAGTATCATCCTCTCGTTTTTGTTTCAACTTTTGACGCGACTCCTCTTGAGCGAGACGTCTCGCTTGTTCCTGCTCCTTGTATTGATTCTCATCTGCCTCGGTACGTAATCTTTTGTCCATCAGCTCTTGGTTTTTTATTTTCATCTTCTCCATTTTCTCAGCAAGTTCTTCAGGAGTAAGCTTTTTCTACAGTGACGTGAGAAAGCACAAGTAAGAAAAGAACCTTGGCGACTCCGCCAGTTGCAAGGCGGTTGAAGGAAGGGTATTGATGTGGTCGCTCCCGGGGCTGTCGAACAGGTTTGCTGTGTTCTAGCAAGTCTTCCTCCTCCGCTCTCACTGCATCGACCGGTCGAGTCTGCACTTGGGCTAAATCCGCTTCATCGGCATCAAATTCAGCCATCGCACTCCATCGGGATTTGGTATCCTGCTTCGAGATGAGTCTGTGAAAACCTGAAAGCTTACAGCTGCTGTTCTATTCTCAGGAGTCCATTCTGAGAGACTCCCTGACCCCTCTTCTTTAGGGTTCTGAGCCTCGCTCATGTCGCCGTACAAAAGGAGATTGCTACCTTGGTCAAGTGAATGGACGACGATCAAAGCAAATTTCAGAAGGCGAGGCGCGATTTGAGAGATTACATAGACCCAATGCTTATCCGAATCAACGGCTAGTTACAACCTTTAAAATACCCAAATATTATCCCAATCATCGTTGTGAACTATTCCCAATCGTCATCGTCACTCTCTTCCGTAGCTTGCGGCATCTAAGGTTAGCAAACATATCTGGACGACAGTGGCACCTTGTCTAGCGGCTGAGGGGGTATTGCAGAGGATTGTGAAACGATATCGAAACTTGTGCTGCTCTCGCTAGATCTCGAATTCCGTGGTGCTGGCTCTACTAGTTCCACACTTGCGGCTCCTGGTGTCACGGTTTCCATCGATGCTTTACCTTGTCGCGTAGGGACATCTTCAGTTTCCTCTTCATTGACATCCGACTCGTCTTCTTCATCCCAGTCGAAATCATTCTCTTCCACTTTGTTTTCAAATAGCTGCTTTCGTTTTCTTTCCGCCGAGTCGATCTTCGACTTCCGATAGAGATATCTGGACCAGAAGTCTTTGTAAGAGACTCGTTCGGGTACAAGGGCATCCATCTGTGAACGAAGTTCGGGATAACGGTCCAAAAGGGCGGCAATTTCTTCGGTGTGTTTCTCGGCGGAGAAACTTGACTGCCACAATGAATATGAATCTTCTTCAGAAAGGTCAGAATCGTCAAGGAACAGCGTCGGCTCAATGTGTAACGCATGCAAGACGGCCTCAGATCGAGATGTGCTAGAGAATTAGAGGATTATGTATGACAAAGTTAGGTGACGTACTGTATGTGCTTTTTCTTTTTAGTAGCAAGAGAGGTATCAAATAGGACATCCCCATCCCTTCCCCGAAGCGATGTGGACTCCTCAGGGGGAACAATGGTAACGGCATCTTTCAGCAATTGACCGAAACTAGCTCCTAGTCTGTTGAGATACGCATCAGCAACATCTTCAGCCTTTGAGAGTTCACTCAGAGCTGGAGTGATCCTTTTCTGAGCCGCATCTGCAGTGGATTTCAAGTAAGAAAACATGACAGATCCGCTTAAGCGACGCGAGGTTTTCGCTTCCTTCTCATCTGGTTTTGCCGAATCGGATTCTTCCATCGATTCGCCATTTTCCGCCATTGTAGAGGGTTGAGGAGACGTGAAAGATGCTAGCCCAGATCGCACATGATCAAACTCTTTCGTAGCTCTTTCTTTAGTTGTCTCTAGAACGGTCTCACTCTGGTCAGGATTAGCGATTTACCCCTGAATGATTTGATGATGCAAACTTACCTGTTTCTTCACAGACTCCATAAAGGTACCAAGCTTAGCAGCCCAAGGGGATGAGGAAATAGCCTGAACGACTTGATCGATTTCCTGAGGCAAGTTTGACGATGATGTTCGTTCCCTAGGCTCGCTGCTCTCGTCGGCCAGCGAGGAGGGGGCGACAGCATCTGCGTCCTTTGAATGGAGTTGATTATTGGTACTTGCATCACCCATTCCTCCAGAATGTCGCGGGCTTGTTGCTATTGTTGATTGGAGCTGCTCATAGAGGTCAGCATCCATTGTATCCCTTTATTGATTAATGGATTGCGCTGTTCGACTCGTTGATGATGACCCAAGTACAACAGAGACACGGTTAGCCGACCAATAAAAGCACAAGAACATTCCCGACAGTCAGTTTTCCTGTAATCCTGCAAATTCCAACCCAAAGCTCCGGGTGGGCAGGTGTAAATATTGACTTTTCTTTCCCTCAGCATTTACAAACTCCCGCCCCTCGGGTTCGCCCGATGCCTGGAAAATTTGGCCTTTTTGGTGCTTTGCGGGACTTTGACATTTACCATCGGCAAATCAACCATTCACCGCGGAGCTAATGCAATCTTGCTGCATTGGCTAACTCAAAGGAGTGAAATAAAATCAAAAAAAAAATCGAATCGATTATAATCCCCACCTTACTACTACATCGCAAGGACAACGAGGCAATCAATCCCATCCCCCCCTCTTACGGAAACTTATCAATTCCTCATCTCTCCTTCATCGTTCAGTTTTCTTCTTAACAATGTCTGGAACATTCACTTATGACGATGTAAATCCCCCCAACCCTCTCCCGAAAGGAATTCGTCTGCGCGGCGCACTCTTCTTCTGCCCCTTCGGGTTCCCGTTCCCCGCCCCGGCTCCTGTCATCGGTTGGGATGAAAGGGTCCGTATGACATTTAGTTGTCATTGATTCGTCTGTGGAAATATGAAGCTAACTCTGATCAGGTTTCGAAACACGCAGATAAAAAAGATCTCTATGTAGTCATTCACGATAAGGGTATGTTTTCTCTTTCTCCATTGCTTCCAAATCTTTCATCGATCATTCGGCTAAAATGTTGCGATCACAGTCTACGATGCTACAAAATTCTTGGATGAGCATCCCGGCGGAGAGGAAGTCTTATTGGATATGGCTGGTACTATTCCTTAACTACTTTCGCACCACAAGTCTAACTTTCTCAAAAAGGCAAAGATGCTACTGATGCCTTCGAAGATGTTGGCCACTCCGATGAAGCCCGCGAAATCCTGGCTACACTTCTCAAAGGCGAGCTTAACAGACGTGTACACTACCTACTGCCATGAGATTTTGCATTCTAATTGAATTAGAACGGAGACCCTATACCCACTGTCAAAGAGGCAGCAAATCAAGTCAAGTCTTCCGTTCAACAATCCGGCTCTGGTGCTACGTACTCTCTTTACTGGCCGCAGTTGTTCTGACATTTTAGCTTTCCCATCATTGTCATCATTGCTGTCATCGTTGCGTTCGTCGCCTACAAGTTTTATCAGTCCCAATAGAACTCTCTGTCTTTCGTCGGTATTGTTCTTATATAGTAATTTGGCGTTCATTGTCGACTGTTGTTGAGTTTGGCGCTAAGATAGTTTCATCCATCAATTCAGACACTTTAGAAGAGAGTTGAATTGAATTTTTGTTGGTCAACATATCATATATTTCTTTTTACAAACCTCAATTACTATGCAATTAAAGATGTAGGGACTTTTTAGAAAAGTCTGCGGTTTTCTCCACACAACCCATATGATACAGATCCATGAACCACTAAGCACACTATGTGATGGTACAGCTTCCGTCGTACTCGCATCACCTCATGCTCGATGCAAAACTTTCCTCCACAGACGCCTAATTCCACTCAAATAAGAATACAAAGAAGAAACCGTCAAAAAACTCCAACCAACGAAATACTTTTAAACACCAATTTTGTTGACCGTGCTTCCTGCCTACTTGCAGGAAATATCAATACAGATAAGATATACACAATGCATTCCAACTCGCTTGGACAAACTTCGTGAACTTCGTGCATCTTCATTCAACTTTTGCGTCCTTTTGTTACCACACTGCATCATTTGTGTCGAAGGCATACTTCCCAGACTCTGGCCCACCGTCACCTTTGCCAGAAAGCCCTTCAGGGTAATCTTTCAGTCGCGCCAGATCATTGCTAGTGTGACGCCGTTTGAGCGCAGCGGCAGTATTATTGGCCACAGATCGATGCTGTCGCTCCCAAAGAAGATTTCGACGTAAACTCTCGCTCAGTTCCGTTGCTAACATCCGCTTTCTAAGCGTGCGGGGAGAAGAAGCCGTTGCGTCGAGGCCCGTATTTAACTGAGGGATTCGCAGACCGGATCGCTCGGGTTGAGGAGATATTGGCTGAAGAGGCCGAGGAGTGGGTGGAGTAGGAGATACATGGGTTCGTGCGAAATTATTATTATGTCGATACGCTTGGCTGGAAAGATTATAGTCGCTCTTGGATTTAAAGAGGTTTGACAAAATTGAAGGTCGAGACGTCAGATGGGTGTCTTCTCGTTTGTCAAATAAATGCTCATCGAACCCCGGTTCTGTGGCGGCATTTTCGATATCGGATTGAGAGTCTTCCCAGTCATCATCCTCGTCATCACTCATCACAGCCGAATCTTCGTCTTCATCCTCAGATGCATCGGTAGGCGGTTCAGGAAGAATTTTAGTATCGACGACTTCATCGAAATGAGTCTTTTTGGCACTACCATTGGACGCTGCGCGTTTCATGGCAGGCGGTGAAAGAGAACTTTTAGTGGCCGGCTTTGTCATTACAATGCTTGTGTTTGGAACAACAGTATACTCGTCTTCGCTATCCGACAAACTGCTGGCAATAAAAAATTTAGGCCTTTTTTGATTTTCAGGAGCAGGAGCATGTTCTGATTTTTCGGGCTCGGGAGGAGGAAGGCGGCGAGAAATAGACGGATTCTCCGGAGTGAAACCTCGCACAATGCTGCTCGACACTCGCTGCAAACTTCTGGCTGACATGCTGCTAGAGACAGGGCTGGCCGAACCATGCGATTCGGACATCAGGCGAGAACGAGGTTGCGGGATGTCTGTCGGGACAGCAGGAGCAGCGACCTGGATCTCAATCGGCTGAACTTGTTTGGTAGCCTCGACACTGTGATCGCTGTCACGTCTGTTTGTGGCTTTCTGGGCCTTCCATTTCTCGAGTTCGGCAGTTGGTGGTTCTAGAGATTCTATGAGGCTCTTGAATGAGTCAGTAGAGAAATGCTTGACACTTGGTCGACGAGATGATGATTCCCGACGGGTGAAACTTGGCTGGGCATTTGCATGTGATTCTGTGTCAGAGACGGCGGATGTAATGTCATGATCAACCACATGACCTTGGGTAGATGCAGGATCGACAGATTCCGATCGATCAGATGCTGCGACGGATGGGGATGGTAAAAGTGTAGTTGATTTTTGGTCAAAGGATATGGGGGATGGGTTTTTCTGAGAGGGGTCGTCAAAAAAGTGAGCTTCCTGATACCATAGTCGCCAACTGATGTTCTCTAACCGGCGGCCATTCTCAAGATGCTGGGCGCATTTAGTGAACACTAGGGGGTTAGAAACCATATAGAAAATGGGAAAGTTACTTGTCCACATGCATGATAGATTGTCAGCATCGACTGTTTCGAGGCCATTAAGACAGGAGGTCGCGAGTGACAGTAGAGGAGCAGGTAATGTTCTGACAGGCATGTCTTTTGTATCGGGATTCTCTTGCGGTTGATGTGAGACCTGAGATTGCGAAGCTGAGGAAGTGGACCGCGAAAGTCTTCGTTTTACTCCGTCAACGAACGCGCGGAAGTCGTCCTCTTGTTCCGAGACCGGGAGCCCAAGTTTCTTGGACTTTTTATGAAAAGCAAGATCGGACGACGTCGACGTCTTTGCGGCGTGCGTGTTCTACTGTTTGGAGTAGCTTTAAGGGATGAAGTCGAGGAAAAGCTCGGCGAGGAGGAAGAGACGGAAGGATAATAATACAGGGTAATGCAAGTCAGGAATTGTTGGCCTATGTTGATGGTGGGCTGGGCCTCCTTTGGGGTGTATTTATTTATAATAAAGGGGTGATTGTGGTGGTTGCGGGTGACTGCCGGCAGATGATCGATCGATCAGGAGGGAAGAAAGCCGTTCCGATTGCCGAGACAACTGACGTACAAAACGGGAAAGGGAAAATTTAAAAAGAAAGATAGATTTTATCTATCTATCGATCGATTGATTGTTTGTTGAAGGGAGATAGGTGAAGAAGAGGTAGGTGGGGTGGAGAACGGAGGAAGAGAAACGAAGAGGAAAAAAGGAGAGAAATAGTATTAGCAAATAATATGAGG
>Ga0335072_10006658_pt1 | contig 16879 bp, 8 predicted proteins | sample Lox_Sample_21_FD_206725 | JGI IMG/M metagenome (GOLD analysis project Ga0335072, IMG submission 206725) | Soil microbial communities from Loxahatchee National Wildlife Refuge, Florida, United States - Lox_Sample_2.1 | ecosystem: Environmental > Terrestrial > Soil > Wetlands | place: USA: Florida...
GGCTCGCACACACAACACAACCCGAAGCCGGATCGCACTGCGCAGCCCGGTCAGGAGCATCGCCCGGACAAGGACAAGCCGAATGCCGACCCGAACCGACAGGGCGGACGCCCCGGCGGCGGGCAGGGCAGCGGCGGGCAGGGCAGCGGCGGCCAGGGCGGCGACGGCTCGCGTCACTCGTAAACTACCGACGGAGCGAAGGGGGCGATTTGCCCCCTTTGCCGCCCCGAAGGAGTGCGTGCCACGGACGGCGCGGGTGCGTCGATCGATTGTGGGCCGCATTCGAGGACCCGTCATCCTGGCCCCCTTTATCCCGGCTCTTGCCTCCCGTACGTACACCGGATGGAGGCGCGCCACCCGCTGCCTCCATGCGCCGGGCGCATTCCAGTTGCCAGACGGCAAAGCATTTGATGTGGAACCGCAGGTGCCGATTGCGTCCCGCAGCGACTTCGTATTCGACCTGGGATCTTAGGATCTCCCGGTCGCAGACAGAGCAGGCATGGCCTTGCCCGTAACCACCGTCCAGCCTGGAGGCCCTGAGGACGGGCAAATGCCCGTTGTCCAAGCCCTGGTGTACTAGCGCCCGAAGTTCTCTTTCCGAGAGAGGTGGTCCCGACATCGCCGCATTGTGCCCTCATCGCCCCACTTTGGCCAGCAAAGGGGCGGCAAGGGCTCTAAGGGATGCGCCCACGATTGCGTACAACGAATGTGCATTCCCGTCTAAGATTTGCGCCAGCAAGTAGCGAGGGATCTGCATCGTGAACGCGCGAGTACTCATTTCCGGCGCAGGCGTCGCGGGCCCGGCGCTTGCCTTTTGGTTACATCGCTTTGGTTTTGCGCCAACGCTCATCGAGCGCGCTGCGGCGCCGCGCACCGGTGGTCAGGCCATCGACGTGCGCGGCGTCGCCCTCGATGTTCTCAGGGCCATGGGTCTCTATGACCGAGCTTATGCCCTGCGTACGCACATGCGCGGGGCCTCCGTGGTGGACGCTGATGGCAAGGAAACGTGGCGCACGCAGGAGCGCTCTTTCAGCGGCGGTCGATTCGATAGCGATGACATCGAGCTCTTTCGCGATGACCTCGCGCGGGTGTTCTACGATGCCACTCGGGACGGAGCGCAGTATCTCTGGGACGACTCGATCACGGCGGTCGAGCAATCCGGCGGGGCGGTGCGCATGACGTTCGAGCGGCAGCAGCCCCGCGAATTCGATCTCCTCGTCGCGGCGGATGGCCTGCACTCCAACGTCCGTCGCCTCGTTTTCGGGGAGGAGAAACCCTTCTTGCGCTCCTTCGGCATCGGACTCGCCATCTTTTCGACGCCCAATCTCCTGGAGCTCACGGATTGGCAGCTGTCCTACCGGGACGAGACGAGTGGATATCTGATCTACCCGAACCGGGATAACAGTGAGCTGCGCGTCAATCTCGGCTTTGGGCTGGACGAGCAGGAGGTGTGGCGGTTACAGCTCGAAGACCAGAAGGCGCTCGTCGCGGAGCGCTGCAAGCATCTGCGGGGAGAGATTCCGCGACTCATCCAGGCGATGGGGGGCGCGAAGGATTTCTATTTGGGCGATGTCGCGCAGGTGAGAGTGAGCGGCTGGTCGCGGGAGCGCGTGGTGCTGGTCGGCGATGCCGGCTACTGTCCGTCGCCGTTCTCCGGCCAGGGCACGAGTCTGGCGCTGGTCGGGGCTTATGTACTCGCTCGAGAGCTACAGCGCACACCCGCAGAGCCAACACGTGCTTTCGAGCGCTATGAAGCGAGAATGCGCCCCTACGTCGAGCTCAATCAAGCCCTCGCAGATCCGGGCCGCACGGAGCCCACTCCAGATGAAGTGATGGAGCAGGCCAAGAACGGCATCGTGCTGGATGACCTGCGCGAGGCCCTATAACCTTCAATAAGAACTTGCTTATTAAAGGATAACGCTGATATCCTTAAATTAGTCAGCCCTCAGTTAAAGGCTTCTCCGGATGAAGAAGTCTGATCTGCACCCGTCGCTCCGCGCCACGGCCGTACCCGTTCCGGGGCATTCCGGTTGCTATGCCGTCGTCCCGCCCGACCCGGCGTTCTTTCCCATCAAGTCATCTCTCCTGCCGCTGGCGCGCCGTGAAATGCAGGTGCTTGCCGATGCTATCAGCGCTGCCCCGCATTACGCGGATTTGCTCGTACACATGCTCAACCGGCGGGAAGCCGTGGATAGCAGCCAGATCGAAGGGACACATACTCAGTTCGACGAGCTGCTGTTGCACGAAATTGAAGCCGGAACGCCCGACGCGGTGTCAGATGCGGATGCCGACCTGACCCTAAACTATCTCCATGCCTATATGCTGGGCGTCGCCGAGGCAAGGAAAACGGGAATCGATGCACTGAACACCCGCCTCATCCTCTCGCTGCATGGCGCGCTCATGAGCGGAAAATCGCGAGCGGTCCCTGGGAAACTTCGTACGGTCCAGAATTATATCGGCGGGCTGAAGATGGAGAACGCACGCTTCATCCCGCCGCCGCCTGCGGAAGTACCACGACTCATGGCTGGACTGGATCGGCTCATCCGCAATGAACCCGATCCGGAGAGTCATTTCAGCTTCGATGTGCTCGCCCGCGCTTCGATCGTTCACGCTCAGTTTGAAGCCATTCACCCGTTTGTGGACGGTAATGGGCGCGTAGGTCGGATCCTGACTCCCCTGATTTTCCTCGCGGACGGGGACCCGCCGATCCATCTGGCAACCTTCCTCAAGGTTCGTCAGCGGGAATACTACGACGCTCTCCTGGCAGTGCAGATGAAATTGCGCTGGTCGGATTGGGTCCAGTTGTTTCTCGAATGCACCATAGCCTCATGTCGCCATACGGTGCACCTGCTGCGCGAGCTGCGAAGTATCGCCGACCAGTGGCGCGAACGCCTCAAGGAGCGCCGCATCCGCAAGCATGCTGCCGTGTGGCGCCTTGCCGAGCTCCTACTCGGTCAGCCTGTGGTAACGGTCAATGCGTTGGTCAAATGGCTGAACGTTTCCTTCCCGGCTGCGAATGCCGCCGTTGCCGTGCTGGTGGACATGGACATACTGAGAGCACAGGGAGTGAAGCGACGCGGTCGGGCTTTTCATGCCCATCAGGTCATGAACATCCTACTCACTGGAATTGATGCGGTGCTGGAGGATGTATCGACACTCCATAACTATGGAGCCGGAGCTGTCCATCGAATCTAGGGGGAGACTAGCGCGCCTCCGATTCGCCCGCGATGAGCGCGCGCCAGTTGATGATCGAATTCCACAGCATCCGCTGATCGCCGCGATTCAGGTCGCGGTGCATCGGATTGAAGTTGAACGCGATGACGCGGCCGTGACCGACCGGGAAATCGAAGATCGCGGGGCGGCCGACGATGTTGTCTACACCCCACGCCTGCCCGCTGACGACGAACGGCTCGTTCGGCGGCCCGCCCCAGACGAGCACGACGTGGCTCGTGTCGATCGGACCGTCGAGGCATGTCGTGCAGTAGGCCATCCGCAGCCAGCGGCGGGGCATGGCGTAGAGGGCGTAGTTCTGGCGAAAGACGTACGTAGAGCGGGGGTACCCGTAGGCAATCGGATTATCGGGTTGCAGGAAGGTCACGCGTACGTGTGCGCCGGGCGTGCGCGCCTCGGCGGACTGCGCGGCCGCCGCCGCAGCCGCACCGCCGCCCTGCGAGCTCCGCGGCACGCCGCCCGAGTCCCGGCGCACGCCGCGGACGATTCCGGCTTCCAGTGGCAGCATCGAGCCGTTGCCCAGCGTCACGAGCTCGCCGCCGGCCTCGATGAAGCGCTGCAGCTGGTCGAGTCCCTCCCAACCGATGCCGCCCGTGATGTCGTCCGATTCGGCGGGCGTACCGAGCGCCGGCGTCGCCGGTGTCTTCTTGAATGGCATCGGGCCCCACGCTTTGGGAATGCCCTGGATTTGCGCCTCGAGCTCCAGGTCCACATGGCCGTACACGAGCACGTCAATTCGCCCACGGAGCCGGCCCGCGCGGATGTCCTCGTCGCGGACGTACGTATACGGAATGTGGCGCTGGTCGAGTGAATAGCGGACCCAGCCAATCGAGTCCGTATCGGCCCAAGGGACCCAGAGCCCGAGACGCGGCACGGGCGCATCGTGCATCGGTACGTCCGGCATCCGCCCCGTGCTCGCGAAATCGAGGTCGAGGCGGCGCGCCACCGCCGCGAGCGCAGGGGTGAGGCCCGGCTGCGCGCGCAGGATCCAGGAGCCCTCGGGGTAGCGCGCACCATCCAGCATGAACGCCTGTTCGGCGATGCTGATGTCGAACTTCGCGAGCGCATAGCGCGCTTCGAGCAGGCTCTCCTGGCCGGTATCGGCGAGCAGATAAACGCGGCCCTTGCCCTCGACGCGGCCCGCCAGCTCGGGTGCCCCCGCGAGCAAACGCATCGGCGCGTGCTGTATTGCGCGATCGGCCGTTGTGATCGCGCGCAGGTGATAGTTCGCCGGCAGCTCCCATGAGACGTCGTCGTACGGCTCGGTGGCATCGATGGGATAGTGCTGCGGCGTCAGCAGATCGACCGCATAGTTGCGGTACGGCTGATCCGCCCGCACGACATATGTGCCCGCCGGAAAGCGGCCCTCGGCGACAGTGATCGGTGCGGTGGCGACCGAGACTTCGATGTGCTGCGCCTGCAGCCGTTCCACCATCTGCGCGACGCGCAGCGGGTCGCCCTGACCGCGCGGGATCAGGAAGGCGTACGGCGGCTCGTCGACACCCGCCTGCCAGCTGTGCAGGCCCTTCTCGTAGAAGTCCCGCAGGAACTCGCGCGGTCGTCCCGCGACCTCATCCAAGGCGATGAGGAGTCCGGTCTCCTCATAGTTCAGCGTGTTGCGCATGGACCAGCGGAACGGACCTTTCGGTCCTGGCAGCGGTCGCCACCATTCCCGCGACGTATCGTCGGGCGACAACGTCTGCACCAGCGTCTCGGCCGTCCCGTTGCCGAAGGCCTCGTAACCCCTGCCGGTCGCGTTGTGGTTCATCGCGATCGAGTCGAGGTACAGGTGCGAGAACGCCTCGCCGAAATTCCAGGTCGCGACTCCCGGCATGCCGAACCCGCTCATGCGCTCGACCTCATCGAAGCCGAGCGCCAGGAACTCGCCGTAGGTCAGCGGGTCGATGTGCGGGTTGTACGGCCCGGTGCCGTTCCATGCCATCAGCAGCGGCTCGCTCTCGTGCAGGTCGTGGATGACCACCGGGTGATAGTCGAAGAACACTTTCGCGACGGCTTTGAATGGCGACTGTGTCAGTTGATGCGCGTCGCGGTTGATGTCGACGTAGACGTACTTGGCCCAGTACGGGGGCGCCTGGCGGGGGAGGGTCGCGAGATCGGTCTTGCCCTTGAGGTATTCATAGAACCATTCGACCTGCTTGTCGCGGCCGTCCGGATTCGATACCGGATTGATGAGCACGACGGTGTTCGCGCGGATGCGGCGGATCATCGGCGTTTCCGAGACCGCGAGCCGATAGGCGAGCTCGAGCACCGCTTCGGTGGAGGCGGTCTCGTCCGAATGGAGCGCTGCGTTGATGTAGTAGAACGGCCGCGAGCTGCCGATCAGCCGCTCGGCCTCGGCCGCATCGACTTTGCGCGGATCGGCGAGCGCCGCGTTGTCGGCCTTCAGCTGATCGAGCTGACCCATGCCGGCTCGATCCGCGACGGCGATCAGGATGATCTCGCGCCCCTCCTCGGAGCGGCCGAGCGTGAACACCCGTACGCGCGGCGAGGCGGCCGCGAGCGCCCGCGCATAGGCGTAGGCCTGCTCGGAATCCAGCAGCTCGCCGGGCGCGCCCATGATGCGATGGAAGAACTTGCGCGGCGACGGCACGGTCGCGGACTGGGGCACATAATCGACGAGCGGCGAGGTAAAGCGCGTGTCGGTCGTTGCCGCAGCAGCCGCCGCGGTCGAAACGGGATCGGCGACGTCCGGCGCGTGTGGATCGGGCGCAGTCTGCGCCTGCGCGAGCGCCGCCATACCGGCCGCGAGCAACACGAGTTTCGAAGGCCATCTGAGCATGTGCGTGCCCCTTAGGACCCGGTCTTCAGGTACTTCGCCATCCAAGCGAGATAGCGCGCGAAGCGATCGACCAGGAAGCTCGGCCGGGTGAGCACGTGATATTCGCCCGGGTAGATGATGAGCTCGGTCGGTACGCCCAGCGTGCGCAAGGCTTCGTACATCTGCTCCCCGCCGACGAGGGGGACGTTGAAGTCCTTGTCGCCGCCGAGGAAGAGTGTCGGTGTGCGGATGCGGTCGGCATGAAAGAACGGGTAGGACACCGTCAGCCACCGCGATGTCGTCTGCCAGGGCGCCCCCATCTCGGCGTTGTATTGTCCAATATACTCATCGACGCCGTACATCGCAGTCTGGTTGCCGCTGCCTGCCCCGCTGATCCCGGCCTTGAAGCGCGTCGTCGAGGCGATGAGATAGTCGGTGAGCAGTCCGCCGTAGCTCCAGCCGCCGACGCCCAGCCGCCGGGGATCGGCCCAGCCTCGCGCCACCGCGTAGTCGGCGGCCGCCTCGAGGTCCTGCACCTCCTTGTCGCCCCAGTCGGCAAAGATGCGGCGCGCGAACTTCACGCCGCGGCCGCTGCTGCCGCGGTAGTTGACAGCGAGCACGACGTAGCCGTGCGTCGCGAACAACTGGCGCTCGAGCTGGGGCCCATAGCCCTCGAGCGCGAGGGAGTGGTCATCCTGGCCGTTGGGACCGCCGTGGATCCAGACGATCGTCGGGTAGGCTCGGCCGGGCACGTAGTCCGGCGGCTTCACCACCTGCCCGTGGATCTCCGTGCCGTCTTTGCTGCGGAAGGCAATATCCTCCACCGTGCCGAGTGTCAGCTCGGCGAAGAGCGCCCGATTGTGCGCGGAGAGCGGCCGCAGCTTGCCCGACTCGAGCGCATAGACCTCGATGGGTGAGCGATCGCTCCCGGCGAGCACGGCCGTGTGTCCCCCGGCCGTGGCAAGCTCGGTGACGACGAGGCGGCCGGCGAGCCGCGTGATCCTGCCGCCCGCAAGGGGTATCTCGGCCGGGTACTGATACCCGTCGTCCTCGACCGCGAACTCGATGGCGCGGCCGTCGCTCGTGATGGCGGGCGAGACGGCGGCGCGGTCGAGGGCGCCGGTGAGCGTATGCACCCGTCCCGAGGCCAGGTCCACTACCGCCAGCGCATCCAGAATGTAGGCCGTGTACTTCGGCACGGCCCCCTGCAGAAAGACGAGCCGCGTGCCGTCTGGAGTCCACTCGAGATGCTGCTGATTGGGCGACCAGGTGGTGAGCAATCGCCGCGGCTTCGCGCCCGCCGCCGCCGCCACGAGCTCCATCTGGTCGACGCCGAGTTGCCGCTGCGTGTCGTTCCCATGGCTGACGTAGGCGATCTGCGTTCCGTCCGGAGAGAAGGCGGGCAGCGAGTCGGAGCTGGCCGGATCCGCCGTGAGAGGCTGGCAGACCCCGCTCCCGACCGCGAGCAGGTAGAGGTGGGTGCGCGAGCCGTTGGTGAGATACCCCTCCGTGTCCTGCTTGAAGAGCAGCGAGTCGATGACCACCGGTTTCGGCGGAGGGTCCCCGCCCTTCCCGCCGGCGTCCTCCGCGGCGCGCACGACGAGCACCACGCGGGCGCCATCCCGCGACCAGGCGTAATCGGTGATCTCGCCCGCAACATGAGTCAGCTGTCGCGGCTCTCCCCCGCGGCGGTCGAGGAGCCACAGCTGCGTCGAGCTGTCCTCGGAACCTGCGGAGAGGAAGCTGAGATAGCGCCCGTCGGGACTGAAGCGGGGCTTGCTCACGCTCTCACCGCGCGTGAGCTGCAGGCTCTCTTTCCCGTTCCACGCTGCGAGCCATAGCGCTCCGCGGCTTTCGTCCGAGGTCTTGTCGTAGCGGGTCACGATATAGGCGACCGAACTGCCATCGGGCGCGATGGCGAGGTCCGAGACCGCCTGGAAGCGATACCAGTCCTGGGGCTCGAGGGCACGGCCGGCGTGCGCCGGAAGGGTCACGAGGATCCCCAGGACGGCGAGGAGGGCGGGAATCGGCAGCGGGCGTCGGTGGTGCATCGGGCTTCGCTCCAGGCCAGCAGTCGGGCCAAACCGGTCGGGAGTGTAGCGTGAGCACGAGCGGGCGTAGCAGACTACCGCATCGGGAGCGAACGACATCATGGCAGCCACCCACGCACCAGCCGCGTTCCAGGAGAGCCTCCGCCGGGCGCAGGCCCTGCTGCGTGTCGGGCAGGCGGTCTCCGCGGAGAAGGGGCTGCGGGCGCTGCAGGCCGAGTCTCCGGGCCAGGTCGATTGTCTTTGGCTGCTCGGCGTGGCGCTGCTCGATCAGTCCCGGATCGAGGAGAGCGTCGCGTTGCTCGAGGGCGTGCTGCAGAGCGCTCCCGGCTTCGCCGAAGCGCGTATCGATTTCGCCCGCGCCCTGCGTCGGGCGGGACGCGCTGCGCAGGCGCGTGAGGAAGTGCGGCGCGTGCTGGAGGAGCTCCCGCATCACCATCGCGCGTGGCTCGCCTACGGCGACGTGTTGGTCGATCTGGGTCAGTACGACGATGCGGGCATCGCCTTCGAGCGCGCGCGCCTCACCGATCCGGAGCGGGCGCGCATCGAGGCAGCTGCCGCGGCACTCGTCGAGGGCGACCGCCGCAGATCCGAAGAGTTGTTTCGGGAGGTGCTGACACGCGACCCGAGCCACGCCGCCGCGCTATGCGGGGTGGCGGCTCTGTCGCTGGCGGCCGATGTGCCGCGCGATGCCGAGCGGCTGCTGCGTCACGCTCTCCGGCAGTCCGAGCACCTGCCGCTCGCCTACCGGGGACTCGCCCCGACGCTCCTCGGCCTCGGGCGCCTCACCGAGGCCGAGGCGGCCACGCGTCACCTCGCCCGGATCGAGCCCCGCAGCCCCCAGACCTGGGTGACTACGGCGGGGGTTGCGATCCGGCTGATGCGGCAGACGGAGGCGATCGACGCCTACGAGCGCGCGCTGCAGTTGCAACCGCAGGAGGCAGGTCTGCGGATGTCGATCGGTCATCTGCAGAAGACACTCGGGCTCCGCGCACAGAGTGAGGCTTCGTACAAAGAGGCGCTCGAGATGGACCCCGGGCGGGCGGAGGCGTACTGGAGCCTCGCGGATCTCAAGAACTACGAATTCAGCGACCGGGAGATCTCGGCCCTGCGCGGGCTCATCACCTCCGACCCGCGCGGCCCCTCGAACGAGGCGCAGCTCCATTTCGCGCTCGGCAAGGCTTGCGAGCAGCGCCGGCAATACCCCGAGGCGTTCGTTTACTACGCCCGCGGCGCGGAGCTGCGCCGCCGCGAGGCGCCGTTCGATATCGGGCAGTTCGAGCAGCGCTGTGCCCGCATCCGCGCATTATTCAACCCGGCGTTTTTCGCCGCACGTCGCGGGGGCGGTCATCGGAGCCCCGCGCCCATCTTCATCGTCGGCCTGCCGCGCTCGGGATCGACGCTGGTGGAGCAGATCCTCGCGAGTCACTCCGCTGTCGAGGGCACGATGGAGCTGCTCAACGTGCTCAACATCGTCCGTGAGTTCGACGACATGGCCCCGGGGAGGACAGGTTATCCGGAGGCCGTGGCCAGCGCGTCCCCCGAGCGCCTCACCCACCTCGGCCGCCGCTACGTCGAGCAGACCGCGCCGCTCCTGCGGCTCGGCCGCAGGCGCTTCACCGACAAGCTGCCCAATAACTTCAGTCATATCGGGCTGATCCACGCGATACTGCCCGAGGCGACCGTGATCGACGTGCGCCGGCACCCCATGGATGCCTGCTTCAGCACCTTCAAGCAGTACTTCGCCGAGGGCCAGAATTTCAGCTACGACCTCGAGGACCTCGGCCGATACTATCGCGGCTATCTCACGCTGATGGATCACTGGGATTCCGTCCTTCCGGGCAAGGTGCTGCACGTTCGCTACGAGGAGCTGGTGCGCTCGCCCGAGGCGGGTATCCGCCGCCTGCTCGAGCATTGCGGCCTCGAATTCGAGCCCGCCTGCCTCGCCTTTCACCAGACGCAGCGCCCGGTGCGTACCGCGAGCGCCGAGCAGGTGCGCCGCCCCATCTATACGTCGGCAGTGGGCCACTGGCGGCACTTCGAGAAGGAGCTGGAGCCGCTGCGGCGCGCGCTCGGGGATTGCCTGGAGCGCTTCGAGTAAGCACCCCGCGGTGCCGCCGCGGACGATCGCCGGTTGACTCCGGGTACGGGCTCGAAGGAAGATTGGGCGACAACAGGGCCCGTGGCCGACTGTGCCAAGGGTACAGGATTCGTTGAGCGGGGAGTCTCCGATGCGTTCAGCAAGCCGCAAGACCCTGGTTGGCGCCTGCATTGCCGCCGTACGAGCGCCCCGCGATCGGGCCTCCACGGTCGGTCTGGCAGTTGCCGCGGTGCTCGCAGCCGCGACCGGCGCCCCCACAGCCTACGCGGATGCCGCGGCGTCGGGCGCCAGCGCCTCCTCCAGCCTCGATACGCTGCAGGAAATCGTGGTCACCGCCCGCAAGCGCCAGGAGAACCTGCAGGACGTGCCGATCAACATCGACGTCTTCAGCAAGCAGGACCTGCAGAAACTCGCCATCAACAACATGGACGACTACCTGCAGAAGGTGCCGTCCATCTCCTATATCAGCACGGGCCCGGGGACTCAGCTCTTCGTGATGCGCGGCGTCTCCGACGGCAGCAACCCCAATTACTCCAACACCTCGTCGACCGGATTTTTCGTCGATGACATGTCGATGAACAGCAGCGGGGCGCAGCCCGACCTGCACCTCTACGACATCGAGCGCATCGAGATCCTGAACGGTCCGCAGGGCACGACCTTCGGCGCGGAGGCGATGTCGGGTGCGATCCGCTACATCACCAACAAGCCGGACTTGAGGACCTTCAGCGCCGGCATCGACCTCGACGGCGGCCAGATCCAGAACGCGCAACAGAACTGGACCTACGAGGGGTTCCTCAACCTGCCGCTGATCGCAGGCGTTCTGGGCATGCGCGTCTCGGCCTTCAGCGACTCCGAGGGCGGGTTCATCGACAACGAGTTGACCACCCGCACCTGGGTGAACGGCGCGGTCTCGACCAACGGAGAGTGGGCGCACAAGGACTACAATCGGGAGAACGTGGAGGGCGGCCGCGTGGCCCTCAAACTGCAGCTTCCCCACGAATGGAGCGCGCTCCTCACCTATGGCTTCCAGCGCCAGAACACGCACGGCGCGTGGGACGAGGACCCGACGCTCGCGCCGCGGACGGTTTCGCGCTTCGGCCCGGAATCGGACCTGTTCGAGACCAACATGGTCGATTTCCACGTGGAAGGCGACGTCGGCATCGCCGACCTGGTCCTGGCGAGCACCTACTGGAACCAGGAGCGGCGCCAGTGGGATGAGTATTCGCAATACGAGCAGAACTACAACGGCGGGTCACAGGAGGGGTTCACCTGCCTCACCGACCCGTACTACAGCCAGCTGCTGTCTCCGGGCTCACCTGCCGCGCCCTACACGGGTTGCAATCCGGCCCTGCAGTACTACTCCTACAACGACGACCCGCAGCAGTGGTCGAACGAGCTGCGGCTCGTCTCCAAGGATGGCGGGCGCGCGCACTGGGTGGCCGGGCTCTACTGGCAGAAGACCGTCGACCGCAATTTCGGCAGCACCTTCTACATGCCGGGACTGCAGTATGGGGGCGATGCCTTCCAGTACGAGCTGCAGTATTACGGCCTCACGCAGCGGACCATGCCGCCCGGGGTCTGGTACGCGTACAGCGAGACTTCGGACGTCCTGGAAACCACCGAGTTCGCCAACATCAACTTCGATGTGACGGACAAGCTCAACGTGGAAGCGGGCGTATCGCACTTCCACGACAACGAGAGCTACGACACGCCGCTGCTGGGCTTTGCCTATGCGCCCAATTCCCCGAGCGACTACAGCTCCACCTCGCACAAATGGGACGGCAAGGTGGGTGCCAGCTACAAGATCAACCATCAGGTGATGGTGTACGCGGATTGGAGCCAGGGCTTTCGTCCCGGCGGCTCAAACTCCGGGTTGCCTTCCGACTGCTACGCCTCGGGCGTGACGCAAGCCTACAACCCGGACACGCTCAACAACTACGAGCTCGGGTGGAAGACGACCAGCATGGGACATCGCCTGCTATGGGACGGCGCCGCCTATTACATGGACTGGAAGGACCTGCAGGCGCTCATCTACGACGCGTCCGTCTGTCCGACCTCGGCCTACAACATCAACGTCGGCGAGGCGCATATCTACGGCGCGGAGTCGAACATCGATTTCGTGATCAACGACAACTGGTCGCTGCAGGCCTCGGCCGACTACACCGACGCAAGTGTCGTCTCGGCGGCCAGCCCGAGCTACGACTCGTATGTCGGCGAGCGGCTGCCGTTCGCGCCATACTTCAACTGGAGCTGGAACGCGCGCTATGAGCATCCGCTCTCCAACGCGTTGCACGGCTACCTGCAGTTCGACATGGCCCACAAGGGAGACATGTACAACGGCCTCAACCCCGACGACAAGAACTCGGGACTGCCGCGCATCCTGCAGCCGCCCTATACCATAATGAACCTGCGCGTCGGGGTGAATCCGCCCGACAGCGACCGCTGGCTGGTGGAGCTGTACTGCACCAATCTCACCGACAAGAACGCGATCGTCTACAGCAACACCGGCAATTTCGACCTGCGCGAGACCACCAACGAGCCGCGTGTCTTCGGCATGCGGCTCAGCTATCGTTTCAACCAGTCGGGGCAGGAATCGGGCGACTGAGCGTGTCGAGGCCGCGCAGCGGTGCATCGCGTCTCAGGAGGCCCTCGGACTTGCCTCCCTCGAGCTCCCGTGCGTAGCGGTGGCCGCTATAGACCGCGTGCGCAATGGCACCCGGGGCCAGCGCATCGCCTATCCGTGTGACCGAGGTGATGCCGGCTGCGGTGAGCTCTTCGCGTCTGGCGATCAGCGCCTGATAGAGGGCATCATTCGGCAGGCGTGCGCCGACGATCACCAGCGCGCCGCAAGGGAGCCGAGTCCGCGCCGAGGTATATACATTGACGAGAGTCGCCTCGCCGCCGGTGAAGGACTCGACGCGCGACAGCGTATGCAGCTCGACTCCCGTTGCGCGGAGCGCGCGGTAAGTCTGCGGCTGCTCGTTGGTCATGACCGCCCATGCGGAAACGTGTGCGGACGGCGTCACATACTTCACGGTCCGGCCATTCCTCGCCAGATGCTCGGCGAGGGCGGAGCCCATGTAGTAGTTGTCGAAGTCGAACACGACCACCGGGTCGGGAAGCGCAACGCCGGCAGCCACATCGTCGGGCGTGTAAACGCCAGGGCCGTCCACAGTGCCCGCGGGCACCTCGAGCGGCGAATACAGCAATGGTGTCCAGCGCGCGCCGGTGGCGAGCGCCAGGTGCGCCGGCTGCAGTTCCAGGATGTCGTCGGCACCGAGGTGATTGCCCCGATACACGTTGACATTGGAGAGACGCTGCAGCTGATTGCGCCGCCAGTCGAGAACGCGCGACCACGTGGCGAGTCCCGGCAGCCGGGTCTCGAAGCGCAGACGTCCGCCGAGCTCGTCCTCGGCTTCCGCGAGCGTAACCTCGTAGCCGCGGCGCCCGAGCGTCAGTGCGCACTCCAAGCCCGCTGGGCCGCCACCTAGCACGAGCGCGGAAGCGCCGCGATGCGGCGCGGGCGGGACCCGTTCCGGATGCCACTGGCGGCGCCATTCCTCGCCGATGGTCGGATTCTGCGTGCAGCGCACCGGCACACCGTCGTGCCAGCTCGAGATGCAGATGTTGCAGCCGATGCACTCGCGGATGTCCTCCTCGCGGCCTTCGGCGATCTTTCGCGGCAGGAACGGATCGGCGATCGACGGCCGCGCCGCACCGATGAGATCCAGCACGCCGCGGCGAATCTGCCCGGCCATGGTGTCCGGCGAAGTGAAGCGGCCGACACCGACGACGGGCTTGTCGGTGAGCGACTTGACGAAGGCGATCACCGGCTCATGACTGCCCTCGGGCGTGAAGCGCGAGGGCGCGCAGTCGGTGGTCTCCGAGTCCATCTTCACGTCCCAGAGGTCCGTCAGACCGGAGAGTCGCTGCACGACCTCGTGCGCTTCCGAAGCAGCATTCTCGCTTGGGCGACCTCGCAGCTCCTCCAGGCTGATGCGCAGTGCGACGGCACACTGATCTCCGGCCGCCTCGCGGGTCACTTCGAGCAACTCCCGGACGATGCGCACCCGGTTGGCAAGGCTGCCACCGTACTCGTCCGTGCGGTGATTCCATTCGGGGAGGAGGAACTCGTAGGGCAGGTAACCCATGCCCGCGTAGACGTAGAGGATGTCGAATCCGGCCGTGCGCGCCCGACGTGCCGCCTGCTTCTGTGACTCGAGCAGCTCGCGAATGTCCTCCCGCTGCATGATCCGCGGACGTTGATTGCCGATGTAGCTCACGTGTGTCGGCATCCATGCGGTTCCAGACGGAGACATGGAGGGCGTGCGATTGAGACGATTCATCACGCAGCCGCCGCCGTGCCAGAGCTCGATGCCGGCGAGCGCTCCATGCTTGTGAACCGCCTCCGTCATGAGGGCATGCGAGCGGACGTCATCATCATCCCAGAGCGTGGCGTAGGGCAGGGGAGCGTCGTCCGAGCCGGGGTCGATGGACACGTAGCCGGTGCATACGACGCCCCAGCCGCCTTCGGCCTTCGTCTCGCGAAACGCCGCGCGCATGTGCGGCATGGAGTTCGTCATGCCGCTGGCGTGGGGTACGGCATAGAACCGGTTGCGCGCCGTGACCGGGCCGATCCTGACGGGCTCGAAGAGAACGTCGTAGCGGGGATTGCGGGCCATGCGGGCGGCCTTTACTCGTCGGTGATGTCGTCCGTCAACACCGCTTTGCGGCGGGCCATGAAATCGAGCATGGCCTCATCCCTCGCGGGGTCGATGCCGGGATCCTGATACTCCGCGAGCATCCGCTTCCACACGCGGTTGGCGCGCTGCTCCGCCGTGAGGCGTCCCTCTTCCGACCATTGCTCGTAGGAGGAGTAGTCGGCGATGGTCGACTGATAGAACGCGGTCTCGAAGTTCTCCTGCGTGTGCGCGCAGCCGAGGAAGTGGCTTCCGGGGCCGACCTCGCGGATGGCATCGAGGGCCTGGCCGCGCTCCGACATATCCATGCCCTGCGCGAGGCTCTGCATCATGGCGCACTGGTCGGCGTCCATCACGAACTTCTCGTAGCTCGCCACCAGTCCGCCTTCCAGCCAGCCGGCCGCATGCGTCGCCAGGTTCACGCCGGCGAGCAGGGTAGGCAGCAGCGTGTGGGCGCTCTCGTATCCGGCCTGAGCATCGGCCGTCTTCGCCGCGCACAGCGAGCCGCCGCTGCGGCAGGGGACCCGCAGGCGCCGGGCGAGCTGCGCCGTCGCGAAGATCATCTGCGTCGCCTCCGGAGTGCCGAACGTCGGCGCTCCCGTGCGCATGGAGATCGCGCCGACGAACGAGCCGAGAATCACTGGAGCCCCCGGGCGCACGAGCTGCGTCAGCGCCATCCCGCACAGCGCCTCGGCAAGGAGCTCGGCCATGCAGCCGGCCGGCGTCACCGGCCCCATGGCCCCAGCCAGCATGGCAGGCACCACGATCGTGCCCTGGTTGTGAGCCGCGAACTGCCGCAGCGCGCCCAGCATCCGCCCGTCGAAGACCAGCGGAGAATTCGAATTGATGTTGCCGAGGACCACGGGGTGGGTCTCGAGGTAGTCGGCGCCGAAGAGGACCTGCGCCAGGGCGACGGCGTCGGCGGCGTGACCGGCCGTCTCCGGGGTCGCCTCACAGCCCTGATCGGAGTAGCGGAAGAAGGCGTACTGGACGTCGAGATGGCGCTTGTTAGGCGGTATCTCCATCGGCTCGCACATGCTGCCGCCGGAGAAATGGATGGCGGGCGCCATGTGCGCCAGCTTGATGAAGTTGTGCAGATCCTCGAGCGTGCCGTAGCGGCGTCCGCGGTCGATGTCGGAGACAAAGGGCGGGCCGCCCACCGGAGAAAATACGGTGGCATTGCCGCCGAAGTGGACGTTGCGCGCGGGGTTACGGGCGAAGAGGGTGAATTCGGGCGGAGCGGTGGCGAGCAGGCGGCGGGCCATGCCTCTGGGGATGTGCACGCGCTCGCCGCGCACGTCGGCCCCCGCTTCGCGCCAGAGGCGCAGCGACTCCGGGTCGCGCCGCAGCTCGATGCCGATCTCCTCGAGGATCGTCTCGGCGTTCGCCTCGATGATCTCGGCGGCTTCGGAGCTCAGCAGCTCCACGGGCGGCAGGTGCCGCCGGATGTAGGGGTACTTTGCGGGTGGCGTACGCGCCCGCGCGCGCCTGCTGTCGCGGGAGCGGCGCGTCGGGATGGCGGGGTCGCTCATGAGGGTAGTGTTATCATTACAATCGAGAATATCAACCTCACCAACCCGAGCGCTCCCCATTTACGGTAAAGGGCCGAGGCCTGTGCCGGACTCCGCGCAACCGGTCCTTCTCCGGGGCATCCGCGTCCGTTGGCGGATCTTCTGGCTGATATTCGGCTTCGGGCTCATGGCCTACGTGCAGCAGCGCGGCCTGTCGGTAGCCGCCGTGCGCATGATGCCGGAACTGGGACTCACCCAGATGCAGATCGGGTGGCTCGAGACCGCATTCATCATAGGCTACGCCGCGCTGCAGTTCCCCGGCGGTGTGATCGGACAGCGCCTGGGGGCGCGCTTCACCTTCACGCTCGTGGGCGGGATCGCGCTTGCGGCGACATTGCTGACACCGCTTGCGCCGCTCGTCCTGCATGGCGGCCCCCTCTTCGTTGCGCTCTTGAGCCTGCAGGTGCTCCTAGGGTTCGCCCAGGGGCCGATCTTTCCTCTGTCGGCGG
>Ga0335072_10006659_pt1 | contig 16879 bp, 16 predicted proteins | sample Lox_Sample_21_FD_206725 | JGI IMG/M metagenome (GOLD analysis project Ga0335072, IMG submission 206725) | Soil microbial communities from Loxahatchee National Wildlife Refuge, Florida, United States - Lox_Sample_2.1 | ecosystem: Environmental > Terrestrial > Soil > Wetlands | place: USA...
GCGTAACATTTGGCAAGACTCACCACCGCCTGCGGAAGGACCCAACCCTCAAGGACTACTCCCCTATCAATGTTTCGGTCAGTCAAGGAAAACCAAGGCGTTATGGATAACACTGACTTCTTTAGTGTCTCGGATTCTGGGCTTCCTCATACTGCTGCCTCCACTGGCTACCGCTCTTGATTCAACGTCACGATATCAAGGAGAAATTTAACCTCGATGGCGACTGCAGTTGACTGCCTCAAAGCCTGGTGCTGCGCTTGCTGTGACTTGTACGTCATCACATCCTCATACTAGTCCTTCATCCACTAACTAGCAATAGGATCCAACAAGACAAGGAAGCCGCCTACCACACCCTCAACTCTAACCCAATGGTTGAGACAACCCAGCCGGTGGTGAAGGAAGCCATGGTTGCGGCTGAACAGGCTCCAGTCCAACAATAGGCTCAACGCATTCAGGCGTGAAGATGACTCTGTTATCAAGCCCTATGGTCTCCTTGTTTCCGATATTTTGATTTTGGTCGTTTCCCGATAATGGAGGGGATGTATATGGGAACGATGCTAGGGTGTCTGCACACGCACAGTACGGTGCTTTTTCCTTATAACAATACCCCAATGTTGTCGATCTGTTGTGCAGTAAAAGCAATATCACAACCTTAATTGATGCTGTAAAACCTTTTGAACCACTGATAGTAAAAGTAGCTTGAATAAGTGAGAACATTTCCCTAATCTGGGGCCTTAGGAGTGTGCTGTCAAACGCCCTGATCTAGCGCAACTAATGAAATTACATATATAGAAGAAGCCAACGAACATTCGAGGTAAGTAGACGATATGCGCTGAGGCAGCTGGATTGATATAGCTCAAGCCATGGCTCATAGTCAATGGAGAACTACAAACCGAATTATGTTTGAGGCATACTAAAGAGATCCTTTGTATGATTAAACAGCGAATGCCGCCGGCCAAAGGCATCAAAGGTTGGCATTTTCAATTTTAGCATAGACATCTAGGCATTCGCCACATCTTAGTTACGATCTGGAATGAAAATATAGTTATTGATCTTTGATGTCAAGCAGAGGTGGTTTCTTTATACCGCATGGTGACGCTTTTCCTCGGCTCCTCATCAGCCGTCCGATTACCTCAGGCAGAAATGTTTGCACCAAATGCAAACATGCTGCTTCGAAATTCAGAGAGATGCGTGCATGACCTTGGTGATTTGATCGCCATCTCAACTATCGCTCTCTGATCAAGCTGTCCAAGGTGCCGGTGCGATCATTCGGACGTCCTCATCGATCCTCATGCTCAACACCAATGTCCGCTCTAATCAACAGCTGAAAATCCCTTTGCCAATCTCCTGAGCACAGTCTCTGCGCGCGTCACACTTCCGTTTCGCACAATCTAGGGCAGACGAAGTCGTCCAGCAACAATGAAAGCCGCAAGACCTGTACACTCCGACCTCTCGTCGAGTCGCCGGGCTCAGCCTGTACGGCAGACTCGAAATAATCCTCCCAGATCTTCAGGATTACTCGCGCGCTCGTTCAGTGCGAGAGATACGTCGGGCGGCGGTCTAGGTCATGGGCAAAACCCCGAGCAGCGCACAAAGATCTATCCTGCGATTACATACTTTGCAGATGCAATCACTGCTCTGCCAAAGGAACTCATGCGGCACCTTACTCTCCTGAAAGAGGTCGATGCCAAGGTTTTCGCCCCAGAAGAAGCTCTAGGCCACTACATCGATGCCGCCCTCAGCTTTCCACAACCTCTACCTAGACAACAACCAGAACCTGCACAAATCGCAGGGCCTACATCTGCACCTGATAGCGCATTGATGAGCGTCAATGGTGTTGTTACGAATGGCGTGAATAACTCTATCTCCACTGCTCCTGATGGGGGCCACATTTACGACGGGGCGAACGCCGCATGGGACCCAGCGAATGCCTCTCGCCGATTGTTGTTCCGTCAATGCGCGATCACAATGCAAGAAATGCTTGTGTCCCTCGAAGAGAAGAACCATGTGATCTCGACAGCGACCGAGGCACTGAATAGACAGCTTGCTCGTCTCGACGACTGCTTCCCATACCTCGAACAAGAGATTAGCGAAGAAGCACGGTACGGTAGCGAAAAGCATTGGGCATATACAGAGACCCGTTCAAGCAAGCCTGCCGAGAAGTCGAGAAGAGACATTGGGAATCAACTGACGAATGGACATGCGCTGTCAGTTGACGAAGCTGCTGCTAGAAGCGATGCGAGAAAACAGGCAATGCTTGCTAAGAAAGGTCGCATACACCCTATCGAATCGGACTTCGATGACCATATTGATCAGAGACATAAGGGCGAACTAAGCAAGAAGCCGCACGGCAACAGCAAGAAGGCAAGACCCGTAGACGTCACGACGAACCTCCTGAGCGCTACCAATGGTACGGGTTTGAACGGGAACCCTCCAGCAAAGCGGCGCAAAGTTGAAAAGGCCTCTAACGGCGGGGCGGTCATGGAAAGATCCATAAGCTCAGTATTTGGTGGCAATGGGGTTGCCTCGAAGGGAAAGATGAATAGTCCTAACGAAACCCCTGCACCTGAGGGACCAAAGAGGAAAGCGAAGAGCGGTGCCACTACAAATGGACATTCAAGAAAGAGGTATGTAGTCCTTCAGCCCTTATTGCACGCGATCACTAATTAACACGAATATAGGACTGCGACGACAATCAACGCCATGTCACCATCCATAGCTTCATCCCCAATACACAACACATTCGGGGACTCTAAGAGTCAAGGAAGAACTTCTCCAGTGCCTACAAATGGTGGTAGACCTACAGCAGCCAGGGTAAGGCAAAACTCCATCCAATCAGTTGTAGATAACGCTCGAGCACGCCCATCCTCTTCCTCATCGAATAAGCCAAATGGAACTACAATCGGAACACCGGAGTTAGGAAGCGTCGCAGTAGCTACTGGCCGCTCGATAACAGAGGTAAAAGCAACCATGAAGGAATCCGCAGTCAACTCGAAAGGCGAGCGCATGCTAGAAGACGCGGACGAAGACAATTTAGAGATGCGAGGCGGCTTAGTAGTCAGCGGTCGCAGAGACAGCACAATGAAGCGCGAAGATTCAGAAGCCAACGGCAGCACCATTCTGCCCCCGATCACGACTACGATCACAACGACCAAAAGCGGCCGAGCCAGCAAGCCATCTACCCCGGCCCTGCAATCCTTCCCAACCGAACCCATCCGCTCACGCGCCTCGCGCACTGCGCTCGAGCAAACGGTCACGAACAACAAAAGGAGCCACAAGAAAGGTGCGGGCCAGGCAGCACAGCTCATTGCGGCGCAGCAGCACAGCGCCGCCGCTGATGACGAGGGCTCCAAGGCGGCTGCCCAAAGCGACGAAGAGGATCCCGAGATCGATGCTGATGAGCTGACGTATTGCTATTGTAATGGCGTTAGTTATGGCGAGATGGTGGCTTGTGACGCCGAGGGGTGTGCCAAGGAGTGGTTCCATTTGGATTGTGTGGGGTTGAAGGTTGCTCCTAAAGGTAATGGTGAGTCTTCCGCTTCCCTCATATCGTATTTCCCTATCACGGCTGCTTGAGAGCGAGACGAGAAAGAAAAAGAAAAAAGAAAAAGAAGAAGAAAAAAAGAGGATTGATTGCTGACTGGCATGTTGTGGTAACAGCGAAATGGTACTGCGACGACTGCAAAGAGAACATGAAGAACAGTAAGCGCTTTAACGGGCGATGATGGTATACCAATACTACAGTATAAGCAAAAAAGCATAGAACTTGACGTATTCATGTCCCGTGCGTTTCGAGCGCTCGAGGAGGCGTTTTTTTTGTTTTTCCCACATCCACTGTTGGTGTTGGCGGGGCGTTTCGTCTTCTTTTTATTGCGTTAGAGCTGCCGTCTTGGCGGGAGCCTTCATCCTTTGGAACTGGATACAGGGTTACAAGTACAGTTGTAACGATGTGTTTCTACAGATGGTGAAATGAGATGGGCAAGTTGTAGATACCATACTATATCATGACATAGCATGCCACAGCAGGTTAAATCTGCACATTATTTGTCAGTTGGTACATAAAGAATAAGGCTCCTATCTCCAATGTCCATACGGGTAATGCTTTTGTGATTGAGTGAGTGAGTGAGTGAGCGACGGGACTGTTACAAAGTGTTAATATATACATATATGTATATGCGTGTATATGTATATATAGAACAAAACTCTCAAACCTCCTCCAACCCCTCCTCCGCCAGTGGCCGCAAATTCCTCCGGAACATCATCCCATGCAACTCGTCGATCCATAAAAACCGCTTCAGTATCTTCTCAACCACTTCGTCCAGGGTCAACTCGGTCGCCTCAAACATCCGCTCCTTGAACGAAGCACGTTGAACCTCATCGCGAGATTCGGCCACGCCCATGGCGAGGACCCAGAGGTAGAGAGCGGGGAAGTGCGTCCATGGGTTTTGTACTGGATTTTGGGAGGATGGAGACGGTGAAGCGGAGTAAGAGGAGGGGCGTGAGAGCAAGGAGTGCAATTTCGACAGCTGGACCGTGGACATGACGGGCAGAATGCCGAAGTTGCGCCTTATCTCGCCGAGGTAGAGGATTGCTGCGAGGCGAGTGGCTTCTTGTAGGATGGTGGGGCCGTCTGAAATATCAGTCTCGTTTTCATTGTTAGTGGTGTCACTGGCAGGTTCGGTAGGGGTGGAATGGGAGAGGCGTAGAAGGCGGTGCAGGATTGGATTGATGTATGTGGCAGCGAACTGTGCTTCTTGATAGATGGCGCCTTTGGTACGGATGACTTCGGCCTTTAGGAATGCGGTGAGGCGGGAGAGGTCGTCGATGATGGTTATTATGGAGTGGTGGGTAGAAGGGAGGAGAGTTCGCCAGGTTAGGGATATCTGGGCGCTGAGGAGGGGGAGGTCGATGGAAACTGGGTAGATGGGGTTTGACGGGACGAAATAAGGAAGTGGGAAGGTGGCTGGGATGTCTTGGTTGCAGGATCCGCCGATGTCAGCCCTTGATTTGTGAGATGTACTGTTGATATTTAGCGGGAGAGAGGGTCCAGTATAGCTTACACTGATAATATGAGTCTCACGAAGGGACTGAAGCTGGGCGAGTCAGGCCCTCCCCGGAGACGAACAATCTCCTTTATGCCATTCATATGTATTCGCCAGCTTTTGGTGTTGCCGAGGATATTCTGGGCATGTTAAGAATGACTACCCTCAAAGTCAAATATCATAAGACGTACGTAATAACAAATAAAGGCCGTCACAGCACCAATAATCTCGTCACTTGTGGCGAAACTTGGGTCTGATAATCTCTTGTTGACCAAATTGATGGCACATGTATGATGAGATATGGCCTCATATGATTCAGGAGCCTCGTCCATGTTCCGGAGTAAGGCGATATTGAGCGCAGAGTTGGCCAAGACTTGGTGGAAGGCAGCCGCGTCCAGCATGCTCACAGGGAACCAGGCATACCGAAAGGGCTTAGATTTGGTGTATCTGTCGTCAAATGCTGTATTTCAGTTAGCTGAGGTATTGTAACTAGACGAACCTAAGGATTCACTGGTCGGAAACTAACTGTGATCTATCAATTCATGTGCCCGAAGATTCATCTTGATGGGATATCTTGCAAATGGATCAGACCGGCCGGCCCAAAGCCGCTCAATGTGAGCAATAATCTCCTCATTCTGGTGACGCTCTTTTTCTGAATGGTCAGTATATGGCAATAAACGAGGATTTTGAGCGTATTGAGTGATCCTTTGTTGAAATCTATTAGTGGAGCGTGGAGAGACATAGGAAGCTTCAAGTTCAGGTATGCTTGGATCAGCGTCCGGTCCTTGTACCGAGAATTCATTAGGCCGATGAATTGTCGATTGATCTAAAACAGAGTGTTGTGGAAGCTCTAAGCTTGGTCCATCCCAAAAGGGCTCATCAGGAACCTCAAGGGAGAACTCCAACAGCGGTGCTTTCACTGGGCGGCCTTTCCGCCTAGACTTTCCCACTTGCTGCATAACATGTCTTCTTACAAGCCTTTGCGTGTCAGGACTTCTGGAGGGGGGTCCAGTATGTGTAACAAAAGTAAAAGCAGGTGGACTACTTGCGGAAGAGGCACTGGTATTAGAGCCACGGATACGATCTGAAAAGCTGATTTCGGTAAGTCTTGACCAGTTACTGCATATCTGAGCTGCACAGACCTTTCAGGAGGCGGGCTGGGAGCTGATGCCAGTGCCATGGTTGAAAAAGAATTGACTGCTATGCTTGACTAATGCACAAGCAGAGGGCAGTGACCCAAAGAAAGAGAACCACGTATCTTTGAGCTTCGTAACATTTAGCATACTGAGATACAAAAGTGTCTACACTTACGATATAAAATATCCATCCTGTTTCCAAGCATAGATGCAGCAAGGAACGCAGTGGTTTGAGTAGCGGCGATTGGCTGAATAAGCCGGCCCCCAAAAAAGACCCCGACTTCCGAGTGCTGAATTGCCATAATATATTAGATTTATTAAAAATGAAATTTAAGAAACTTGTTCATATAAATTGCCTATCAGAAGTAAACAGACATTCCATAACATAGCTTCAGTTAAACCAGTTACTCATATTCAAATTCAACGCTGGTATAGGCAGTCTCAACTGATTCCACTATCATCTAGTTCTTCTTTGCGGATCGTGCCTCCTTTATTTTAGTTGAGGTCGGAGGCATTATATCTTTGGATTGCCCATCTCTAACGGGATGAGGCGGAGACTTCATGATATTCATTATCTGGGTTTCACCGGATTTTTGGAGGAGCCGTCTCAGGAGATGTCCCGCTTTGGGGCTATCATAAAGAAAGCAACTGGCAGTCCTTTTCGTATACTCCTGCAGTGCTTCATCCATTGGAAATACTTGAGCTACTCTATCTCCGCGACGACGGGCATCGATCACATCTACTATATTGAAGTGTCGACTTTTCAAACTCTATGGTCGCGATTTAGTTGAAAGTCGCATGTGGCTGACATGGACATAAGTTAATGAGCCTTACTCATCGCAGGTTGTGAATCTTCCGGGAATTCCCACAAATACACACAACGTTTGCCACGCTCACAGGTCGTGCGGATCTGTTCCAAATGACCTATTGAATTCTTTAACCAACGCCAGGCAGAATCCTGACCATGCTTTGTCTCCTTCGAGGTCACAACGCCTCCAGCCGTACAATTTCCTCAAGTGTTGATATTGTTTAGCTGAAGGCTTTAATGATGAACTAAAAAATCTTTCGATAGGGCTTGCTGGAGTTACAGTAGTGAGGTAGAGTTTACTTTTCTTTCGGTGACGTGCCATGTCAATTGGATCAAGTCAATTTGATTTTGGGGGGTTAATAATGTCTGGCGTAATGCATAATTCGATTATGCAATATAGCACCAGCGCAGGGAAAGTCTAAATTGCTGCGTGTGCCGCCAGTTAGCAACAGTGCATTTCTAAGAAAGCTGAAAGTCCAATAGTCCTGTAGGCCAAAGATTGAGACATAAAATAAGTAGTTGTTGGATGATTCTACCCTGCAATCGGTGATAGACTTCTATATATTATACCACTTATTCCATCCTCCCAACCCCAACACCGCGCAATGACCACTGAAGACCAAACCCTCCATTTCCATTAGATGCGCATCACTTAGATGTCCAAATAATCCACTACAGTTAGATCCTTCCACCACTAACCACCTCCCTTCCCAAGATCTCAACCTCCCCACTCTCCGCCGTTCGTCGCCGCTCAAGCACCCACCTCTCTCCGACAACGGGATCATCCTCCTTCATATAAGAGATGCTGTCCGAACTAGCGCTGTGGCGATGCTTTCCCTTTGGTTTCACAAAGGGTGCGTTCTCTTTGTCGCCTCCTGAGTCGGCAGATACAATACCGACAGCTGATGAGAGCTTGGAGGTTGGAGACATGGGACGCGAGTTAAGGGACGAGACGAGAGCTGCTGGGGGAGCGGGAAGTCCATATGTATTCGTAGAATTGTTATCGTGTTGGGGCTTGGAAGGTATGCTCATTGTCAGCGTGGGACTTGCTGGAGCAGAGTTTGTTTCGGAAACTGGAAGGTCTGAGCGGATGCTGTATCCGCTGTCCTGCCTTGAATGGCCGAAGGAACTGCTCTGGATCAATGGTGATTGTTGAAATGGGCTGGCATCCTCACCGGCAGCGCTCATAGGACTGCCGTTGCTGCTGTGCAAGCTAGCCTGGCTGCCTCCCCATGCGCCGCGGCGAAGTTTCAGTAGGGCCTCCAGTGACATGTTCTCTTCGTTGTACTCGTTCATCATGCCGGCTAGCTGGATGAGGCCAGGGCTACCCATTGTTCCAGATCCTACAACATGGCTTACGCCACTCAATGGTAGGCTCATGATTGAGTTACGGTTGGAGTATTCGCTGCGCTCAGTTATTGGAGTTAAATTCGGCTCACGGGAAACAATTCGTCCATTTTGGTTCGGGACAGTGCCATTCGCACCGCGGGGATCAAAGTAGCCACCAAACTGTGCTTCGCCTGCTGCTGGAGCAGAATAGAATCCGAATTCTTGCCCATAAAAGCCATCGCTGTCATTAGCGAGGGCCTCTGCGTTTGCTTCGGCGATTATGGGATCATCTTCAAGGGCATCGTCATAGTCGAAGTCGTCCTCATAATCAGGTGATAAGGGCTGGTGTATGGATAATTCTGACGTAGCGTGGCTAGTGTCTTTGGCCATATCAGGATATTCATCGCGCTCGTCAAAGTGCATCGTGGGACTGCTGTCGCGTTGAAAACGGCCATTTGCAGCAGCATTGTAAGCAGCAGCAGCAAGTGCCGATTGGTAGGCGGAAAGTGTATCTTGGGTAAGGCTATGGCTTTGCTGAAGTGGCTGGTTGAGGCTATTTGTTCTTTCTATAGTCGGTCGTGTCAAGACTGGGCTATGCTGCGATTGCGGTGATATAGCCGAGTTTACATCTTCTAACTCTTGAGACATGCGGCTGCCCCGCCCAGTCTCATTTCTTCCCTGGTCAGTCTGGGTATTATCCAGTTTGACGTATGGCGGAGAGTAAAGGGTTGGTAGTGATGAGAGTGGTCGTAGCGGCCGACCATACTCATCAGTATCCTCGTTATCAAATACAGACTCGTCAAACTCGGGTGCATCTTCGACATCGCTAGGAGGGTCTATGAGACCGTCGTCAAAATAAAGGTCGTCATCGTCATTAATGGGTTTCGAGATTTGACGCGGAACTGGTGCGGCTTTCTGCGTGATATTCGACTTGTGGCTTTCATCATGGTTCTGGCCAGTTTTAATTTCTTGTAAAGCTAAGCTGTGATAGCCGTCATCATCGAACTGATCCAGTTCCACACGAGTAATCTCTTCTGGAGATTCCAGTGGCGCAGTAGATTGCGAAGTTCGATGAAAGGGTATGTTTGGTGACTCCTTAGTAATTGCAAATCCTATCACCTCGCCGTTCGCATCCCTGGGAGTGCTTACCATACCGGGACTACGAGGACTCAATGGACTAGTTGCAGTAGAGATACCCATAGAGTGGAAGGTAAACCCTCCAAGACTTGGCTCGACCGAGCTCTCGAACGCTTCATCCTCGGCGTCGGCATTGACGCCTGGTATACGTTCCTCTAGCCCGTCGTCCTCAAACATATTGTCATAATCATAATCGTCCTCACCATAATTGGAAGACTCATCCCGTGGCTCAGGACTTGAGCTCTTTTTCTCTAAAGCTTTTTGTCGATGGCGGTCCTCTAGTAGCTTCTCTTGACTTGCAGCCCCAATCATATCAAAGCTGAACCTTGAAGAAGTGCTCTTCATATGTTTGGGAAGATGAGTCATTGCCACGTCCTTTGCAGAGACTTGAGAAACATTACGTGGCCGTCTTGTAGATGATTTCGAGGAACTGGAGACGGCCTTTTCTACCTTTTCAATCTCAACAGGGACGGGAGCTGGTCGTGTGGGCGGTTCGGGAATGCTCTCTTGCTGAAGAGATAAACTATCATTTGGCAACGAAGTACTAAGACTTGATTCTGGCATGGTTTGAGTCATTTGCGCAGCTTCAGGGTCAGTGGCCGGCGGCTTCGACGATTGTCCCGAAGGTTGTACTGTTCTTTTAGCATATGGTGGCTTGGGCAATTGGAGGTCTGTGAAATCGTTCGCCTTGCGGACATGAGGCCCAGCAGCTGGATATTGCTCTTCATCGAAGTCCTCAGTAAAAGCTGGTGTATAATTTCCACCACTCCAACGATTGGGCTCTCTCTCTTCTATAGGCCTTTGGTTGGAGTCTCTATGTTGACTGCTTGAGGCGCACTGATATTGTGTAAATCCAAGATTTGCATCTCGTAAGCCCTGTACATCATTATACGGGATGTTTCGTTTTGCCCGAGGGGCACTAAAGTCATGGACTTTGGTCCCTCTTATTCGCGGGTCGTACCCGTCTAACGGGTTCGAGTCTGCTAAGTTGGGCGCCTGGGGCATGAGCGTAGGGTACTGTGCAACTTGCGCAGTTCTTCGGCGTGCAAGTAATGACATTGGATTTAAAAGGTTCAATCTTGTCTTGCTGGAGCGAGGCTGGGCAGGCTCAAACGTCGATACATTCGTCTGCACAAGCGGCGGAGGAGTGGACATTCGTACGCCTGCTGGTTGCCTCCCTGGAGGCATAATGCTTGATTGGAGATCTGCTGCAGTCACAAAGGGTAGATGCTCGCCACCAGGCCTCTCCTTCTGGCCCTGGATTATCCCGCCGCCAGTTTGTGGCCTATGATATTGGATACCAGCAGGTCGTATAGGACCGGAATTACCGGCAGAGTCTGGTCGAGGTTTTTGGGCCCACTGCTGAGAGTCAGACGCTGGGCCTCGAGCGTTCGCTTGAGATACCCACTGCTGAGATCTCAACTCGTTTTCATGTATGGCATCTTCATGTTGGGGAGCTACCGGTTGATCATAGCCGTAGGAAGCTACTCTATTGATGGGGGGTAGGAATGGTGGAGGCGAGGACGTCCTCGAGGGACGTTGTTGTTGAAGGTTGACATCTTGCGCGCGACTGCTAGCATGGTAGGTAGAGTCAGTGGAATTTTGCGATGGAGCCTCCCAAGAATGCGCTTGATCGGGTAGAGGAGACGTAGGATTCGATGGTGTGCGTCGATGTGGTCTGAGATATGAAAACATGCTGTCAGGCAGCGCAAGGCCAGGTAAAAGTGCCTGCGGTAGCAGACGTTGTGAAATCAATCGTAGTCATTGATTGACTAGATCTGTCCCCAAGAAACTGTGAGTTCGGCTTCGTGCATCGTTCTTATGCCGCTTGAATATAGCTTCGTAATGCATGCAACGAAATTATCGAGTGGCGTGGTGATGGGCAGCCCAGCATTGACAAATCTTGGAAAACTAAGAATCCTGCGAAGTATTAATTGCAGAAGGTTGAGTTATCATGTCACCAGAAAGAGAAGCCACGGCTTTCAGGACAAGCAGGAATCCACATGTGCTTGTTTATCGCCCATCTTGAGAACTTTAAGCCTTAGATTACGTTAATCTGCATCGTACCACCCCTAGCTACTTGCAGGGGTCATAGTCGAGATCCACATGCAACGATAAATACTAGTAAATGATAGAAACTTGTCATAACAGTGCAGAAAGAGTTTAAGTCGTTCAACAGCAGTATCTTCAGTGATGAAATCATTTCTCATTTGTATAGAGGTATCCTATCTAATCGGGTATACATTCATCGTGGCCACCATGGCACAGCCAATCAAATTGCCCACATCCTTTATGAGCTTCGGCGGCCATATGGCTCGAATGGAAAGCTTATCGCGACTGCAGCCATAGCAATGTATAGGGCAGCGCAGAGGTAAACAGGAACTGGCGTAGACGGATTTGCAACAGTGGCGATTACGGCGGACAGAATGCCCATGACACGATTGCAAGCAACGGCAATGCCGTTACCAGTTGCTCGATGAGCGGATGGTAGAACCTCAGGGGTATAGGCGTACAGACAGCCATAATAAATATTGATGGAGAAACTGATAGCACATTCGATCCCAAGATTCTGGGGCGCAGTCTTCACGGCAGTGTACGCAAAGAAAAAGGCCACTAAAGCAACAAGGGTTAGAGTTCATCAACAGGTAGATATGCATTAAGACTTACTTGTAACTAAAGCTCCAATAACCATTGTATATCTACGTCCAAGGAATTTCCAGTTGCACAAATGTCCCGCCAGTATAGGTCCAAAAACTTCAAGTCTCATGTTAGTCTCTTGACGCTCGATTCGAGGTATGCCCACTTACTTCCTGATACATTGACAATGGCGTAGTTTCTCCACTGATCATATAAACTTGTATCCCCTGTCTCAGCCCCGCGTGCTGCGAGGTAGGATGGCAGGAAAACGTAAAATAGAGGATATGCTAGCCCGATTAACGTCCAGGAAGTCCAGATCAAAACAGTTGAAAAGCCAATCGTTCTTGTTGCGAAAAGCCCACGCAAATGGATACTCAATTCGCCGAGAGAGGCCTTTGAGTTCCCATGTGCGGAACCAACCACTCCACATGCAGCCAGCTCTTCCACCGTAATAGTGCAGGGACGATTGTACTTGGTTGCTTGATTACGGAAGTTCTCAACCATGACCTCGTCCTTCCCTTCGCCAAGAAGATATTTAGGGGTCTCGATAAGGCGTATGACAGTCACGCGTAGAACGCTTAGGACGAAAACCATTGCTGACGCCGTATACATCAGATATCTCCATCCCTTGTTATTGTCGTAGGTACAGGTTGCAACACTGAGACAATTGTAGCTTGAAATTGCTATATGTCAGGGTCAGATTCGCTCTTGATCATATAGATATCAACACTTACACATGAAAGGCCACGCAATTAGCCCGGCAATTGTCGAGCCCAAACCCCACCAAGCGGCAAGCCATGTGAGCACCCACTGCTTATCTGATGGTAGGTATTCGAGAAAGACAGCGGTATCCAGAATCAAATTGCCGCCGCCACCAAACCCGACCATAGCGATGAAGAATGCGAGCGATTGCCAGCTGGGCGCGGCTCCCGCGGCGATGCCGGAGATCGAACAGATGAACAACGACATATTGAATGCAAAACGTCTGCCAATGATGTCCGCACTGAATCCCCAGAAAAGAGCCCCAACGAGCATTCCGACATAGACGGCGATTGTGAGAGCACGAGGATAAGACGGATTGAACTCATATGCCGCTTGTATGGCAATGATCGATTGCAAGAGGAGGATCAAAGAGTCCACAGCATATCTATATTCAAATCAGCACTAAACACTAAATACAGTTAATATAACATGCAGAACTAACCCAAATCCGGTGAGGACGAACAGCTTCCAGTGATAAGGAGTCCATCCGATTTGATCAATTGTCTGTTCGGAAAAACATCTCTTAGCATGAATTCTACGACGGGAACGGTACAGCCAGCTTGCTGAAATAACTTCAAAATCCATGTCTTACATTATTAACAATATGCATCTTGGCATTGAGCGCGGGATCGACATTTTGGTGGCCTAAGATATCCTCGTTCTTTCCATAATCGATTGAAGTATGCCTGATCTTGGGATCGGCAGAGTACTTCTCAGGGTCTTTAGAAAGTTCCTTTGCTCCAAGAGGCGGGGAACTACTGGCTGCAGACATGCTTGCTGCAGTTGTGAGCTAGTAAGTTAATTGAGAACTGAGTAAATACGATTTGGGAAGTAGGAGGGATTGAGCTCCTTGGCTTAGCGTTTGAATGGAGGGGAATAAAAGAGGCCAAACAGGATGGCCGGGGCTTATATGTATCAATCTAACTTTCCTGAAGTTGTGAATCGCATTGGGAAAGATGGCCCTTACTAGATAGAGAAGGAAGAGCAGCTATCAGAAACCGATCCCTGCCATCTACAACGCTAGCGCCGATGATGGCATAACAGGGAAGGCAGATGGTATGGAGGGACCCAAGGAGGGAAGAGATGCAACGAGGCCTATGCTCGTGGGGACAGTCCCTGGTTATGATAGGCTTTGTTTACCATCATCTTTTTCATTCATGAGCCAGGCTATGACAGCATTCCGGCGCAGTGGCACTAATCGGACTTAGGCCGAAGATCCTTTCCTCAGTTTTGTGGTGTAAGCATGGGAGCGCCCAACATGCTAGCAGGGGACAGAGATAGGAAGAGATCTCGTGTCCCCCATACCATGTAGGCTTGAAGCCTTCCTACATCAACTAATTCAAAGCCCAGACATTGCCGGTATGTTTATTCGAGATGTTTTGATCGTTTTGCGCCTCTCGAACTCGGAACACACAACGTTGTGTGAAATGATGCGGAGGCTTGCGCCAGATCAGCATGGCCGCAAGCCATTTTGCGCCTTTCAACGGCTTCGGATGGCATGCGCTATGCCCATTTCAGTAAAAGTCGTCGGGAGCGATCTCATCCTAACGAATAACCTTATGAGAAACCTAACAGTTCTCACACTAGTGGCTCAACCTCGGTGGCAGATTTTTTGTTATCAAAGATGCAGTCGAATTTCCCCTATCTTACTTCGTATGTCAGTTGTGCTTATTGACTGATAGTGGCGCGGCCTGAAACATAAAACTTGGCTTTTGATCCCACACGTACATACGAGATCTCGTTATCCAGGTAGTGTTCTCGTGTGACGTCCTGCAACCCTAATGTTGAAGGCGGTGTGGCCAGTGTAGACCGGGGAAATTCTCGGGCGTACCCTTCCTGAATGCATGCTGTATGCCATCTTCTGACAGCCATCTCGAGAGTTGTACAGTAGATAAGTATTATCTGCTTGAGGTCCAAGATCTGAGCATTGGACCCCTCCTTCGGTAAACTGACTCTGTAGACGGTTGCATATGCATTGCAGGCCTCAAATAAGTAGGCTCTAGGATACGGACTGAAAAGAGACCTGTTTTGGGACTGTGATCCGCGTACTGTACCCGTCACCAACTTTGAGATTAAAGACCTCCGTAATGCCTGAGGCAGAAGTGACATAAGCGTCGATTCCATCCGTTTGCGTATTCACGTGCTGTGGGAATATATTTGGCTTATTGCGCCCTTACGGACCTGGACGATATATATCTATTTAATGATATTGTATACGCTTTTCCAAATGATACTGGCTCGATGAATTGAGTGCTTCTTAATGCACGGATCGCCTCGGTGCCCTACACATACATCCATCCAACCTCCTCCGAACTTCATGAGATCATGCTATATCAATGGCTCATCCTCGCATATTCCGCATCTACTATTCGACGCTGTTCACTTTCCTCAGTATCGTTTTACTCGCCTTACTGCTAATCACACCCATCGATGCCATCACCCAAGCCCTAAGCAATAATCAACTCTACGATGTATTCGTCATAGCTGGTGGGTACCTTCTTACCCTGCTTCTCGCCTTAATCGTATACGCTTCGAGATTATACACCAATCGGACCGTTATAGCAGGAATCCCGAAGACATGGATACCGATTGAGAAGGGTGATGTGCGCGACAGCGTGCGGAAGATGATTGTGGAGAGCTTGTCAAGAAGTGCGGTCATTGCATGGTATGCGCGGCCACGGGTGCTTGACCATGCTACAAGGGCTGCTCAAGATGCACAGGCACAAGTGGTCGTTGCCAATTCTTTCCAGGCCACTGGGACGACTAAGCATCATAAATTATTACACAGGAAACGGGTAGCAACAGAGAAGGATGAGCAAGGCATCACCATGCCGCCGCATCCTCCAGTCTGGGGTGAGATAGCCCATGACGGATGGTCGTCGCCATTATCTCCAGACCTGCCGAATCTGCAATATGTCACAGTCATTCTCGAGCTTCCACATCTCATAGAAGCAAAAGCTGTATCATTGGCACCTCCAGACGCAGCCTCGACGACAACCCCTCCTATGCCCGATCTGCGTGCCGTCGAACTCTTACAAAGACCCGCCGCCATTGGCCTCCGCGACTACATCAGCCAATTAACTTCCCTCGGTATCCTCTCTCCGGCAATCCCAGTCACGAACTTCCTCTCCGCTTACGAAACCGCCCGCTTCTCATCCCAATCCCGGACCGAAAAGGAATTCCGCGAATTAATGAGGCTTTTCGCTGAGATCCTCCGCGGCATGACTCCTCTAAACCCCACAATCCTTGACTCCCTCGATACAATAGAAAGCGACATCGACGCCGACGCCTCCTCAACCACCACCTCCGAAGGCCTAACAGCCCACAGCGACACTCACAACCGCAGTCGAAGTCACAGCCGCAGCCGCTCCCTTGCCCCCTCACACGCCTCCTCCTCCCGCAGCAGCAGCGAAGGCACAATTCGCACCGCGCCCTCTCGCCGCCGAACAATAGCCCGTGCTTCCACTCTCGGGCCCGGAACCGGGCTCAGCACCGCCCCGGCGACGCCGAAGAGCAAGAAACGGGACCGCGAACGACAGATCATAGAAAGGAGTCATTCTCTACAGAGCTTTGCGCAGACGAGGAGGCCGTATGCTGTTAGTCAGGCCTCAAGTAGTAGTAGCTTGCGGTCTGGTCATTAAGCTCAATAAGAGCTCGGAGCAGGGGATTTGCCCTATACCCTTCGGTTGGATAGCTAGCTAGATTTTGGTTGGGTCGTAGGCGGACGCTCTTGGATATGATGCATCACATCATGATTTTGGACTTTAGCGTAGGCGTTCCGGTGGGTTGGAAACCTCTTTGTAAGGTCACCAAAGTATTACCTTTAGAATACCTTAGATAGCAAGTGATACCCATTTCCATGTTACTTTGGTTTTCTGTCATCACTCATTATTCGTGAATCATGACCTACTCACCCTCCCTCCCCCCCACCTCTCTATATTCCCCCTTCACATCATCCCACCTCAAACCCCTCCTCACCGCCTACGCCCACACCCACATCTCCTGCACCTTCCCCACCCCCTAAAGTA
>Ga0335072_10006660_pt1 | contig 16879 bp, 10 predicted proteins | sample Lox_Sample_21_FD_206725 | JGI IMG/M metagenome (GOLD analysis project Ga0335072, IMG submission 206725) | Soil microbial communities from Loxahatchee National Wildlife Refuge, Florida, United States - Lox_Sample_2.1 | ecosystem: Environmental > Terrestrial > Soil > Wetlands | place: USA...
ATGCGCAAATTCCCACCGTCAATGCCCTTACCGACGACGAACATCCCTGCCAGGTCGCCGCCGATATCCACACGATTGAGGAAAAACTCGGTCCCATCGCTGGACGCAAAATCGCTTTTATCGGCGACTGCGCCTGCAACGTCGCCCGCTCCTGGGTTTACGCCGCCGAAATTTTCAGATTCAACCTGGCTCTGGCGGGACCCCAAGGTTATCTGAGTCCCGTCACCAATCGCTACGTCACTCAGTCTCACGACATCAGGGAAGCCGCCCGCGACGCCGATGTTCTCTACACCGACGTCTGGGTTTCCATGGGACTCGAAGCGGAAAAGGCCCGGCGCGCGGCTGCTTTTCAAGGCTACCAGATCAATCACGATTTGCTGGCTCTCGCCCAAAAGCACGCGCTCGTCCAACATTGTCTTCCAGCCTACCGCGACCAGGAAATCAGTGAAAAAATCTTCGAGGAACGCCAGCGGGAAATCTTCGACGAGGCCGAAAACCGCCTCCACGTCCAAAAAGGCATTCTGCACTGGTTGGTGGAACCGCCCGCCGAATAGTCTTTGTTTGGCGAGGAGGTCTCCTTGCGATAGTCCTGATCCATGCTCGCTTCAGACTGCCGGGTCAAAATCACCGACCTCTGCGCCCGTCTCGACTGGCGGGCGCTCTTCGGCAATGACCAGCCGGTTGAATTGGATCTCGGCGCGGGCGATGGCGGCTTTGCGCTTGCTTACGCGCAACAGCATCCTGGCGTCAATCTCCTGGCCGTCGAACGTCTCCTGGGCCGCGTCCGCAAGATCGAGAAACGCGCCGTCTGCGCGCGACTGGCCAACTTGCGCGTCCTTCGCCTCGAAACCGGCTACACTGTCCGTTATCTCCTGCCGCCGGGCAGCGTCTCCATCGCTTATATTTTTTTTCCTGATCCATGGCCCAAACGCCGCCACTGGCCGCGGCGCCTCCTTCAGGCCGGCTTCGTCCACGATCTCGCCCTTGCCTTGAAACCCGGCGGTGAACTTCGCTTCACCACCGACCACGCCCATTATTTCGAGACGGCGCAACGTGCCGTGGCCGAGGCGGGTGTTTTGCAACGCGCTTCCGATTGGGATTGGTCCACCGATCCGAAGACCGATTTCCAAAAAACCTTTGATGCCGAAGGCCGCGCCACCTGGCGCGCCCGGTGGGTGAAGAGGTAGACGCCGGCGATTGGGCATTAAGGCGCCGCTATCGACGTAACCGTTGTACTGGCCGGAGGCAGCCCTGGCGCGGTGGCGGTCAGCGTGACGGCGCCGGGAGAATCGGGCTGCGATTTCAGCACCACCAGGGCGAGGCCGTGAAAAGCCTTGTGCTGGCTGCCTTGGAACGGCTCATGGTTGGTCGCATCGCCATTGTCGAGGCCGGCAATCGTCGCGCCTGTGCCGCGGAGGGTGAAATGAATTTCGCCGTTGGCGTTAGGGCAGAGTGTTCCATCTTTATCGATTAGCGCGACTTTGATGAAGGAGAGATCCTGCCCATCGGCGGTGATTTGGGCCCGGTCCGGCTCCAGCATGATTCTGGCCGGATCGCCTGCGGTCTTGATTTCGTCCGTCGCCACGACTCGCCCATTTTTTCTAGCCACCGCCCGCAGCGCGCCGGGGGCATAGACGACGTTCCAGGCCAGATGCAAGCCGGGACTTGTGGTGATTTTGTCGGGCTGGGTTTTATCTTTGTTCTGGCTGGTGGTGACCTGTTCGGCGCAATCGGCCGGAAAATTCCTGACGCCCAGGGAGACGCCGTTGAGAAACAATTCGACCGAATCGGCGTTGGTAAAAACCTGCACCGGGATCGTCTTCCCCTCGAAGCCGGGCCAGGTCCACGACATGGGGCGGATGTGAACCAGCGGCTCGGGATCCCACACGCTTTTGTAGATATAGTAGCGATCCTTGGGGAAACCGGCCAGATCGACGATGCCAAAATAAGAGCTGCGCGAAGGCCAGCCGTAGGGCGTCGGTTCTCCGATATAATCAAATCCCGACCAGACATATTCGCCGGCCACCCAGGGGCTGTTTTTTAGGGCGAGAAGATCCGTTTCCGCGGAACAAGCCCAGCCGGTATGCCATGTATCGTAGGACGAGACTTGAAAATTTGGCTTGGGATCGATTTGGACCTGGCCGTTTGGGCCAAGCTTCAGACCGTATTCGTCCCGGGAATCGACTTGCGAGCAAGTTTCGCTCGCAACCATTGGAAGCTGGCCATGATAGCCGGTGTCGTCCGGCTTCGCCGTGGCCGGAATTTTGGGGTCGTTCTTTCCGTACCAACCGATGCTGTAGTTGATGCCGAAAACGTCGAGCGCTTTTGCGAGGCCGCTGTCCCAATCTTTCTGAGGCACGGGACAAGCGGAGGTTACCGGCCGTGTCGGATCTTCCCGGTGGCAAATGGCGGCCAGCCGCTCGGCGGCCGGACCGGCGATGGGGAGGCCGGTGCGTCCCTCGATGATCTCGTTGCCGATGCTATAAAGGATAATGCTGGGGTGGTTGCGATCCCGGTCGATCATGCTACGCAGATCGGGTTCGCTCCACTGGTTGAAATTTACCGCGTAACCGTATTTGTTGTGGTTTTTTTGCCATTCATCAAAGGCTTCATCCATGACGAGAAAACCCATCTGGTCGCAGAGATCGAGCAATTCCGGCGAGGGTGGATTATGGCTGGTCCGCAGCGCGTTGCAGCCAAAGCCTTTGAGGATCTGCAGTTGCCTCTCCAGCGCCCGGCGATAAGCCGCCGTGCCAAGGCAGCCGAGGTCGTGGTGATCGCAAACGCCTTGAATTTGGACATGCCGGCCATTAAGGAAAAAGCCTTTATCTTTGGTGAACTCAAACGAACGGATGCCAAACGGCGTGGAGACGGAGTCGGTCAGCGTGCCGTCTACGTTGAGTTCATTCACCGCATGATAAAGGACCGGCGTATCCGTGGACCAAAGCGAGGCGGTGGTCAGATTCAGATTCTGATCGAAGATGGCGCTTGATCCTCCCGCCACGGTTTTAGTCGCATCCTGGCGCGTTACTTCCTTCCCATTCGGATCGAGCAGGATCGTTATCAGTTTTACGTCCTTCGGCGCCGCGCCATCGTTCCGAACCGTGCTCTGGACACGCACTTCGGAGCCGTCGGAGGCGGCCTTGGGCGTCGTGATGTAGACGCCCCACATGGCGACATGAACGGGCGCATTGGAAATCAGGTAGACATGCCGGTATAGCCCGGCCCCCGAATACCAGCGGCAACCGGGTTGATCCACTTCGAGTCGCACGGAGACAACATTTTTCGCCCCGCCAAATTTCAGATAGGGCGTCAGATCATAGAAAAAGCTGACAAAGCCATAAGGGCGGACTCCCAGATCGTGGCCATTGATCCAAACATGACTATTCTCATACGCGCCATCGAAGAGCAGCGTGTGGCGTTGATCTTTGGCCGAGTCCGGCAAGGCGAACGTCTTGCGATACCAGCCGATGCCACCGTTGAGATAACCACCCCCTTTGTTCGCGGGGGAATTTTTGTCGAAAGGGCCGTCCATTCCATTCCGTTTTGCCGGATCGGGATTGGACGGGCCTTCGATACTCCAGTCGTGCGGAAGATCGAGCCTGCGCCACGAGGAATCGTCAAAATCGGGCTGATTGGCGCCAGGCGCATCGCCGAGGAAAAATTTCCAGTTGCGGTCAAATAGCTGCGTCTGCCTTGGCGATGTGACGGCAACAACTTGACCGAAAACGGGAATAGCAGCAACGAGAACAAGAAAGCCGATGAGAGCTGGGAATAAAGGGGAAGCCTTCATGAAAAGGCCATAAAGGCTGTCCGAAAAATGGGCGTGGGTCACGTCGAAAGGATTTTCGGTAGTGTATCAGTTTGAATTTGGTGACCGAGCCCAACCGTCACGAGCCTCCGCTGGAATGTTCCCCGGGACACAACCCGGTGTAGCTGGCGATTTGCCGCCGGTTGGAAAAACGCGACCAGTCGCCGACTTCCCGCTCGATGATTTCACTGCTCAGAGTCCCCAACCCAACCGGCTGGGACCCCTTGGCGGCCTCCTCCACCGTTTGGGTCAGGCGCTCCGTTTTTTGGTGCGCCGCTAAAATACATTCCCGCAGGGGCGTGAGCAACTCCACCAGCCGGCCCGGCAGCGTGCCGCTGAGTTTTAACCAAGCCCGGGCCTGCCACCAACGCCCGGTCACGCGATACCCCTGAGCCAGCAGGAGACTGTGCCCCTGGGCTTCGATGCGCTGACGGGTGCGGCGCACTTGTTCGTGCAACCGGCTCTCGGACCGCGCCTGCTCCGGGGTGGGAACGCGCACCACGCTGAACACACGCCGGTTACCCGCCGCGTAAAGCGCCAGCCGCACGCATAAGGCCCGCGCATCGCTCTTGTCGGTCTTGACCCCGGTGCTCAACTCGTCCCAGCTTTGCGGACACACCACCAGATTGCGCACTCCGCCGGTTGGGGCATGCCGCCATCGATCTGTCGCACCACCGTGATGGAGTCAGCGTGGACATCGAGGTCCAGCAGGATTACTTTAGCCAATACTCTCTCCAATTGGCTTTCGGAGTTAGTTATTTGTTTATTCATGTGTCAAGGTGCTCTCTTCAGGGCACCTTGACCATCACCATGGCATCTAGCTAATTTTGAGATAGGTTAGGTTCTAATCTGACAAGTTAGCTACAATGATGCTATGGATTTGAACAAGTTTACCGAAAGAGCGACCTCCGCTTTGGGAGCAGCGCAGGATGAGGCAACCCGTCTCGGCAATCAGGCCGTCGAGGTGGAGCACCTCTTTTACGCCTTGATCACGCAAGAAGGCGGACTCGTCCCCCGCCTCTTTGAGCGGCTCAAAGTCTCATCCGATTTGTTGATGACCAAAACCCAAGCTGCGCTGGATCGCATCCCGAAGGTCAGCGGCGCGGGCGCAAGCGGGCAGGTTGGTATCACGCAACGTCTCAACCAGCTTCTGGTTCGCGCCCAGGACGAAGCCAAGAAGCTCAAGGACGATTACATTTCGGTGGAGCATCTCGTGCTGGCGATGTTCCAGGAAGAGAAAGAGACCCAAATTGCGCACATTTTCCGCAGTCTGAGCGTCACGCGCGCCGCGTTCCTAACCGCCTTGCAGGACGTGCGCGGCAATCAGCGGGTCACCAGCCAAAACCCGGAGGCGACTTATGAATCGCTTCAAAAATATGGGCGTGACCTGACCGCGCTGGCCCGCCAGAACAAGCTCGATCCGGTCATCGGACGCGACACCGAAATTCGCCGCGCCATCCAGGTCCTTTCCCGCCGCACCAAGAATAATCCGGTGCTGATCGGCGAGCCGGGCGTGGGCAAAACCGCCATTGTGGAGGGATTGGCCCAGCGGATCGTCGCGGGGGATATACCCGAGAGCCTGCGCGACAAGAAAATCGTCGCGCTCGACCTGGGCGCTCTCATCGCCGGGGCCAAATTCCGCGGCGAATTCGAGGAGCGGCTCAAGGCTGTGCTGCAGGAAGTCACCAAGTCGGCCGGGCAGATCATCCTTTTCATTGACGAAATCCACACCATGGTCGGTGCGGGGAAGGCTGAGGGGGCCATGGACGCCGGCAACATGCTCAAGCCGATGCTGGCCCGCGGCGAACTGCACTGCATCGGCGCCACCACCCTCGACGAATATCGCAAGTACATCGAAAAAGACGCCGCGCTGGAGCGCCGCTTTCAGCCGGTGATGGTCGACGAGCCGAGCGTCGAGGACACCATATCCATTTTGCGCGGCCTGAGCGAAAAGTACCAAGTGCACCACGGAGTGCGCATTCAGGACGCGGCGCTGGTCGCCGCCGCCGTGCTCTCGCACCGCTACATCACCGACCGGTTTCTGCCCGACAAAGCCATCGACCTGATGGATGAAGCGGCGGCCAAACTGCGCACCGAAAACGAAAGCATGCCCGAGGAGCTCGAAACGCTCGAACGGCGCGTGACGCAACTCGCCATCGAGCGCGAGGCTCTGCGCAAAGAGAAGGATCCGGCCTCGCGGGAACGGCTGGCCGATCTTGAAAAGGAGATCGCCAACGCCCAGGCGGAACGGGACCGGCTCAAGGCCCAATGGCAAAATGAAAAGGCGGCCATCGAGACGACGCGCAAGCTGCGCGAGGAACTCGAACGGGTCCGCAACGAGATCGAACAGGCCCAGCGGGCGAACGACCTCAACCGCACTGCCGAACTTCGGTACGGCGTACTCCCGCAAAAGGAGAAAGCGCTGAAGGAAGCGGAGGAAAAAATCTCCCAAAAGGCGAAGGACGACAAGAACGGCCCGCGTCTGGTACAGGAGGAAGTCACCGCCGATGAAATCGCCGAGGTGGTGGCGCGCTGGACCGGGGTGCCCGTGGCGCGGCTGCTCGAAGGCGAGCAGGAAAAACTCCTGCGGCTCGATTCGATCCTGCACGAACGGGTCATCGGCCAGGACGAGGCGGTGCAGGCGGTCGCCGACGCGGTGATTCGGGCCCGGGCCGGCCTGAAAGACCCCAAGCGCCCCATCGGTTCGTTCATTTTTCTGGGACCGACCGGTGTGGGGAAAACGGAACTGGCGCGCGCGCTGGCCGAATCGATGTTCGACAGCGAGGAAAACATGGTCCGGCTCGATATGAGCGAATATATGGAAAAACACGCCGTCGCGCGGCTGATTGGCGCCCCTCCCGGTTACATCGGTTACGACGAGGGGGGCCAGCTCACCGAAGCGGTGCGGCGCAAACCCTATTGCGTGGTTCTTTTCGACGAAATCGAGAAAGCGCACGTCGATGTCTTCAACACGCTCCTGCAAATTCTCGACGACGGCCGGTTGACCGACAGCCAGGGCCGCACGGTCGATTTCAAAAACACGATCATCATCATGACGTCGAACATCGGTTCGCGTCATCTCATTGAAAACGCCTCGGAGAGAAGCGGCGAAATCGCCGAAAAAACGCGCGAAGCGGTCATGGCCGAGATGCGCGCCCATTTTCGTCCCGAGTTTTTGAACCGGGTGGACGAGATCGTCCTTTTCAAGCCGCTAACGCTGGCTGAAATTGAACGGATCGTCGATCTGCAGCTCAACCTGCTCCGCTCGCGCCTGGCCGAGCGCCATATCGAGCTTGAACTCAACGCGACCGCGAAGGAACTGCTGGCCCGGCGCGGCTACGACCCGGTCTACGGCGCACGTCCGCTCAAGCGGCTGATCCAGCGCGAACTGGAAACCAAGCTTTCTCGCGCACTACTCAGGGGCGAGATCACGGACAATTCGCGGGTCGAAGTGGTGGCCAAAAAGGGCGAGCTGGAGTTTGAAACCAAACCGCTCGGGAAAAAGGCGAAGGAATAAAACGTGTACGATGAGCCAAAAGAAGCCTGAAAATATTTGGAAAATAATCGTTCTCGCTCCGATTTTGGCCATGGTAATAATTTTTACTTTAGCGTTTACTATGACGAGTGTATTCCTGATTTGGCAACGGCTTTGGCACCACTAAACCCCTCTTGATAGTGGGTTATTTTGTGGATTTGCCGAAAAATCGACGAAGAATCAATCCGTCATCCCGAGCTTGTCGAGGGATCAGTTCGGTCTTCTCCTCGCTCCCAAGTTCAACTTGGGAGCGAGGAGAAGAAATTTGGCTCGCTTCCGGTCAAGAATCGGACGAGTCTTGGCCTCGACTCCGATGAGGCTATCGCTCCCGGCTCTGTTTTTTGTTCTGTCGGGTTTTGTCGCGCTCCCGGCCAAGACCATCAATTTCTCCGGCGACAACTTCAGCATCACGATTCCCGATACCTGGACGACAAGCCAAGCCGAGGGCCGGTTGCTTTTGGCCACCGACGCGAACCATACCGCAATGGCCGATCTCATTTCCCTCCCCAACTCCGACAATGCTAGCGTAAGCAACCCGATATTTATCAAAGGTATAAAACATGGCATGCAAGTAACGGCCCAAAAGCAAGGCGTTACGATGCAGTTCTCATCGGAAGGTCCGGTGACCCTTGGCGGCGTTTCCGCCTATTACTTGCGGGGCGCAGCCGACGCGCCGGACACCGGTCCGTATTACCTCCGCTGTTACACTTGGGCCGGCAACGCAAAACTTTATACGCTTACGCTCCAAAGCAACGATAAAGCCGCCGACGCGACGCTTCAGGGCATTGCCGAGTCCCTTGCTTATCAAAGTCTGCCGGCGCAACCCGGCGCGAGTCAATTAGACGCTGACAAGCTCGGTTATCTACAAAGCCCGCCGGCGCAACCCGACCTGGGTGTGCCGGACGCTTACCAGTTCGGTTATCGATGTGGGCGGATCATCGGTGCCGTCATCGCCGTCCTGGTTTTTTTCTTGATCATTAAAAGACTTTTGTTTCGTTCTCCTCCTCCGCCGCCAGGATAGGCGCTGGTCGCACGCCGGTTTCCCACGTGACTTTTTCCCCAAGTTGGGGATAGTTTCTGCTGCTTTGCTTGGGGAGGAGTTTTATGTCGATTCACGTTGCCCTTCATCACGTCACCCATTACCGGTACGAAAAGCCGATTGCGCTCGGCCCGCAGGTGGTGCGTCTGCGCCCGGCGGCTCATTGCCGCACGCCGATTCTCAATTACACGCTTCACATCACGCCCAAGACCCACTTCATCAACTGGCAGCAGGATCCGCAGGGCAATTTTCAGGCGCGGCTGGTTTTTCCGGAAAAATCGGATGAGTTCAAGGTCGAGGTCGAGCTCACCGCCGACATGGCGACGATCAATCCATTCGATTTCTTCCTCGAAAACGGCGCGAAAGAATTTCCTTTCGCCTACGATGCCATCATGGCCCACGAACTCAGGCCTTATCTTGAGCTTGAAGCGCTCGGGCCCCGGGTGCGGAGCTTTCTCAATCGCGTACCCCGCGACAAGCGCAACACCATCGATTTTCTCGTCGACTTGAACTGCCTGGTTCACCAGGAGGTGAAATATATTGTCCGGCTCGAACCGGGCGTCCAAACCTGCGAAGAGACCCTGGGCCTTAAAAGCGGTTCCTGCCGCGATTCGGCCTGGCTTCTGGTCCAGATTTGCCGCCAGCTTGGCCTCGCCGCCCGGTTCGTTTCCGGTTACCTGATCCAGCTCACCGCCGACGTCAAGCCGGTCGATGGCGGCGCGGCGGGACCCGAGGCCGATTTCACCGATCTTCATGCCTGGACCGAGGTTTATCTCCCCGGCGCGGGTTGGGTTGGACTCGACGCCACGTCCGGCCTTCTCGCCGGCGAGGGACATATCCCGCTGGCAGCCACCTCCGACCCGGTCACCGCCGCGCCGATTACCGGCGAGCATGAACCGACCGAGGTGAAGTTCGATTTCCAAATGAGCGTCACGCGCATCCATGAATCGCCGCGCGTCACCCTCCCTTACCGCGAGCATCAATGGCGCGAAATCGAGATTCTTGGCCGCAAAATTGACGAGGAACTCACCGCGCAGGACGTCCGTCTCACCATGGGCGGCGAACCGACCTTCGTTTCGACCACCAACCGGGACGGTTTGGAATGGAATTTCACCGCGCTCAGCCCGGAAAAGCAGGAAAAGGGCGAGAAGCTGCTCAAGCGCCTCCGCGATCGTTTCACCACCGGGGCGCTGCTTCATTTTGGCCAGGGCAAATGGTATCCGGGCGAATCGCTTCCCCGCTGGGCCTATAGTTGTTATTGGCGCAAGGATGGCGAACCGATCTGGAACGACCAGGGGTTGGTGGCTGAAACGGGAAAGAATTACGAAGTTACTTCCAACCATTCGGTCCGCTTCCTGCGCCTGCTAGCCGAAAAATTGAGTCTCGACCCGAAGTATGTCCGCGATGCCTACGAAGATATCTATCATTATCTCTTCGAGGAAGGGCGCCTGCCCTATAACGTTTCGGTCTTCGACTCCAAGGTCAAGACGCCCGAGGACCGCGCCCGGCTCGCCCGCGTCTTCCGCCAGGGTCTCGATGCGGTGGTCGGCCACGCCCTGCCTGTGTTGCGCGCCACCTGGCTGCCGGGCCGCCCCTGGCAATCAACCGTCTGGCACTTGCGCACCGAGCGACTCATGCTCATCCCCGGTGATTCCCCCATGGGTTACCGGCTTCCGCTCGAATCGCTGCCGTGGGCGGCCCAGGGCGACGCCGTCCAAATCGTGGAGCAGGATCCGATGGAGCGCCGCCCCCCGTTGCCCGGCGCCGAGCACAAAAGGAAACGGGTTCGCGGCGAAAGCCAGGGCCTTCCGCCGGGCGATTATCCGCAAGTTCCCATCGGCGAGCCTGACGCGAATCTCGTCCGCACCACCATCTGCGCCGAGCCGCGCGGCGGGCAGCTCCACATCTTCATGCCACCGACGGCCTACACCGAGGATTACCTCGACCTGATCGCTGCCGTCGAAGAGACCGCCGCCGACCTCGAACAGCCAATCCGCATTGAGGGCTACACCCCGCCGCCCGACCATCGTCTGCAACATTTCAAAATCACACCCGATCCCGGCGTGATTGAGGTGAATCTCCATCCGGCGGCGAATTGGCCCGAGCTGGTTCATAATACCGAGATTCTTTACGAGGAGGCGCGCCATTGCGATCTCGGCGCGGAGAAATTTCTCCTCGATGGGCGTCATGTCGGCACCGGTGGCGGCAATCACGTCATTCTCGGCGGCCCAACTCCGCTCGATAGCCCGCTGCTGCGCCGGCCCGATCTGCTGCGCAGCCTGGTCGGTTATTGGCAGAATCATCCCTCGCTCTCCTATCTCTTCTCGGGCATGTTCATCGGCCCGACCAGCCAAATGCCCCGCATCGACGAGGCCCGCAACGACGCGCTCTATGAATTGGAGCTCGCCTTCAGCCAGGTGCCTGAGTTCGGCCACATTCCGCCGTGGCTGGTGGACCGCATCTTCCGCAATATCCTGACCGACATCACCGGCAACACGCACCGGGCCGAGTTTTGCATCGACAAACTCTTCCCGCCCGAAGGCAGTTCAGGCCGGCTTGGGCTTCTTGAACTACGCAGCTACGAAATGCCGCCCCATGCGCGGATGAGCCTGACCCAGCAACTCTTGCTGCGCTCCCTGACCGCGCGTTTTTGGAAACAGTCTTACAAACAAAATCCGGTGGCTTGGGGCACGCAGCTTCACGACCGGTTTCTCCTGCCTCACTTTTGCGAGCAGGACTTCAACGACGTGATTGAAGACCTTCGCCGCGCCGGATACCCGTTCAAATACGAGTGGTTCGCGCCCCACGCCGAATTTCGGTTTCCGCTCCAAGGCGAGGTCGCTTATGACGGCGTCAAACTCGAGCTGCGCGCCGCGCTGGAACCGTGGCACGTCCTCGGCGAGGAAGGCACTCCCGGCGGCACGGTCCGCTATGTCGATTCCTCGGTCGAACGGCTCCAGGTCAAGGTCGACAACGCCATCGACGGACGCCATCTCGTCACTTGCAACGGACGCCGCGTGCCGCTTCATCCCACCGGCACGCCCGGCCAGTATGTCGCCGGCGTCCGCTTCCGGGCTTGGCAACCGCCCGAGGCGCTTCACCCGACCATTGGCGTCGATTCGCCGCTCACTTTCGACCTCGTGGATACCTGGACGGGCCGGTCTCTTGGCGGCTGTGTCTATTATGTCTCGAGTCCCGGCGGGCGTAATTGGACAACCATGCCCATCAACTTCAACGAAGCCGAAGGGCGCCGCCTGTCGCGTTTCCGCTCCTTCGGCCATACGCCTGGGCCGGTTTTTGTGCCGCCTTTCCCGCCCGGACGGCTCGATTTCCCGCTCACGCTCGATTTGCGGAAAGCGGGGTAGAATTGAGAAAACAGCCGCAGGACGATCTTGCGCAGGCAGCTTGGTCAATGGCTCGTCCCGAATTAATTAACCCACCTCCATCCAGACCGTCTTCGCGCCGGCGCCGGGAGGAAAATCGGGCAGTGGCGCGGTCCGGCTGAACCGGCCCGGGCGTTTTTGCGTCCGCAACGCGGCGCGGCCCTCCTGTTCGAGATCGGATACGCGCATTTCCGAGCAGTTGACCGAAAGCAGAATTTTCGCGCCCGGAGCGGCGACTTCGAGCGCCAATGCCATCAGCCGTCCGAAATCGCGCCGCACTTGAAACGCCACGCCCGATTGATTGCGCGAGAAGGTGGGTGGATCGAGAATGATCGCGTCGAATTTCTCTCCGCGCTTGGCCAGCCGCGGTAGAATGGCGAAAACGTCATCGGCGATAAACCGGTGTCCCCCCGCCGGGTCGATTCCGTTTCGCCGGAAGTTTTCCTCGCCGCGGATCAGCGAACGGCGCGACAGGTCGATGCTCACCGTCTCCGCTCCCGCGCTCGCCGCCGCCACCGAGAAGGAACAGGTATAGGAGAAGGTGTTGAGAAGCCGCCGGGGACGTTCCTCACGCAGCCGCGCCCGGTTGGCCCGCTGGTCGATGAAAAGTCCGGCGGAGTAGCCGGCGGCAAAATCGATTCCGTAACGCAAACCCGCCTCGCTGACTTCGGTTTCCAGCGCGATTGCCGAATCTCCCCGCAATAACACAGGCGCATTTCGTTCCGAGGCCTCGCGGGGCAGGTGCTTGCCAAATATTCGGGCCGGGTCATAACCGTAAGCGCCGCATCTTTGCCCGGCTTCGGCCAGCACCGCGCCGCAGTCCCGGTCCTGCTGGTAAGAGAGCAAGAGATCGGATCCAAAGCGTTCCAGCCACCAATTGGAGCCTGAAGCGGCCCGATGGGCATCGGTTCCCGCCCTGTTTAGCGCGAACCAGACGGCGGGTGAAATCCACTCGGTTCGCCGGGAATCCGATCCGGGAAAACGGCGCGGTGATTTTCCGCGCTGAAAAGGAATCGCTTCAGGACGATGAGGTCGAGAACTCTTATCAAATCTAGCCTTCACCAAGTTTGATTTCGCATCCCGGCGCGAGCGAGGCAAGCTCCGCTTTTCTCCTTTTTCCGGCGTCGCTTTAAGTTCCTTACACATAAGGGATTCTTCTCAAAAAATCCCTTGGCATAAGAGATGCTGAGGGTCTGTCCGTGCAAATGCTTACCCCAAGGGTAACCAGGGTTCGCAGGAGGAGATGGACAGGATTGTTAGTGGCGAGTGCGGTCGTACTTACGCTCAGCGACGCCAAACAAACCGGCCTATCGTCCTCCGGGGCTCTTCTTCTCCTGCCTATAAAGAATCTGATTTCATTCCATTTTAATCGGAGTGAGCAAAAAGCACCACATGACCTCGGCCCGATTCGCATCACCGATCCGACGACCGGCATCCGCAGCCTCTTCACCGATGGCTCCCGTTTTATCGATGGAGCGCAGTGCTTCCAATATGTTCTTGGCTCGCCCGCTTGGGCCAAACCTTTCTGTCTGCGTCTCAATTCGTTTGAAAGCCCGAGGGCGCCTCCCTGGGTGGCCCTATTCATGTTCTGTTAGTCTTTCGGCCTCCCTCCTTTGGGCGGTGCCTTACTTCAAGTCAGTTTTTAAAACCAATTTTTATCCAACTTATTTTAATTTAAAATTATGATCAAACGTCTTTCCCCCATCTTTCGATGGACGGTCTGCGGTCTCGTTTTGACTCTGGGAGCAATCCAGGTCAAGGCGCAGACCCCAGCACCTGCGGCGCCCGCGGCTCCGGCAGCTCCCGCTCCGGCCGCCCCGGCCGCGGCAGCTCCGGCTCCAGCGACCAGTAACACACCTCCGCCACCGACCCTGGCGAGCCTGGCAACGTCAGTCGCCACCCTCAATCAGCAGGTCGCTGATATCGCGGCATACGTAACCAACGGACAAGCGGGCGACTATCTGGCTACGACGACGGAAGGTAATAATGACTCCATCCTGAAATCGGGCCTCAACCCGCAACCGGCGCCCGCCAATGCCAAGCCAGGTTGGGAACCGGCTTACCCTAACATGGTTCCCGGCCCCGGCCATAACGCGTGGATGTTAACATCCACCGCTCTGGTATTGATGATGACGCTGCCCGGACTGGCCTTGTTCTACGGCGGTTTGGTTCGCCGCAAGAACGTGCTCTCAGTCTGCGCACAGTGCTTCGCCATCACCGGCTTGGTGACTATCCTCTGGTGGCTCTGCGGCTACGGACTGGTCTTCGGCGTTAACCACGGTTATTGCGATCCCAAAACCGGCGCGGCCACGGCTTCACCTCTCGGTGACCTGAGCTACGCCTGCTTTGGCCACACCATGTTTAACTTCCCGAACGACTCATGCCAGCCCCAGTACGTCGACTCGATTCCGAACGGCAACTATGGCTACTGGATGTCGAACAACGTTTACGCCTGCTTCCAGTTGACCTTCGCGATCATCACGCCGGCGCTCATCGTCGGCGGCATCGCCGAACGCATGAAGTTCTCCGCCCTGGTGATTTTCATCGGGTGCTGGATGTTCATCGTTTACTTCCCCCTGGCCCATAATGTGTGGGGGGTGGACGGCTTGTTCAACGGTGTCTGGAATGCCCATGCCAAAGTGCTAGGCATGGACTTTGCCGGAGGAACCGTGGTGCATATGTCCTCGGGTTGGTCCGGCCTGACGCTTGCCCTCATCGTGGGACGGCGGCTTGGCTGGGGCAAGACCCACTTCGCGCCTCATAGCACGGTGCTGACCTTCATTGGCGCCAGTCTGCTCTGGGTCGGCTGGTACGGATTCAATGCCGGCAGCGCCTGCGCCGCCGACATCATCGCCGCGAACGCCTTCACCACGACGACTCTGGCCACCGCCACCGCTTCCTTCGTTTGGCCCACCATGGAATATTTCCTCAAGGGCAAGGCGACGGTTGTCGGCTTCTGTTCGGGCGCGGTCGCCGGCCTGGTCGTCATCACACCGGCCTGCGGTTACGTCAATCCGCTGGGCGGCATGATTATCGGGGTGATCGCCGGAACAATCCCCTACCTCACCACCACCTACATGAAGCCGCTTCTGGGTTATGACGACGCGCTTGACGTCTTCGGCGTTCACGCCGTCGGCGGAATGTGCGGCGCGATGGCCACGGGCTTCCTCGCCGATCCGTTGATTAACCCGAACTTGTCGGGCGGCGCGGGTGGAGCGACGATGAACAACCTCTGCCTCTGGTACGATCCGTCGGGCAAGTGGCTGGGCCATCTGCTCTATATCGAACAGGCGAAAATCGTCATCTTCACCATGCTGATCTCGTGCATCGGCACGGCGATTATCGGCTATGCGTTGAAGTTCACGATCGGCCTGCGTCCGACACCGGAACAGGAAGAATCCGGACTCGACCTCAGCGATCACGGCGAAGAGGGTTATATCCTCTAAAGAGCCGGGATCAGGCACCATATTAACAGGCGGCGCGTCGTGGATACGGCGCGCCGCAGAACAAAACAAATCCTATGAAAAAAATTGAAGCCATCATCCAGCCCTTTAAATTCGATGAGGTTAAGGAGGCTTTGACCCAGGCTGGGGTCGAAGGGATTACCATCACCGAGGTCAAAGGCTTTGGACGCCAAAAAGGCCATAAGGAAATCTACCGTGGCAGCGAATATACGGTCGATGTCCTTCCCAAAGTGAAACTCGAGATTGTCGCCGCCGCCGACAGAGTCGAAGTCATCGTCAAGACGATCCTCTCCACTGCGAAGACCGGTAAGATCGGCGATGGCAAAGTCTTCATCACTCCAGTTGATGAAGCCTATCGCATCCGAACCGAAGAAAAAGACGAGAAGGCCGTTTAGTTTTCGTTTTTTCTTTCATCCTTGCGGCAAGGGGCGGGCTTCAATGCCCGCCCTTTTGTTTTTTATTCCTTTTTCCGCCCCGGCGTCCATGCCATATCTAAATTGACCTCAAATAGTTCCGGGTGTATTTATGCAACGTTCTAAGAAATGCATTTTTTATGTGCCGGACTTGCCTCATGGTCATGATCGCGGGATTCGCGGTGATTGCGCCGTTTTTGCGCGCCGATAATCAACCGCCACCGGTAGATTCCGGCTATAAAATGGTCCCCATAGCCGGCGCGAATGGGAAAGTCTCTTATATCCGTGTGCAGGACCAGTCCAGTCCATCCGCACACCTATCCTCCAGCAGTTCGGACGGGCAATACGATCCGAGTCAGATCAGCCTGAATAAAACCAGCAATCTGGCCAATAAATCCTTCCCCACTGCTTCCCTCTACCAAAATCACAGTGCCGAAGAAGCCCGCCAGCAGCGCACCTTCATCACCAAACCCTTTTTCGCCGGCAACGATGTTCCATCTGACCGGAGCGTCTCGAATTTTAACACCAAACTCGCCTACCCCGCAGTCCAAGGCTACAATCGCACAGCCGAAGACACCCACAAAGCTTACCTCGCCAACCAAACGAATGCCGATCAGAACAAATCGGCCCGGCTGTCCAGCGCTCCGTCAGAATATCAAAATCGCAGCGCCTATCTCGGCAACCAAAAGGCCAATGTTTATGCCTCGCCTCTGGCCCATATCACGTATACCGGCCCTGGAGTAAACGTGATCAAGAAAGACATGAACAAAGTGAATGTGAGCCTCATGCAGGCGAAAGATTTGCCCAACCGCCCGCTCACCATCGATGAAGTCCGCGACCTTATTAACAATGGCATCAAGCCCGATACCGATGTTCATCCCGCCGCTTCGCAGAGCAAACCGTTGAACGATCCCGGCTACGAACCCGGACCGCCGCCGCCGCCACTTGCGCATTCGTCCCCATCGCCCGCTCCGGCCCTTGCGCCCGCCCCATCATCCCGGGGTGATAGTTCTGACGGAGATCTCCCGTCACCCGGCGCCATGGCGGCGCAACATTTGCAGCAGGAACAGCCGCCGGAAAATTCGGAACCGCTGCCGAAATAAACCAACTCCGGCGCCGTTGTTACGGCTGGACCGTAAGCTGCGTTTGTGCGTTCATCTGCGGGTAATTTGCCATCACCGCCTGCACGGCATAGGCGCCCGGCGTCAGTGGGACCGTCATGTCGTTAAAATCG
>Ga0335072_10006661_pt1 | contig 16878 bp, 19 predicted proteins | sample Lox_Sample_21_FD_206725 | JGI IMG/M metagenome (GOLD analysis project Ga0335072, IMG submission 206725) | Soil microbial communities from Loxahatchee National Wildlife Refuge, Florida, United States - Lox_Sample_2.1 | ecosystem: Environmental > Terrestrial > Soil > Wetlands | place: USA...
TTTTAGCTTCACCAAAGCTAATTAACTCATCAAGCAACTTACAATTCTTTCTAGTTCTGACATTTCTTCGAGACCAATAGGTTGAACTTGTCCACTCTGATCCCAACAGACCTCTGGTCCATAATTCTGGTCTCTAGTATCATTGCTTTTGCCCCATCCACGTCCGCTAGTACCATTTGATTGTGCCGGATCCCAATTGCTCATGAATAGTCTTGATACGTCATTGTTTGATTGGTCTATATCTTGCTGCATTCTATAGATATCAAGCAGTTTATTCTTCGAAAATCGACCCTCCGAGTTCAATTCGACGCCTTGGTTTATGTACTGCTGCTGTGATTGGCCAAAACTGGCATCTGAACTAGACAACGAAGTTGACACATCCGCCTGACCGAATTGCTGCGATGATGCGCTGTGAGGAGTTGTGGATGAGCGGCGGAGTGTTAATGTTCCATTTGGACCTCTGTTCTCTCGTCGGGGCCTGTCAAAGGTTAGCCCACCTGCGCAAGACTCGGAGTCGCAGATGGCTCAGATCGAGCTCGATATATGCAGTTTGAGACAGCTCAGGGCTTAGTAGCTCAAACTGAAATATAAATCTAAGCTCCTGTATAGGGCGTTGCACAGGGCTAGATTATGCAATTTACTAGGAGAGTAGTCCTAAGAGCAAACATACCAGTCCCCGCTTCCACGAGTATCCCCTCTAGCATTCCCTCTGGAATCTCGACTTGAATTCTGGCCTGCGGCAGCTGAAGCAAAGCTTGATGGCATGTGTGAAGGCATGTTTGACGAAATCTAAGCGTTAGGACCTGAGAGAAGTGGATATCCTGGTGGAATTGGTAGTGTGTCGCGAGAACGGAGAACGCGAAAGATCGCTTCGAAGACGCTGCGAGGCAAGTACTGAGGTACAGGGTGTCAAAAGTGATTTGCAGAAATAAGGCGTGTCTGCGTGTTTGTGTGAGACTTAGGCACGTGAGAAGGAACTGAGAGTTGTATGACAGAGAGGTTGTTGTCAAAAGAAGACGACAAGAAATCGAGAAATCGGAGACCAGCGTCTGATGTGTAGTTCGCTAATCGATTTTTTAGCGCGCCTGCAGGAACGAACCACGCGACTCAGTTTGTAAATTTGCCTTTACTCAGGCACCGCGTTAAGAGCTGCACACTTAACCGCTATATCACATCTAACTTTTCTAAATCCTGAAACCTTTATGCATCATGATATAGTTGCCTTAAGGAAGGAATATCGCTAAAATTTGCAATGACGGTCAAGAAGCAGCAAAATTGGATAGTCTGATGTTAAGGAGTCCCGTATGTATGAATAAGGGGCTGAGACGGCCCTGTAGTCGTCATGCATCTTTCCTTTTCAAGCCCTTCGTACTCTCTACTTAAGGTCAGCCCTTGTCGAATGCCATTACTACCATTGATTGCATTTTGTGGTCGGCGAATTGAGCTCAGCATGCATATCGTACTGGACTCCTTCCTGTTCGTTCGTTTCTCGTTGAAAATTGACCTTGTCAATAAGAATATTTTATGGATCGGTATATCTGTGATTAACTTTTGTTGCAACTACCTTTTCCAATCTGATCTGTTCAAAGGGATAACGGACCGCCCTTGTCGTCTACCCAGATATAATTGGTATTTCGTTCAATACTCGCAGCCGTTTGGTAATTCATTCGGTCATATACTTCGCACCCATTCTCAAGCCTCTTTTACATTGAGAAGTACTGGTTCCATGGATGCATTTGCATTCATATGGCATGCTGTTCCATGCAGATAGCAAGCGTCACGGATTCTACAGCAGTCCATTTGGACGACTTGGGGAGAACTGTGGAAAACCAATAACCGAGACAGTTTTGTGTCACCACATTTGATAGTGCCTTCATGAGGTTCGCACTCACTCCTAACCAATTTTAAATCAGTTCTAAGTCCTAGGAGCTTTCATCAATGGGCTGATTTCCAAATGCATGTCGCCACGCGAATCCTTCGTGTACTACTATCCTCTTTAATGACCAATCTGCTGGGCTTTGTGCTCGCACGGCTTTTAAGATCCAGATGCGGAATTTGCCTAAGACGCAAAGTGTCCCAGGCTATTCGGTGATATAATCTTCAAACTTCAGGTGGTAGATATATTAAGGAGATTATAACAAAATTGATTCTTGTCAGCAGGAGTAAAAGTGACTTCCTTCAAGTGTCGCAATGCCGAGAATCAATATTCCTCATCACCAAATGGGTGAATATACAGTCGTCCATCTGGATCGTTGAAAGTAATTCAGCCATTTCATGATACTACAGACTCAAGATTGTTTGTCATTATCGTGTGAATTGATAGGATTATGTGAATACCATCGAGCTTTAATTTGCGTTGTTGGCAATGTAAGTCCCGTCTGTATGCAAACGCCATCAAATGTGATTGTGGCTGTGCACTAGTTGCGCAATTACCGCCCCGCAAAAAAAAAGCCAGTGACGGCATTCTCGGATGTGTGCGAAGCACTTGCGGCGCAGTGGTTGCTCAGCCTCGCGCCGACGTTGACGCCAAGATATGCGAGATTCTATGTGTTTCGGACGAGGCGATGGCTGGCTGAGGCGTAAGATTCGCTACGGAAGCAACAGGTTTAATACGGGCGGCAAGTGATCGCTGCTAAGTGAATACCCAAAGAGGTCAGCAAATCGCGGGGCTGCAGTTACATCACTCACCAATTCTCGCCTCGTCATTTGCTCAGCCTTCTCCCTGTAACAGTATAAATCCTACAAACATCCCCATCACTCTTTCACATTCCACAACACAATACCATCAGCAAACTCATCTTCTCGCATTATCTTCAATCACAACATCATCAACATGTCGAATCAAGATTATTATGGAGGCGGTAACTACGGTGGCCAGCAGAATTACAATGGCCCGCCGCCGCAGCAGAGTCCATACGGGACACCACAACCTGCCTATGGTCAAGCACCTCCACCACAGCAAGCTCCCTACGGCCAAGGCTATCCTCCTCAACAACATCAACAAAATCAATATCCTCCACAAAATCGATATCCACCCCAGCAACCATCCTACGGTAGCTCTCCCGCACCGTACTCAGACAATCGCTCCGGCGAGCCTTATCCTCCCCAAGACCAACAACAAGGCGCCTATCCACCAGGCTCCGAAGGACCAGTTGGTCCAGATGGCGAGAGAGGTCTTGGAGCGACCCTAGTCGGCGGTGCTGGCGGCGGTTTTATTGGACATGAGTTAGGAGGCGGCGTACTCGGGACCGTGCTCGGCAGCGTGGTAGGAGCTATTGGGGCAAACGCCCTGGAGCACAAGCACAAGAAGCACAAGGAGGAGCAGCAGCAGCAGCAGCAAGGATATCTCCAACCACAACAGGGCTATGGGTATGGTTCTGGATACGGAAGTGGAAGCGAGGGAGGCCATCATCATCACCATCATGGCCACCGGAGTCGCAGTCACAGCCGCGAGAGATACTAAGGAGTTTAAATAGCGGGAGGATGAAAATTTGTGATTACCGGGCTTTCCGCAGGCAGGATATCTGTTTTGTTGCAATTTTCCTGAGGTGCAAGGCTTTCTATTATAAAACCTGACAACAACGGGCAATAGACCTCAGATGAGGTTTATCACGAGACTTTAGATACAAGGACTTTCTGCTATTCAAATTTGTATTAAGCATTTTGTGACTTTTCTGTTATGCAAGCATCCGTTTCCCAAATTTCTAGTGCAGGCTCTATATTCATCATGCTGCCTCTTGCCTGAGTATCTTCTACACTTAAAAACGACATCTTTGGATTTCTCCTCACATCCTCAAAAGGTAGGAGAATCTTTACGGAGCATTGTTCCTGCGGCCAACATGAATATTAAAAGCAACCTACACGACAACCAACCCCCTACTACGCACCTCAAGCTTAAACACCGACAAGAAAGTCTTCAACGATAGCAGAACCTCAATCAACAAGAAGACCCCACAACGAGAACGGCGCTAATGCTTGACAAGGGCTAGCAGCGCGACAAAACGCCATTGTCCCCAGGTTGCCTCTATATCTGCGTCATCAACATGTACGTACTCCTCAGCCCAGAGCACAGTGTAGATCCGGTAAATTTTTGCAAATCTCTTCAGTTGTACTTTAACCAGAGGGCAGAGGGACGCAGATAATGGCGCTAGTCCCAAAAGCGTAATACTACCTGCCTTCAAAAGGCCAGAGGTAGCACAAACTCACTTCACGCCGACCAGGAATTGAAAAGGCAAGGCCAAATAGCTTCCAGAACTGCAGCTGTGATTGCAGTGTCTAATTGCAGTGCAAATCTAGTACTTCTATTAGTTTATATAGAGATAGAATGGCCAGGGGGTTATCTATCCGTCAGCCAAAAGCAATGCTCTTCATCGCCCAGCTACCTATCCGATGCATCTCTGCCGCCATAAACGCCTCCATCGAGGATAATCTCCTCATTATCATCATAATCGTCTTGGACTCTTCTCCAAGTTTTCTTCTTCCTCTCGCCGTCAGACTTATCGACCCCTTTCCCCTTGCCGCCGTCATAAACCGGCTTGATCAAAGTCCCCAGTAAGGGATTGTGGCTGAACGTCCCCTTGCTATGGCCTCTATCCGCATTCCCAGTAGTCTCCGTCAAAACGCTCTGATCCACAACATCGTCATCATCCTCATCACTCTGAGCCCGCCGCTCCCTCTCCCTCTCCACAAACCCCATCCGCTTGACCACCTTCCCCCCCACAAGATCAATACTAAGCACCTGCCTCCTCTTCTCATACTCCGGCCGTGCATTCCACTCCACCTCCCGGAGAACCTTCTGCTGCGCCTTCAACTGCCTCGCGCGCTCCGCCGGGCTCGCCCACGCACTAGTCCCCGCATCCGGCGTCTCAAACTCCGCGGCCTCGTCCCGTACGGTCGTACGCTTCGCATTCTGCGCCTGAAACCCCAGCAGCCTATCGCGGTGTTCTTGCGCTTTCCGCATCGCCACCTCCGCAGCGCTCAGGCCTAGTCCAGCTTCGCCGGGTGTGGGGCCGCCGGTGCGTGGCGCGCTGAAGGGCGCGGGCGTACGTGAGACATCCGCCCTGCGGTGTGCGGAGGCGTCGAGGACCATTTTTTCACGGCCGCGTTCTTCTTTGAGTGAGCGGATCATAGCTTGGATTTCGCTTGGGGACAGTAATGGTCTTCGACAAAATGTGCATGGCCCCAGGCCTTCTTTAACGCAGATGATTTTGCCGCAGTTGAGACAGTTGGGCGCGGCGGCGAGGAGGGGATGCCGGGTTGCGTTGCAGTCGCAGCGGCGGGCGGAGATGTCTTTGATACTGGGGTTGGTTTGTAGCTCGAGGGAGCGTATGGCGGAGTCGAGTTCTGTGAGGGCGGTGGAAGCGCCATGCATGGGCATGCCACCTGTGATGTTCACTTTGGTCTTGGGTGCTGGGGAGGAGGTGCGAGAGGCGGGTGCGCTTTTTGAGGTTGGCTTAAAGTCTGATATGAGGTGGCCCGCTGCTGACGGTGGGGTTCGTGATGTGGGCGGTTGGGTAACGGCGGGTTGGTTTTGAAAGGCGGAGCTACTTGCTGGCTTCTTTGAGATGTAGTCTTGTTCATCCTGCTTCGTATATGCTTGACCTTGGCCAGCGTATGTGTCCTGGATTTGGCGGGGTGGCGGGGTGTGAAGACGAGGCTTCTTTTTGGGCTGTTTGCGAATCGGTTTTGGCACCTCAGACGTTGAAGATTCTGTCGCGGATAAGGTGTGTTTTTGATCTTGTCGACGTGAATTGAATGAAGAAATGAACTCTATGGACTGTGGTGACTCGCCGAGTAAATTATTGAAGTGATCCGCAGCATCTTGCTTCGAGAGAGTAGCTGCATAGTCCAAAATCTGCTGCAAGTCAGCTTCCGGTAGCGGAAGCAGACGAGACAGCTGAGCAAGAGACATTCTGAGAGACAGCCTAGGTTAGCAGGGCATGTTGGTTGTTGCTGTGACGTTGAATTAATCTGAGCTGCAGGTGTGATTGAATGGGCGTCGGCGGCCTTTAGCGTCTATTGTCGTCTATCACTGGCATGATGTTCGTCCTTCTATCATCCCGCCCCTTACATGGCGTCCGCAATCGCACCCCCTTGGGAAATCTAATCATCCATCAGTTCATTGTAAGTGACTCATATCTCAAGATTGAGTAGCCCTGTCTATCAATCTCAGTGCTTCTACCCATCTCTCGACCTTGCCATTGAGATATAGACAAGATTTGTTTCAATATAAATATTATTGGATCACTATATCATCAACGTTATCTTTATCAAATTTCTTGTAAACCCCTCCATTATGGGTGATATATCCGGTCTTTCTCTTAACGAGAAGACTAGCTATGAGCGGATGCCTTTTGGGAAGGAAATGCTGAAGCAATTCCCCTTTGGAACCAATTTCAAGAACATGAATCATGGTATGGAAGTTATATTCTATAGTTCCAATTCGTTCCTACACTGGTAAGTTCCTCACAGGTTTCAGGTTCCTTCGGTGCATACCCAATTGCAATTCGGAATAAGTATCGAGAGCTCCAGGAGCAAGTCGAAGCTCAACCGGACCCGTTCATCCGTTATCTATACCCCAAGCTACTGGACGAGTCTAGAGAAGCCATCGCCAAAGTCCTCAATATCTCCGTCTCGACGGTGGTATACATCCCAAACGCAACCACCGGCGTGAATACCGTCTTGCGAAACCTCGTTTGGAATCCTGACGGCAAAGACGAGATCTTCTACTTCAACACCGTCTACGGCGCCTGCGGAAAAGCCGTAGACTACACCTGTGAAGCCTCGCAAGACCTCGTCAAAGCCCGCCGAATCGACATAGTCTACCCCATCGAAGACGCGGCCCTGATCTTCAAATTCACTACCGCTATCCAAGACTCCCGCGCCGCAGGCCGTCGGCCCCGCCTCGCCATCTACGACACCGTCAGCTCCCTCCCGGGTGTCCGCATGCCCTTCGAGGCTCTAACCGCAACCTGCCATCAAGAAGGTATCCTAAGCCTCATCGACGGCGCCCACGGCATCGGGCACCTAGACCTGGACCTCTCGGCCCTAAACCCCGATTTCTTCGTCAGCAACCTCCACAAATGGCTCTTCGTACCGCGCGGCTGCGCCATCTTCCACGTCCCTGAGCGTAACCAGTCGCTAATACGCAGTACAATGCCCACATCCCACGGCTTCGTGCCCCGGGATCCAGATTCTGCATTTATTAACCCTCTGCCGAGCAACGCGAAGTCCCCCTTCGTGGCGAACTTCGAGTTCGTAGGCACGTTGGATAACACTCCTTATATATGCGTGCCGGAAGCGCTGAAATGGCGCCAGGGAGCTTGTGGCGGCGAAGAAGCGATTAGAAAGTATTGTCAAGAGTTGGTGATGGAGGGGAGCAGGAAGATTGCGGAGGTGCTGCGGACGGAGATTATGGATAATAAGGCAGGGACTCTTACCCAGTGTTGTATGGTGAATGTGCGTTTGCCGCTGCAGATTTCGCACTCGCAAGAGACCAGGACTGCACAGGGAGAGTATGTCGTGAAGCCAGGGTACGGGGTCGATGCCACGGCTTGGATGTTGGATACTTTGATGGATGAGTATAAGACTTTTATTGCAATTTATTATTTCCAGGATGCGTGGTGGGCAAGGATGAGTGGGCAGGTTTATTTGGAGATGGCTGACTTTGAGTGGGCGGGTCGCATTCTGAAGGAACTTTGTGAGAGGGTGGGTAAGGGCGAATATTTGCTTGCTGGAGAGAAAGTTGGGCAGAGGGAGGCTGTTGAGGGCGGAGACTTGGCCAAGGATGGTGCGGGTGCAAATACTTGAGCTTTGCACTGCCTGATACATCGTGTTTAGATCAAGAGTAGTAAGCTTCATGGCAGACGAGGGGAATATATTTTCAAGATCTGGTATGACCATCTGAGCAATAGATGGCTCTATAGAATACCTCGTAGATTATTCCTGGTTCCATCTCTTAAGCAATATCGATCATCCCTTGACCAGTGCCCTACCTATCGATCCCGCCAATACCTCAATGGACTCGATAATATTGCCGATATACTTCCCAGGCTCTTAATCCGCTGCGTTCCCGGCGTCAGGGGTGGTGTTGCTTGATCGCTGTTTGCAGGTGTGGGAATTTCAGGTAAGTCATGCGCCTTCGTCACTGGGTGTCTTAACTTCGTCTTAGGTCGACCATATATATTCGCAGAGATCGTACCCAACGGTAGTTTCCCGTTTATTGCAGGATTTGTAACCCAGCCTGCACAAAGCCGTCGAAGATTGTTTACGATTTCAAACACAAGGTATGCGCCGTTCTCCTTGTTAGGTCGCACTGCCTGTGGTCGAGGCGGGGAGGATTTCTTCCTCTTCTTGCTTCCTTCCTCCATTGTTGTAGGCATGGCCGACTGTTGCTCGTCGCTCTGAACATGATTTGCGGTATCAGATATCCTCCCAGAGATTCGTCCAAGCTGATCTACGATCTTCATAGTTAGGTATGCGCCATTTGTTACGTCGGGTCTTGTAGCAGCTGGATTCTTCGCCACGGTCCTAGGCTTTTCTTCCTTTGAAGAAGCATCGTTGGAGGCACCTAGTGGTAACCATATCTCCTTTCTTCTCTCCTTCAAATCTATTACCCAGGCATCGCAGTCCCACTCAACCCAGTAGTCTATAACATCTCCCCAAATACTTTCTGGCGGCTTCGTCATGTTCACAAAGACCACTTTCCCACCCTTTCCGTGGACTGCCTTTGCGAACTCCCTCACTATAACTTTCAACCCATGTACTCGTAGGCTTGTCCCTAATATGAGTAAGATATCTGGTCCCAGCGAGAGATCATGTGTAATCAGAGGCGCAACTAGGTGGGCTGATGGATGCTCTTCTCCATATAAGACTATGTCGGGTCTAAGCCTTCCGACGGCAAGGCTTCTTCTTCCCTTTCCTTCACGATTAGCACTATTTGCAACACACCACGGACAATCAGGCGCCTCTCCTGCGAGGGTGGCTTGATGGCGATCATCCTCATCCCAACTTGACGGTTTAGCACAAAGTCCGCACCGAAGTTTATCTAGGCTTCCATGTAGGTGCACAACCTCAACTCCAGAATCAGGAGTTGAGGTACCGGTTTCATCAGTTGGCCGAGGCTCCCTCTGAAATTTTTGACTGAATCGTGTTCGATTACCTGTTCCGCGTTCTAATTCGGTACACAGCCCCTCTCGCGACTCAAGCATATCGATATTTTGTGTATAATTTCTGACAAGACGCCCTGCATCGCGTAACGCTCTGATGAATTTATGAGTTTCTGTAGTACTTTTAACATCATTTAAGATCTTTTGCCTCAAGCTTGATATGAACGTGTAGAATATCGATGTCGAGAGCGCGTCCGACCAGATAATGGAATCAAATAGATCCTTCCCTTTAAGATTTGGAAGGCTTTGGCGCGTCGAAGAAGTGGACGATTGGGAAGAAGGCGGCTCATCGGTTTCCACAAGAGCGTTCAATGTGGGTACAGACGATTGTCGTCTCAAATTCCGCTTTCCGCGTGGCGATGATCTTGTACCATCAGGTATAGGCTTACGGCGCGTAGCTCGCAGTGCATCAATTTTATTTTCTGTAGAAGGTGTTGTCGTAACACTGAATGAGTTTGAGGACCGAAGTATGCGACGTATGCTGGGTTTATCAGCTTCAATTCTGTCCATCGGCAATGAACCTGTCGAACGAGACCGGTCAAGCTTTCGCCGCTTCGTGGGCCGATTGTCAATATCTTCTGCTGCTTGTTTTTCACTTGCGGCGGCATCGTATTGGGCCTGAAGGAGCGCATATAATCCATTTTCTGAGCGAAAGTCCTGTATGCAAGTCATTAGGTGCCAAAAGCATAAATGTTTCTGATTCGGAATTTGGAGCTTACTGGTATCCCACAGCTGGTCGAGATTCCAGCTCCTGTTATGACGACCACTTTCCTTGACTTTGCCAGTGTGTCTGCGATATCTTGTAGCTGCTGGCCACAGTCAGGCCGAACGTTCGTGGTCGGCATGGTGCCAGTTCCCCCACGACCTCTGCCCTCGGTGAATCTCCGTCTTAAATCTCAAAATGCAGTGCTTTCGAGATGCTAATCTCTACCTTTCCAATAACAGGGGATCTGTCTGCCATAACATTAACTCTTTTCACCGTTAAGGAAAGCTCTTAGAAGGTCGATCACTTACCACAGAGCTCCTTACACAGCAAAGTCTTTCAGGCCATTACAGAGGCTACTTTCTTTCCAGCCGGGCTTCGGAAACCTCCAGATTTGAATGCGCAAGTTGATTGTACCGCCGTTCCAAATTCAAGCAAATCCTACCAGTCTTTCCTGCAGGTACTTCGCGTATATATCATCGACCGTAGCTCTTGTCGCGTCTTTCTTGGTCAAGGAGTCGCGATATTCTCTAAATTATATGATATTGTGTACATCAATATGGCGCCCACCAAGGGTGAATCAATTGGCTTATAGCATATGTTCGTCGATTGACTGTGAACTTTGTTCTGTGGGAAAGAGGATCTAGCTGCGGTTCAACTTGCTAACCGTCGTAGCGATGTTGAAAATATGCCAATCGAAAAGTTGCCGAAAGTTAATCGGAGGAAGACTCTTTGCATGTATTGAAGGTCGGATGTTGTCGCGTGGCTACGAGTCTGTCCCCTTCAAGGACGGCAGGTCGTCCAGATCATGGCGTCTATCCAGGTAAACATGGTTGCTCAGCACGGATGTTGATTGGCTGGCTATCGGCTAAGTACGACTTGAGGAAGCGAGTGGTAGTCATCCATCAAATCCGATGCATCCGTCTCCAAACAGGCTTCAAATCACATATGCTTGTTCTTACATAGGGGTAGAGAATAAAGATTATAAGATAGTATCTCTAGGTGCAGTTTTTAATAGTTGGAATGTAATGCCTGGTATACTATAACGCCTGATATGCTTCTCAAAGAGGCAACGCTGAAACTTGCAGTGTTCAGGGTTTTATTTCATCCTCAACCGTCATTCTTCTCATCCCTATGCTGTGAGATAGCATTAAGCTCTGTGTTTTCAGTGCTCACATTCCCCATTAGTGCAGCCTCTTTTTTTTTCGTCTTCTCCGTAGCCGCCTCCTCCAGTTGAACCATTCTATCTTCCCTCCATTGAGGTCCCCATTTCATCTCCACCCATAATAGCGGCATAGTTGCAGTGCACACCAGCGCGATGAATGTAAAGCACCAGCCTCTACCCATGTTATCGACCATAATATTAATAATACCCGTTCCACCGGCACCCATGAAGCACCTTACAAGATTATTTGCAGCTGTAGCCGTCGCTGGCCTTTGAGGGTAGAGATCCACAAGCAAAGTGCTCAGGATATTGAATGCACCATTAACACACAGACCAATGAAGAAATGTAATACCAATGGTGCGGCAAGATGTGCGTTTTTTTCTAGGACCCAGCCGTAAGCTAACATACAAGCCAACCCTACGAAAAGCATGGGCCAGATGATCTCAATGCGAGCGCGCTCGATTGGGAAATGGCGTAAGTTATCACCATGCCTGCGATCTATAGTAAAGCCAATCTTGTGCGCGACACGGCGGTAGTTCCGGTCCAATAGTTTTCCATTCACCCAGGAAGCGACAGCACAGCCAACACCAAATGGGATGTAACAGAGGCCAATTTGAAGGTCGTTGAAACCGTATATCTCCTGGAAAATTTGCGGAATCGACGCAATGATATCGTAGAATGCAGTATAGATGAGTGCATTATAGAGAAGAACAATGGCCACATCCTTTTCCGTGATTATGTAAACGGTGTTGAGGGGATTGGGGAATCGTAGCTTGTGGTGCTGGGCAAGTTCAGCTTGAGTGAGACGGCGCTTCTCTGCAGTTGCGGTGCGTGACAACCCACCTTTTGCTTGGGCCCGTTTCCGGAAGCGTAGATAGTCGAGGACGGACATGTTCCACCCTTGAGGCGGGATCGAGCCATTTCCTACAACATTACGACCTGTCTCAGGAACCGTGAGGACATAAGGGACAAGGAATAATCCTGAGATGATAACAAGGAACCAGAATATGGAACGCCATCCAAGGAACTGCGCCAAAATACCACCGATTACAGGACCTAGAGCGGGTCCCATCATTGTCCCTACACCGACAATGCCGATGTATGACCCTCGTTCGGCAGTCGAAGATATGTCGGCCACCACTCCGTAACTCAGCGCAATAGCCCCACTGCTTCCTGCGCTTTGCATACATCGTAAGAGAAACAAAGCGACATAGCTATCTTGGAGAGCGAGACCAACATTGGCACCAAGGTAGATAATAAACGCAAGAGTATAAGCAGGCCTCCTACCTGCCATATCTGCGAAATCACCGAATATCGTTGGTGAAAGACCCTGGAATATCATATAAGACGTAAGGGTAAGATTTATGAGAGCATTGGAAACGTTGAGCTCGGCCGCCAGAGGATTCAGCGCAGGAAAGTATATGTTTGCTGATGTAGGACTGATGAAGGCGGCCCAAGTCACCATGAGTAGAATATATCTTTTCTGTCTCATACTGAATGCAGAATATACCGGCCCACTTGGCACAGTGGCCAACTCTTCGAGGTCTCTTGCATCATTTTCTGTATTTTGTTCCTCGGTCACGGTCAAGTCACTGCTTGTTGATGCGGCTAGGGAGGATTGATGGCCACCTAACTCAGTAGCAGGGTCCACTCTGATCGTTTGCTCTGCGGCTGTATATCCACCATTATCACGAAGAGGTCCGACTTCTTCTGCATCATGGAAGTTGTTTGCCGAGTCCATATCATGAGTATACGATGTCCATTGGCAACAATATGGACAAAGGAGAAGCGGCATAACAGAGATTACGTAGAATAGAGATGCACTTACACATATCTAGGGAGATCCAATAGTAAATATTTAAAAGTCTTTCCCGTCATGCAGGGAAGTGGCAGCGCTATTCCCGTAGAGTAGGTTTCTCCTCTACGGAGCTTTGTATAGATCGAAGCCTGCCGTCATAGCCGACAGCGGAGAGTCCTCCTACCCGGCCCTTGTTGATCCACTGCCCAATAAGAAGGCTGCCGAGGTGATGAAAAAGGAAGGCAAGTGATTTTTGATGGTGTTGTGAATTGGGCCCGTTATCTTCAAGCACGCATGGTCAGCAGTTAAGGTTCTCATTAATTGAGATCTTCTACGCCACAGAAGCAGAAAAAGGCGATGATGACGGAGAAACCTGTCTAGCGCGGCGGAAGCTCCCGGTCAAGCCACGATTGATTTCCAGGCTTTTCCGCAAGGCTACGAAATGTAAAGGAAATTTAACTTGACCATAATGGTTTGAGGATTGCGCATACTATTCAAGTGTTTTGCGTAAGCTGTACAGATGAATCTTCACGATGACAGACCTTACTCCACTCCTCAATGAGATGCTCCGTCACCACAATGCTCGCCCTACAGCGAAGCCCTCCCTAGCACTCCAGAATATTGATGAGTATCTCAAGGAGGCTTACCGAATAGTGCGCCGACCTTACTTTCCGAAGATTTGCTGGCAAAACTGACGCCTGGACCAGAACGCTCATATAGCTTCCCTCTACACGTACCTACGAGGAATACGCCAGGCGTATCTTTCTACAGCTCAACCTCCACGGCGCACACATGTAAAGGCCGACTCTGGGAAGTCGCGTTACCTGACTGACCGGCAAAGAGATGAGATAGACGCCGAAATGAAACAACTATTACGAGAACTCAATGCGAGCATACGGAATCTAGCAGACGCAGAGCAGCTCCGTCAGAATACCGAGACAACACTCATTCGGAAGAAGTATGCAAGAACAGGCTTGGGTGCACTTAGCACTTGGGCGGCAGGAGGTGCTAGCCAAGGAAAGTCTTACGATCAAGAACAGGATGAAGCAAAAGCTGGTACGATTAGGATGCATAGGGAGAGCGTCCTCTGGTATCTACGACAGAAGTTACAGGAGTGCGGAAGCTTCCAGGCGTCCATGATGGAGACGAGAATCATGAGGGAAATGGAGAAGAATAAAAGTGTGCTCTACAAGGCACGTGGAAAGCCAATGCCCGAATTAGGAGGATTCGATGACGCCCCAGTGCCACCTCCAAAACACGGCAACAACAAAACGATGCATTTAGAGGACCAGAAAATCCAAAATCCTGAAGACGAATTGAGTCCGGAGCAATTACAGATGTTCGAGAAAGAGAATCAAGATATGATGAAGCATTATGAAGCGACATTAGATCAGGTCAGGTACGGAGATCGGATCATTTCTGAACTGTGGGATGCTAATCGTACGGCAGGACTGCTGAGAAGTCTTTGGTGGAAATATCAGAGTTACAAACGCAACTAGTTAATAATCTGGCCACACAATCGGCGCATATTGACCAGCTTGTGGCAGATTCAGCTCTGACGGCAGAGAACGTAGGAGGGGGCAACAAGCAGTTGAAGAAAGCGTCTGAGCGCAAAAGCACTGCGAAATATGTATTTTATGCTTCTTGTGGTCTAAGCTTGTTTTTAATTGTGTACGATTTATTGATATAGAAGAATATAAAGAAGCACAAGATGCTCTCAAGTTAACCTCGTTCACATGTAAAAGATAATGACATAAGCCGCACATGCTTGTGACGCAGGGCATGGGCATTTGGAACAACACGTGAACTGAAGGATCTCGAACCTTATGGGTACCTAGCTCGGTCCATGGCAGGATCGATTGATTTGACACCGAAGGATCCTGCCTCGGCTTCTCCACGATTTATGTATATAGTAGCTCAACATTCCCAAGGAAATCTGGGGCAGTCTTTTTTATTTCAAAAGATCCCGTATGCTGCCGACGTGCCTTTCCCCACGTAATTAGCGAGTCACCCTTCTGCCCGGAAGCATGTCTCCTTCACCGTCTTCCTCAACGAAGTCTTCCTCGACATCGCCCCGAGCAAGACTTCAGAATATAGCTGCACATATGTCTCAATCAACTGTCACAAGCTTCCCAGCGGATGCTGTACCGCAGGCTCCGGAAGATCCGTTATTCGGATTAACAAGAGCCTACAAGGCTGATACATTCGACAAGAAGATAGATCTTGGTGTCGGAGCATATAGAGATAATAATGCAAAACCATATGTTCTTCCAGTGGTGAAAAAGGTACGCATTGCCTTCTTTTTTTCTCCCATCTCCAGCTAACCAGGCTTTTGGTAGGCCGAGGAAATTCTTCGAAGTGACCCTGCGCTAAATCACGAATACCTACCTATTGCTGGCCTTCCAGAACTCACGAGCGCTGCTTGCAAGCTCATACTTGGTGCGGATAGCCCAGCATTGGCGGACGAGAGAGTAACGTCTATACAAACAATTTCTGGAACCGGTGCTGTTCACCTGGGAGCGCTCTTCCTCTCAAAGTTCTATACTGGACCAAAAACTATCTACATATCCAATCCTACTTGGGCAAATCATAACCAAATCTTCTCCAATGTCCACCTCCCAATCGAGAGTTATCCATATTTCTCAAAACAGACTAAAGGCCTCGATTTTCATGGCATGACATCTGCTCTGAAGAATGCTCCCGCACGGTCGATTGTTCTTCTCCACGCCTGTGCTCATAATCCTACCGGCGTTGACCCAACGCAAGACCAATGGAAGGAAATCGCAGCCATCATGAAAGAAAAGAACCACTTCCCCTTCTTCGACTGCGCCTACCAAGGCTTCGCATCCGGCGATCTTGCTAAAGACGCCTGGGCTGTTCGTTACTTCATACAACAAGGATTTGAGCTCCTTGTAGCACAATCCTTTGCCAAAAATTTCGGTCTCTACGGAGAGCGTGCAGGCTGTTTCCACTTCATCACTTGTCCAGGAGCGGATGCCAGCACGGCCATCAAACGCATAGCTTCGCAGCTTGCTATCCTCCAACGTTCAGAAATCTCAAATCCTCCTGCGTATGGTGCACGCATTGCTTCTCTTGTTCTTAATGATAAGACACTATTTGCGGAGTGGGAAGACAACCTACTTACAATGTCTGGACGCATCAAGGATATGCGAAGGGCTTTGAGAAGCAAATTGGAAGAGCTTGGAACACCAGGTTCCTGGAATCATATCACGGACCAAATTGGAATGTTCTCTTTCACAGGGCTGAATGAGCACCAGGTCCAGAAGCTGAGGGAGGTAGCACATGTGTATATGACGAAGAATGGGAGGATTAGTATGGCCGGGTTGAATACGAGAAATGTGGAGTACTTTGCGCAGGCTGTAGACAAGGTCGTCAGGGAGACTAGTTGAGTGAGGGACCGAGTTGTGTGTATTCATGTGTAGAAAATATAGCACAACAGCGGAGTGCGCATGTCCTAGGATAGATAGGTTAGACAAAATTTTGATTCCTGTCCTCCAAGATACTGAAGTACAGTCAGATATGCTACGGAATGTTAAAATTGAGCCAGACAAGCCTTTCGAGGAAGGAAGCTTAGGTAAAGGCGAACATACAAAGGTAAAAGTGGTGCACCTTGAGCATAGCTGAGGGCCCAGGATATATCAGTCCACTATCTGATTGTACCCAGCTTCCCCTTCTGGTTTATCTCCACAGAGATCTCCAAAGAAATGGAAGAGCTCAAATGGTTACAGGTCCTAGGGCCAGGACGGTCGAACCGTGGAAAGGTGGTATGGTTGCCAAGAGGATGCACAGAACGAGAAAAGTAGCAAGGTAAGCTCGCTGCTTCTGTCGTAATTTTGTTTCTTTTTGTAATTCGATTTATCGTCAGTATATGTTGTCTTGTCGCTTTTTGACTATTACCAACAACTTTGCCACAGGCCCGGTTCTGCTATCCTTTGTAACGCCTGGCCTACTTATTTCTAGACGTCACTGGCCAGTTCCCTCTCCACAAGAACACAGCCTGGCGTGGAATTCAACGGGCACCTG
>Ga0335072_10006662_pt1 | contig 16877 bp, 14 predicted proteins | sample Lox_Sample_21_FD_206725 | JGI IMG/M metagenome (GOLD analysis project Ga0335072, IMG submission 206725) | Soil microbial communities from Loxahatchee National Wildlife Refuge, Florida, United States - Lox_Sample_2.1 | ecosystem: Environmental > Terrestrial > Soil > Wetlands | place: USA...
CGAACTGCCGCGACGGCAGCGGCTCGTGCGCCCGCTGCAGGGCCTCGAGCGCCGCGATCATGTTGGGAATCCCGGCGAGATGGGCGCCGCCCCGGTCGGCGCGGAACTCGCGCCAGCGGGAGAAGGCCATGACGATCATGTTGGCCAGGATGCCGAGCAGGATCTGCGAGACGATGACCGACAGGAAGTAGGCCGGTCCGCGTCCGTTCTCGGAGCGGAAGAGCGTTCGGTCGACCAGGTTGCCGATGATGCGCGACAGGAAGATCACGAACGTGTTGACCACCCCCTGAATGAGGGTCAGCGTGACCATGTCGCCGTTGGCAACGTGCGTCAGCTCGTGCCCCAGCACCGCCTCGATCTCCTTCTCGTTCATGGCGGCGAGCAGGCCCGTGCTGACCGCCACCAGCGCCGCATCGCGGCTGTACCCCGTGGCGAACGCGTTGGGTTGCGGCGAATCGAACACTCCCACTTCCGGCATGCCGACGCCGGCCGCGCGGGCGAGCCGCGCGACCAGATCGACCAGCCAGCGTTCCGAGGGCGTCGTGGGCTGACCGATGATCCTCACGCCCATGGCATTCCGGGCCATCCACTTGGACATGAGGAGAGAGATGAAGGCGCCGCCGAAACCGAACACGGCCGCGAAGGCCAGCAAGGCGCCGAGGCTGCTGCCGCGCGCCGCCAGCCACTGATCGAGCCCGATCAGGTGGGCGACGATCGTCAGGACGGCGAGCACCGCCAGGTTGGTGACGAGGAGCAGGAAAATGCGCTTCATGCCACAAGGCTGAGGCCGCTGGAAGCGTTTTTCAAGCAGGCCCCGGGAGGCGCTAGTGAATGATGGCGCCGAGCGCCCGGCCCACCCCGAAAGCCACGATCCCGGCGCCGCCGCCGATCAGCACCATGCGCAGCGCCCCACGCAGCGCCTGCCGGCCGGTGAAGAGGCTGAGCGCGAGCCCGACCGCGAAGAGCGCCATGACGGTGAGCACCGCAGTGGCGGCGAGCGCGCGGGAACCCGTCATGTCGATCAGGAAGGGCACCAGCGGCACGGCCGCTCCGACGGCGAAGGACAGGAACGAGGCCACGGCCGCCCCCAGGGGCGAGCCCAGGTCGTCGGGGTTCAAGCCGAGCTCCTCCCGCGAGAGGACGTCGAGCGCCTGCTCCGGGCGGGCGAGCAAGGCCTGGCTGACCTCACGGGCCTGTGCCAGGGCGACGCCGCGCGCCTCGTAGATCAGGGCCAGCTCCTCGGCCTCTTCCTCGGGATACTCGGCGATCTCCTCCCGCTCGAGCGCGATCTGATATTCGTACATCTCACGCTGCGAGCGTACGGAAACATATTCGCCGGCCGCCATCGAGAGTGCGCCGGCAAGGAGACCCGCGAGGCCGCTGATGAGCACGAAGGAGCTCGGGGCGGCGGCGCCCGCGACGCCCACCACGAGGCTCGCGTTGGACACCAGGCCGTCGTTGACCCCAAACACGGTGGCCCTGAGATTGCCGCCGAGTCCACCGCGATGGCGGACACCGACGTCCGACAGGGTGGTTGGCATCGCATGGCCGCCGGCAACGGGTGCGGTATAGACCGACAGGCCCCGCAGCTTCATGGCCGCCAGCACGGACCGCATGGCTCGCGGCCCCAGCAGCCGCAGCAGCGTCGCGACGACGCGCGCCCGCAGAGAGGGCACGAAGACGCGGCCTGGGGCCGCGACTCGCCCGGCGCTCTGCGAGACTGCCCACTTGGCCGCCTGCTCTTCGGCGGCGCCGGCGAGTTGAGTGAAGAGCCGCCGCTTATGCGGGTCCGGCTCCGCCTCTGCGACCTGGCGATATAACCAAGCCGACTCTTTCTCGTGATACCAACTATCTGGGTTCATTGGCTAAAACAGGCCTGCGGCCGTTTTAGCGGCCAGCCATTGAGCTCTGTTGTGCCCGCGGCCAACGGAGCGGCCGTTGGCCGCTACATCATTTGCTTTCGAACGGCTCGAGTAGCCAGCATGCGACTAGTACTGGTCGCGCTCGTCTTCCTCGTCCTCGTCCCAGTCGTCATCGTCCTCGTCGTCCTCATCCTCATCCCAGTCGTCGTCCTCGTCTTCGTCCTCTTCTTCTTCTTCCTCGTCGTCGTCTTCCTCGTCGGACTCCGCCCAGCCTTCCGGCTCCTGGGTCTGCTCGAGGTCCATCTCGTGCCAGGTCTCGAGGTCGATCTCCTCGATCTCACCGTCGAGATACTCGATCTCCACCAGCTCCGAGTCCTCGTCGACCGTGAGGACACGGAATGATTCTTCGTCTTCCAGGTTCTCGTACCACTGTCCGGGAACCGGCTCGTAATCTCTGCTCACCGATTTGCTTCCTCAGGTTGGCGGCTGCAAGTTTAGCGTATAGTTTTCCCATGACCATCCCCCGCACGCCATCCTCCTCGCCCCTTGCCGGGGCACGGCGCGTCGTGGTGAAGGTCGGCTCCGCGCTGCTGACGGACGCCGAAACCGGACGCATCAACCGGGCCTGGCTCGAAAGCCTGATCGAGGACCTCCTGCGCCTGAGGAGGCGCGACAGCCAGGTGATCCTGGTTTCCTCCGGGGCGATCGCGCTCGGCCGCCGGCAGCTCGGTCTGCCTAAAGGTCCGCTGCGGCTAGAGGAAAGCCAGGCGGCGGCCGCGGTCGGGCAGATCCGGCTGGCGCACGCTTATAAAGAGCTGCTCGAGAGCCGCGACGTCACGGTCGCCCAGATACTGCTCACCCTGGAGGACAGCGAGCGGCGACATCGCTATCTGAACGCCCGGGCGACCCTGGAAACGCTGCTTTCCCTGGGTGCGCTGCCGGTGATCAACGAGAACGACACCGTGGCGACCGCGGAGATCCGCTACGGCGACAACGACCGGCTGGCAGCGCGGGTGGCGCAGATGGCCGCGGCCGACTGCCTGATACTGCTGTCGGATGTCGACGGTCTTTACACTGCCGACCCGAACAAGGACCCGGGCGCGACCTTCATCGACGAGGTGCTCAAGATCACGCCGGAGATCGAGGCCATGGGTGGCCGGGCGGCCTCGGATGTCGGCTCCGGAGGCATGACGACCAAGATCCTGGCGGCGCGGATTGCCGTCGCAGCGGGCTGTCACATGTGCATCGCCGCCGGTCACCCTCGTCACCCGGTCAGGCGTATCGAGGAGGGCGCCCGATGCACCTGGTTCGTGCCGAGCGCGACACCGGTCGCCGCACGCAAGCAGTGGATTGCCGGGACCCTGCGCCCGGCCGGCGCCGTGTCGATAGACCCGGGTGCGCAGCGAGCCCTGCTCGAAGGCAGAAGCCTGCTGCCTGCCGGTGTGATCGCGGCCCGCGGCCGCTTCGAGCGCGGTGACACCGTGAGCGTCCTCGCCGCCGATGGAACCGAGATTGCGCGCGGGATCGTCGCCTATTCGGATGTCGATGCGGCGAAGATCATGGGCCGCCGGTCATCGGATATCGAGAGCATCCTAGGCTTCCGCGGGCGCGATGAGATGATTCACCGCGACGACCTCGTGCTCCTCCACCCGGAGCCCGCGCTGAGGGAAAAGGTCGGGAGCTGATCGATGGGCGTCGAGTCGGCGGCCGCGGAGCTCGGCGGGCTGATGGAGCGCCTCGGGCGCAATGCCGTCGCCGCCGCCGCAGTCCTTGCGCAGGCCGGGACCGCCGCGAAAAATGACGCACTCGCGGCTGCGGCCGCCGCGATCCGCGCCGGTGCCCCCGGCATCCTGGAAGCCAACGCCCGCGACATGTCCGCCGCGAGAGCCTCCGATCTGAGCAGTGCGCTGCTCGACCGGCTGGCGCTCGACGGACAACGCGTCGAGTCGGTCGCCCGCGGCATCGAGGAGGTGCTGGCGCTGCCCGACCCGATCGGCACCACTGCCGCCGAGTGGCAGCGGCCCAATGGCCTCAGGATCCAGCGGGTGCGGGTGCCGCTCGGCGTCATCGGAATCATCTATGAGAGCCGGCCCAACGTGACCGCGGACGCCGGCGCGCTCTGTTTGAAGTCGGGAAATGCCGTGATCCTGCGCGGCGGCTCGGAGAGCCGCCATTCCAACGCCGCGATACACGCCTGCCTGGTCGAGGGCCTGAAGGCGGCGGCGCTTCCCGCGGACTGTATTCAGCTCGTTCCGACGACCGACCGGGCAGCGGTCGGCTATATGTTGGCGGGGATGGCGGACTACCTGGATGTCATCGTCCCGCGGGGCGGCAAGAGCCTGGTGGCTCGCGTCCAGCAGGAAGCGCGGGTGCCGGTCATCGGCCACCTGGAAGGCAACTGTCACGTCTATGTCGATCGCGACGCGGACGTGCGCATGGCGCAGACCATCGCCCTCAATGCGAAGATGCGCCGGACCGGTATCTGCGGCGCGGCCGAGACGCTCCTGGTCGACCGGGCCTGCATCGACACGCACCTCGTCCCGGTCGTGCGCACACTGTTGGATGCGGGCTGCGAGGTGCGCGGGGATGCGACCGTGCAGAAGGCGGACAAGCGCGTTCACGCGGCTTCGGAAGATGACTGGTATACGGAATATCTCGACGCCATCATCGCGGCACACGTCGTGGACGGGGTGGACGGTGCGATCGCGCATATCGCCAAGTACGGCTCGGCGCATACGGAGTGCATCGTCACGGGGAACGAGGCGACCGCGGAGCGCTTTTTGCAGCGGGTGGACAGCGCCATCGTGCTCCACAACGCCTCGACACAGTTCGCCGACGGGGGCGAGTTCGGCATGGGGGCGGAGATCGGCATCTCCACCGACCGCTTCCACGCCCGCGGTCCGGTGGGGGTGGAGCAATTGACGAGCTACAAGTACGTCGTGCGCGGCTCCGGCCAGATCAGACCGTAGTCGGACGATAGAGGTCAGGCCGTGAACACGGCGCCGTCGCGGGTGAGCGCGGCGATCCCGCCGCGCAGCGAGAATACCTGGGTATAACCGCGCGAGCGCAGTTCCTGCGCCGCCGCGAGGCTGCGTCTGCCGCTCGCGCACACGAGGAGATACCTGCCGGCAGCAGGCAGGGCCGCGCTGCCGTGAAGCAGTGATCCGACGGGAAGATGCCGGGCACTCGAGCACGGCGTGGCCGTCCGCGCGACTTCATGCGGCTCACGGATGTCGACCACCTGCAGCCTGGCTGCCAGCGCCTGCTCCAGGGAGTCGAAGCTCAGCTCGATGTCGGCCGCGGCCGTGCGCGCGGCGCTCGCGCCGGCCGCGGTTGCGGCTGCCTTGCCCGCGTGCGCGGGACAGTCGGCGGCAGGGCGTGTCCGCACGCGGGTAATCGCAAGGGTCAGCAGGTCCAGCATCAGCAGCTCGTCCGTGAGCTGTCCGGGCAGATCCAACAGCAGCTTCAGCGCCTCGAGCGCCTGCAGGCTGCCGAACGTGCCGGGCACCGGGCCGAGGACGCCGGCCTCGGCGCAGTTGCCGACGAGACCGTCGCGCGTCGCCTCCGGCCACACACATCGCAGGCAGGCGCCGGCGCGCTCCGGCCGCACGACCTGCAGCTGTCCCTCGTACTGGTACACGCTCGAGAAGATGACCGGCTTGCGCAGCCGCACGCACGCGTCGTTCAACATGAACTTGGTTGCGAAGTTGTCCGTGCAATCGATGACGAGCGAGTAGGGCTCGATGATCGCCGGCGCCGCGGCTGCATCGAGCCGCAACCCGTGGGTGCGCACCTCCACCTCGGGGTTCAACGCCTGCAGCCGCGCCGCCGCCAGCTCGACTTTCGGCTTGCCCACGTCCGCGAGGGAGTAGAGCGTCTGGCGGTGGAGGTTGGACGCCTCGAGGCAGTCGCCGTCGACCAGGCCGATCCGGCCGATGCCCGCGGCCGCGAGATAGGTCATCACCGGCACGCCGAGGCCGCCGCAGCCCACCACCAGCACCGACGCGCGGCGCAATTTCTCCTGGCCCGCCTCGCCGACTTCCTTCAGCGCCGTCTGACGCGAGTAGTCGGGTCTGACGCCGCCGGCATGCTCCGCGGCGTGCTCCGCGCAGCGCTCACAGTTGACCCAGCCGGAGTCGCCGTTCTCGTAGTGCTCCTTCTTCCAGATGGGCACCCGGTGTTTGACCTCGTCGATGATGTAGCGGCAGGCGCGGAACGCCTCGTCACGGTGCCGCGCCGTCACGCCGACCCAGACCGCCTGCTCGCCGACCTCCAACGCCCCGATCCGGTGCACGCATGCGGCGTGCTCCACCCCGAAACGGGCGATCGCCTCGGCGATGATCCGCTCCCCCTCCTTGATCGCGAGCGGCTCGAAGGCTTCGTACTCCAGCCGGCGCACGCGCCGTCCTTCGTTGTGATCGCGCACCCAACCTTCGAAGGCGGCATAGCCGCCGCAGGCGGGATCGCTGAGCGCCGCCCGCAGGGCGGACTCATCCAGGGGAGAGGAGGAGAACCGAAACACGGCTAGCCGCCCGCCACCGGCGGAATGAACACCACCGAGTCGCCATCGCTCAGCCGCTGCCCCCAGTCGCCGAATTCGGAGTTGACGGCGACGCGCAGCATCTCCGGAGCGAGCGAGAAGGGATACCGTGCCTGCAGCTCCTCATAGAGCCTGCGGGGCGTGTCGGCCGTGGTGACGAGCGATTCCGAGCTGCGTCCGGCCTGTTCGCGCAGCAGAGCGTAGTACTGGACATTGATTTGCAGCGAAGCACCCCGAGGGCTCGCGGCTTCCGGGGCCGCGGATGCCGCGGGCTGCAGGAGGCGCTGCGTCGCCGAGCCGTATTCCTGGGGTGTGTTCACGTTGTCGAGCGCGCCGGGCTCGGGCTGCTCGATCAGCTCTGTGTCGGCGTTGATGAGGAATTTCCGCGGACAGTCGCGCCCGCCCGCGACGTGGGCGCGGATCGCTTCGCGGCTCGAGGGCTCGTAGATGGCGCAGAGCGGCTCCGGCATTCCGTCGCGGGTCGACCTGTAGGCGGTCGCCTGCCGCTCGGGCCGCCGTGAGCGCTCGAGATGCTCGAGCGTCTCGTGATCGAGGAGCGGCAGGTCGCAGGCGAGCACCAGCCAGGCCGCTTCCGGATGACGGGCCTGCGCGGCGATGATGCCCGCGATGGGTCCCTGGGCCTCGCCGGAATCGACGATCTGCGCGAAACGCGCGCGCAGGGGGTCGCCTGTCTGGTCGGGCCGCACGGATACGAAGACCCGCTGGACGAGCGGCGTGATCAGCTCCACCGCGCGCTCGAGTTGACTGCGCCCGGCGTACTCGAGCGTCGCCTTGTCGCGTTGCATGCGCGTGCTTCGCCCTCCGGCGAGCACGAGGCCGTAGAGCGGCGCCGCGGTCATCGCGCCCCCCGCTTGTAGGCTCGTTTGCCCCCGGTCTTCGCGAGCAGGCGGACCCCCGTGATCTCGATGTCGTGGGAGAGCGCTTTGCACATGTCGTAGATGGTGAGTGCCGCGATGGTGGCGCCCGTCAGCGCCTCCATCTCCACCCCCGTGCGGTGATGGACCGCGACCCGGCAGCGCACCCGGACCTCGCCGCCGCGGCGATCCTCGATCTCGACCGAGCAGTGCTCGAGGCCGAGCGGATGGCAGAACGGAATGAGCTCGTGCGTGCGCTTCGCCGCCATGACACCCGAGACGATGGCGGTGTCGAATACCGGTCCCTTCCTGGTACGGTGGCCGCTCGCGCGCAGCGCCGCGGCGACGTTGCGGGGCAGACGGACGGTCGCCTCCGCGACCGCTTCCCGGTGGGTGACTTCCTTGGCTGCGACATCCACCATCGTGGGGCGATTGCGGCTGTCGAGGTGTGAGAGTCCGGAGCGCCTCATCAGCCACCGATGTAGAACATTTCGACCTTGCGTGCGCCGCCGGCGGATTCCCGCTGCGCCTGCCGCTGCTCGCTGTAGTTGTCGGTGCGGGCGGCCCAGACACGGCGCAGGATCTCGAGCAGCTGATCGTCGCTCCCGCCGCTGCGCAAGGCGTCGCGCAAGCTCGTTCCCTGGGTAGCGAAGAGGCACGTGTAGAGCACGCCGTCGGACGACAGGCGAGCGCGTGAGCAGTCGCCGCAGAAGGGCTGAGTCACCGAGGAGATGAAGCCCACCTGGCCGCCGCCGTCGGCGAAGGCATAGCGCTCCGCCACCTCGCCGCGGTATTCCCGGCCCAGAGGCTCGAGCGCCCAGCGCTCCCCGATCCTCGCCAGGAGCTCCCGCGAAGGCACCACGAGCTCCCGCTGCCAGTGATTGCGGTTGCCGACGTCCATATACTCGATGAAGCGGACGATCACGCCCGTGCCGCGGAAGCGCTCGACGAGATCGAGCACCGTGTGGTCGTTGACACCGCGCTGCACCACCGCATTGATCTTGATCGGCTCGAGTCCGGCGCGCCGCGCGTGCTCGATCCCCGACAGCACATCCTCGGGGCCGCCGAAGCCGCCGCTCATGCGGCGGAAGACCTCCGGGTCGGCGCTGTCGAGGCTGACGGTGATGCGCTGCAGGCCGGCGGCCCGCAGCTCGAAGGCGTACTTCGAGAGCAGCACGCCGTTGGTGGTGAGGGCGATGTCTTCGATCCCATCGATGGCCGTCAGGTCCCCGATGAGATCAGGCAGCGCCGGCCGCAGCAGCGGCTCGCCCCCCGTCAGGCGGAGCTTGCGGACTCCGAGGCGCACGAACAGCCGCGCCAGGCGCACGATCTCGTCGAACGAGAGCCGTTCGTGCGAGCCGAGGAAGCGGTAGCGGTCGTGGAAGGTCTCCCGCGGCATGCAGTACGGGCAGCGGAAATTACACCGGTCCATGACCGAGATCCTGAGATCACGCAGCGGGCGCCCGCGGCGGTCGCGCGGTCCTCCGGACCCCGGCAGGGGGACGATCACATCGGCAGACGGGGACATGTGGCGTCCAGCCTACCACCGGAACATGCGGGTCACGAACCCCTTGGGGTAGGGGTGGGGGCCCGGCGGCAGCTCTACGAAGCCATCCGTGCCGGCGAGCGCCGTGAAATCGCCGGAGCCGTGGGTGGGCGCCGGCATGGCCCAGCTGCGGCCCCAGTCATCGATCTGGATCCGGATGGGCAGGAAGAGGGTCAGCGGCAGATCGCTGGTGACCGGCGCTCCGAGCGCCATTCGCTCGGGGCGGGACGGGGTCTGGCCCTGGCTGGCGGCGAGGGCGGGCAGCACGTAACGCGAGACGCAGACCGCCGTGGACACCGGATTCCCGGGCAGGCCCAGGACGGCGGCGCCGGACCCCGCGATGCCGAACCAGAGCGGTTTGCCGGGGCGCTGCGCCACCTTGTGGAACACGCAGCGCACGCCCAGCTCCTCGAGAACCTTCGGCACCAGGTCGAGCTTGCCCATCGAGACGCCGCCGCTCAGGACGAGGAGATCATGCGTCTCGAGGTGAAACTTCAGCCGGCGCCGGAGCTCCGCCGCGTCATCGGCGATGTGATCGTCCGCCACGCGCTGAAAGCCATGCAGCCTCAGCCCTGCCGCAATGGCGTAGGCGTTCGAGCGCCGGATCTGGTGCGGCAGGATGGGCTCGCCCGGCTCCACCAGCTCGTTCCCGGTGGAAATGACGGCCAGCATGGGCTGGCTGCTCACCCGGATCCTCGCCATGCCGGCGCCGGCCGCGATGGCGATTTCCGGCGGCCCCAACCGCGTGCCGGCGGCCAGCAGCAGATTGCCCTGACGCGTATCGCTGGCGCGGTGGTGGACGTTCTGGTCCGGCTCCACGGACAGGTCCTGCGCCAGCTCCGCTTCCCGGCCGCGCAGGGTGATCCGCTCCACCGGCACCACCGTGTCGCAGCCTGCGGGTAGCGCCGTACCGGTCATGACCTCTATGCAGTGGTCACGTCCGACCAGAGTGAGCGGGGGGTCGCCGGCGGCCTGCAGGGCCTGAACGCGCAGCCGGCGCGCGCCTTCGCTCACCGCCCGGCTGTCCAACGCGATCCCATCCATGGTCACGCGGTCGAAGGGCGGCTGGTCCCTCTCGGCGTAGACGTTCTCCCGCAGCACCGCGCCCGCGCATTGCGCCAGGGGCAGCGACTCGATCGGCAGACACGTGAGGTGCTGCGCGATGAGCTCATCGGCCTCCGAGGGACTGAGCACGGTCAGTTGTCGGAGGAGCCCTTGTCTCTGGCCTTGTAGATCTTCACCTGGGCGTTGAACTGATCGGCGACCGCGTGGAGCTGATCGACCGCGGCATTGTTCTTCTGGTCTTCGATGGCCTCGAGCTCCTGCTTCTGCTGCTTGGTCAGCTTGTCGCCCACCGCGGCCACCCGGCTGTCGCGCTCGAGCTTGATGCAGGAGAGGTACGCGGTCATTTCCTTGTTGTACGCACTCACCGCCTGCATGCCGGCGAGCATCTCTTTGAGCGTGGCCGTGCGGCCGTCCGGGAGATGCGTGGGAGCCTGCGGATAGGAACAGTCCGCATAGGCGGCCGGTCCGACGGTGACCGCAGCGACGGCGGCTGCGGCGAGAAGCAGTTTCATAGGGAATCCCCTGGTTGATCGAGCGGCTATTTTAAGAGCGGGACCGCTTCCGGGCCAGATAAAGGTAGCAGCCGGCGGTGTGGTCGTTGACGACGCCCACGGCCTGCAGGTAAGCGTAAATAATTGTAGAGCCGACGAAGCGGAAGCCCCGTTTCTTCAGGTCCTTGGAGATCCTGTCGCTCAGCTCGCTGCTCGCCGGCACCTGAGCGCGGGTCCGCCAGCCGTTGCGCACCGGATGGCCGCCGACCCAGTCCCAGAGATAGCGGCTGAAGGAGCCGAACTCCTTCTGCAGGGCCAGAAACGCGCGCGCGTTGCTCACCGTGGAGTCGATCTTCAGCCGGTTGCGCACGATGCCGGGATCCCGCAGCAGCGCCGCGCGCCGGCGCGCATCGAAGCGGGCGACCTTGGCGGGGTCGAAGCCGGCGAAGGCCTTGCGATAGGCCGCGCGCTTGCGCAGGATGGTCGACCACGACAATCCCGCCTGTGCGCCCTCGAGCGTGAGCATCTCGAAGAGGTGGCGGTCATCGTGCACCGGCCGGCCCCACTCCTCATCGTGATAGCGGGTGTATTCCACATCCCCTGCCGGAACCCAACCGCAGCGGAGTCTCTCGATCGGCAGGCCGGCACCGGCAGCGCGCTTGGAGGCCACGAATCTCTTACTGTTGAAGTGACGATCCAGAGTAGCACGAGGCGCCGCCGGGTCCTGGAGTAAGATCGCACGCGCCCGGCGCACCGCCGAGGGCGCGGATCGATAGGGGGTGTTCGTGTCGCAATCCGAGTCGCATCTGTCGCGCAGACTGCGCAGCCGTCACATCCAGCTCATTGCCCTGGGGGGCACGATCGGCGTCGGCCTCTTCCTCGGCTCGGCGCAGGCGATCCACAACGCCGGCCCCGGGCTCATGCTGACCTACGTGGTCGGCGGCATCGCCATCTTCTTCATCATGCGCGCGCTGGGAGAGCTGCTCACCTACCGCCCTGTCGCCGGCTCGTTCGCCGCGTATGCCGACGAATTCTGCGGGCCGTTCGCCGGCTTCGTCACCGGCTGGTCCTACTGGTTCATGTGGATCGCGACAGTGATGGCGGAAATCACCGCCATCGGTGTCTACGTCCGCTTCTGGCTGCCCTGGATGCCGCAATGGCTGCCGCCGCTGGTTGCGCTCATCGTGCTGTACGGGGTCAACCTGCTCGCCGTGCGGGCGTTCGGCGAGCTCGAGTTCTGGTTCGCCCTGATCAAGGTGGTGACCATCGTCGCCCTCATCATCACCGGACTCGCGGTGATCGTCTTTCATCTGGGCGCCTTCGGCGCGCAGGCGAGCTTCGCCAACCTCTGGACCCACGGCGGCTTCCTGCCGTTCGGCATGCTGGGCGTGTTGCTCACGCTGCAGATCGTCACGTTCGCCTACTCCGGCGTGGAGCTGATCGGAGTGACCGCGGGTGAGGCGGAGAATCCGGCGGTGGTGCTGCCGAAGGCGACCAACGGGATCATCTTCCGCATCCTCATCTTCTACATCGGCGCGCTGGTCGTCATCATGGCGCTGGTGCCCTGGAATCAGCTGAGCCCGGACGCGAGCCCGTTCGTCTTCGTGTTCCAGAAGATCGGCATTCCCGCCGCGGCCAGCATCATCAACATCGTGGTCATCACCGCCGCCGCCTCCTCGTGCAACAGCGGCATCTTCAGCACCGGCCGCATGCTCTATTCCCTCGCCTGCCGCAACCAGGCGCCGCGTGTCTTCGCATCCGTGAGCGGCCGCAACGTGCCGGCCGCGGGCATCCACGTCTCGGCGGCGATCATGCTGATCGGAGTGTTCCTCAACTACGCGGTCCCCAAGCACGTCTTCATCTGGGTGACCAGCGTGTCGCTGATCGGGACGCTCTGGACCTGGGGCATCATCATGATTGCGCACCTGGGATACCGCCGCGCGGTGAAGGAGGGCCGGGTCGCGGCCGCGAGCTTCCGCATGCCGGGGGCGCCTGTGGTGAACTGGGTCGTGGTGGCTTTCCTGCTCTTCGTCACCGCCATGCTCTCGCTGCAACCGGACACCCGGGTGGCGCTTTACGTAGCGCCGGTATGGTTCGGACTGCTGACGGCGGGGTATTTCAGCGCGCGAGCGCGGTCGGTGCAGGCGGCCTGATCAACCGATGAGGGAGCGCAGCCGGCTGGTTCGCGATCCGTCCGCGGTTTCTGCCGCGCGCCGCAGCAAGGCTCCGGCTTCGGCGGGCGGCAGCGCCCGGCTGAAGAGGAAGCCCTGGGCTTCCTGACACTTGTTCTCCTGCAGGAACATCAGCTGCCGCAAGTTCTCCACGCCCTCGGCGGTAACCTCGATGGACAATGACCTCGCCATCGCGATGATGGCCAGCACGATCGCGCGGTCCTCCGCGCACTCGATGAGGTTGGTCACGAACGAGCGATCGATCTTGAGCCGGTCCACGGGCAGATGGCGCAATCGCCCCAGGCTCGAGTAACCGGTGCCGAAATCGTCGATGGCGAGGGACACGCCGATCTTCTTGAGCAGGACGAACGCCTGCTTTGCCCACTCGTCGTCCTTCATGAGGACCGACTCCGTGATCTCCAGCTCGAGCGCCGAGGGCGCGATAGCACTCTCCCTGATGATCGTCGCCACCAATTGCGGAAATTCCCTCGAGGCGAACTGCTGACTGGATACGTTGACCGCCAGACGGACCGCGGGCAAGCCCTCATCGCACCACGCTTTCGCCTGGGCGCAGGCGGTGCGCAATACCCACGCGCCCAGCTCGCCGATCAGTCCGGTTTCCTCGGCGATGGGGATGAATTCGGCGGGCCCCACCATGCCGAGGTCGGGGTTGGTCCACCGCAGCAGGGCCTCGAGGCCCGCGACGGTGCCGTTGTCCACGTCGAACAGCGGCTGATAGTGAAGCGAGAATTCGCCGCGCTGCAGTGCACCGCGCATTTTCTCCTCGACCACGAACCTCTGCCGCGCCGCCGTGGTCATCTGCGGATCGAAATAGGCGTACGTTCCGGGGCCGCGGCGCTTGGCGAAATACATCGCCCAGTCGGCGCTGCGTAGAAGCGCATCGGCGTTGGCTCCATCCGTCGGGAAGATGGCGATGCCGACGCTGGGTGTGATTACCAGGGAGTGTTTGGCGATCTGCATCGGCGCCTGCAGCTCATCGATCAGCTGGCGGGCGAGGACCCCGGCATCTTCGACGTGGGCGAGGTCCGGCAAGATTACGACGAATTCATCACCACCGAGGCGCGCGATGTGCCCGGACGACAGCGGGGTCGAGTTGGCGGCTCCGTGGCGCAGCGTGCAACGCAGTCGGGCGGCGACCAGGCACAGGAGCTCATCGCCGGCGCCATGACCCAGGGAATCGTTGACGCGCTTGAAGTTGTCCAGATCGAGAAAGAGAACCGCCATGGGCTGGCCGGTGCGGCCGGAGGTCAGTATGGCGCTTTGCAGGCGATCGAGGCATTGCGAGCGATTCGCCAGGCCCGTCAGGGGATCGAAATACGCCAATTTGACGATCCGGTGCTCGGCGCGCCATTTGCTCGCCAGCGAGATCGCCATCTGCCTGACCTCGTGCGGGTGAAACGGCTTCTGCAGATAAGACAGCTTCTCTTCGGGCGGCACGAGCCGGCTGATGGCGGCGGGGTCGGTGTCCGAGTAAGCGGTGCAGATGACGATCTCGATGGCCGGATCCAACGTACGAATGCCGGATGCCGCCCAGGCGCCATCCTGTCCGGGAGGCATTCTCATGTCGAGGAAAGCCACCGCGAAGGGCTCGTTGGCCGCCACCGACTCGCGCACCGCGGCGACCGCCGAGCCGGCATCGTTGCAGAACACGGGCTCGAATGCCGTTTGCGCGGCGGCCGGCTGCCGCGCCTGTCGCATGGACGAATCCAGAAAGAGCCGGGCCTGCAGCCGCTGCAGTTTCTCGAGACCGTCGTCGACGGCAGGCTCTGCAAGGATTTGTCGATATGCATCGCGCACATCGACCTCGTCGTCGGTGACGAGTACGCGTATTGGCGCTCGTTGCTGGTCAACCATCGTTCATCTCGCAAACCTCAGAGTGCCGAACGCGCCACGCCGTCGCTGAGCGGCAGGGTGATATGGATGGCGGCCCCGAGTCCTAACCCGTCGCTGGTCGCCCAGATCCGGCCGCCGAGGGCGCGGATCGCGTTCGCGCACCAGTGCAGGCCGATGCCGTGATTGGTACCGCGGGATTTCGTCGTATAGCCTTTCTGGAAAATGCGATCGATGTTCTCGGCCTGAATGCCGATGCCGTCGTCCTGCGCGTGCAGATGGAGCTGATCGCGACCTGCCTCGCGCGTCACCTCGGCCGACAGGCGCAACATCCCCTTATCCCTGCCGGCGTCACGTACAGCTTCGGACGCATTGATGATCACGTTTTGCAGGACGAGCCGCAGCACCGTACGCACTACCCGGATGGTGCCGAGCCGGCTCAGCGACTCATCTGCATCGATCCGCAGCCTGGCACGGCTCGCATCCGGAACGATATCGAGCGACTGCGAAACCAGCTCCGCGAGTCTGACCGATTCGAAAACCGGCTCCGCGCTGCTGGCGGCCCGCATGTGCTCCGCTAGCGCGGATCGCATCCCGTCGGCCTGTCGGCTCATGACGGCGACATCCGCCGAGGACTCGCGCAGCACCGATGCGAGGTGCCGGCACCCCAGCTCGAGGAACTGCGCCAGCTCGGCGCGCCGGCGGGAGTCGCCTTCGCCGCAGGTCAGCTCCGCTGCGGCGCGCTCGAGATCACCGATCGGCGCGCCATTGAGGCGCTCCGCTAGGGCGGTCACTCGCACACCGAGCGGCGTCAGGGCATTGCCCAGATTGTGCAGCACTCCCTTGGCCATTTCCGCCACGCCCGCCTCGAAGGACTGATCGATCAGTTGGCGACGTGCCTCCTGCAGTCTCCCGACCATGCGGTCGAACTCGCGACCGAGCTGCCCGAACTCGTCCTCCGTGACGCAATTCAGCCGAGCCGCAAGGTCCGCGCTCTCGCCGACGGCAATGGCGTGGCGAGTCATGCGTGTGAGCGGCGTCAACACCAGACGATTCAACAGCACGACGACCAGGAGCAGGACGATGACGGCAACCACGATGATCGAAAGCGATGCATATCGAATCGCCGCCAGGCCGCTCGCCTCGATGCGCCGCGCGACCTGGACCCGCAGGGTCATGATCGGCAGCTGGTAAATGTCGTCGAACGACCGGTAGACACTCGTGTAACGGCGGCTATTGACCAGCAGTTCGGAGGCTGGTGCCGGCCGCATGTCCACCGGCACGAGATTCGACTGCGTTCGGGAGCCGAGGTCCCGCAGGCGTGCGGGTGTCAGCAGGCGTCCGAGGATGATCATGCCGGCCGGGGGGCCGCCGCCGGTGCCATTCAGAATCGGTGCACCGGCGATCATCATGACTCCGAGATTGGTATTCACGAGCCCCTGAGCGGTGCGAGTGGTTCCCAGGTCACTTCGCCAGGGAAAATTCACCGGCAGGGAACCCCGGTCCTGCAGACTGCCATGCAGCGATAGCTTCGTGCCGATGACGTCTCCGGTCCACGCCAGGGTATGCCCTTTCAAGTCGACGACGAGAATGCTGTCGACGTCTATCTGCTCTATCGCCGTGTGTGTGAAATTCGTCGCGACGAATTTCGGGTCACGGCCCTGCGCGAAGCGATAGGAATCCTGCCAGTTGCCCCAATCCATCGCATCGATCTGCAGCGTCTGCAGATCGCGGTCGATCGCGTAACCCACGCGCCTCATCGCGGTGCGGGCGTTGTCGCGCTCCAGCCGCGCGAAGCTCGGCTCGACGACCCTGAGCTGAATGAGGAACGCGGCCACGCTGAGGGCGGCGAACAGCAGCGCCAGGGAGCCGATGACTTTGAATCGAATGCTCATGCCCGGGGGTTTTTTAGGCCTTCCCGGCGGACGACATATGCGAAAAGGGTCGGGATTCCGGCTCGCTGCCCGGGTAACTTACGAGACTTGTGACTCAAGTCATGCTTCGGTGCGGGATTTCCGCAGCCGGTGGATTGCAGTAAGATGCCCGGTCGACCTAGCAGCGCGCGCCCATAGCTCAGTTGGATAGAGTGCCTGGCTTCGAAGAAGTCAAGCGCCGGTTCGAATCGGGCGGATTTCGCCGATGGATGAGGGGCTTAGGAGACCAGGGATTTCCGCACCGGATGCGAAGTGACCAGGGAGTGACCAAGCGCCGATACGGGCAGTTCGGCTGGTCCGACGATTGATTGGTAGAATGGAAAAACGCGCCCGTAGCTCAGTTGGATAGAGTACTTGGCTTCGAACCAAGTGGTCGGGGGTTCGAATCCCTCCGGGCGCGCAATTCTTACAGTTAAATCAAATAATTGCGCGCGCCTTGCGTAAGCCCTCCGGCATCCCCGTTCTTCCGACGCTGAGCTGATGGCTCGATGCTCTGGCAGCGGCAATGGGCCGCATGCCGAGGGCATGACGATGAGCGATGA
>Ga0335072_10006663_pt1 | contig 16876 bp, 17 predicted proteins | sample Lox_Sample_21_FD_206725 | JGI IMG/M metagenome (GOLD analysis project Ga0335072, IMG submission 206725) | Soil microbial communities from Loxahatchee National Wildlife Refuge, Florida, United States - Lox_Sample_2.1 | ecosystem: Environmental > Terrestrial > Soil > Wetlands | place: USA...
CCACCACTGCTCGTAGTTCCGGCCATGAAACCGGACGTACGCGATCGGCGAGGTCACCTCGGCTCCCGGACGCATCAACGTGCGAAATTGCGGCTCGTCGACGTTCGTCCAGGCTACGCCGAGCTCTGAGAGCATCAGGAGCGTCGCGTTCGTTTGCCACTTGCGATTCCGAAACTCGACGACGAGCGGGACGCTGCGGAGCGCCTCACAGACCTTGCGCAAGTACGCCTCGTTGCGAGGCTCCGGCCTGAAGCCGTTCGGGAATTGCAGCAATCCGCACGCGAACTTTCGGCTTTCGATGAGAGGCCCGATGCTTTCGAGCCACGCGGCCGCGTCGGGATGCACGGCTTGCGCACCGGTGGCGTGCGTCACCGTCCCGGGGACCTTGACCGCAAAACGGAAGCTCTCGGGCGTCCGAGCTGCCATCGAGGCGAACGTCTTGCTGGAGAGCACGCGATAGTAGGTTGCGTCGATCTCGACTGCCTTGAAATGCTGCGCGTAAAACGGCAGCATGTCGGTCGACCTGATCTTCTCGGGGTAGAACGTGCCCTTCCAATCGGCATACGAATATCCGCACGTCCCGACGTAGAGTTTCGCCGGCATAACGAACGAGCTTCGCCTCATTTAGAGGGAAACCGGCCGCGCCGGGGCGGAGAGGCCATCATGCAAAGCGCCGAGCGCGCGAAAACCCCGGTCGTTACGTGGCCCGGACTGATCATGGATATCCCGCTCGGAATCGGCGGCATATTGGCCCATGCGCTGCGGAACCACGGCGATCGCGAGATCGTCTCACGCGACGGCGAGCAGATTTTCCGTTACACGTATGCGGCCTTCGGAAGCCGCTGCGCGCAGCTTGCCAATGCTCTCGTGCGCCTGGGGATCCGGCCCGGCGATTGCGTCGCCAGCTTTGCATGGAACTCGCACCGCCATCTCGAGCTCTACTATGCCGTGCCGTCTTCCGGCGCCGTCCTGCATACCGCGAACATCCGGCTCTTTGCCGATCAGATCGCTTACGTCATCGAGCACGCCGACGACAAGGTGATTTTCGTCGATGCCTCGCTCGTCCCGGCAATCCGCAAGGCAATCGACGCGCGGCCGTCGCTTGCGCAGCGTACGTACGTCATCATGGGTCAAGGCGCGGAAACGCTGCCCAACGCGCACGACTACGAGAAGCTGCTCGCCGCGGAATCGACCGCGTTCGAGTGGCCCGTCCTCGACGAACGCGATGCGGCGATGATCTGCTATACGTCGGCAACGACCGGGGAGCCGAAAGCGGCCGTCTTCAGCCATCGCTCGACGTTCATACACGCGCTCGCGATCAACAGTGCCGACGTGTTCAGCATCGCTCGCCGCGACGTCGTGCTTCCTATCGTGCCGATGTTCCACGTCAACGCTTGGGGCATTCCGTTTGCGGCGCTGCTTTCAGGCGCCAAGATCGTCATGCCCGCAAGCCGTATGGATCCTCTTGGGCTGATCGAGCTTTTCGAATCCGAAAAGGCGACATTCAGCGGCGGCGTGCCGACGGTTTGGCTCGCGATTCGCGACGCCCTTCGCGCTGCCGGAAAACGTCTGCCCTCGCTCCAGCGCATTATCATCGGCGGGTCGGCCGTTCCGCCGCAGTTGCTCGACGACCTGGAATCACTCGGCATTCGCGTCGTCCACGCCTGGGGAATGACCGAGATGAGTCCGCTCGGGACGACGGTTCCACTATTCGGTGCGGACGACGGAACCCCCGAGACGCTTGCGGCGCGTAAACGCAAGCAAGGAAAATTCTCGCCAATCGTTTCGTGGCGCGTTCTCGACGATCTGGGCAATGAGGTACCGCACGATGGAACGGCCCGCGGCGAATTGTGGGTTCGCGGTCCGTCCGTCGTTTCGGCGTACTACAAGGTGCCCGACTCACCGGCATTTGCCGACGGTTGGTTCCGAACGGGCGACATCGTCACGATCGACAAAGACGGCTACATCGAGATCGTCGACCGCTCCAAGGATCTCATCAAATCCGGAGGCGAGTGGATCAGCTCGGTCGATCTCGAGAATACGTTGATGGGGCACCCGCACATCAAGGAAGCGTGCGTCTTTGGCGTCGCCCACCCCAAGTGGGACGAACGTCCCGTCGCCGCCGTCGTGTTGCGAGAAAACGTTACGCTTTCCGAAGACGAGGTGCGCACGTGGCTGGGCGAGCGGATCGCGAAGTGGCAACTGCCCGATCGGATCGTCTTCGTCGAGGCGATACCGCGCACGGGAGTCGGCAAATTCCTCAAGCGCGAGCTGCGCGAACGCTACAAAGACCTCTACATGGACCGATCGCCGGCGAAGTCGAGCGACTAAGCGGGCTTTAGCGAAATCTCCTCCATCAGCTCCGCGAGCTCGCCGCCGAGCGCGTCGGCGACGCGGCGCCGCTCCGCAGGCGTGCGATTTTGGCTCAATTTCGCTTTCGCCTCGATGCGCGTGAGCGGAATCTCGAAGGCGACGATCTGCCGCGCCATGTGGGCGAGATATTCTTGGTCCAGCCCTTCGACCGTGTAGCGCGGACTACGTCCCTCTTCCTCACGATCGGTCAATTCCCGCAGCAGCTCGCGCACCGCGCCGGGATCGTCAACGATGCGCGCCTTTCCATACGCGTGGACTGCCGTATAATTCCAGGTCGGGACGGCGGGGGTGTCGGCCTCATACCACGTCGGCGAGACGTAGGCGTGCGGGCCGGTGAAAATCGCGAGCTGTTGCGACTCACCGAACGATTCCCAGTGCGGATTCGCTCGCGCCATGTGCGCGCGCAGCGTACCAAGCGGAGCCGGTGCGGGATCGTACAGAAACGGCAGATGGGTTGCAAACAGCTGGCCGCGTAGCGTCGTCACCAAGGTTGCAAACGCGTTTGCTTGCATGAACGCGCGAATCCACTGCGGATCCTCGACGATGAAATGCTTCGGAATATACATTAGCGTTTATAGGTTAACACATACTCCGGGACGCCGACGATAGGTGGCACCGCCGCATCCGGGATCGGCGGACCGTAGGCCGGGCGCAAAGGCAGCACGCCCGCCCAGACGAGGCGCTCGAAATCATCGCGATCGTCGAGCGGCCCGCCGCTGCGGACCTTTGCGCTCGCGTTCTCGAGCGAGAGCTTCAAAACGGATGTAGCGGCCAGCTCGTTCTCATTCGGAGAGCGCGCTTCGCGCGAGCGGCCGGGGACGAGATGCTCGACGATGCATTCGAGACCGTGCAGTTTCTCATCGATGTTGCGCACGAGCTCGGCGTTTCCGTAGATCATCACCGAGCGATAGTTCATCGAATGCTTGAACGTGCTGCGCGCCAGGACGAGACCGTCGGTCAATGTCACGGTCGCGCAGACCGGTATGCCCTCCGACATTCGCTTGCACCAAAGCGCAACCGCGCTTCCGTGCAGGTAGATGTGGTCGCCGTCGCGGCCATATGCGGTCGGAATCACGACCGGCGATTCGGCATCGATGAAGCCCACGTGCGCGATCATTCCTTCGTCCAAGATCGCATACATCGGTTCGCGTTCGTACACGCCGCGCTCGGGGTGGCGGCGTACGCGCAGCCGAGTTTGCATCCTTAGGCTTCCTTTGTTATAGTACAATCAAGTGAACGTACCGACACGATATCAAATCCACGGCGAGGGGTCAAACGCGATCGCGTCGAGCATAGAGCGCGAGATCCGTGACGGGCGCCTGGGCCCCGGCGCGAAGCTGCCGACGGTGCGCGCGCTCGCAAAACATTTGCAGCGCAGTCACGGCACGATCGCGGCTGCGTACCGCATCCTTCAGACGCGCGGCGTCATCGTCTCCGACGGGCGACGCGGCACGATCGTGCGGCCTGCGCCGCCGGTCTTCCGCAGTATCGGAAGGCTCGAGGTCGCGGCGGATCTGGAGAACCTTGCCGACGGCAATCCAGATCCGGCGCTTCTTCCACGTCTTACGATTGCGCTGCGCTCCGTTCCGAAGGAGCCGGTGCTGTACGGCGGACCGGCTCATGATGCGCGCTTGGTCGAACGCGCCGCGCGCATGTTCAAGAGCGATGGAATCGGTTGCGATTCGATCGCAGTGGTCGGCGGCGCGCTCGACGGCATCGAGCGGGCGCTCGACGCGAACCTGCGCGCGGGCGACGCCGTTGCGGTCGAAGACCCCGTGTACCCTGCACACCTCGACCTTCTCGGTGCGCTGGGTTTGACGCCGATTCCGGTGCCGGTCGACGAGCGCGGCATGCAGCCGGCGCGCCTTGCGCAAGCGATCAGGCGCGGCGCGCGCGCGCTGCTCACGTCGCCGCGGGCGCAGAACCCGACCGGCGCGGCTTTCGATGCACAACGCCAAACCGAGCTTCGGGCGGTTATCGCCGCGGCCGAGAACATGTTCGTCATCGAAGACGATCATGCGTGGATGGTAGCAGGTGCGCCGTACCGCACGATAACCTCGGAGCGCGACCGCTGGTTCGTCGTTCGCTCGTTCTCGAAACCGTTCGGCCCCGATCTTCGCATCGCCATCGCGGCCGGCGATCCGGCGACGATTGCACGCATCAAAGGCACGCAGCAGCTCGGCGTAGGTTGGGTCTCCAACATCTTGCAATCGACGGCGCTCGCGCTTTGGTCGGATCCTGGCGTGATCCGGTCGATCGAGCGGGCGCGCGCAGCCTATGCTGCGCGCCGCGAAATGCTGAGGAGAGCCCTTGCGGAGTTCGGCATCAACGTGTCGATCCCGAGCGGCCTCAACTGCTGGATACGCGTCGGCGACGAGCCGGCCACGCTTGCGTTTCTGCGAAATGCCGGGTATGTGTGCGCGCCGGGAACGCGATTCCGCATCGAAACGCCGCCCGCAATTCGCGTTACCATCACGCGGCTTACGAGCAGTGCGGCGGCCGGCTTCGCCCGAGCCCTAGCGCAGAGCAGGCATACGAGCACGGCAACTCGCAGCACCTAAACGCCTCCATGTCTTCTTCTCTCGACGTCGCCTCGGACATTACGGCCGGACAAGATGCGCTGCGCGCCATGCGCGCCGACGACGCAATTACCGCCTTTAGCCGCGCGATCGCCGTCGATCCCGAGAATGTCGTCGCCAACCTTGGTTTGTACGAAGCCTATCAGGTCAAAGGCGACCGAGCCCGTGCACTCCAGCACCAAGCACGCGCACTCGCAATACAGCGACTCTTTATCGAGAAGCCCGCGCCGCCGGGCGCGCCGACGGTCTTGCTCCTCGCAATTCCGGGCGATTGGCAAGCCAACGTTCCACTCGAGTTCTTATATGGTTCGTTGAACCTCGGGATCCTCAAGATGTACGTCGATGACGTCGACCCATTGCCTCCGCGCAAGGTCATACTGCCCTTCGACGTCGTCTTCAACGTCGTGGGGCATTCGGAGGAATCAGGGCCAACCCTGAAGCTGCTCGAAGAGTGGCTCCCGAGTCTCGGCGCGCCGGCACTGAACGATCCGGCCCGCGTCCAGCGTCTCAGCCGCGATGGCGTGGCGCGCGAATTCGCCGGACTCGAAGGCGCCGTCGTACCCATGACCCGTCGCGTCAGCCGCGCAAACCTGCGGCTCGACGGTGCGCACGTGATTCGTCCCGTCGGTTCACAAGCCGGCGCAGATTTCTCGAAGGTCGAGACGGCGGCCGAGCTCGACACGTACCTCGCAAAGACGACCGGCGATGAATTTTACCTGACGCCGTTCGTCGACTATCGCCGCAACGACGGACATTTTCGCAAATACCGCATCATCTTCGTGGGCGGTGTGCCGTACGCGCATCATCTCGCGATCTCGAAAAACTGGATGGTGCACTATTACAACGCGCTCAATGCCCAAGAGCAGTGGATACGCGACGAGGAGGAACGCTTTCTGGCCGACCTCGCCGGGGTATTCGACGGTCCTCGCGCGCGCGTTCTCCAGGAGATCGCGCGGCGCGTGGGACTCGACTATTTCGGCATCGATTGCAGCGTTCTCGAAGACGGTCGCGTGCTGATCTTCGAGATCGACCCGGCGATGATCGTGCATCTGGCTGATTCGAAAGAGATGTACCCTTACAAATATCGATATGTTCCGCGCATCCCCGCCGCCCTGGAGCGATTGATTCGCTCCCTCTCACCTCGGGCGTAGCGCCTCTAGGCGCGTAGCCGAGGGACAGCGACTTGGTCAGACGGTAAGCAATCATCGCTGTCCTCGACTACGTTCATCCCGCGCGTAACGCGTACGCGCGGAGACGTTGGGCTCGGTGCCAGACCGCGGTCATTCGAAACGCAGGGCCTCGATGGGATTGAGCTGCGCAGCGCGGCGTGCCGGAGCATAACCGAAGAATATGCCGACCAGCGCGGAGAAGCCGATCGCGAGCGCAACGCTGGCGGGCGGAATCGACGTCGCCCATCCGGCCGTCATCGAGACGCCGGCGGTAGCGATGCCGCCCAGCAGGGCACCGATTGCGCCCCCGGCAGTCGCCAGCACCGTCGCCTCGATCAAGAATTGGCGCAAGATGACCGAATTGCGCGCTCCTACCGCCATCCGTAATCCGATCTCACGCGTGCGTTCCGTAACGGAGACGAGCATGATGTTCATGATACCGATGCCGCCTACGAGCAACGAGACGGACGCGATGCCGGCGAGCAAGACTGCGAGAATGTTTCCCGTCTGCGAAGCAGTTGCCGCAATGTCTTGCAGATTTCTGATTTGGAAGTCGTCCGGCTGGCCCGCGACGATCCGATGCCGCTGTTCGAGCAGTCCCGTGATCTCGGTTTGTACGGTGTCCGTCTGCGACGGATCCGTCGCGGAGACGAGCAGCATTCCGACGTTGGTTTGTCCCGTCATCCGCTCGAGCGAAGCCGTGTACGGAATCAGCACGGTGTCGTCTTGGTCCTGACCGACGCCCGTCTGACCTTTGGAGCTGAGCACGCCGACGACCGTATACGGCACGTTGCCGATGAGAATGGTTTGCCCGACCGGCGAAGATGCAGGAAAGAGATTCTGCACGACCGTCTGACCGAGAACGGCGACCTTTGCCGCCGAGTCGACGTCGGCTTGCGTGAAGAACGAGCCGGACGCGATCGGCCACGACCGGATGTATTGGAATGTCGGCGCAACACCGGTGACCGTCGTCTGCCAGTTGTTTCCGTTGGCGACGACTTGCGTGCGCGACGTGACCTCGGGTGAAACCGCAGCGACGTCCGGGAGCTGCGCGATCGCCATACCGTCGGCAGGCGTCAGCGTCGATGCGCCGCCGTTTCCGGTGCGCACGCCGCCTTGATTGAGACTGCCCGGCATCACGATCAGCATGTTGCTGCCCAGCGAATCGATCTGCGCTTGCACGGAATTGCGCGCGCCGACACCGATTCCGACCGTGACGATGACGGCCGCGACGCCGATGATGATCCCGAGCATCGTGAGGATGGAGCGAACGCGATTGCGCAGGAGCGCTTGCGCCGCCAGACGGACCGTTGCGAGGAATGTCATCGTAGTGCTACTTCCTGTGACTCGACCGGACGGTCGGAGAGAATCTTTCCGTCGCGGAACGTCACGATGCGTTTTGCGTGCGCGGCCACGTCGGGTTCGTGCGTGACCAGCAGGATGGTAATGCCGCGCTCTTCGTTGAGCTTGCGGAAGAGCGCCATGACGTCTTCCGAGGATTTGGTATCGAGCGCGCCGGTCGGCTCATCAGCCAGGATCAAACCGGGATCGTTGACGAGCGAACGCGCTATTGCGACGCGCTGCTGCTGTCCGCCCGAAAGTTGATTCGGCTGATGGTTTGCTACGTGCGCCAGGCCGACGAGGCCCAGCGCCTCCAGCGCAGCAGCGCGCCGAAGTTGCGGATCGACGCCCGCGTACACCATGGGAAGCTCGACGTTCTCGACCGCCGTGGTACGCGGCAGCAAGTTGTAAGCTTGAAACACGAATCCGAGACGGCGGCTCCGGGTATCGGCTAGATCGTCGGCAGATAGCGCCGAGACTTCGCGTCCCTCGAAGCGGTAGTCGCCGCCCGTCGGGCGGTCGAGCATGCCGACGATGTGCATGAAGGTCGATTTGCCGGAACCCGAAGGGCCCATGACGGCGACGAACTCACCTTGTTCGATCGCGAGATCGACGCCGTCGAGGGCACGAACCGTATGGTCCGTCATCGGGTAGTCCTTGAGCAGACCCTTCACTTCAACAACCCGCATCATCGTCCGAACCCTCCGCCGCCCATCCGCATTCCGCCGGACGGATGCGCGTTGAGCGGCGAGCTATTCGGGCTTGCGGCGCGCTGCGTGTGCGTCACGCTCGCTCCACCCGCGACGACCAACGGTGTTCCCGCAGCCAGCGTACCGCTTACCGGCGTGACCGCCGCATTCGTTCCGCTAACCATCTGGACGTTCACCGGGACGATGTGCACGGTTTTGCCTTGACTGACGAACACGTGTCCACGCGTTCCCGCTACGATCGTCGCACTACCCGTGCTTCCGGTTGCGCCCCACGGATTGGCACCATTTGCGTTTTGTGTCTGCGCGGTGTTCGAGGAAGCCTTGCGGCCTTTGAACGTTCCCGCGGCGGGATGCCATTGCAGTGCGGCCAGAGGAACGATTGTGGCGTTGTTCACGGAAGCGACGTTGATCGTTGCGTTTGCCGTCATGCCCGGAAGGAGCGAGCCGTCCTGGTTGTTGACGTCGACGACGGTGGTGTAGGTTACGACGTTCGAAACGGTCGTCGGATTCTTGCGTACTTGTGTGACCGTCCCGGTGAACGTCCGGGTCGGATATGCCAGCACCGTGAAGGAAACCGGGTCGCCCACCTTCACGTTGCCGATGTCCGGCTCGCCGACTTGCAGGTCGACTTCCATCTTGGTGAGATCTTTGGCTATCGAGAAGAGGGTCGGCGTCTGCAGACCGGCTGCGACCGTTTCGCCGACCGAGACGTCGCGCGCGATGACCGTGCCGTCGACCGGCGACGTGATGACGCTATTGTTCAGGTTGTACTGTGCTTGCGCAACTTGCGCTTGCTGAATGCCGATCGCGGCCTCGCTCGCCGTCGCGGTCGACTGCGCGCCGAGTGCTTGCGCCGAGTCCGCCGCCGTCGTCGCGACCTGTGCGGTTTCTTGCGCCTGTGCCTGCGTCACCGCAATTTGCGCGGCCGCGAGCGTGGACTGCGCCGCAATCGCGTTCGAGTTGTCGGTATCGTATTGGCTCTGAGCGATGTATCCTTGACTCAGCAGCTGCTTGTCACGCGACAGCGTCTGTTGCGCGAGCGCGTAGGCGGCCTGATCTTTCGCGATCTGCGATTTTGCCGAGGCTATGGCTTGCTGATCGGCGGCAACGCCGGCTTGCGCGGCCGCGACCGTGGATTGCGACCCCGTCGCGCCGTCCGCGCCGGCTGCAGCCTGTGCTTGCGATTGCGCGAGTGAAGCGCGCGCAGAGTCGAGGGCCGCCAAAAAGCTCGTCGGATCGAGCTTCGCGAGTACCTGACCCTTCTTCACTTTAGAGTTGTAGTCGACGTAAAGCTGCGAGATGGTCCCCGAGACTTGCGTGCCGACGTTTATCGTGTCTTGCGGATTGACGGTACCCGTTGCCGTGACGCTTTGCGAAAGCGTTCCTTGTGTTACCGGCTGCGTCACGACGGCGGTCGTAGCACGTGGGCGGAAGACGGCCCAGGACCCTGCCAGGAGCGCGACGATCGCAACGACCGCAAGGATTACCGTATGAGAACGGTGCCAATACCGCTTGGGCGGGATCGGCGTAAACTGGATTTTCGTATGACCGTTGGTATGAGGACGTTCGAGTATTTTCATCATTGCTTACCTGACTCTATAAACTGCTTGGGCTCTCAGAATGGCCTCAAATGGTTTAAGAGCAGGATGAGAGTTAGACTCAGGGATTTCTAAGGTGCGCGCAGCATTTTTCGACATGATCGGCGGCGCCAGCGGCAACATGCTCTTCGGCGCGTTTGTGGACGCGGGCGCGGATCTCGGCGAAATCGTGACCGCACTGAAAACGATTCCGGTCGAAGGCTGGTCGATTGTGCGCGAACGCACGCAACGCCGCGGCGTTGCCGCGACATACGTCGACGTCGTCGTACCGAGTGAGGACGATCACTACGACCACGCTGACGCGCACCGTCATCCGCCCGGTCGCCGAACGTTTGCCGATGTCGCCGAGATCTTCGAACGTTCGCGGCTTTCACAACGTCAGAAAGCGATGGCAACAAGCATTGCCGAGCGGCTCGCTCGCGCCGAGGCACAGGCGACGAGCGTCCCGTTCGCGGAGTTGCGCTTTCACCCCATCGGCCAAGTCGACGCGATCGTCGACATCGCCGCGACGTGCGTCTGCGCCGAGCTGCTGGGCGTCGAGCGTTTCTTCTGTTCGACCTTTCCCATCGGCCGGAAGGTGCCGCCCGAGACGGCCTGGATGCTCGCACAGCAGGCAACCCGCATCGAAGACGTCGGCGCCGAGATGGTGACGACGACCGCGGCCGCGATTCTTTCCACGCTCGTCGAGCGGGCCGGCGTTCGCCCGAAGCTGCACGTCGAATCCAGTGGTTACGGCGCGGGTCGCAGCGACTTCCCGGTGCCGAACGTCACGCGGGTCGAAATCGGGGAGCTAGCCGACGACCCGTTGGCCTGACCGGATGGCCTCGAGCTGCTGAGCGCGTGTGAAAACGTAGAGAATGATATCGACACGGCGATTGCGGACGAGGGCACCGCCGTGCAGTAACCGCGTCTCGACGAAACCGAGATTTTCCAAGACATGACGCGAGGAAAGATTTTCCGGAACCGTGCACGCATGCAGCTCGCCGAGCTCCGTTGCGGCAAAGATTTCGTCGATCAGCGCGCGCAACGCTTCACGTGCATAGCCCTTGCGTCGGGCCGTCGTAAGCAAGCTGTATCCGAGCTCGGCGTGATCGCGCGTCCGATCGTTGATGCGCACCGAGACCCAGCCGACATCCGCGCACGTTTGGCGCTCGCGAATCAGCCACTCGAACCGCCCGATCGCCCCTGGCCCGAAACGGCTTGGGCGCGTACGGACTTGCCGCTCGAATTCCTCGACCGCGACGCGTGGGATATCCTGATATTCGCGCAGATTCGGTTGCTGCAGAACGCGCCACAGATTCCGCGCATTGCCGTCGTCAACCGGAATCAGATCGAGTCTCGCCGTGAGGAGCTTACGCATCGACATGTCGCGTTTTTGCGGTACCCAGAAAAGCTCCCGCTATGACGATCCCGCCAGCGCCAGCATTTGTGGAATCGTTACGAATGCGAGGCCCTGCCGACGCAAATCCCGCACGATCGGGCGGACCGCGTGCGCGACTTCTCGCCGGTCCGCATGCCGTCCGCGGTTGCCGTCGTGCAGCACGACGATCGATCCGTCGCCGCTCTGCCCTAAGATTCGACGTGCGATCGCCTCCGCGCCGGGGTATTGCCATTCGCGCGCGAGCGGCGTCGACCATAGCACGCACGTGTAGCCCATGCGCCGCAGCTCGTCGAGGACGTGGAAGCTGCGCGCGCCGAAGGGTGGCCGCGCGAGATACGTTCGCTCGCCCGTCGCCGTACGGATCGCCTCATCCGTCCGCTGGAGCTGGCGCGCGATGCGCGCGCGCGTCCGCACGTTCAGATGCGCATGATCCCAGGTGTGGTTCCCAAGGACGTGGCCCTCCTCGACCATGCGCTGCAAGAGTTGTGGCTGCCGCGCCGCAGCTTTGCCGACCACGAAGAACGTCGCATGCACGCCCTCCTCGCGCAGCACGTCGAGGATTGCCGAGGTATCTGCACCGTTGGGACCGTCATCGAACGTCAACGCGACCACGCGCCGGCCGGGCGCGAGTCCCGTGAACGTTTTCCCCCAAAAGCCGCTGCGCGGGTGTTGCACGGCTTCGTAGGCTGCATATGCGGCGCCGACCGCGAAACCCGCGGCCGCTGCCGCAAGCGCTATGCGGCGCGTAGCTTCGCTCGCGCGGCGGCGAGCGTCGCGCGAAATCCCGGCGGATCGAAAGCGTCGAAATCGCGGACGATCTCGCCGTAACGGGGCTCCGCAAGAGCGGTGCTGCGCAGGGTCAAGAGATCGGGTACCGGCTTGTTTTTGTCGAGGTGGATCTTATACTGGCGTCCGCCGGTCGTCGCCCAATAGTGAGGGTCGGTAAACGTGAACGTATGCTCGCCGCTTTGATTGTCGGTGAGTTGATAGATCGCGATCGTGTATGAAATCGCCGTGTCGCCGCGCGGCGGCTTCGTCTCCAATTCCCAAACGCCGTCACGCACGGTTTCGCCGAAGAGCGTCGCAACGCTGAAGCCTTGCACCGGCTGCTTGAAACGCGCGATTGCCGTGCCCGGCCGGTTCGTTCCCTCGTAAGCGACCTCGGCCTTCCCGTTCACGTTCGTGAACGTCAGACGTTCGCGTGCAATCGGACCGAATCGATGCGTAACGGTGTACGTCATGCGTATGACCGATGTCGAGCGCTCAACCGTGCGCGTGGCTGCATAGCGAGCAGACTCGATGGGCCAGTAGATCATCCAGCCGATCACGACGGCCGCGATGGCGAGCGCGGTGATTGCCAAGGGAATGACCTGAGGCCGATTCATGCTCGCTATTTGCCCGCGTGGGCGTCCAGCACCTGATTGACGAGCTTGTCCGCCTCTTTGTTGAGCGCGCGCCGCACGTGTGCAACGCGGCTATGTGAAAACCGGCGCAAGAGCGACTTTGCCTTTGCATGCAGGGGGATCAGGTGCGCTTGTTTGACGCGGTACACGCCCGAGAGCTGCCGCACGACGAGCTCGCTATCCAGCCGTACTTCGAGTTCGTCGACACCGAGCTCCAGCGCCGCCTCCAAGCCGGCGATCAATCCGGACCACTCTGCGACGTTATTGGTCGACACTCCTAAGAAATCTGAAATCTCGCGCAATGTCTCGCCGTTCGCGTCAAAAAGAACAGCTCCGTAAGCAGCCGGGCCGGGATTTCCACGCGACCCGCCGTCCGCATAGAGCACCGCCTTCACGGAGCGTTGGTTCTTAGGTCACGAATGCACCGACCTGTTGTTACCAGGATAATGGGGCTTGCGGCGACTCGATGACCAAGCCGGGGCGGGCTACGCTGTTCTGTAGCCATGCGAAACTTGCCGAAGACCCTTGCTGCATTTGCGATCGTCGGAGCGTTAGGCATCCTCGTTGCGTGCGGAGGTGGCGGCGGCAGCGGTCCCAGTGCTCCGAGCGCTCCGGGGAATCCGGGTGCACCCTCCTCCGGAGCACCCTCGACGAGCGCGTCGCCGGGAGCGACCGCGACTCCGACCGGCGGTGCGACGCCGACCCCGAAAGGTTCGACGCCGACACCGACGCCCGCGCCCACCACCGCCACGCCGGCGCCCGCGATGACGACGGTCGGCATCGGCTACGGTGAAACGAACGGGAACCCTCAACCGCTGCTCATCTCGACCGCCAGCAACACGCGCGGATATTCCGGCGGCGGGAATCTGATGCCGGGACAGACCGGCGCAACCGCTACCGGCGGCGGTCAAGGGAGCGCCGTCGACGGCATTGCGTGCGCCTCGTCGATGTCGAACGACTTTCACGTCCACTTCTTCCTCGGCATCATTTACAACGGCCAAGAAGTCGCGGTGCCTGCAGGCGTCGGCATGGTGAATCCAAATCCGCCGAACCAGTACATCTACAACGGCTATCCCGCGCCGGGACCAACCGCGGGAGCCGTGCCGAACCAAAGCTGGACCGCGAATTGCTACTACGACATGCACGTCCACGACAATAGCGGCATGATCCATGTCGAAACGGCCAACAACAATCCGCAGCTGTGCGGCTCGTCAAGCGGCAATCCGCCGGCGCAAGAGTGCAACTACCCGGCGCCTTACACCCTCAAGACGTTCTTCGACATTTGGGGCATCAACGTTACGACGAGCAACTTCGGCCCGTTGACGGGACCGGTGGTCGTCTACACCACGCCCTCTGGATATAACTCCTATTCCGAGTGTGGCGAGCAAAACAACTTCGTCGACGTGCCGTGCTATACGATGTCGACGTCGTACTCGCCGTGGACCGGGACGCTCGCGCAGCTCGAAGCAACACCGATCTATTCGCACACCGTTTACTGGTTTGTCGTCGGAACGCCGAATCCGGCGGGTCCGACCGGCTCGGGACTACCGAACATTAATTGGGTTGAAGGCGACCCCTAAACCCGAATAGCGCATCGCACGACCGTTGCGAGCTTCGGCAGCTCGGTCGTGCTGACCAGCGCGTTCACGAACGGCAGCACCGCGCGCATCCCACGCGTTGCGGGGACGTAACCGGGACCGCCTGCGTCGGGATTGAGCCAAATCAACGCCGCCGAGCGGCGGCGCAGCTGCGCTGCTGCTGCCGCCAGCGCGTGCGGCTCACCGAAATCCAAGCCGTCGCTGCACACGAACGTCAGCGTGTCGTCGTCGAGCGACGAGCCATGTTCGTGAAGAAAGCGATGGAGCGTCGAGCCGATCCGCGTGCCGCCGCCCCACGACTCGCCCAGATCAGGCAGCGCGGCGCGGCGCAGGTCGCGCGTGATCTCGCGCAGCTCCGTGCTAAACACCCACGCACGCGCGCGTCGCGTGCGCCGGACGAGCGCGTATGCGAACTGCAGAATCTGCGGCGCATGCTCGGCCATCGAGCGGCTGCCATCGACGAGCATCACGAAGCGCGGATTGCGGCGCGGGTGCCCGCGACGGCGCAGACGCACAGGATCGCCGCCCGAATGCAAACTCGTCCGCAACGTTCGCCGCAAATCGAACCGCGCGCCGCGATCTTGCGGTTTCCAGCGTCGCGAACGGCCAAGCGCGACCGCCCGGACTAGAGCATCGGCCGCGCGCAACAGATCGCCCTGTTGCTCTCGGGGAATCACCGGAGGCGAGCTGCGCCCGGCGGATGCGCTGTATTTTGCGACGAGCGCTTCCCAGCCGGGATCGAGCCGGTGCCCTTGACTCGAAAGCGCACGCTCAGCGTCCGCTGCGGGCGCGCGTTCTCGCGCTCGATAAGCCGGCCATCGCCGAAGAAGACGTCGAAAACCCGATCGAAGATGCGAAGCTCGTCACGCTTGCCGCACAGAACGGATCGCAGACCCGCACGAAGGCGCTCGCGATTCGTCACGCCGATCGCGTCGATCGCGCGCAGAGCATCTTCGGCCTCGGCAACACCGATGCGGAAGCCGCGGTCGCGAAGATAGCGGCAAAATGCGGCGACGCGCCCGCTCAGCGTTCCGGGATCAAGCTCCAAGGGCGCTCAAATAGCGCTCGCGTTGCGAGCGCAGGAACTCCCAGTCTTCTTGCGCCTTGATGACGCAGCCGCGCGTGAGCTCGAGCGTTTCTTCGTCGAGCACTTTGCGGTGGAGTTCGGCGAGCGCCACGCCCCAATCGATCGCCTCCGCAACGCCGGGAGCCTTTTGCAGCGGTTGATCGCGCAAGAATCGCATGAAGGACGCGATTTGCGTTGCAAGCCGCGCATCGAGGCCGGGCACGCGCGCGCGCAGAATCTCGATCTCCCGTTCGAAGCTCGGATAGTCGAGCCAGAGGTACAAGCATCGGCGCCGCAGCGCGTCTGAAAGCTCGCGCGCGCGATTCGACGTCAGCACGACTGCGGGCCGGTGGCGTGCGCGCAGCGTCCCGATCTCGGGGATCGTGACTTGAAACTCGCCCAGCACTTCCAAGAGAAACGCTTCGAACGCTTCGTCGGCACGATCGATCTCGTCGATCAGCAGAACGGGCGCGCGGTCTTGCAGGATCGCTTCGAGCAACGGGCGGCGCAGCATGAACTCTTGACCGAATATCTGTGCTTCACGCGCATCAACCGGAATGTCTTCGTTTTCGGTCAGGCGGATGCGCAGAAGCTGCTTGGGGTAATTCCACTCGTACAGCGTGCTCGCGGCGTCGAGTCCCTCGTAACATTGCAGCCGAATGAGCTTCGTGCCCAAGACATCCGCCAGAACCTTCGCGCTCTCCGTCTTACCGACGCCGGCGGGTCCTTCGAGCAAAAGCGGCTTCTCGAGGGCAAGCATCAATCCGAACGCGGTGGCGAATTCGTCGCTCGCGATGTAGCCGCGGTCCAGATATCGTTCTTTGAGCTCTTCCGGCTTCACCCATGGCAGCAGTGCGGCGCTTCGACTCGGCGCTCCTGGCCGGTTTCAGCTGCCGTTCCCGCTTCACCTCGACAAGTTGTGACAAGCAAAAGAGCCACGCGCATGACACGAGGCTCTTTTCGTAATGGTCGGGCAGACAGGATTTGAACCTGCGACCCCCAGTCCCCCAGGGCCGCCTGGGCCTCTTTGCGTGGGAGCGATTTCCATACAGTAGCGTTCGTTTGCGTTCGCCATTGACCGCCACCGTTCGCGGCCTACCGCGAGATAGACGGTGCGATAGACGGTGGCGGCATTTGTTAATGTGAGCGCGATGCTTGCTAGGCCGCTACCCGCGAACGGATGCGCGCGTATTGCTCGAGACCGGGGTCCGTCAACGCGTTGTAGACGTTGTACGAAACCTCTTTGGGACCACCGACGGCCAAGCCCTTAGCGGTGAGCTTGCCCGCGATGCCGTCCCAATGTGCGCCTTTGCGCCAATCAACGGCGCGCAACGAGCCGAGCAATTCGTTGCGACGACGATCTCGCGCAGCTTGGTCGGTCTGATCGTAGAGATCGCGACCCATCGCGCCGATCGCTGCGAGCACGCCGGGTGAACCGATGACGTAGTCATTGCGGTTCTCAATCTCGTTCTTGAACGTGTCGAACACCGCGCGCACCCAGTCTTCGCTCGCCGCGATCAAGCGAGCTTTATCGACGCCGTCGATTGGAACCGGCCGCGCACCGTACTGCACGCCGCCGATGCCTTTCGCAACGTTGACGACGATCTGACGCAGCGTGTGGAACGTAACGATGCGCGGGCTCTTCTTCGTGAGTTGTC
>Ga0335072_10006664_pt1 | contig 16876 bp, 19 predicted proteins | sample Lox_Sample_21_FD_206725 | JGI IMG/M metagenome (GOLD analysis project Ga0335072, IMG submission 206725) | Soil microbial communities from Loxahatchee National Wildlife Refuge, Florida, United States - Lox_Sample_2.1 | ecosystem: Environmental > Terrestrial > Soil > Wetlands | place: USA...
GGGGCATTCTCGGCGGAGGGTTTTTCCACCAGGTCCTTGACCCGCAGCAAGCGATCGCCCCACTTTGTATTTTTTTCGGGGGTGGCGTCGACAATTCCATAAAGATGCACGCGTTCGCGCGGCACTTTCTCCACATCGATCGCCCCGATTCCGGTCGCTTCGTATATTTCCACCAGAGCTTTCGTCGCGGGCACAGTTCCGTCCATGATGACGTCGCCCAGAAGCACGGCGAAAGGCTCGTCGCCGACCAGGTCGTAGGCGGTGAGCACCGCATGTCCAAGCCCTAGAGCTTCGCTTTGCCGCGTATAGCTGAAATGCACGTCTCCGCTGATCTCTCGCACCATTTGCGCGAGCTTTGGCTTGCCGTGTTCTTCCAGGAAACGCTCCAATTCGGGGGCGGAATCGAAGTGATCCTCGATGGCGGTTTTCTTTCGCCCGGTGACGAAAATGATGTGGGTGATTCCCGACGCGATGCACTCTTCGACCGCATATTGAATCAAAGGCTTGTCCACCACCGGCAGCATTTCTTTCGGCTGCGCCTTCGTTGCCGGCAGGAATCGAGTGCCCAAGCCGGCAACGGGCAGAACTGCTTTCCGGACCTTCTTCACCGCGTCTCCCATATCAGTGCTGTCCTTTCCGGGTGGTTAGCGAAGAGCGGTCGATTGTCGACGCTCCGCACTCGATATCAACGGCAGGCGATTCTGTTACCTTCACTCCGCATATCGCAAGGAGCAGCCATTGCGAAACGGTAGCATAGCGCACTCGCGCTTTCCTTCCGCCTGGTATCTCGCATCGCTGAACCTAAAAATGCCTCGTACCAATACAGGCGCGTCCGTGGCCCTCTGGCGAAAACCGAGTGTGGTAGCATCAAACATTGCGTATGAGCTCGGCTGAAAGTCTAATTCTTGGGATCGAATCTTCCTGCGACGAGACGGCCGCCGCTGTGGTTGCATCCGGGCGGCGGATTCTCTCGAGCGTCGTTGCTTCGCAGATTGAGATCCATCGCAAATACGGCGGTGTGGTTCCCGAACTTGCTTCCCGTGAACATCTCCGGCAAATTGTTCCGGTTGTGCGCGAGGCCATCGAGCGCGCTGATATTGAGCTCTCTGAGGTCGATGCCATCGCCGTCACACGCGGTCCTGGACTGATCGGCTCGCTGCTTGTCGGAGTGACCTATGGCAAAGTGCTGGCGCTCGCTCTCGACAAGCCTCTCATCGCGGTCAATCATCTGGAAGGGCACATCCATGCTGTACTGCTTGAAGCCCGGGGAAGCGGACGTGAGCCACAACTCCCCGCTGTTTGCCTGATCGTTTCCGGTGGTCACACACTGCTATTCCACGTTCATTCGCACCATCCGAATGGCAGCGGTTTCGCGTATACGCGCCTGGGCGGCACACGGGACGATGCGGCCGGCGAGGCTTATGACAAAGTCGCGAAGATGCTTGCTCTCGGGTATCCCGGAGGGCCTGTCATCGATCAACTTGCGCCTCATGGCGACCCTCGCGCGGTTCGGTTCGGCCCAATCAAAACGCGCGGCAATCCCTTCGACTTCAGCTTCAGCGGGATCAAGACCGCTGTGCTCTACCACATCCGGCGCAATCTGCAGTTGCAGCCTGAAATTGACGCGCGCCTGCAAGCTCTCGCTCGCGGGGAACGATCGACGGACGCGCTTCGCGCGCTTTGCTCTCGGGAGACGCTTGATTTGGTTGCCAGCTTCCAGCGTGCAGTTGTCGACGATCTCGTTTCCCGCACGGTTGCAGCAGCCGAGCAATCGGCCGTGAGCACCATACTCGTCTCGGGAGGAGTCGCCGCGAATTCCGAGTTGCGCCGCTCGTTCGCAGCGGAAGCCGCTTCGCGTGATCTTGAAGTGTTCTTTCCCAGCCGCCATCTTTCCACAGACAACGCCGCCATGATTGCGGCGGCCGGCTACCCCCGGTTCCTCTCGGGACTCGTTGAGCCGGCCACTCTCAATGCTGAGGCCAATTTCCCCCTCGTCTGAGCCTCACGAAGCGTGCAGGCCGTTACCTGGCACTTCCATCTCGCCTTGAGCGGTCTCGCTTTTACATACGTCGTTTGGGATTTTCGAGCAGGTGGGTCCGAATCTACAAAAACATCGGTTCGTAAACGTACGCCAAACCATCCCTCGTCACTGCGTACGCTTTCGTTCCGCTATCGCTCCAGCGGACATCCGCCACACCTTCCGCGGCGTGTTCGTCGAACACCTTCATCGTCCGTAAGTCGACCAGGAAGAGGCGTCCTTTCGCCGAATTCTTCAGCCACCCGCTGTAGCAGCCGCAGAGTGGCAGCTCGGGATGGCACGCACACCATTCCGCGCCGAATGTCAGCGGTTCTGCCTCCATGGTTTCAACGTCAAGCCGGTATGCCTGTCCGGACGCGCAATATATGATTCGCTTACCGTCGGGAGTCCAAGTGATATCCGTGATGTGTCCTTGCGCGGGATGCGTTAGTTGCTCGCGCATTCCGGGCACATCCACGATCGCAATCGAATCGTCCGCCCATTCGCCCTGAAATTCGGCAGCTACAGCCAAGGCTCGCCCATCTGGACTAAAGGAAAGACGCCCATACCCGAGAAACGCGCCGTCTTCTCCGGATTCCACCTCGTACGTTTGACGCTCGATCCAGCCGGGAAAGCCCAATTCGGCCTCTCGGGCGTCAGAGAAGGGAACTGAGCCGCTGCGCGCTTTCCAGAGGTTCACCGCAGCGCCTGTACCGCCGGATCTGGAAGCCGCCAAGAATTCACCGTTGTGGCACCAATCGAGATGCGTGGGGCGTTGCTCATCCGCTCCAAAGGGTTTTCCGGAAGACGTGAGACGCAGGTCAAAGTACCGAAGTTCGTTTTTCAAGCTGCTCCAGGCTGCTATGAGTTCAGAACCCGAGGATGACCATGCGAATGCGGCTCCGAGGTTCGCTCTGTCATCTGACTCAGGCGATTCCTGTCCGCTTTGCACTTCCAGTTGTCTTACCGGCAAACGTTCTTCGACATCAAATATTGCCAGACGCGGCAGGCTTGCCGCAGACCCGGGGCTAATTACCGCGACGCATCCAGCAGGGGAGATTTCCAATCCTGCCGCTGCGCCCGCGAAAACCTTCTTCACCAGCCAATTTGATTCGCGCGCCAAATCGCGCAGACCCCGCAAAGCCAGAGCCGATGAACGCACCGTCAGCAACTGCGGACCCGCAGTCACTATCTGAGTTGTCTCTTGCTCCGCGTGTTTAGTCATTTGTGCCGCGCTGCAGCCTTTGCTTGGCCTGCGCAATCTGCTCTTCGACTTTTGCCTTGAGTTCATGCAACACGTCCCGCCCATGGAGGGCGGCTTCATCCACCCGCTGTTTCAACTGATGTAAATCCGAGCGCAGCATCTCCTGCAGTTCGGCTTCAATTTCTGAAAGGCGGCTCCGAGCCTGGCTGATCCGCCGGATGACTCGGACCAATTCCGCCCCTGCACCGTCTCCGGTCACCGATTCGGGACTGCACTCGTATTGCGCTAGAATCTTCTTCAATCTGCTTTCATCGCCGCACTCGTAGGCGTGATTCGCCTCAGCCATTAAGACTTGGCGCTTCGCGCGGTCTGCACGGTCGGACGTCAAATCCGGATGCACCCGCCTTGCCACCTCGCGATAGAGCTTCTTCAATTCAGGTGATGCCGAGAAGCTTTTGGGTTCCTCCGCCGAATGCTCTCCGACCGATGCTTTCGTCTCTCTTGCGCGCGCCCGCGCCTCGTCGGCCGCTTTCTTCGCTTTGGCGTTCTCCGGGCGGTCTTGAGCGGCCTGGTCCGCGATGCGTGCCTTGCACTCATCGAGTTCTACGTAGAGCGAGCCCAGATGGTGCAAGTATTGCCGCTCGAAAGCTCCCAGCTCGGCGCGCACATTGGCAGCTCGGAGTTCGCGCTCGGCGAGTTCCGATTCGATCGCTGCGTGCTCCTCAAGTTTCCGCGCGAGCTCCTGCTCTTCAGGCTTCACAACAGCCGTCGAGGCAGGGCTGCGTCCTAGAATTTCAGTCAGTCTTGACTGCACGCCGAGTCGCCTCTGAGAGTTTGACCGCAGGGCGCCGACTGCCACGATGCCTTGTCGCTTTACGGCGCGCCTGCGTCCTATGCTGCCATTCTAGGGGGAAGGCTCTGCTTTCACCCTGTCCTCGCTGCAGCTACTTCCTCAACCCGGCACCTGTCCTTAGGTACAGCTGTCCGGACAAGCTCTCGTCTTCGTCTCACGAGTCCAACGCCGAATTGGTTCCTTGGTCGGCGCGTCCATCTTCCTGCTCGATTTTTCTTGTATCGAGAATCCGCTTACAATGCCACGTGCTGGGGGAAGGGGACTCTTATGAACGAAACGCCGGACATGTACATCCATCGAATTCTGAGTTTTCTGGAGGGCAAGGATCCTCTCAAAGTACAAGCTGCTACGCCCGCACGTATATCTCGCCTGGTTCGCAACAGCTCACCGGCAAGGCTCCGCAAGCGGCCTGCGCCCGGAAAGTGGTCTGTCGCGGAAATTCTCGCTCATCTTGCGGACACGGAAGTTGTGGTTGCCTATCGCCTCCGCGCAATCCTCGGCGCTCCCGGATCCCCGATTCCTGCTTTCAACCAGGACGATTGGGCGACGGCCATGGAATATTCCAAGCAGAATCCCAAGGATTCCATCAACAGTTTTCGTGCGGTTCGCGAATTGAATTTGCGGCTGCTGAAGCGTATTCGGGCCGAGCAATGGAAGGAATTTGGGATGCACGCCGAGCGGGGACGCGAAACCGTCGAACGCCTCGTTCACCTGATTGCCGGACACGACCTGAACCACCTCGCCCAGATCGAGGCAATTGTAAAGCCTGCGAAGAAGTAAAGCGCGGAGCTTCACGACGGGGGCAAAAAAAGATGCCGGATGCCCGCCTTGCGGCAAACATCCGGCGAACAGGAGAGAAAACGTTTACTCCGGAAGCGCGGTAATTTCCGGCATTTGCAATTTTGCTTTCGCCAAGGCTCTTACCAAGTTCGCTTCGACGATCTGCTCGCTTGTGTTCCGGACAGTTGCCAGCTCACTGACCAGCAAATATTTCGCCCGTTCGAGCATTTTCTTCTCACGGAAGGACAGAGGCTTGGTGCGGCTCAATGCCACAAGACCTTTTAGAACAGCGGCCACTTCCATCAGCGACCCGGTTCTCATCCGGTCCGAATTTTCCTTGAAGCGGTGTTTCCAATCGTGGTGGGAATTCGACCGGCCCTTTTCGAGGAACGAGAGAACTTCTCCGGCCTGATTGTTTCGAATGATGGGTCGCAATCCTACGTTCGTCACATTGCATTGCGGCACCATCACTTTTAATCCGCTCGAAAGTATCTTCAGCATGTAATAACGTTCGGATTTGCCGTTCAGATATCCGTAGCTGATTTGCTCAATTACTCCTACGCCATGGTTCGGATAGACTACTTTCTCGCCCAGCTTAAAGTCCATAGGTGGAAGTCCCCTCCCGAAAGCGTAGTTTCATTTTAGGCACACGTTACGGTGGCGTCAAGAAAATCCGCGCAAATTCTGCGCCGTCTCAATTCCGAGAAATCGTGTGTTTTCTGATAGATTGGCCTGTAAATTGCCCTATAATGGTGCACGTGCTTCTTCTGGCCGCGGACACCTCTTCACCCTCTGGCAGCCTTGCCATCCTGCGCGATGAATTGGTTCTTGGCACCATCCACACGGTCTCGGATGAGCCGTATTCTTCGCGGCTGTTTCGTCACATCGACTTCCTTCTAAGTGATTTGTCACTACAACTAAAGGACTTCGATCTCGTGGCTGTCGCATCTGGCCCTGGGTCATTTACGGGCCTTCGCGTCGGCCTGACGGCCGCAAAAGCCTGGTCGGAGGCATTCCAGTTGCCGGTCGTGGGCATTAGTGTACTGCACGCGGTCGTCGCTCAATCTCGTTCCGAGGCTTCTGTCGTGGTTCCTGTCCTCGACGCTCGCCGACACCAGCTCTATTATGGTTTTTTCGAGAACTCGCCTCTTGGCAAGACGCTGGTCAGTGACGAAAGGGTGGGAAGCCCGGAGGAGTTCGTGAAGGATGTTCGCAGCAGGTATGCGGGCCGCTCGATCAGCGCGGTCGCGAGCAGCAGGGAAGTCGTCACCCCGATTGTCGAATCGGTCCTTTCGGAAGGCGGCAGCTTAGAAATCGTTTCGCCGGTTCTTGCTCCTTGGATCGGTCTGCTGGCTTTGGATCGGGCGCGATCAGGAAAGGTCTCGGATTCGCTGTCGCTCGATGCAAACTATGTGCGCCGCTCCGACGCAGAACTACATTGGAAAGGATCGTGAAGTTGCGATGTCCCTTTCGTCCGGCAATACTCCTGCCTGACGAATCGGGCAACAGGATATAGAGCACTCGCGATTGGCCGTGGCCCGGTCTGCTAGAATCACAGTTGTTATGTCGGCCCCCGCGATTGCGGTACGACCTCTTGCGCACTCCGATATTGACGCAGTCCTTTCGATCCAATCCGAGTCGCCAGAAATCGCGTCCTGGAGCGCCTGGGATTATGACCGTGTCGCGCGCAATGAAATGGCGGGGTGGGTGGCAACAGAAGGACCAGTAATTGTTGGGTTTCTGGTGGGCAGACGAGTTGTTACCGATGTCGAAATTCTCAATTTCGCTGTTGCGGCATCGCGCCGCCGTCAAGGCGTGGGAACTCTCTTGCTCTCGCAGTCCCTCGAATGGGCCCGCTCATTTGGCGCGGAGAAGGCGCTGCTTGAAGTCCGCATGTCGAACGTTGCCGCGATCCGCTTTTACGAAAAGCATGGTTTTGAAGTCGTCGGGCGCCGCCCGCGATACTACAACTCGCCCATCGAGGATGCTTTGCTCCTCAGCGAGCTGCTCTCATCGCGGGCCAGCCCCCGATAATTGAGCTCCGGCACCTCAGCCGCGCAACTGATTTGTCCATATTTTTGCCACCGCAAATGTAAAGAGGAAGACCAAGAGGCCCAGCAGGATGCCCTTCGTCGAGACAATATCGAGTCCCACGGAGTGAACGTCGACTCCAGGATTTTCTCCGGGCACTCCGCGCGCCTGTTGGTGCAACATCCACATCGCGTCGATCGCTGCGGTGGCAGCGGCTATTCCGAGAGTAACTCCCGCGGCTGCCAACAAACTCTTTCCTGTGGTCATCGCCTTTACCCTCGCACGGCCTGCCGTCGCCAAAGCTGGCCGGTGGCCGGCGGGTCGAGCTCGCCAGCCCCGCCATCATAGTCTAACCCAGCACTCACCTATTGGTTTTCACATCCCATTTGTGGTAATTGTTACAGGCATGTGAGAGCTTCTTCAATTTGGAGGGAAACGATGCCGACCCAGGCAGACTTGATTCGCCAGTCCCTGTTGGCCAACGACCCGGAGTATAAGAAGCTCGCAGAGGAACACGACCGCTGCGAGTGCCAACTGAAAGAAATCCTCGAAGAGCCCTACCGTAACTCCGAAGACCTCGCTGAAGAATCCGTTCTCAAGAAAAAGAAACTGCTGTTAAGGGATCAGATGGAATATATCGTGGTCCGGCATCAGCATCATCTGGTCCATCACTAGGCTCCAGTTGCCGCCTGCATTGCCCGCTTCTGTCGTACAATACCGGTGCATTCAGCCTCTCGATCCGTCTTGGCCTAGCCAAATCCATTCTCCGGTTCCATTGCTAGGGCAGGGAAGAGAGCTGTGCGCAGGCGCTGCCGTGCGAGCGAGGGACTCTCTTACATGGTCAAAGAAGCGTACAGGTTTTCCGTACCGCCGCTTGTCCTTGGACTTCTCGCTGTTCTATTGGGCTGGAGATGGACGGGCGGTGTCCTCATCTTCTTGGGACTTTTCGTGCTGTATTTCTTCCGCGACCCGGACCGTCCGATTCCCTCCGACCCTTTGGCCATCGTGTCTCCTGCCGACGGCCACGTGGTGGAAATACTCGACGAAATGCTCGACGGCACAATGGGCCATCGCATCAGTATTTTTCTTTCCATTTGGGACGTACACGTCCAAAGATCTCCCGTCGCCGGCCGCATCGCCGATGTCGTGTACCGGCCCGGAAAGTTCTACGCGGCGTGGCGTCGAGACGCCTCCACTGAAAATGAGCAGAACGTGATCTATATTCATTCGCCACAGGGGACCGTGGTCTTCAAACAAATTGCCGGGGCCGTCGCGCGGCGCGTGATATGCTGGAAGTGTGAGGGCACGGAAATCACTCGGGGCGAGCGCGTGGGCATGATCCGCTTTGGTTCGCGCGTGGACCTCTGGCTCCCTCTCAACTCCCAGGTCCTCGTCGAGCGCAAGCAATTTGTGAAAGGCGGAGAAACCATCCTCGCCCAATGGAATTCAATCACATAGATCCGATCGGCGATCCTGAAGAAGGGCCGCGCCGCCGCTTCCGCAATCCCAAATTGCGCCGCGGCGTCTACATTCTTCCCAGCGCATTCACGGTCGCCAATCTCTTGTGCGGTTATTACGCTGTTCTCGCCACCCTGGAAGGCAATGTAAGCGACCTCGACAACGCTTCCCGCGCCATCGGCATAGCAATTCTCTTCGATTCCTTCGACGGGCGCATCGCTCGCGCCATGGGAACCACGTCTGCCTTCGGCCGCGAATTCGACTCCCTCGCCGATGTGATCAGCTTCGGCATCGCCCCGGCGTTTCTTGCCTACGCTTGGGGCGTTCGCGCCAATGTGGCCGGAAACTTTCTGGAGAATGTCCACTTGATCCAGCTCGGCTGGCTGGTGGGCTTTCTCTTTCTAGTCTGCTGTGCCTGGCGCTTGGCCCGCTTCAATATCCAGGGCATGGCGCCGGGCGGCAATCGATTTTTTGCTGGGATGCCGACTCCTGCTGCTGCCGGCATGATCGCCGCGACCGTGCATTTCTTCCAGAATCCCATCCAGGATGTTCGGCTTTCCATCCTGTGGCTGATTCTCGTCGCGTGTCTAGGCGGGTTGATGTCGAGCACGTGGCGTCACTACAGCTTCAAAGATATCGAGTGGACCAAGCGCCGCCCGTCGCTCACGGTCGTTCTGCTTGCCCTCCTTGGCGGCGCGGTTTGGTTTTTCTCCCGGCAGACGCTGTTTGCCATCGCCGTTGCCTACACGCTGCATGGCGTGATTTTTCAAATATTCCGCTTCGCGCGCCGCCGCGTGGCGTCGCGACCAGCTTGACCTATGCCCTCCGGGCCCTCGCATCAGGACCGGGTCGCCATCGTCGGCGCTTCGTCCCTCCTCGGGAAGGAACTGAAGCGTGTTCTGGAAGACCGTAATTTCCCCGCCTCGGAAATCGTTCTGCTGGACACAAGCGAAGCCGCCGGCACGCTCACCGAAGCCGCTGGCGAGCCTACCTTCATTCGCTCTCTCGATGAAGACAGCTTCGAACATTCCCGGTTCGTCTTTTTTGCGGGCTCTTCCGAGGATGCTGCACAGAATATTCCGGCCGCCCTGGATTCCGGGGCCACCGTGATTGACCTTGCCGGTGGATCTCTCACTTCGACTGGAGCTGTGATTTCAGTCCCGTCTCTTTCAACTGTCCTGCTTCCCGTGCCAACAAAAGCGTCGGTCCCTGGGCCCGTCTATTTGTCCCCTCCGGTTTCCGTCCTGATCGCGACGACCATCTCTGCCGTTCTTTCGAGATTTTCACCGGGGCGGATCGCGGTCACCCTGTTATCGCCGGTCTCCGAATTCGAACAGGCGGGCATCGACGAACTCGAATCGCAGGCCACGGCGCTCCTTTCGTTTCGGCCCATTTCTCAATCTTTCTTCGATTCCCAGGTAGCCTTCAACCTTCTCGATAGCTTCGGCGAATCCGCGCGTCCCTCTCTTGATGAGACGCGCCGCAGGATTTCCTCGCTGGTCGCTCAATTCGTTGCAGGTCGCGTTCCCGTTCCGGCGATTCAGTTGATCCAGGCTCCTGTCTTTTACGGCTACGCCTTCTCCGCTTATGCCGACTTTCCGTCTTCTCCGGCTCCGGCCCAATTGCACTCCGCCTTTGCGGCCCTTGGCGTTCGTGTCGTCGCGGCAGGAGATGCGTCTCCTTCCAATCTGACCATCGCCGGCGAAAACGAGATTCATCTCTCCTTGGTGCGTTCAGACGATTCGCACCCGTCCGCGAGTTGGTTCTACGGTCTGGCCGATAATCTTCGCTTCGCGGTTGTCAACGCGGTGCGCATCGCGGAGGACCTGCTTGCGAAGCAATAAACCATCGGGTCGCGGGATTCGTTCCAGCTTTTCATGGCTGCCCACTCTCGTCCTCGTTACTATCTGCACAGGCTGTGGCTATCATGTTGCCGGGCACGACTCTAAACTGCCTTCCAGCTGGCACGAAATCGCGATTCCCGCTTTCAAGAACGACACGGCTCAATACCACATCGAAGAAATCTTCAGCGAAGCCGTGATTCGTGAATTCCTGTCGCGGACGAAATACCGTATCACGCAGGACCCTGCTTCCGCCGACGCCGTCCTGCACGGCGAAGTCGTGTCTATCGACACCAGCCCGCTCCTGTTCGACGCCACCACCGGCGAAGTGCGGACCATGCTCGTCACCGTCCATGCTCGCGTAAACCTGGTCGATAGCAAGACTGAAAAATCCGTTTATGCAAACAACGATGTCGTTTTCCGGCAGGAGTACCAGATTTCGAGCGATGTTCAGTCCTTTTTCAACGAGCAAAGCCCGGCTCTGCGCCGCATGTCCCGTGACTTCGCCTCTCAGGTCGTTTCAGACGTCATCGAAAGCTTCTGACGCACTGGTCGTTCCGCCCCCAATGCTTTGCGCTTGCCTCAGTCCGCGTATGTGTGGTGAAGTCCTCCTCCAGTCGCGTAAGATATCACTGCAAACCGATGCCTTCAATTTCGACAGAGAAGCTGATCGAACGCCTTGCCTCCGGCAAAGCTGTGCCTGCCGTTGTTTTACTTGGTTCCGACCCGTATCTCCGCGAACTTTGCCGGAACAGCATCGTTGACACCTGCGTCCCTGAATCCGCTCGCGACTGGGCCGTCGCGCGTATTTCGGCTGAAGATTCCGGCTGGGACCAGATTCTCGGACGCGTCCAGACGATGCCGATGCTCTCACCCCGCCAGGTTGTCGTCGCTGAAGGCGCCGAGACTTTCGAAGATCTGCCCGATGACACGCGGGAGGAATTGCTCGAGTCGCTGACGAAATACTTCGCCGATCCCGCTCCTTTCACGCTGCTTCTCATCGAAGCTGCGCAGCTCGACCGCCGCCAGCGCTTTTTCAAGCTGCTTTCCGAGCACGCGCTGATCGTCGAGATGACTCTCGGAGAAGAGTCGGCTGCCTCGCTTGCGTCGCAAATGGCCGCCGACCTTGGCGGCGAGATCGAACGCCCCGCCGCCTCTCTTCTCGCCGACATTTGCAATAACGAACCGGCTCGCATCCGCGTCGAAGTTGACAAGCTGGCCGCCTATTGTCACGGACGAGGCCCCATTACTGCCGCCGATGTCCGGACGCTCGTCGTATCTGCACGCAAAAACGACGTCTGGCAATTTGCCGACATGCTTTCCGCGCGCCGCCGTCCCGAAGCGCTCGCTTTTCTTGACAACCTTCTTCGCGAAGGCGATGAACCGATCGCCATCGTCGGCGCTCTCGCATGGGCCTATCGGAAGCTCATCGAGGCTCGCGCCCTCCCCGCGACGACGAATTCCTACAACGCTGCCCGTTCTCTCGGCATGCGCCCCGATTCCGCTGAAGCTGCCGTTCGCAACGCGCATCGCTTTTCGAAGAAAGACTTGCTCGCCGGACTCGCGCATCTTACTGAAGCTGACAGCGCGCTAAAGTCCTCCAATCCCAACCCCCGCGCTTACATGGAATTCCTCGTGGCGCGCCTCACGGCCTGAGCGCGGCCCCGCCCCTCTCTGCTCGCAATTCCTTTCTTCGACCGTTAAGATAATTGGTCACATGAAACGCAAATCGAGCGCGAGGAAGAGAAAACCTGAGCCGAAACAGCGCCCACTTCGGATTGCTCTGTCTAGCGCCGACAAGCGCGCCGGGGAATGGTTCGCGCGCCTTATGGCGCTCCAGCGTCGCCTGCGGGCTCCTAACGGCTGTCCGTGGGACCGCGAGCAGTCGCACACGACTCTACGCAAATTTCTCGTCGAAGAAACCTACGAGGTCCTCGATGCCATGGAAGCAGGCGACAGCAAAGAATTCGCATCTGAGCTGGGCGATCTTCTGCTCCAAATCGTGTTTCACTCGATCCTTGCAGAAGAGTCCAGCTCCTTCACCGCCGCCGATATGATCGAATCGGTCCACACCAAAATGGTTCGCCGCCATCCACATGTCTTTGGCGATGCCAGGGTGAAAACATCCGCCGACGTGTTGAAGAATTGGGAGCAGATAAAGGTGACTGAGCGGGCTTTCGCTGGAGCGGCCACCACAAAATCGAGCGAAGAGGACTCACTCCTGTCTGGGATTCCTCGTTCGCTCCCCGCAGCTCTAGAGGCCTATCAACTCACGCGCCGCGCCTCGCGCGTCGGCTTCGACTGGGATTCCATCGACGGCATTTTTGAAAAGCTCAACGAAGAAGAGCAGGAAATCGCTGCCGCGCTGCGCCAGTCTGCACCGCTGGCGCAACTCGAGGAGGAAGTTGGCGACTTACTCTTCTCTGCGGTCAACATTGCCCGCTTTCTGGGCGTAGACCCCGAAATCGCGCTCAAGAAAGCCAATCGCAAATTCAAGCAGCGCTTTCAATGGATGGAATCTGCAGCCCGCGCCGAAGGCTCCTCTTTTGCGGACCTCCCTCGCGCTCGTAAAGAGGAACTGTGGGACGCCTCCAAACGGGCTGAATTTGCTGCTGCGTCGAAGATCGATTCCTAGTGCCCGGTGAACTTCAAATCCGTCCGCTCCATTCGCTCGCCGAATTCGACGAATGCGTCCGCCTGCAGCAAATCACATGGGGGCGCGACATACTCGTTCCTTCGGCCATCTTCGTTGTCGGCGAACATACTGGCGGCCTTACGCACGGGGCCTTTGACGGCAATCAAATGATCGGTTTCGCCATGGCCCTCGCTGGGTTTCGCCGTGGCAGCCAGTTTCTACACTCGCACATGGCCGCTGTTCTGCCTGAACATCAAAACCGCGGCATCGGCCGGCGCCTGAAACTGGCCCAACGCGAGGACGCTCTCAAGCAGGGCGTCAACCTGATCGAATGGACTTTTGACCCGCTTGAGTTGAAGAACGCCCATTTCAATTTCAATCGCCTGGGAGCCGTCGCCCGCGTTTATATCCCCAATTGCTATGGCATCACCGATAGCCCTCTCCACGCCGGACTCCCAACCGATCGCCTCGTCGCCGAATGGTGGCTCGATTCACCTCGCGTCCAATCGGTTTTGTCGGACGATTCCTCCTCTTCTCGCGCGGCCACTCGCATAGTCGTTCCCGCGAATATCGCCGAACTAAAATCGTTGGACCCCAGTCGCGCGCTGGAACTTCAGTCAGCTCTCCGGACGCAATTTCAACAGGCCTTTGCGCAAGACCTCGTCGCCACCTCGGTTGAGAAATCCCCAACAACCGTCGAATACTTTCTCGAACCAGCGAATTCCCTCACAGGCCTCGCCCTTCCGCCACTGTGTCATTAGGCATCTGTGGCAAATCCTCTTGGCTTTGCATTTCATCTCGCCGACAATACTCGCGCCCATAATGCGCCTGAAAAAAGTCACCCTCCGCGAAATTCATCTGCAACTTCTGTCGCCCTTTCAAACCAGTTTCGGCATCACCTCGCTCCGGCGAATCCTGCTCGTCGAAGCTGAGACGCGGGATGGCGCTGTAGGCTGGGGTGAATGCACGGCTGGTGAAGACCCGTACTATTCTTACGAAACCGTCGAAACCGCCTGGCACATTCTTCGCGATTTTCTTTTTCCCATCCTGAAGGGAAGAGAACTGAACGCCGCGTCGGAGGTCTTTGACCTCTTCTCGCCTGTCCGGGGCCACAACATGGCCAAAGCGGCTCTCGAGTCAGCAATCTGGGATGTCGAAGCGCAGCAAAAGTCTCTGCCAATGTGGCAACTCCTCGGAGGCACGCGCGCCGAAATCCCATGCGGGGTGTCCATCGGCATCCAGCCCTCGATTCCCGACCTCCTTGCCAAAGTCGAACACGAACTCGCCGCGGGCTACCAGCGCATTAAAATCAAAATCAAGCCCGGCCAGGATGTGTCGCTCGTCCGCGCCCTCCGCGAAAGATCTCCCCGCATCCGCCTTATGGCTGATGCCAATTCCGCCTATACGCTTGCCGACACGCCGATGCTCAAGCAGCTCGACGATTTTTATCTGATCATGATCGAGCAACCGCTCGGCTACGACGACATTTACTCGCATGCCAAACTCCAGCGCGAACTGCAAACTCCCATCTGCCTCGATGAGTGCATTCACGATCTCGAGCACGCTCGCGCGGCGATCGAGATCGGCGCCTGCAAGATCATTAATATCAAGCTCGGCCGCGTCGGCGGACACACCGCTTCCCGCCGCATCCACGACCTTTGCCAAGAGAAATCCGTCCCTGTCTGGTGCGGCGGCATGCTCGAGTCCGGGATCGGGCGGGCCCACAATATCGCGATGTCGACGCTTGCGAACTTTTCTCTTCCAGGCGACGTCTCCGCCAGCAAGCGCTATTGGGCTGAGGACATCATCGAGCCAGAAGTGGAGGTGACGCAGCGCGGCACGATTGTAGTTCCTGCTACTCCCGGTCTCGGTTTTTCACCACGCCGCGATCGCATCGAGTCCCTCGCCGTTCGCCGCGAGGTCGTCGAATAGTTCGTGGAAAATTCAGCGTCTGCCGAATCGCGTCATCCCAGTCCCCTTGCTCTTGGCTTCTGGGTCTCCTTCATGCTTCTTCTGTGGTCCTTCAATTACATCCTCGGAAAGATCGCCCTCCGGCACATGGATCCCATCACGCTGACTTGCTCCCGCTTCGTTGTTGCGTCGATCGTCGTGCTTCCCATCTACTTTGCTTCTCCCAACCGCTCCCGCCTTCGCAAGCGCGATCTCTGGCCGGTCGTATATCTTGGCCTATTCAACGTGCTGATGAATCAAGGACTCTTTACCATCGGCCTCAATTACACGTCCTCATCACGCTCCGCGATCATTATTTCCTCGGGACCGGTCTTCATTCTTTTGCTGGCATGGCTGATGAAACTCGAGCATCTCACTCTTGGGAAGGTTGCAGGAATGCTGATCTGCTTTGCGGGCATACTTCTTGTCGAAACGGACTCTGGCTCGCTGCTCAATTCGCCATTCCTGAAGGGTGATGCGATCTCTCTGCTCGGAACCATCGGGTTCGCGCTGTACGTCGTATTCGGAAAAAGAATCGCCGACCAATACGACGCGCTTTCTATGACTACGTTTACAACGGTCGCCGCCACACTTTTGATCGCGCCCGTCACGTTTCATCAGGCGATTCGGCTGAATTGGTCCTCGGTGGGATGGGCGGGATGGTCTGCCATGTTTTACATGGCTGCGGGAAGCTCTATCCTCGCTTACCTGATTTTCTATTGGGCGCTGCGGCATACGACGGCTTCGCGGCTCGGCGCAATTTGTTATTTCCAGCCCATCATCGTCATCGTCCTGGCGGCTCTATTCCTGGGCGAACATGCCACGCGGCATCTCCTGCTGGGCACGCTGCTCGTGCTTTTTGGAGTGGTTCTCGCCGAGCGCGCTCCGGCCTAGCAATTCGCACCCGCAACTCTTTCTCCTGCCCCGTGTTTGCCAATGGTAGGACTGCTCTGCCTCGGCGACGCACCGAGGAAACACCTCAGATTGCAAGAGTTGCAACCGAAATCTTGCAGTCCGAATCAAATGGAGTAGGATGGCCGCAACGGTTGTTTGTGGCCAGCCCACAGGCAGTTAGTGAGGTAACCACGATGAAAGCCTCTCGCTTTAGCTTCTTGAGTGTTTCCACCTTGATTCTAGCTGGTCTCACTCTCCTTCCGCTTCCGGCCTATGCGCAGCACGGCGGCGGCGGTCATGGAGGCGGTGGTTTTCACGGTGGAGGCTATGGCGGTGGCGGAGGGTTCCACGGCGGCGGCTATTCTGGGGGAGCGGCCCGTGGCGGTTATGGCGGCTACGGCGGCGGATATCGCGGAGCATACGGTGGAGCCTATCGTGGCGGGTACTCTGGAGGAGCTTATCGGGGTTACTCGGGTCCTCGCTCGGGATTTGGTGGCGGACAGCGCTATGGCGGGTCTTCCTACCGTGGCTCATACGGACGCCCGGGCTCGTCCGTGAATCGAGGAGGATCGTTTGGCAGGCCTTCGTCCTCTGCGCGTTTCAACGGGTCGACGCGCGGCGGCAATTACAATCATTTCGCCTACAATTCTCCTGCGGCACGCGGTTTCAACTCACCCTCTAGTTCTGCCAGAGCCGATGGCGGCTGGCATTCGTTCGGATCAAGCAGTGCGCGGGCTTCCGGTTCCGGATCGTCCGGTTATTCGAGTTTTGCTCGCAATGGTTCCCGCTCGTCCGGCTCGCCATCCACGTCGCGGAGCTTTTCGCCGCCGGGATCCAATGTCGCGCATCCGAGTTTTAACGGCTCGTCTTCGTCCATATCTTCCCGGGCGGGTGGCACCCGTTTCGGCTCATCCAATTTCGCCTCCAACCGCTTTGGCGGTTCCGCGTTCGGCTCGGGTATTTCGGGGCGCTTCGGTCCGAGCGCCTCTGTGGTTGGTGGTTCGCGTTTCGGCGGCTCATTTGGTACACGCTCCAATGTCTCAGGCTTCTACCATCCGTATGGAGGCGGAGGCTATGGATGGCGGGGTGGCTGGGGCGGTTATGGGTACCGCGGCGGCTGGGGAGGTTACGGCTGGCGGGGATATGGCTATGGTCCGTGGGGCTGGGGCGGCGGATGGGGCTGGGGATTTGGTATTGGATTTGGCTGGGGTTG
>Ga0335072_10006665_pt1 | contig 16875 bp, 17 predicted proteins | sample Lox_Sample_21_FD_206725 | JGI IMG/M metagenome (GOLD analysis project Ga0335072, IMG submission 206725) | Soil microbial communities from Loxahatchee National Wildlife Refuge, Florida, United States - Lox_Sample_2.1 | ecosystem: Environmental > Terrestrial > Soil > Wetlands | place: USA...
CCTGATTTGCCGCCTTCCAAAAACGGAGCAGCAGAAGGCTTTGCTCGCGCAATCGAAGAAACGCTATTACGGCACCTCTTTGAGACGCTGCTCAATTCGCCGCAAGTCGACCGCATTGAGTCGCAGCTTCTGCTGCACCCCGCCGGAACGCACGCCGCCATCTTCACCAAGACGGGCTTCGAGCTCTTTCATCGACTCTTTATGGTGCAGCAGCTTGAAGGACGCTGGGGAAGGCCGCGCGCGAATCTTCCCGAGGGCCTCGAAATCCGCCCATGGCGGGATGAGGACCTCAACGGCGCTGCAAGGCTGATTTCCACCGCCTACCAGGGACATCCCGACAGCCTGATCAACGATCAGTACCGGACCATCCATGGGTCGCTGCGTTTTCTGCATAACATCGTCCGCTACTCGGGCTGCGGCGTCTTCTCCACCATTGCTTCGCACGTCGTGATCGACCGCGCGAGCCGCGAGCTGGTTGCGCTGATTCTCGGGTCGCGCGTCAGTCCACAGAGCGGGCACATCACCCAGCTCTGCGTGCATCCTGCTCACCGTCGTCGCGGAATCGCCCGCATGCTGCTCTCGGTTGCCGCGTCCCAGTTTGTCCGCCAGGGCGTGAGCGAGATTTCTCTCACCGTCACCGAAGCCAACACCGAGGCAATCGAGCTTTATCGATCAGAGGGATACGACAGCGCGCACACATTCGATGCCGCTGTATGGGAGCGATAAAAAGCGCCGGTGGAAGCGCAAAGACACAAACTTCGCAGCACGTAAGTTGGCTGTGTTCAAAGAAGGGGGTGGGGCAATGCGCATGGTGCGATTTGGCGGAGCCATGAGCCTGGACGGATATATCGCCGCGCCGGATGGCGGATACGACTGGATCGTGCAAGATCCTGAGATGAGTTTCGCCGAGATGATGGCGCCGTTCGATACGTTTCTGATTGGCCGCAAGACCTTTGAAACGATGGCGCGCGCCGGGCAGGCAAAGGCATCGCCGCCGGGCATCCAATACGTCATCGTTTCGCGGACGATCCAGCCGGATGATTACCCGCAGTTCACCGTACGAAGCAATGGCGCCGACGCCGTGTGCGAATTGCGCACCAAGCCCGGCAAGGACATCGCCCTCTTCGGCGGTGGCGAACTCTTTCGCAGCCTGCTGTCGGCTGGTATGGTCGATCGCATTGAGGTATCCGTGATCCCAGTCCTTCTTGGCGGAGGTGTGCCGGTCTTACCGTCTCCTGCGGATCGTGCCCGGCTCAAGCTCCTGAACCAGCGAAGTTACTCGAAGACAGGAATCGTGCGGCTGGAGTACGAGATACTTCACAACTGATACGCGCAGACACGCGGTTTCGGCAGATGCGCTTAGAACGTCTTCGAAAGGAAGCCCTTCAGCCCTATCGCGCGATCAGGTACATCACCCAGCTGAGCACAACCACGGAACCAACAAACAGCGCAAAGCAATACAGGCCGTAGCGCATCATGCGCCGCGGCGTTTCGCGCTGGGTAATGCCAAAGACCACGGATGCGCACAAGGCGAACAGGAGAACCGCGGTGAAGTGGGACGGACTGAACATCAGAGCGGCTTTCTCCCGGTCTTCAGATTGTGCGCATCGACCGCCGCGATCACGTTCAGCAGTCCTGCCACCACGATGAAGCGCGTCCCGTAATCAGCGGTGGTCACCTGCACGGCATTTGCGCCAATTCCGGCGAACCGGCTCACGAAGTACAACAGGCCGTTGCCCAGGTCGCCCGCCAGGCCGAGGACGTGGAGAATATCGGATGCGCTCGTATAGAGCTCGCCCTGCATCGCAATGCCAAGCACAAACATGCCCACGATTGCGAGCGCGAGCAACGCGCCCCGTCCCCATTTGCGCAGCAGAAAATGGCCGGCGCCAGGCACCAGCCATCCGGCGATCAGCGGCCAATAGACAAAGCCCTGCTCCGCCGGCACAGTCTTGTTCTCGCTTGCAGCCATCCTCTTCGACTATATCGCACCGGCCCGCGTCGCCGCTGTCACCGGTGAAGGTCAATTGCCCGTAGGGATGATGCCGGCATTCTCAACCATCAGGATCGTGGTGCGCTGCGGCGCGCGCGTGCGGTGGACCACAGTTCGCGGAACCACGAAGGCCTGTCCGGGCGCGAGCTCGACTGTCCGCTCCTCCAGGTCGATCAACAGCCGTCCTTCGACGACATAGAAGAACTCGTCATCCTCATCGTGCTTGTGCCAGTGATACTCGCCTTCGATGAAGCCCACCCGCACCACCGAGCCATTCACTTTGCAGAGCGTCTGGTTGAACCACTTGGAGTGCTCGGCTTCGGGCACCGCGTGAATGTCGATGAGTTCGAGCGGACCGTGGAGAATGTTGAGCCGAGTTTCATACGGAAATGCCGGTGCCGGTTGCGACATGGTGCGCTCCTTCAATGTCAAGTGCCCGATGACTCGAGCAGCGACGAAACTGCACTTGCGCGTTGGCGGCTTCGCCGGCCGAATCGTCAGATTCGCACCAGCTCGGTCTGAATCTTGCCCGTGACCCAGGCCTTGCCCGGCGACGTCAACATGTTCACCTCGCTGCGTACGCCGAATTCCGGCAGGTAGATCCCGGGCTCGACAGAGAAGCATGTGCACGGCAACAGGCGCCGCTCGTCGTGGGTCTCCAGATTGTCGAGGTGGGCTCCGGGTCCGTGCAGTTCGCGCCCGATGTTATGGCCGGTGCGGTGCGTGAAATAGTCGCCGAAACCCGCCTTGCAGATCACCGACCGCGCCGCATCATCCGCTTCGAAGCCCCTGATCGGCCTGCCTTCAGCATAGGCAGTCTCTACCGCACGAATTGCCGAGTCCCTGGCGTTTCGAACGGTTTCAAACACCTGCTGCTCCCGCTCGCTTGGCTCACGGCCAACCACCCCGGTCCAGGTGATGTCATAGAACGCGGTGCCCGGCTCGTTGACCCGGCCCCAGATGTCGATCAGGATGAAATCGCCTTCCTTGATGGCGGCGGTGCGTTCTGCCGTGGGCTCGTAGTGCGAATCGGAGCTGTTGGCGTTTGCGCTCACGTTCGGTCCGTTTTCCCAAACCAGCCCCTCGCGCTTCATGGCTTTGCTGAGCCACTGCACCACCTCGAACTCCGTCAGTTCGCTTGAACCATTCGACTTCTTTCCGGAGGCCGCGGGCCTTAGCCGCCGCCCTATCTCTTTCCAGCACTCGGCGAGAATCCCGTCGATCGCTTTCTGTGCGAATGCGTGGCTGGCCATCTGCTTCTCATCCAGAACAGCCTCGAATTGACTCACCAGGTCCGCCGAGCTCACCACCTGCTTGCCCAGGCTGCGCAGGAATTCAACCGTTCCCGCATCCACCATCGACACGTACATGATCTCGTTGTTGGGCGAGTACTGCATGGCCACCCGGCGCGCTCCGCCCAGCATCGCCTTGATGCCGGTGGCGAGTTCCTGCCAGCTCGAGTAAAGGCCCTTGGAGCCAGGCAGGGCATCAAGCCGTCCCACCTCGACGCGATGGACCAGCTTGCGCGGTTCGCCGTCCGCCGGAACAAAGTAGTACCAGCGGCGCGTAATATGCGCCTTCGGGTCGAGGCCTAAGATGCTCTCGGCAAGCGGATCGCGATGGTGGTGATCGTAGAAAAGCCAGCCGTCAAAGCCGGCTTCCCGCAACGCGGACTGAATTGCCTCCAGGTTCATACCGGCAATTCTACGCGCTGCATGGGCGGAAGTTTGACTGTTTGCTTGCCTTGGGCAAGGCCGGAAAGCCGGCCCCAGAACCGGGCGTACGGTAAAGAAGCAGGTCAACCAAATCGAAAGCTAGAGAGCGGCCATCGCCGCGGCCTCGTTGCCGAACAATCCGGCATACTTCGTAATCCCCACCATGGTGAATACCTTGGTGAAGTGCGGCGACAATCCAAAGGCGAACACCTTTTGCCCCGAATTCGAAGCTTCAATCAACATCTGGATCACCAGCGCAATGCCACTCGAGTTGATGTAGTCGACTTTGGTGAAGTCCAGCAGCACAAGCTTTGCGGTTTGCTTGGGCAAAGACTGATAAGTGCCCAACACTGCATCCTTCGAGGTGCTGGCGATATCGCCTTCGTAGCGAAGGATGGTGACCGTGTGTCCTGCGGGGGAAGTCAACTGATCAACGCGCGCTTTCGTTTCAGTCTGCACGATTCTGTGTCTCCGTCTTGAATCTTTGCTATTCCGGCTCCTTATTGAGCCGGATCACCAGTCTTACGTAGCTGCTCTTGCCGTTGGCGCCCTTCACCCATTCGGCTTCATCCACAAGCGCCTGAATAAGGAACATGCCCATGCCGCGGGGATCTTCTTCGCCGTGAATCTTGCGATCGATATCGGGCTTCGGAGGTACGCTCTTTAAACCTTTGCCATCGTCGATGACCTTCACTTCCAGCCCATCCACCCCGGCTGAAAGGATGACGCCCACCGAGAGACCCTCGTTGAGCATATTTCCATGTTCGATGGCGTTGATGCATGCCTCGGCGACTGCTGTCTTCAGGTCCTCGACGCGGTCTTCCCGGAAACCCATCAGTTTGGCTACCGCCGCCGCGGTACTCATAGCCACTTTCTCGTAGCCGAGCCGCGAAGGAAGCCTCACCTCAACACTGGTGGGTTTCACTTGGTTCATGCGTTCGTCTCCGTGACCGTCGTGCTTCGACACAACGCCAAGGCGGTCATGTCGTCCCCCTGAGGGCCGCCCTCAGCAAAATCCTCAATGGCTGACCATATTGCACCGAGAATATCATCTGCCTTGTCGCAAGGGCACTTAGAAAAAACATCCAGAAGCCTTTCCGGACCAAACTCATCGTCGCCCCGAAAGACCTCGGTCAGCCCGTCGGTGTAAAAAAGCAGCCGGGCGCCGGGCGTGAAGCGGTGCTTCTGGCCGGAGTAGCGCATGCCGGGCAGCAGGCCCAAAGGCGTCCCGCTCGACTCAAACTGGCAGGCATCCCCGGCAGCCGGTACGAGGAACCCCGGGTTGTGACCGGCATTGACGACCTCGACCTCGCCGGTCATCGCGTCCATTTCCAGGAAAATCGCGGTCACATACCTGCGGCGTGCTTCTTCGCCCTCCGTCCAGTGATACTGGTTCATGCGCGTGGCCAATTCTTCCAGCGGCAGGTCGTGAGCCGCCATGGCTCGAAAAGCCGACCGGAAGCTGGTAGCCATGATCGCCGATGCCAACCCTTTGCCCGCCACGTCCGCCACGGCAATCAGCAGCCTGCCGTTGGGGCGCTCGACGATATCGAGGTAGTCGCCACCCACCTCGTAGCAGGTGACCGACTTGAACGCCAGCGAATAGCCATCGATCCGGGGCAGAGTCTGCGGAAGCAGCGAGCGCTGGATGTTGCGCGCTGCGTCCAGATCCTGCTGGACCCGCGCGAACTCCACATTGCGCTTGTGATTGCGGGCATTCTCGAGAGCGACGGCCGCCTGCAATGCCAGCCCCTCCAGAAAATCTGCCTCATATAAGGTGAGCTCGCGTCCATCGGGAGGCGCAACGACCAGCTCGGTCATGCGGCGTCCGTCGCGATCCTGCAAAAGGTAGATGGGCAGTACGGTGCCGTCGGCCCCGGTCAGCACCTCGTCCGGCACATCCCCGTAAGCCAGGCTCGCAGACGGGAAAGCTGCACCGGCCATCTCCAACTCGCGGACGACGATCCGAAGCACCTGCTCCAGCACTTCTTCTTCTCGGATCGTTGAGTGAACCTGGCGCGAGGCCTCTAGCAAGGCCTGCAGCCGTGCCACCTGCTGCTGCAGGTCAATCGTCTCGTCATTGCCTGGAAGATGGATTCCAGCCACCATTTCACCCGACCCCCGTGGGATTTCAATGTACCACGCCCGCTGCTCTGCCGACAGCTACGGGCTTTATGGATTCCCAGGAACCCGGCGCCCGGACGATTCCTGCCACTCGGGCACACTGCCTGGCCGTAGAAGCTAACGATGACGTGACCCTCTAACATTTCTGGCCTTCGCGTTTTTTGCTCGACGGCTCGCGAATGACCGGACCGGCTGGCGCACTGGGAACTCTAAACGGCCGCCGATTCCGCAACGACCGGTAATTGCGCCGCCTCCCAGGCTGCAATTCCCCCCGCCAGTTCGATCACATTGGTGATGCCGTACTGGTTCAGAAGGCTGACCGCGATCGACGACCGGTAGCCGCCTGCGCAATGCACAGCGATCCGGCCGGTTCGGGGAATTTCGTCGATCCGCGACTGCAACTGCGGCAGCGGGACATTGACGCTGTCTTTCAAGTGCTTGGTCGACCATTCCCGCGGCGAGCGGATGTCGAGAATCAGCGGCGCGTCGTGGTTTGCCAGCTCGTCCGCCAGCATGGGCGCACTCACCTGCTCTGTTCGCCAGACCAGGTCCTCCCTGTCGGCCAGAGCAGCCATCCCGTCCTTGAGATACCCCTTCACGTGGTCGAACCCGATCCGGCCCAGGCGCAATGCGGCTTCCTGCTCGCGTCCCGGTTCGGCGATGAGCACGATCGGCTTGCTGCGATCGAGCACGGTGCCCGCCCAGGTTGCATACTGACCGCGCAGGGCGATATTGATGCTGCCTGCAAGGTGGCCCTTCGCATATTCCGAAGGCTCACGAACGTCCACAATGTGCGCCCCCGCATCACCCAGCCGCAGCAATTCTTCCAGAGGCACCGGTTGCAGCACCTGCGCAAGCACTTTATCGAGCGTGCTTCGTTCGCGCGTGTTCAGGATTGCGTCATAGGTGAAATAAGCTGGAGCATCCGGCTGGTCGGCGGTGACCAGCTTCACGAAATCCGCCTTCGGCATGGGCTGCAGCGCGTAATTGAAACGGCGCTGATCGCCAAGTGTTGACACGGTATCGGATGAAAGCTTCTTGCCGCAGAGCGATCCTGCTCCGTGGGCCGGGTAGACGAGCGTTTCATCGGGCAGCGACAGCAGCTTCTCACGCAGCGAGTCATAGAGATAGCCGCCCAGCTCATCGGCTGTCCAGCCCAGGGAAGCGCGCAAATCGGGCCGGCCCACATCGCCGATGAAAAGCGTGTCACCGGTCAAAACCGCGCAAGGTTTGTCGGCGCTCTTTTCCAGATCGAACACGAGGATCGAGATGGACTCGATCGTGTGTCCGGGAGTCTCAAGCACCTTGAGGCGCATGCCCGGGAACTCGAGCGCATCGCCATCCTTCATCGGCACGAACGCATACTCGGCCAGAGCACGCGACCCGAGCCGGATATCCACGCCGCAGCGGTCCCGCAACTCGAGATGCCCGGCCAGAAAATCTGCGTGAAAATGGGTGAGAAACACGTGCCGGATCTGAACGCCCAGTTTCTCCGCGTCGGCCACATATTGCTCCACATCGCGCTGAGGATCGACCACAACGCCGGTCGCGCTGGCCTCATCCGCAAGCAGATACGAGGCGTGCGCCAGGCATCCCAGGTAGTACTGTTTCAGAAACATGCCAGCGATTCTATGTCAGTTGGCCTAAGCCGCCACAACTACTTTTGCATGGGTGGCCCGACCACCCGGCGTATGTCGCGGGGCTCCAGGATTCGCTTCGCGTAGCCATGCCGGGCGACCGCCAGCATCGCGTGCCCGATCTCGCGTGTCGACAACACCTGGTTCGGCAGCATGCGGCGCATCAGGGGAAACGCGGGCCCGGTCACGCGATAAAAGAACCGATAGAGAGGCGTCCTCGACTCGATCCCATCCAGAGGCTCAATGAATCCGGGACGGAACATGTAGGCGCTCAGCGGCAAACGCAGCAGGGCGTTTTCAGTTTTCCCCTTGACGCGCGCCCACATGGTGCGCCCTTTTTCCGTGCTGTCGGTGCCGGAACCGGATACATAAACAAAGCTTATCTGCGGAGTCACTCGGGCCAGAGCTTCTGCCGCCGCCAGCGTGAATCCGTAGGTGATGCGTTCATAGTCGACTTCCTTCATGCCATTCGACGACACTCCCAGGCAGAAGAAACAGGCGTCGAAGCCCGCCAGGACATCTTCCATTCCTGAGTAATTCAGCAGGTCGCGGTGCACCACGTCGCGCACCTTGGGGTCGCGGACTTCCGTGGCCTTCCGCCCGATGGTCACCACCTGTTGCACCGCGTGATCCCGGAGGCACTCAAGCAGCACTCCCCGGCCCACCATCCCCGTTCCGCCAAACAGGAGCACCCTCATTCGTCTCACCCAAGCCTGTCTAGCATACCCGGAGCCGGGCCGCCTATCGCTTCTTGTCTCGTCGCGCCCTCCGGCAAAAGTAACTCGGCATCCAGTCGCGCCGCACTGATTTATCCTGCCTTCGATGCGCAAGACCTTGTCCGTCGCCATGATTGCCATGAACGAGGAGGCAAATCTGCCGCGCACGCTCGAAAGCGTCCGGTGGGCAGACGAAATCGTCATCGTCGATTCGGGTTCGCGCGATCGCACCCTCGAGATCGCCCAATCATTCGGCGCAAAAACCAGCTATCACGACTTTGGCGGCCACGGTGAACAGAAGAACATCGCTCTCGATCTGTGCACCTCTGATTGGACTCTGCTGCTGGATGCGGATGAGGTGCTCTCGCCCGGCCTGCAAGCTGAAATCAAGCAGCTGCTGAGCGGCGAGCCGCGCTTCGGAGCCTATTGGATTCCGCGGCTGAATCTTTATTTCGGACGCTGGGTTCGTCACGGCGGCTTCTATCCCGACCGCAAGCTGCGCCTGTTTCAACGCGGCGCGGCCCGGCTGAGCGAAGGGGTTGGACCTCACTCCACGCCGCAATTCGCCGGGCCGGCGGGAACGCTCAAGCACGACATGCTGCACTATGCCTACCCGACGCTGAGCATCTATCTCGAGCACATGAATCGCTACAGCACTGAAATCGCGCACCTGCTGCACAAAAGCGGCCGCGACAGCAGATCATGGCCGGCTTTTGTGTGGAATGCGGTGCTGAACCCCGCAGCGACGTTCCTTTACAACTACTTCTTCCGGCTTGGATTCCTCGACGGGCGGGAGGGCCTGCTGCTGCACCTCAACCATTCCGTCTACATCCACTGGAAGTTCATCAAGGCGTGGCGCCTGGGCCAGGGCAAAGATTAGCGTCCGTTTGCGTCGAGTGCCTGCTTAGATGTGGCAGCTGGCCTGGCCGCGCTTTTCGAGATAGCGCTGGTGATACTCTTCCGCGCGCCAGAAGGTTTGGGCGGGTTCCACTTTTGTGACGATCTTCTTTGGCTTGTAGCGCCCGTCGGCGGTCAGCTGTTCAATCTTGGCTCGCGCCTGCGCTTTCTGCTCGGGAGAATGGTAGAAGATCGCGGATCGGTACTGGGCTCCCCAGTCCGGACCTTGACGGTTCAGCGTAGTCGGATCGTGCAGCGAGAAAAACGCATCGAGGAGATGCTCGTAGGTGACTTTCTCCGGATCGAAATCCAGCTCCACCACTTCCGCATGCCCAGTCTGGTCGGTGCAAACATCCTGGTAGGTCGGCCGATCCAGGTTTCCGCCCTCATATCCGACAGCCGTAGCGGTTACACCCGGGATTTGCGCAAAGGCCGCTTCCACGCCCCAGAAACATCCAGCTCCAAAAGTCGCTTTTTGCTGACTCATGCTTTATGAGATGCGATGGCCGGGATTTGGTAACAGAATTGGAGCTTGACAGAAACAAGCGGCCGAAATGCAAACGGCCCGATAAACCCGAGCCCGGAAAACCCGGGCCGCTTGCCTACGTTTGTGACAGGACTTAGAGGTGGCTGGCGATCTGCCGCACCGGGTCCTGCGGATCAAACGGCAAAATCGACTGAATTGCAGTCAACCCGGGTTCGTTGCGCGCGGGTATCAACCCAAGAATCTCCAGCAGCGCGACGCTGTCTTCATCGGACGGGGTGATGGCTGGCAATTCGGGCGGATGATACTGGTACCAGTTGTTAGTGAGGTTTGAAACGATTGCATCCGCGCTCGAATAGTCGCTTGCGATCAGCACCATTTTCAAGAGTCCCAGCTCGCGGTGCGACAGCCTCACCGTCGCCGCGCCATTGCGCAGTTCCTGTCCCATAGTCGGCAGCTTGCGCTCAAACCGGGCCTTCATCTCGGTCCAGATGCCGTAGCCGAGCCACGTGGGCGGCGCCTCGGGCACCGGGATGATGAGCCGGTGCATTTCGCCAACCAGCAAGGGAACGCCAAAGGTAAGGCGATAGATATCCTGCACTTGCGGCTCTGACAACGCGATCTTGAACACGTCGACGAACCACGACCGCAGCTGGTCTTTGCTCAAACGGGGCACCGACGCGACTGCGAAAGGCTGTTCCTGGTCTGACTGCACGATGCCCCAGCGCAGCAAATCTGCCCCGCCGGTAAACAGCTGCAGCTCTTCATCCGCTTCGATCGCGCTTTCCGCCTCTTCCGGAGTCACCGTGGATTGCGCGGAGGCACTCGCGTAGCCAAGTTGGACGCGGATTCCGACACCGGGGTGAAGAACCGGGTTCTGATCGTGCGGCAAGAGCCACTGCGACACCGCAAGCAGAGCGCGGACTTTTCGGCCCCTTGCCGAGGTCACCTTGGCCTGCTCGATAATTCGCCGGAATTCCGCTACGTCATCCAGCGAAAAGAAGCACGGCTTGCCAACTTCGAGTGGATTGAGCGACGTTGCGGGCAAATCAACAGGCTCCGGCTCAACCGCGGGTTCAGGCTCAGCGACCATCACGCTCGTATGAGAAGTCTGTGCCGAAGGCGATTCTTCCACGGTGAGTTTGGAGTGGACCGGCGCGCCACCCCCGGAAGCCGGCTCATCGTGTACCGGTGAAATCTCGGGAAGCGATGGCCCGTTCTGAGTCTTGGATTTCTTGGAACTGGAATTCGTCTTCGGATTCGTTCCCGTCACGCCGACCGAACTCGATTCCGGTCCATCCTGCCAGAGCTCGATTTCCAGCTGGCGAACGAAATCGTCTACGCGCGGAAAATTCGACTTCAGGTTCTGCAGTTCCGCGTCGTTGGTGCCATCTTCCAGGCTGCATGCCCAGTTCAGCCACTGCTTGATCGCAGGACCCGGAAGCTCGGGCGGAGTCGCGTGCGCGGAGATTTCCATCAGTTCCGCGACGGCCGCATCGCGCTGTGCCAGGCGCTCCAGGCGCGTGCGCTCGCGCCGATGCGATACGGTGCCGGCCGAGAGCAACTGCGCCAGGTCAAGGTAGCGGCGCCGCTTGGCTGCTGCGTCATCCAACCGCGCAACCACGGCGCGAAGTTCATCCTTCGTGGTCCAGGCTGCCGCGCTATCCTCTGAGAGGATTGCGTCGCGAAGATTCTGGCAAGTGCTGAGCAGTTTCTCTAAATCAGCGGTGATCTCTGCCCGCACCACGTGCTGTCCAGCTTCTAGAAGATCTATCTTTTCGCGCAGGCGCCCAGCCTCATCCGTCAGGCTTTGCATCGTGTCAGAAACGATGCTCCCACTGCACTTGGCTTCCTCAAATGCGCTCACGTCATTACCCCATGTCCATCGCGCTTTAGCTGCCGATATCGGTTAATCGTAACTTGATTGCCATGTGCCGCCTCCACCATCGCGGTGAGAGTCGGGGCACGCGGGTCACGTTACTTTGGATTGCGCCGCGCCATTTTGCCATTGTGGGCGTGTTCGACGCGATGGCGGCCGCTCCTGCGGTTCCGGGGGAAGACCAAAGTCCTACTATGAAGGTGGAGATGAATCTGCCTATGTTCAGTCCCCGGCCGATTGGAAGCGTTCGCAGTCCCTACACCAAAAGCGCAGACATTCCGAAAGGCCTGGGAGCCAAACACGAGGCCGAGGGAGTGCTCGAAATCCTGCCCGAGTTCGCGACCGGCCTTCTGGACGTGGAAGGTTTCTCGCATCTCTTCGTCCTGTGGATGTTCGATCGCTCCGAAGGGTTCGACCTGGTCGGCAGCCCTCCTTTTGAGAAGCGGCCCCACGGCGTCTTTGCCACGCGCTCCCCGCGCCGTCCGAACCCTATTGGCCTGACTGTCGTGGAGTTGTTGCGACGCGAAGGCAACCTGCTTCACGTGCGCGGTGTCGATATGCTCGACGGCACGCCGATTCTCGACATCAAGCCCTACATGTCCTCAGTCCCGCCTGAGAAGCTGCGACGGGGCTGGCTTGCAGACGCCGAAGCCGCGCGCTCGACCAACCCATCATGATTCGTCACATTTCTCCCACTTCCTGTGGTGTTGCCACAGGTCGGCGTGGCATATTGGATTTGAGATGTGGCATGGCCACATAAGCTGCCATGAAACCCTCCAAACTCGACCTTCTGCAAGGCACACTCGACCTGATGGTTTTGCAGACTCTTGCCGCCATGGGCCAGCTCCACGGCTACGGAATTGCGCGCCGTATCGAACAGGTCAGCGGTAACCAGGTTCTGCTCAACCAGGGCACCATCCACGCGTCGCTGGTGCGGCTCGAACAGCGCGGATGGATCGGCTCCGCCTGGGGAGTCTCGACCAACAATCGAAGAGCCCGCTTCTATGCGATCACCAGGTCAGGGCGGCGGCAGCTCGCGCAGGATGCGCGTCACTGGGAGCGGCTGACCGGGGTCATGGATCGCATGTTCGCCTTGAATAAGGACGAGGAAACCATCCCCGGCGAGGAACCGGCATGAGTGACCTTCGCCGCGGCCTGGCCCGCACCGGCGCGTTTCTCCGGAGGGAGCCGCTCGACGACCGGCTCGAGGAGGAACTGGAAGCGCATCTCGCAGAGGCGGCGGATGACTACATCGCCCGCGGCTATTCAGCAGCTGAAGCTCGCCGTCTGGCTCTCGTCAGCCTCGGCGGCATGCAGCAGGCACGGGAACGCCAGCGTGAGGCAAGGGGACTTATGACACTCGACATCCTCCTTCAGGATCTGCGTTACACACTTCGCCAGCTCGGCCGCGATCCGGGCTTCACCATCGTGGCCGTGCTCATCCTGGCTCTCGGCATCGGGGCCAATGTTGCCGTGTTCAGCGTCGTGAACACGTTGATGCTGCGTCCGCTGCCCTTCGCCAATCCGCAGCAGCTGGTCTGGATCGCGCCGCCGCCCCAAAAGTGCGGCATGTCCTGCGCGACCTACTCGACCGATGCATACGACGAGTTCCGCATGTATACCCGGTCTTACCAGGATGTCACCGGTTATTTCGCCTTTTCGGGGCCCGGCAATCTGAATCTCCAGCTGGATGGCGGCGCCCCGATTCCCGCCACCAGCATCGACGTCATTGCAAACTTCTTCCAGGTCCTCGGCGTGCAGCCCGCCATGGGCCGTGCGTTCACAGCCGACGACGCCCGCAATGGCGCGGCCCCGGTCATCCTGCTGTCCAATGCCTGGTGGAAGCGGCAATTCAATGCCGATCCCAAGATCGTCGGAAAAGCATTCGACATGAACGGCCATCAAACCACGGTCATCGGGGTGCTCCCTGCGAGTTTCGACTTCGGCGCTGTCTTCGCACCGGGCACGAAAGTGGACGCCATCACCCCTCTCGATCTGTATGGTCCGCCGCGGAACTGGGGCAACATCATCACGTTCATCGGCCGCCTCAAGCCCGGAGTCACCTTGGCGCAGGCCACCGCGGACGCCGCCCAGGCCGAGCCTCACATGTGCTGGAACAACAAGCAACCCCAGGGTTGCGGGCGTTCGTATGAAAAGCCGATTCCGGTCCCGTTGAAGGCGTATATCTCGGGCCGTCTGCATCGCCCGCTCATTGTGCTGTGGTTGGCCGTCGGCATGATCCTGCTGATCGCTTGTGTCAATCTTTCAAACCTCCTGCTGGCGCGCGCTTCGGGGCGCAGCAAGGAATTCGCCATGCGCGGCGCGCTCGGCGCGAGCCGTGGCCGCATTATCCGCCAGCTCCTCACAGAAAGCGTCGTTCTCTCTGCCGCCGGCGCATTGGTCGGTTTGTTGCTGGCGATCATCCTGGTTGACTGGTTCGCGCACCAGGGATCGGTCGCACTGCCTCTGCTCAGCGAGCTTCACATCGATGGCGCCGCACTCGGCTGGACGGTGTTGATTGCCGCATTCGCCGCAATCCTCTTCGGCCTCGTTCCAGGCCTGCGCATGGCGGGCGGCAATCTTCACGAAGCACTCAAGGACTCCGGTGCCGGAACAGGCGTGGGCAGGCGTCACGAACGGCTGCGCGCCGTGCTCGTGGTCGGCGAAGTGGCCTTAGCCTGCATGCTTCTTGTGGGAGCAGGTCTGTTGCTGCGCAGCTTCCTGAAGGTGCTGGACGTTGATCTCGGGTTTGCTCCAGACCATGCCGCTTCCATGAAGGTCGATTATGAGGACAATCCCGCCGACGGAAACGGCAGTACAGCCGCTTCAGCGAAAGCCATCCTCGCTCGCCGCAAGGCCCATTTCCAGGAGCTGCTCGCGAAAATCAGTGCCATCCCCGGCGTAGAAGCCGCGGGGATCTCGGACTTCCTGCCGCTGGGCCAGAATCGTTCCTGGGGAACGCCATTCCCCAAGGGTGTCAAGCCACCTGACAAGCTTCCTGCCGGTCCGCTCGTCTATGTCGTCACGCCCGGATATCTCGGCGCCATGGGAACCCGCCTGCGCGGTCGCGACTTCCGTTGGAATGATGGGACCGACGAGCCGCCGGTCGTCATCATCTGCAAGGCATATGCGCAGTTCCTCGCCAACTATGCACATTGGCCCAACGGAGATGCTGTCGGCCAGATTCTTGATAATGGCGGCGGCAACCTGCTCGTCATCGGGGTAGCCGATGATGTGCATACCGAGAGCGTTGAAGGCGACACCGGGTGGCAGATTTACTACCCCTCGACGCAAACCTTTGCCGAGGGCTCGCAACTCGTGATCCGCTCCAAAGTTCCTCCCTCCACGTTGGCTGCCAGCGTGTTTTCCACCCTGCAAAGCATCAACCCCAGGCAATCGAAGGCGGAGTTCAAGCCGATCCGCACCATTGTCGATCACGCCGTTTCTCCGCGCCGTTTCTTCATGCTGCTCGTGGCTTCGTTCGCGGGGCTCGGCCTCGTCCTCGCCGCGCTCGGAATCTACGGCGTGATCTCGTACTCGGTCACCCAGCGTACGCAGGAGATCGGCATTCGCATGGCGCTCGGATCAACCACCGGCCGCGTCCAGGGCGAGGTGCTTGCAGGAACCATGCGCCTGGCCATCGCAGGCCTGCTGCTCGGAACCGCCGCTTCCCTCGCCGTCGCTCGCCTGATAGCTTCGCTGCTGTTCGGGACGTCGCCCTGGGATGCGGCAACCTATGTCGGCATGGCTGCCTGTCTGCTCTGTGTTGCCGTGGTCTCCGGATACCTTCCGGCGCGGCGCGCCTCGCGGATCAGCCCCATGGTCGCACTGCGCTCCAATTAGCAGGAATCGCGTGCAGGCCTTCGCCTCTCTTGTCGTGTGATCTGCGGCCCGCTCTGCCACTTTGGTAACAGAAGGCCCGTTTCCGTAACGCCGTCCGCGTTACAACCGACATGGTGGCCGCGCTCGCTTTTCTTTGATCTTCCCGCTGCGCGAACGACACAATAGCTTCAACAGGTTCCGGATTCCTCTTGCGCGAGCCCGGTGGTCGGATTCAAGTTCATAACTATTCTGAAGGGGCGGGCCTGCAATGAAGCTCTATTTCTAATGCGACTCCATAGAGATCGAACACAGGGAGATCAAGAAATGAAAAACCCGCTCGAGCTTCTACTGAAGATACAAAGCCGCCTCGCCTGCGAGGACGGGCAGGACCTGGTCGAATACTCGATGATATTTGTCATGATCGCTTTCGGAACCACAGCCGCGATGCAGGCAGTCGCCAACGCTGTCGCGATTGTGTTCCAGAATGTATCGACCGAGATTGTTACGAATATCTAAGGCGAGCGCAGATCGCGCTGGCGTGCAATTCTCCCTTTGCGGTCCAACGCCAATCTGTGCCTCAATGTCTGCCTAATTCTTGTCAGGCGTCGAATCGCCTGGCGGGAGCACGCGCGAATCGGACCGGAACAGGTGATAGTCCTCGTAGGAAACGTCATTGAGCATCGTCTGCAGCGGGCCGGTCCCGCCGGAACTCATTTCCACCGAGTGCAGCCCGAGACCATTCGGTGGTTCGTCGGGCGATTCCGGCGGCGTTTGTTGATAGGACGCCACCTCGGCCAAGCTGCGACGGGGGCAGATGTAGCTTCTGCCGCCAATTTCCACGGGGCCATATTCCACTACCACATTCGCCGCGGAAACCGGATGCGCCGGCTTCAGATCGGCCAGCATCGTAATCCGCAGAATTGTGCCGCTCGCAGGATCAAGTGCGATCTCCCCGTGATATCCGGCAAACTGCTGAAATACGCTGGCTGAGTCCAACTCGATACAGCAGAACTTCACCTCGTAGTGCGATTTCGCTTTTGGCACTGCATACGCGAAGACTGCTTCGTCGTCCGGGCTCCCGTGTTCCCAATGGCTCCATTCGATCTTGCCCTGCGCGGCATCCGCCAGAACCGTGCTCAGAATCGGCCCGAACTCGCCGGACGTGATCAACCCAAGAAGCGGCAGCGCTTCCTTGCCCGACTTCATTTTTCCCCAGTCGATTACCTGCTTGCCATCGCGATAAAGCACGACGGCGCGCGCATCCACCACGGCGTGCAGCGGCTCTTCAGGAAAAAACACACCCGTGCGATGAGTTGCCGGCGTGTCTTCCAGGTGGAGAATCTTCTGGGTCGCAAAGAAATTCGGCAGCTTCGACAAGGTCTGCGATACATACTTCTCGGCTGCCTGCAGCATGGCTCGCTGCGCCTCCGTGTCGGGAGCAGGCTTGGTCACCTGTTCTGACTGAGGCAGCTCGAGGAATACCGAAGCATCCGCCAGCGCGAGCAGCGCGGCACGGCTTTCAGGCCCGGGAAGACTCTGCTGCAAAGTGGCCAACCCGGCCGTACTCAACCGTTCGGTCAGTGCCATGCCCTCGAGTCTGCGAGCCAC
>Ga0335072_10006667_pt1 | contig 16870 bp, 29 predicted proteins | sample Lox_Sample_21_FD_206725 | JGI IMG/M metagenome (GOLD analysis project Ga0335072, IMG submission 206725) | Soil microbial communities from Loxahatchee National Wildlife Refuge, Florida, United States - Lox_Sample_2.1 | ecosystem: Environmental > Terrestrial > Soil > Wetlands | place: USA...
CCGAAGTGCAGATCGCGTTTGTCACCGGTCCGAACGGCGAAGTGATCGAGTTCCTGAAAAGCGCGAATCTCTGACTCGGGCGTTGATGCGTCGGGGCGGGTAACAGTGACGGGCCCCTGTCCAGGGCCGTCGCCGAGCATTGTTGTCACCGGCCCGATGCCGCGAACTCGTCGGGAGTCCCAATGTGGAGCCGCAACGTCAAGTACGTCACGTTCAGTCGTAATGGCCTCGACACGTTTCGGCGCTTGCGTGCCAATCGGAAGGCGCGCGGGATGAGGAACTGCGTATCTGGGTCCCTGATCCCAGATCTCCAGGCTTCGCCGAAGAAGCGCGCCGTCAGGCGGCTTTGCTTTGTGGTGCTCCGGAAGAACGCGAGGCGCTGGATCTCATAGAAGCAGCGATGGGCACCGAAGGCTGGGTATGAGGCGCGTTGATATGGTTACGGTTGGGGCGCCGGGCGACCCCGGCAAGTCTCGTCCGGCGGTGGTGATACAATCAGACCTGCTGGACGAGACCAACAGCGTGCTGCCGTGTGTCAGGACGGCATTGGAGCGGGACGCGCCATATTACCGCGTTGCCGTGGCACCGCTGCCGGAAACCGGGCTACGGCAATCGTCACAGATTGTGATGGACAAGATCGTTGCAATCAAACGCAGCAAGTTGGCGTGGTGTTTGGCCGTTTGGATGCACCGAGCCATCTGGCGCTTATTCGGACGCTCGGGTTGGTGACCGGCATCGCCGATTGATCCGCGAGGAGCGTCTTCGCCGAATTGACGCACCCGATATTGACACCCCCCAAACCCGCCACTAGTTTTCGCCGCCTTGGCCGACCCGGCTGGCTTTCCCCGGGTGGCTGCCCGTTCGCTGGCCCCGATGCATGCGGCGCCGCACCCAGACAAGGGGTGCCCAGGCCGCACGCCGCATCAACCCGCTTGGTGGGATCGCTCCCTCCCGGCGGGCAACGCCTGTTGAACGGCGGCCGCCCCGAAGCCGCTCACCCCGGCCTGCACGAGACAGAAGAGTCAGAGGGTCAATGCCGACCATCAACCAGCTCATCGCCAAGGGGCGGGAGCCGCAGAAGACCCGGAACAAGGTTCCGGCCCTGCAAGGCTGCCCGCAGAAGCGCGGCGTCTGCACCCGCGTCTACACCGTCACGCCGAAGAAGCCGAACTCGGCGCTGCGCAAGGTGGCGAAGGTGCGCCTGACCAACGGCTACGAGGTGGTCAGCTACATCCCCGGCGAGGGCCACAACCTGCAAGAGCACTCGGTGGTGCTGATCCGCGGTGGCCGCGTGAAGGACCTGCCGGGCGTGCGGTACCATATCTTGCGTGGCGTGCTGGACACCCAGGGCATCGCCAAGCGCCGCCAGCGCCGTTCGCTGTACGGCGCGAAGCGGCCGAAATAGGGGGCGTCATGGGAAGCATGCGGGATATAAGCCGATGAGCCGCCGCCGCCGCGCCACCAAACGCGACATCCTGCCGGACGCCAAGTTCGGCGATGTGGTGCTCAACCGTTTCATGAACGCGCTGATGTACGACGGCAAGAAATCCGTCGCCGAAGGCATTGTCTACAATGCGCTGGACACGCTGAAGCGCCGCGGTGGCCAGCAGGCCGACGCCGTGCGCATGTTCCATGAAGCGCTCGACAATGTGAAGCCGGCGATCGAGGTGCGCTCCCGCCGCGTCGGTGGCGCCACCTACCAGGTGCCGGTGGAAGTAAGGGCCGAGCGGCGCCAGGCGCTGGCGATCCGCTGGATCATCGACGCCGCGCGCAAGCGGGGCGAACACACGATGGAGGAGCGGCTTTCCAACGAACTGCTGGACGCGGTGAACAATCGCGGGGCAGCCGTGAAGAAGCGCGAGGATACCCATCGGATGGCCGAGGCCAACAAGGCCTTCAGCCATTACCGCTGGTAGATGCAGGAACTTTAGGGACCCGAACGGGAATCCACGGAGACAAAGACCATGGCCAAGGCGAAATTCGCACGCACCAAGCCGCACTGCAATGTTGGCACGATCGGCCATGTGGACCATGGCAAGACGTCGCTGACTGCTGCCATCACCAAGGTGCTGGCGAAGAGCGGCGGCGCCACCTACACGGCGTATGACCAGATCGACAAGGCGCCGGAAGAGAAGGCGCGCGGCATCACGATCTCCACCGCGCACGTGGAGTATGAGACGCAGAAGCGCCACTATGCGCATGTCGACTGCCCTGGCCATGCCGACTACGTGAAGAACATGATCACCGGCGCGGCGCAGATGGACGGCGCCATCCTGGTGGTCTCCGCCGCCGACGGCCCGATGCCGCAGACCCGAGAGCATATCCTGCTTGCCCGCCAGGTCGGCGTGCCGGCGCTGGTCGTCTACCTGAACAAGGTGGACATGGTGGACGATCCCGAATTGCTCGAACTCGTCGAGCTTGAGGTGCGCGAGCTGCTGTCGTCCTACCAGTTCCCCGGCGACGACATCCCGATCGTGAAGGGCTCGGCGCTGTGCGCGCTGGAAGACCGCGAGCCGGAGCTGGGCGAGCAATCGATCCTTCAGCTGATGGAAGCGGTGGACAGCTACATTCCGCAGCCGGAGCGTCCGAAGGACCGGCCGTTCCTGATGCCGATCGAAGACGTGTTCAGCATCTCGGGCCGCGGCACCGTGGTCACCGGGCGCGTCGAGCGCGGGGTGATCCGGGTGGGCGAGGAAGTCGAGATTGTCGGCCTGCGCCCGACGCAGAAGACCGTTGTGACTGGCGTGGAAATGTTCCGCAAGCTGCTGGACCAGGGCGAGGCCGGCGACAACATCGGCGCCTTGCTCCGCGGCACCAAGCGCGAGGAAGTGGAGCGCGGCCAGGTGCTGGCCAAGCCCGGCAGCATCACGCCGCACACCAAGTTCAAGGCCGAGGCGTACATCCTGACCAAGGAAGAGGGTGGCCGCCATACGCCGTTCTTCACCAACTACCGTCCGCAATTCTATTTCCGCACCACCGACGTGACCGGCGTGGTCACGCTGCCGGAAGGCACGGAAATGGTGATGCCGGGCGATAACGTGACGATGGATGTCGAGCTGATCGCGCCGATCGCCATGGACGCGCAGTTGCGCTTCGCCATTCGCGAAGGCGGCCGCACGGTCGGCGCCGGCGTCGTCGCCAGTATCACGGCTTAGCAAGGCGAAGACGGCCGCCGGCGCCTCGCCGACCAGCGGGGCGCCGGCGGTCGTTTCGGAGAGCGGGAAACCGGACACCGACTATGGACAACCAGAATATACGCATCCGCCTGAAGGCGTACGATCACCGTGTGCTGGACAACAGCACGAAGGAGATCGTGAACACGGCCAAGCGCACGGGTGCACGGGTCCGCGGCCCGATCCCGCTGCCCACCGATATCGAACGCTTCACCGTCAACCGCTCGCCGCATGTGGACAAGAAGAGCCGCGAGCAATTCGAAATCCGCACGCATCGGCGATTGCTCGACATAGTGGAGCCGACGCCGCAGACGGTGGATGCGCTGATGAAACTCGACCTCGCCGCCGGCGTGGACGTTGAGATCAAGATCTGAAGCCATGGCAAATACCATGACCCCCTTGCGAACAGGATTGCTGGCGAAAAAGCTGGGGATGACGCGAATCTTCCGGGACGACGGGTCGCACGTGCCGGTGACCGTACTGCATCTCGACGGGCTGCAGGTGGTGGCGGCGCGTACCGAGGAGACGGACGGCTACACCGCTGTGCAGCTCGGCTGGGGCAAGGCGAAGGTGAAGAACGTCGCCCGGTCCAACCGCGGGCATTTCGCCAAGGCGAAGGTTGAGCCGAAGGTCAGGCTGGCGGAATTCCGTGTGGCGCCGGATGCGCTGCTGGAACCGGGTGCGACGCTGTCGGCAGCGCATTTCACCGTCGGGCAGAAGGTGGATGTGTGCGGCACGTCGAAAGGCAAGAGCTTTGCCGGTTCGATGAAGCGGTGGAATTTCTCCGGGTTGGAAGCCAGCCACGGCGTTTCCATCAGCCATCGCAGCCACGGTTCCACGGGTAACCGGCAGGACCCTGGCAAGACCTTCAAGAACAAGAAGATGGCCGGCCATCTCGGCGTCGAGCGCATCACCACGCTGAATCTCGAAGTGGCGGCGGTGGATGCAGAGAAGGGCCTGCTGATGATCAAGGGCGCCGTGCCGGGCGCGAAGAACGGTTTTGTCCTGGTGCGCGACGCGATCAAGCGTGCGCGGCCGGCGGATGCGCCGTTCCCTGCCGCGCTTGTCGAAGCGGCAGCGGCGAGCTGAGGGCGGGTGCAGACATGCAGGTCGAAATTACCACTCTCGACAAGGCGAGCGCCGGCAACGCCGAGTTGCCGGACGAGATCTTCGCCGCCACGCCGCGCGCGGACATCATGGCGCGCGTCGTGCACTGGCAGTTGGCCAAGCGCCGCGCCGGCACGCACAGCACCAAGGGCCTGAATGACGTTCAGGGCACCACGAAGAAGCCCTACCGGCAGAAGGGCACCGGCAATGCGCGGCAAGGTAGCCTGCGCGCGCCGCAGTTCCGTGGCGGCGGCATCGTACATGGTCCGGTGCCGCATTCGCACGCCTACAGCCTGAACAAGAAGGTGCGGCGGCTGGGACTGATCTCGGCGCTGTCGCAGAAGCTGGCCGAGGGCAAGCTCATCGTGCTGGACAGCGCTGCGGGCACTGCGAGGACCGGCGAGTTGGCGAAAAAGTTTCGCGCGCTGGGCTGGCAGTCGGTGCTGATCGTGGATGGTGTGGTGGATGCGGGGTTCCTGCGTGCCAGCCGGAATATTCCTGGGATCGATGTCCTGCCGACCGTTGGTGCGAATGTCTATGACATCCTGCGCCACGACGTGTTGGCGATCACCACGGCCGGCGTCGAGGGTCTGACGCAGCGGTTGAACGGCAGGAACGGCAGCGTTGCAGCCGACCCGAAGACGCTGCCCGACACGGGGATTTCGCCGGAGGCGCAGGAAGCCTGGCAGGATACAGGCGCAGCAATCGAAGCCGCGCCGGAAGCGCAGCCAGCGGCAGTTATCGAAGCGGCGCCAGACGCGGAAGCGGCGCCGGCTACGGAACCAGGCCGCGAAGCGGTACCTGAAGGAGACGCGGCATGAGCGAGACGCAGACCGCCCGTGCGCGCAAGCCGACGCTCTCGCGGGAGCAAATGTATTCGCTGATCCGCAGCCCGATGATTACCGAGAAGTCGACTTCGGTGTCGGCGCATCGGCAATACATGTTCCGCGTCGCGCTGGACGCTACCAAGCCGCAGATCAAGGAAGCGGTGGAAGGCTTGTTCGGCGTGAAGGTCGTCGCGGTGAATACGCTGGTGCAGAAGGGCAAGACCAAGCGGTTCAAGGGGCGGCCCGGCAAGCGCTCGGACGTGAAGAAGGCGTTCGTGCAGCTCGCCGAGGGCAGCGAAATCGACTTCACCGCCGGGCTCGCATAAGGCAGGCGCAGAATGGCACTGAGACAATACAATCCGGTCACGGCAAGCCTGCGCGGCACGGTGCTGATCGACCGTTCCGACCTGTGGAAGGGCAAGCCTGTCAAGGCGCTGACCGAAGGTAAGGTCAGCTCCGGCGGGCGCAACAACCATGGCCATACGTCGGTGCGGTTCCGCGGCGGCGGACACAAGCAATCGTATCGCCATGTCGATTTCAAGCGCCGCAAATTCGATGTGCCGGCTGTTGTGGAGCGGCTGGAATACGATCCGAACCGCAGCGGGTTCATCGCCCTGATCAAGTACCAGGATGGTGAGCTCAGCTACATCATCGCGCCGCAGCGGCTGCGCACGGGCGACCAGGTGGTGTCGGGTGCGCGCGTCGACATCAAGCCGGGCAATGCGATGCCGCTGGCGGCGATCCCGGTCGGCACCATCGTGCACAACATCGAGATGAAGCCGATGGCCGGCGGCAAGGTGGCGCGCGCGGCCGGCACCTATGCGCAGCTGGTCGGCAAGGACGCCGGCTACGCACAGATCAAGCTGATGTCGGGGGAGCTTCGGATCGTGCGCGCCGAATGCATGGCGAGCGTCGGCGCGGTGTCCAACCCCGATAACATGAACCAGAAGATCGGCAAGGCTGGACGCAAGCGCTGGATGGGCCGCCGGCCGCATAACCGCGGCGTGGTGATGAACCCGGTGGATCACCCGCTGGGCGGCGGTGAGGGCCGCAGCTCCGGCGGCCGTCACCCGGTGACGCCGTGGGGTGTTCCCACCAAGGGCTACAAGACGCGCGGCAACAAGCGGACCGATGGCATGATCATCCGCCGCCGCAACAAGGGCAAATAGAGATGGCGCGTTCCGTCTGGAAAGGGCCGTTCATCGACGGCTATCTGCTGAACAAGGCCGACGCGTCGCGGGTGTCGGGGCGCAACGAGATCATTCGCATCTGGTCTCGCCGTTCCACCATCCTGCCGCAGTTCGTGGGCCTGACGTTCGGCGTCTATAACGGCCACAAGTTCCTGCCGGTGCAGGTGAACGAGAACATGGTCGGGCACAAGTTCGGCGAATTCTCGCCCACCCGTACCTTCACCGGCCATGCCGGCGACAAGCGTGCGAAGCGGGGCTGAGCCATGAGCAAGCCGAAGCATGACCGCAGCGTGGACGACAACGAGGCGCAGGCGATCCTGTCGAACATCCGGTGCAGTCCGCGCAAGCTGAACCTGGTCGCGGGGCTGATCCGCAACCTGCCGGCGCAGCAGGCGGTGGCGACGCTGACCTTCTCCAAGCGGCGCATCGCCAAGGACGTGAAGAAGGTGCTGGAGAGCGCGATCGCCAATGCCGAGAACAATCACCAGCTCGACGTGGACCGGCTCGTGGTGACTCGCGCCGAAGTGGGGCGCTCGATCGTCATGCGCCGCTTCCATGCCCGTGGCCGCGGGCGCGCGTCGCGGGTGGAAAAGTGGTTCAGCCATTTGAAGATCGTGGTTACCGAACGTAGCCAGGACGCGGAGGCCGCATAGCATGGGGCACAAAGTGAATCCGGTCGGGTTGAGGCTCGGCATCAACCGCACCTGGGACAGTCGCTGGTTCGCCGGCGACGACTATTCCAAGCTGCTGCATGAGGACCTGAAGCTGCGCGGCCACCTGCGCCGGAAGCTGCACGGGGCAGGCGTCTCGCGCGTGGTGATCGAGCGTCCGGCGAAGAAGCCGCGGGTGACGATCTATGCGGCGCGGCCCGGCGTGGTGATCGGCAAGAAGGGCCAGGACATCGAGGTGCTGAAGAAGGACCTCGGCAAGATGGCGAATGCCGATGTCGCGCTGAACATTGTGGAAATCCGCAAGCCGGAAATCGATGCGACGCTGGTGGCGGAGAATATCGCCCAGCAGTTGGAACGCCGCGTGGCGTTCCGCCGGGCGATGAAGCGCGCGGTGCAATCGGCGATGCGGCTGGGCGCGCAGGGAATTCGGATCAACTGCGGCGGCCGGCTGGGTGGGGCGGAAATCGCGCGGGTGGAGTGGTATCGCGAAGGCCGCGTGCCGCTGCACACGCTGCGCGCGGACATCGATTTCGGCCAGGCGACGGCGAAGACGACGTACGGGACGTGCGGGGTGAAGGTTTGGATCTTCAAGGGCGAGATTCTGGCGCACGACCCGATGGCGCAGGACCGCCGCGCCGCAGAGCAAGCGCCGCAGCGCTAAGGGTACAGGAACATGTTGCAACCGAAGCGCACAAACTATCGCAAGGCGCATAAGGGCCGCATCCATGGTGTGGCGAAAGCCGGGTTCACGCTGAACTTCGGCACCTATGGGTTGAAGGCGCTGGAGCCGGAGCGCATCACCGCGCGCCAGATCGAGGCCGCGCGCCGTGCCATCACCCGCGCGATGAAGCGAACCGGCCGCGTGTGGATTCGTATTTTTCCGGACGTACCGGTGTCGGCGAAGCCGGCGGAAGTGCGTATGGGGTCCGGCAAGGGTTCTCCGGAATTCTGGGTGTGCCGCGTCGCCCCCGGCCGCATCATGTTCGAGGTTGACGGCGTGCCGGGCGACCTGGCGCGTGAGGCGCTGACGCTGGGCGCGGCCAAGCTGCCGATCCGCACCAAGTTCGTTGCCCGCATGGGAGACGCATGATGGCGCGCGAAAAAGGCTCCGACATCCGGGCCAAGACGCCGGATGAGCTGAACGACATGGTGCTGTCGCTGCGCAAGGAGCAATTCAACCTGCGTATCCAGCGGGCGATGGGCCAGCAGGAAGGTGTCGCGCGGGTGCGCCAGGTGCGGCGCAGCATCGCGCGGGTGAAGACGATACAGGCGGAGCGTCAACGCGCCGCCGTGGCGAAGTAGGAGATCGGCGCAAGATGCCAAAGCGCGTCCTGAGCGGCCGGGTGACCAGCGACAAGATGGACAAGACCGTCACGGTCCAGGTCGAACGTCGCGTCATGCACCCGATCTATAAGAAGTTCATCCGGCGTTCGAAGAAATACGCGGCGCATGATGAGCAAAACATGTGCAAGATAGGCGACGTGGTGAGGATCGAGGAGTGCCCGCCTATCAGCAAGCGCAAGACCTGGCTGGTGGTCGAGCGGAATGGGCAGTCCCTCGGGGCGCAGGCGTCGGCACAGACTGAAGGAGCGGCGGCATGATCAGTGTCGAGACCAATCTGGAAGTCGCCGACAATTCTGGTGCGCGCAAGGTCCAGTGCATCAAGGTGTTGGGCGGGTCGAAGCGCAAGACTGCGTCGGTGGGCGATGTCATTGTGGTGTCGGTGAAGGAAGCGATTCCGCGCGGCAAGGTGAAGAAGGGCGACGTGCACCAGGCGGTGATCGTTCGCACGGCGTTCCCCGTACGCCGGCCCGACGGCAGTGCGATCCGCTTCGACCGCAATGCGGCGGTGCTGATCAACAAGCAGTTGGAGCCGATCGGCACCCGCATCTTCGGACCGGTCGTGCGTGAACTGCGCGGGCGCAAGTTCACCAAGATCATGAGCCTGGCGCCGGAGGTATTGTAATGTCCTACGCATCGGAGATGCGATAAATGGCCGCGCGCATTCGCAAAGGCGACACGGTGGTGGTGACCACGGGCACCAACAAGGGTGCACGCGGCGAGGTGCTGCGCGTGTTTCCCGGCGCCGACCGCGCCCTGGTGCAGGGCGTGAACATGGTGAGACGCCATGTGAAGGCGACGCGCATGGGCCAGCAATCCGGCATCGTGTCGCAGGAGGCGTCGATCCATCTGTCGAATCTGATGCTGGTCGATCCGAAAAGCGAGAAGCCGACCAAGGTCGGGTTCCGCATCCTGGATGACGGAAGCAAGGTCCGCGTCGCCAAGGCGACCGGCGAAGTGATCGAGGCATAAACGATGAGCGGAACGAAGAAAGGCGCGCCTCCCAAGGGCGGCGGCAAGAACGCTCCGAAAGCGGCGCCGAAAGGCAAGGCTCCGTCAGGGCCGGCGGCGCAGCAGCAGTCGCGTGGTGGCGGCGGCGGGCAGGGGCCGGAAGCGGTCGCGGCGGCGGCGGAGGTATCGGCCTCGCCGAACGAGGCACCGCGTCTGCAACGGCGCTATGTCGAGGAGATCCGTGCGAAGCTCCAGCAGGAGTTCGGCTACAAGAACCCGATGCAGGTGCCGAAGCTGGAAAAGATCGTCATCAACATGGGTGTTGGCGAGGCTACCGGAGATTCGAAGAAACTCGATAACGCGGTGGTGGAGCTGACGCTGATCAGTGGCCAGAAGCCGGTGAAGACTCTGGCGAAGAAGGCCATTGCCGGGTTCAAAATCCGCAAGGGCCTGCCGATCGGCTGCAAGGTCACGCTGCGCAAGGCGCGGATGTTCGAGTTCCTGGACCGGCTGATCACCGTGGCGTTGCCGCGGGTGCGCGATTTCCGCGGCATCCAGGGCAAGGGTTTCGATGGCCGCGGCAATTTCGCCATGGGGATCCGCGAGCAAATCGTGTTCCCGGAAATCAACTACGACCGGGTGGAGGCGGTGCGCGGGATGGACATCCAGTTCGTCACCACGGCCAAGACCGATGCCGAGGCGAAGGCCTTGCTGAAGGCCTTCGACCTGCCGTTCGCTGCTTGAAGGAATTTTGGAAAACTACAGACCCAAGGGTCACGCCCGGGGGCTGCGGGTTCCGGAGGTAAAGAGAGACAGGATGGCCAAGACGTCCCAGGTCAACCGCAACGCGATGCGGGAGCGCAAGACGAAGCGCGACAAGGCCAAGCGCACCGCGTTGAAGGCGGTGGTGATGGACCGCTCGCTGCCGGTGGAGGATCGCTTCAACGCCACGCTGAAGCTGGCGCAGATGCCGCGCAACGGCTCCGCCGTGCGGGTGCGGCTGCGCTGCGAACTCACCGGGCGGTCGCGCGGCAATTACAGGAAATTCAAGCTGTGCCGCATCGCGCTACGCGATCTGGCGAGCGCCGGGCAGATTCCCGGCATGGTCAAGGCGAGCTGGTAAGGGCGGCCCCATGTCACTATCCGATCCATTGGGCGACATGCTGACCCGCATCCGTAATGCGCAGCGCTCGCGCCACACCTCCTGTGTGTCGCCGGCCTCGAAATTGCGGGCGAACGTGTTGGATGTGCTAAGGCGCGAGGGCTATATCCGCGGCTTCGCGGCCGAGGAACTGCGCCCGGGCGTGGCGCAGTTGCGCATCGAGCTGAAGTACAACGACGGCGAGCCGGTCATCAAGGAGATCCATCGGGTCTCCAAGCCTGGTCGCCGCGTGTATTCGAAGATCAAGGAGCTGCCGCGGGTCTATGCCGGCCTCGGCGTCTCCATCCTGTCCACGCCGCGCGGCGTGATGAGCGATGCCGAGGCTCGCGCTGCCAATGTCGGCGGCGAAGTCCTCTGCCGCGTGTTCTAGGGCCGTTACCATGTCACGCGTTGGCAAATATCCCGTTCAGGTCCCGCAGGGCGTGCAGGTGGCAATCGCCGCCGGCACGTTCTCGGCGAAGGGCAAGCTGGGCGAGCTCAAGATGCCGCTCTCCGACCTGGTGGACACCAAGGTGGAGGGGACCAAGGTCGTCGTCGCGCCGAAGAACCAGGAGACGCAGTCGCGCATGATGTGGGGTACCACGCGCGCGCTGATTGCCGGCATGGTGAAGGGCGTTTCCACCGGCTATGAGAAGTCGATGGAGATCACCGGCACCGGCTATCGTGCCGCGGTTGCGGGAAAGAACCTGGAACTGAACCTCGGGTACTCGCACCCCGTGGTCTATCCGATCCCGCCCGGCATCAAGATCACCTGCGAACGTCCCACTGCGATCAAGGTCGAAGGCGTGGACAAGCGGCTGGTCGGCCAGGTGGCGGCGGAAATCCGCGGCTTCCGCGGGCCGGAGCCGTACAAGGGCAAGGGCATCCGCTACAGCGACGAGCAAATCCGCCGCAAGGAAGGCAAGAAGAAATGAGCGCGCTTCAGGACCTGCGCACGCGGCGGAAGGCGCGACTGCGCTTTCAGTTGCGCCACAAGTCGGGCGGCCGGCCGCGGCTTTCGGTTTTCCGCTCGGGCAAGAACATTTACGCGCAGGTGATCGATGACAGCCAGGGGCGCACGGTTGCCGCCGCCTCCACGCTGGACAAGACGCTGCGCGAGATGCTCAGGACCGGCGCCGACAAGGCCGCCGCTGCTGCGGTGGGCAAACTGGTGGCAGAGCGTGCGCTCGCCGCGGGCATCAAGGACGTCGTGTTCGACCGCGGCGCCTATCTTTACCACGGCCGCGTGAAGGCGCTGGCCGATGCCGCCCGCGAAGGCGGGCTGGCATTCTGAGGAGTCTGACCAGTGGCACGTGAACCAAGGGAAGGCGGCGGCGGGCGCGGCCGGGATCGCGAGCGCGAACGCGAGGACGACGGCCTGATCGACAAGCTTGTGACCATCAACCGCGTCGCCAAGGTGGTGAAGGGCGGGCGCCGCTTCGCCTTTGCCGCGCTTGTGGTGGCGGGCGACCAGAAGGGCCGCGTCGGCTGGGGCCATGGCAAGGCGCGTGAGGTGCCGGAGGCGATCCGCAAGGCAACGGAGCGCGCCAAGCGCAGCATGATCCGCGTGCCGATGAAGGAAGGTCGTACGCTGCACCACGACGTGGAAGGCCGTTTCGGTGCCGGGAAGGTGGTCTTGCGGACGGCGGAGGCCGGCACGGGCATCATCGCCGGCGGTCCACTGCGCGCCTTGTTCGAAACGCTGGGCATCGGCGACGTGGTCGCGAAATCGCTCGGCAGCCGCAACCCGCACAATATGGTCAAGGCGGCGTTCGACGCGCTGCATCACTGCGCTTCGCCGCGCTCGGTGGCGACGCGCCGCGGCAAGAAGGTCGCCGAATTGTTTGCCCGCCGCGATGCTGCCCCGCCGCCGGCCGCACAGCCGGAGGAGGGTGCCAATGCCTGATCCCACTGGGCCTAAGATCCGCGTGACGCAGACCGCGTCTCCCGCCGGGCGCAAGCCGGGCCAGAAGGAGACGCTGATCGGCCTGGGCCTGAACAAGATACGGCGGACGCGGGACCTGGAGGACACGCCCTCCATCCGCGGCATGGTCCGCAAGGTCGCCCACCTGGTGAAGGTGGAGGAGTTGTCCTGAGATGATGGCCGGATCAAGTCCGGCCATGACGATAGAGGACCGGGCTAACGCCCGGAACCATTGCATGAACCTCAACGAATTGCGCGACAACCCAGGCGCGCGCCTGAAATCGAAGCGGCTGGGGCGCGGCATCGGCTCCGGCAAGGGTAAGACCTCCGGCAAGGGCGTGAAGGGCCAGTTGGCGCGCACGGGCGTGTCGATCAACGGGTTCGAGGGCGGGCAGATGCCGATCTACCGCCGCCTGCCGAAGCGTGGGTTCAAGAACCCGTTCCGCAAGGAATATGCCCCGGTGAATGTCGGCTCGGTGGAGAAGGCGATCGCCGCCGGCCGGATCGATGCCGGTGCGCCGATTACCGAGGAGACGCTGGCGGCGGCCGGGCTGGTGCGCGGGCGGCTGGATGGCGTGCGGTTGCTCGGCGAGGGCGAACTGACGCGGGCGATCACGATCACCGTATCCGGGGCGTCGGAGAGCGCACGGGCGGCGGTGGAGAAAGCCGGCGGGTCGATTACGACCACCGTCGTGCGGGAAGTCGTGGCGGCTGAAGGTTAAGAATAGGCTCACCACAAAGATACAAAGACACCAAGGTTGCACGGCACGAGGCGACGTTCTCCGCGCTGATCATTGTGTCCTCGTGTCCTTGTGGTGACGCTTCCTTTTCCTTGCCTCCCGTCTGCGCCGGACTCACAATGGGATGCACCTAGGAAGGGACCCCCTGATGGCTTCGGCCGCCGAACAACTTGCTGCCAATCTCAACCTGGGCGTCTTTTCCAAGGCGACCGAGCTCAAGCAGCGCATCTGGTTCACCCTGGGTGCGCTGGTCGTCTATCGTATCGGCACCTATATCCCGGTGCCGGGCGTGGACGCCTCGGTATTGGCGAACATGCTGAACCAGCATGGCGGCGGCATCCTGAGCATGTTCGACATGTTCAGCGGCGGTGCGCTGGGTCGCATGACGGTGTTCGCGTTGAACATCATGCCCTACATCAGCGCCAGCATCATCACCCAGTTGATGACGGCCGCCATCCCGTCCTGGGAAGCGCTGAAGAAGGAAGGCGAGCAAGGCCGCAAGAAGCTAAACCAGTACACGCGCTACCTGACCGTGGTCATTGCCATGGTACAGTCCTACGGCATCGCCATCGGCCTGGAGAGCATGCATGGCACCTTCGGCCCCGCGGTGGCCAATCCGGGCATGTTCTTCATGTTCTCCGCCGTCATTACGCTGGTCGGCGGCACGATGTTCCTGATGTGGCTGGGGGAGCAGATTACCGCGCGCGGGGTGGGGAACGGAACGAGCCTGATCATCATGTCCGGCATCGTGGCCAATATGCCGGGCGCACTGGCGTCATTGCTCGAACTTGGCCGCACCGGTGCACTGTCGCCGGTCTTCATCGTTGCGTTCATTGTGCTGGCCGTCGCGGTGGTCGCGTTCATCGTGTTCATGGAGCGTGCGGCGCGGCGGGTGCACGTGCAGTATCCCAAGCGCCAGGTCGGCAACCGGATGTTTGGCGGCGATTCGACGCATATGCCGCTGAAGATCAACACCTCGGGCGTCATCCCGCCGATCTTCGCCAGCTCTATCCTGCTGATTCCGGCGACGGTGCTGGGCTTCTCGGGCGGCAATGCGCCCGGCTGGCTGCAATTCGTCGGCAACCAGCTTGCGATGGGCCAGCCGCTCTACATGGGGCTGTATGCCGCCATGATCATCTTCTTCTCATATTTCTATACGGCCGTGGTGTTCAATCCCGAGGAAACCGCAGACAACCTGAAGAAATACGGCGGGTTCATTCCCGGCATCCGGCCGGGCAGCGCCACGGCGGAGTATTTCGACCGGGTGCTGACACGGCTCACCACGGTCGGCGGACTTTACCTGGTTGCCGTGTGCCTGCTGCCGCAGATCCTGATCACCGATTACGGGCTGCCGTTTTACTTCGGCGGCACGTCGATCCTGATCGTGGTTTCGGTCACCATGGACACGGTGACGCAAATCCAGTCTCATCTCCTGGCGCACCAGTACGAAGGCTTGATCCGGAAGGCGCGCGTCAGGGGGAGACGTTGAGATTAATTCTGTTGGGCCCGCCCGGGGCGGGCAAGGGCACGCAGGCGAAGCGCCTGCAGGACCGATACGGTATCGCGCAGATTTCCACCGGCGACATGCTGCGCGCCGAGGTTGCCGCCGGCACGCCCGTCGGGTTGGAGGCGAAGGCGGTGATGGAGGCGGGGCAGCTTGTCTCGGACGACATCCTGATCCGCATGCTGCGCACGCGGATCGAGCAATCGGATTGCGCCCGCGGGTTCATCCTGGACGGGTTCCCACGCACCGTGCCGCAGGCGCAGGCGCTAGACCGGGTGCTGATGGAGAAGGACATGAGGCTCGATGCGATGATCGAGCTTCGGGTGGACGACGCCGCGCTGGTGGAGCGCATCGCCGGGCGGTTTACCTGCGCCAAGTGCGGTGCCGGCTACCACGACACGTTCAAGCCGACTGCGGTGGCAGGCGTGTGCGACGTGTGCGGTTCGCACGAATTCACCCGCCGGGCCGATGACAACCGGGAGACCGTCGTCGCGCGGCTGGACGCCTATCACCGGCAGACCGCGCCGATCCTGCCGCATTATCAGGCGCAGGGGATTTTGCGTGTGGTGGACGGGATGGCGGATATCGACGCCGTTACCGCCGAAATCGAACGCGTGCTGGAGACGCTGCCCGCAACGACGTGAGAGCCACGCGCGGCGTCAGGGCGGCGCGACCCGCGGCACAGGCCGGTCGTACAGCGAGATCCGCGGGTCAGGCCTGAGTCGCAGCAACATGTCCATATGGCGGGTGTTACGGCTGATCAGCACCGCGCGCGCCCCGATCATCGTCGGCAGCATCAGTGCGTCGTGCAACAGGGCGCGGTAATCCTCCCGGTGAAAGGATGGAACATGGGCGAGAATGCCTGAGATCAGCGTGGCTTCGGTCCAGGTTGCGGCATAGGGCGCGACGATCCGCCTGGGCACCATGTGCCGCAGGGTGCCTTCCAGGGGTGCGCGGTGTGCTGCTGTCGTTGGCTGTACCGGATCAAGATTGCCGATGCCATGGCAGCCGCCAATGGTCATACTGGAACTGCCGCGGGAACAGGGTGCGTGATAGCGGCGGGACGGAGCAGCCGATGGACCCAGTGAGCGAACTGCGCCGTGCCGATGCGCTGCATGGCGAGCGCAAATACCAGGAGGCGACCGACGCCTACCGCCTCGCCCTGAATGGCAACGCCTCCCTGTTCGAAGCCTGGTATGGGCTCGGCTGTGCGCACCTGTCTTTGCAGGCCTACGGCGCAGCCGCCGAGGCATTGCGCCGCGCGATTGCTTTGCGCGGGGACGCCGATGCCGCGCGCTGCAATCTGGCCGAAGCGTTGTTCCAGCTTGGCGACGCGGATGGCGCTGTTGCGGCGTATCAGCGGGCAGCCGATATCGGCGGCGCAGAGGTGCGCGCGGCGGCGCTCGCCGGCATCGCCTGTATCGCCGCCGGCGCTCCATCCCAGAATAATTTCCACGTTATGGCGGCGCGGCGGCGCTGGATGGACACGCAGGCGCGCGGCGCGCAGCGGCTGGCTGCCGCGCCGGCCGCCGGCGGGCGCAAGCTTCGCGTCGGCTATCTGAGTGCATTCTTCGGCGATCAGAACTGGATGAAGGGCTATATGGGCGTCATCAATGCCCATGATCGCGAACGGTTCGAAATCCACCTGCTTGCCGACGGTGCCACGCCATGCGCGGATGCCGGATACGCCGATCACGCCGACGATCGCATCTGGGAATTGGGCGGGATTTCCAATGCCGAACTGGCACGTCACATCGCCGAAGCGAAACTCGACGTTCTGGTGGACCTGGACGGTTACAGTTGCCAGCGACGCCTGCCGTTGTTCCGTTATCGTCCTGCCCCGCTTCAGATGTGCTGGTTTGGCATGTTTGGTACGACGGGCATGACTGAGATCGATTTGCTGGTGGGCGATGCTGCCGTGATCCCACCGGAGGAAGAGCGATTCTATACGGAACGCGTGGTACGGGTGCCGGGCGCCTACCTGGCGTTCTGGCCGTTCTACGCCGTGCCGGATGTGGTTCCGCCACCCTGCCTGGCGACAAGGCAGATCACGTTCGGCTGCCTGTCGTCGGCGTACAAGCTGACGGACCCGACGATTGCCGCCTACGCCGACATTTTGCGCGACGCGCCTTCCAGCCGCTTGCTGCTGCGTAATCGCACGCTGGATGATGCCGGCAACCGTGCCGTCTTGCTGGCCCGCTTCGCCGGTCATGGGATCGCCGCCGATCGGCTCATGCTGGAAGGCGGCGGCGCGCATATCGACTTCCTGCGCAGCTACGATCGAATCGACATAGCACTCGA
>Ga0335072_10006669_pt1 | contig 16864 bp, 16 predicted proteins | sample Lox_Sample_21_FD_206725 | JGI IMG/M metagenome (GOLD analysis project Ga0335072, IMG submission 206725) | Soil microbial communities from Loxahatchee National Wildlife Refuge, Florida, United States - Lox_Sample_2.1 | ecosystem: Environmental > Terrestrial > Soil > Wetlands | place: USA...
ACGGCCCGTGAGGTACACGCACATGAAGGTTTTTGCGAGGACCTAGCGCGTCAGACCACAGTCACACATCTGTCCCAGCTCCAGCTAGGGTTTCGGCGTCGTCGCACTCTGGTCTTATGTTGTCACATATGGGGTTTCAGTCACCGTGGTGGCGTCCTAAAGGTCAGTATTTAGGTCGCTGCACGGTCTGCTTGGGTGTCAGCGCTCATCGGCCCTGTCTCGACCTGTCTGTCTGTCTTCAGCCTGTCTGTCTATCACCTGATAGCCAATCCGATTGCCTGCGCTTCTTTTCCCCGCCTCACCCACCTCTAGTAGATAGTTTAGATAGTGAGCTCTGGTACCACTTTGGATGCAGAGCTGCTGCTTTGGCTTCGGCAGCACCGAGGCCGTTGGGCAGTCTTTCGGCAGCTTTTCACCACGCGGAGCGCGCTCCAAGGGTGGCCAGCAGCCTGACGGCCGAGTCGCCCACAATCAGAAGCTTTCCATCCTGGGTGTCGATACAAATTCTCGCTACCCGTGTTCGACGCGCAAGGAACTCGTAAATGAGACGCACACTCGTGAAATGTACACCCATAACATACGCCCGCCGTAGTGTGGGGGGGATGGCATTACACCCTACCTCACCACCGACAGAATGCAGCCGTTTTACTTAGTCGTACGTACGTATTTGCGGCTTTTGGTGGTCGCTGGCCTGGTGTCGTATTTCTCATTTCGGCGCTAACTGGCAAGTTGGCACTTGGCTATTCCCGTACTCGGCACAATTGTTCGAAATCTGGGTTTAGCGTTCATAACTACACAAGCATTGGTGAGGTCTGGTTCTGGGTTCCAAAAAAAAGATGACCGGATTGATCTCCGCCGTAATTCTGGAGTAATTAGTTTTGGTCGAAGGAGAATTCCGCTAACTCACAAGGAGATGTGATAACCGACTACACCACTTTCGAGTTGTTAGCTATGTAAAGCTGCTCGGAGGGGAAATCTTACTCCGGCCTGCTTTTGAAGCAAACTCTTCAAATGTAAGTCATATACCATTTACTCTCAATTGTGGTGAAATCTATCCGGAAAGATTGCTGTTGTGCATGGGGGTGGGGTGCGGTTGTTAGTCTTGCCAGTAAAGATTGATTTTCGGATGCCTGGAAAGCCTTACTCCCCGCCAATATTCCTCCATCTGCCAGTACTCTTCCAACAAATTCAGTGCTATATTGTTCGTCCTTCTACGAAAATTTGATCACCTCAGCTCTTCCTCCTGGTCGAAAAAGGTTGTTCGGAGGCCATAATGTTCCACTTTCAACCACCAACGAGTTATTTAGCTCTTCCAGTGGGCCCTCTCAATAGCAATGTATCCGCAAATGATTAGGAGGCCCTTGCTAAGCTGGCTTGAGCTGCTAATCAGTCTCTACTTAATTCGTTAGGAAGGGAAGACCTAAGGGCTGGACATGAGACACCCTGGGCCAAGAGCACCTCATTTTCTAAGGGGAGCTGTCCGCCACTGGTGGGAGAACTTATTCAAGCATGAATAGCATTTGGGCGTTGCTAGCGTTCTGAAGTTTAGGAAGGAGAGAAGACGAAGATACAAGAACTTGAAATGGGCTGAAAGGCAGTCCGCCGCTCTTGACCAATCATCAAACTCGGAGAAGCATATCGGCATCCGCGCTCATGGCATAATCACCAATATGCCTCTCCTCAGCTGGCAGTTGGCCCGGCGTGCCGTCTCATAGAGCGCTCTCCCTTCTCACTTTCGTGCTTCCTTTTGCCGAGCCGGTCAATTGTTTCTGGCGGGATACCCATTGGGCGTTCCTCTAATTCGCTTGCTTCTTCCGTTTCGATCCCACCACTTTCTTGCTCAGGATATCCCTCTCTCGGAATCCTGGGAATGCACTCTCCCCAACCTCCCTCGCTATCGGCCTGCTCTATGTCAAGAATTTCAAGCGCGGGCTCAGGTTTGCCCTCGATGACTCCCGGCGCACGTGCTGGTCCTACTTGGTACACAAGTTTTTGGACTCTTTTGGCACGGTACTTCTTGATTTCAACGGGGGAGCGCAACAGGTCCAGGGTGGAACCTAGTGAGACATTGATGGCCCTACAATTTGCCGGGTCTCGTGCTGCCTCTGTTAATGCGATCAAGCGTAACCTTTGGGGATGATGGTGGTAGAGCGGCTTCCTCAGGAATGACCCAAGCCTGATCCAAACAGAGTCGACGCCAGGGTGTAGTGCCGGAGTTGCGGGATCGAGCTCACCGCCCTGGGGATACTCGTGATCTAGAAATCGATTGAACAACCAAATAGCATCACCTGGCTCTATCGGCAAGAGGTTTATCAGTTTTCGGAAGCATGCCTTTCTGGAGGAGCTGCTCCCACGCGGAAGGTCCCAAGGGTGGCTTCTTCCACCAAGAAAGAAACTTTTGGGGTAGACCTTGTGGCTTCCGCGGCTGATTGGCGAATATTGGTCGACTGAACTGATAAGGATTTGGCTTGCGCTTAGGCCAGTCTCCCGCTCCCAGAGATCTATGAAATTCTTCTCAAGTGGGTTTTTCTGCAGCAACAAGATGAGATTGCCCAAAGGAATAGTGGCTGATTTGTCCCCCAGCGCGCCAAGTGACTCTCCATTCTCATCTCGAATATCGACCCCATCACGCGTGAAGAAGATGAATCGCTTGTCCTCCGGAAAGAGTGGGGTACATGCTTTCGGCACTGGCAAATTGTCCAACTTTTGGACATTGCCATCTGCTTCTTCCCAGTGCAGATATAAGTTGCTGGAATAGGTGAAGTTCCGGGATGGCACAACCTGAACAGGCTTGCCACTAATGATGCCCTGATACACCTCAATATTGAAATCACCAATGATGCGTTCTCTGAGAAACCTTGCCAAAAGCTCCTGCCTCTTCAGCATCAGATCAGCAAGAGCAGAAGGTGCGTGAGTGACTGCGTCTTGATAAGTTGCACAGCGTTTGACAATACTATCCTCGACCCAGGCTTCAAGCTTTCCACTGGCCTCTCTGACAGCGACCGCGTCTTCCTCCCACGGATCTCTGTCGGCGTCGAGCTGTTCTGGCAAAAAGATGCTGAGAAGGTTCGGAATATCCTCTAGCTGTGTGTCAACATTATTCGCTGCAAAATAGTACTGCTTTCCAGCCGGAACTGTCTTCAACCACATCGAGAGGACTTCATCAGATTCCAGCGTCCCACCAATGGCTTTCCGTAGTGGAGCAAGCGAGAGGCTGTTCAGCTTTTTCGATTGCGCATTACGCTCAGAAGAGGTCGGGGCTGATGTTGCTTTCTCGCATTTCATGATCATGGCGAGCTCCTCCCGAGCAGCCTTCCAACGTACGGAAGCTGCTTCAATGACAAGACAATGGTCTTCGAAATCGATTCGATATCGACGCTTCTTTTGCTTGTTGGTATTTGCGAGCGTCTCCTCGACGGACTCCCGACGTACACTTGAAGCCCAGTTCCGGGTGGTTTTCCACAACTCAGACAAGTCGTTCTTGTCTCTCTGAAAGCTCTTTTCCCAATCCGTGTCAGGACCTGTCTTTTGCCGAACTGCGCTTGCGACCCGGCGGCATAGTTCTCGGTTGGACTGTCCGGGAGGACCCTCGGAAGACAGTTTCATAGCTTGGTCAGCAGCTAACCAAGCAACCGAGATACTCTTGCACAACACTCGCAAAAATATTTGCTGCCAGCCGCTGCCATAAGCATTTGCACCAGGGTGGGGAGCTGGAACGACGAGGATGCAATTCTGATCGGCAGCTTCGGTAGCCTTTTCGTCATACTTCGAAAGGAAGATCGACCCAACGTTATCCATTAGTTGCCGCGGCGGAATACCATTCTCGTGTTGAAAAGCTCCAATTGCAATGCTGGACACCTTCTGACCAAACGTCAGAGCAACTAACGGCTTGGCTGCTTGCAAGTATTCGCGAACTTGTCCTACTGCCGCATTCTGATCTCGATCATGGATCTTAGTCCATGAGAATAGGTTAATGAATGGGAGATAGTGTCTGTCCACCATATCAGCGGGGGTTATTGACTGAGTATACGGCCCGCTCTCCCATTTCACCAAACAGCTGAATATCTCCGCAACGAGATCTCTAGCCCCGCTGCCACCTTTGTAGAAAGGCACGGCATTGAGGTACGCTTCAAGGGTGAATTCTGAACCGACTGTGACAAGGACAGAGTGACCACGGCCCCTGACGAAGGCAGGCAAACACTGGTCCTCCACAACCTTCCTCAATTTATCCTGGAAGGCGTATTGGCCAGCCCCTGTTGTTTCTGGATGCTTGTTGGCGTATTCTTGCACATTCTGCGCGTAATTGAGGATACCAGTCTCTGTTTTCTTGGGGGCGTTCTCCAGCTGAGTGCGAAAGCGCTTGACTGTGTTGCTCTGCAAGCTCCGAAATTGCTTCACGTCGTCATCATTCGGCTCGAAGTGGTGACCGTGGCCTCCATGCTGAGAGTTGAGGAGAAGCTCCAGGCCAAATAATGCAATTAATGTCTGCTCACGGAGATTGAGGATATCTTGTTCCGCCTGGAACTGGACGTTTGCGTCAGAGAACTCCTGAATCAAGGCCGCTTCTATGATTTTCGGAGAGAGGTCTAAACAGGCACGATAGAACCTGAAAGCAAACCCCTGGGACCTTGGATTGTTGCGTTTGATCCCCAGATCGTCGCGGAATCTCTTCCAAGCGGCCGTAGAATGGGTCATACCGATATACCGAATGAATACCGTCTGGTCCTCATCCTCCACGGTTTCCCATCCTTGCAGCTCCGTGATCCATCTGTGTGGCTTGTCAGACCCCTCACCTTTGTCCAGTAAGTGTTGGAGCAGGTGCAAGAGCTCGGGCACCTTGAAGGAGTAGGTGCGAACGTAGAAAATGGTGCCACCCTGCGGCGGCTTGTCTGCAGTACTCTGGGACTGTTTCAGGCTGAACATGCGCGATACCTGCGGGATGGTTACATGTAGTGGCTGGGTCAAAATGGCATCCCAATCACTGGCGGACGCATCATCCTTTGGAAGGCACCAGAGAAATTCCTGTTCGTTGAAACCAGATACATTCACTCCAACTGCGTGCAGTCGTTCTTTGATGGTATTGAATACTTTCGCACGGAGCGTGTCTACTCCTGCGAATTCAGCAACGCTGCCCTGCAGGTACTCTGGCGCGCTCTTGGTGACTCTGTTTGAGTCAAGACCGTGACGCACGCGACCGAGGCGTTCACCATGATCAGTGGGCTGAGAAAAGGGGTCTGCTGTGCTAGTTGATGGTAGTGAAGAATTGAAAGGAAGTCCTGGGGCATTCTGCATCTTGATAGTAGTTGCAAGGCACAGAGTCAAGTTGACCGGCGCTGAGAAACAAACTCGAAATTAGTAGAGGGTTAAAGAGGCTGGGAAAGGGAGCAAGTGTTTAAGATCCTCGTTGAGCGTCACGGTCAGAACTTGCTAGACTGACGACGGTGTTTGGCCAACTTTCTGGGATTTTCTGGGTCGGCGAGGAGTCAAAATCAAAGAATGATTTTCAGTCATACCACAAACACAAGTAATAATCTTCAATGGAAGGTTTGCAAGGACACAGCTCAGGCAAGGGGAAGGTCAACGCCAAACCCGCAATGGCTCTTTCTGACTGTTCATAAGTGATAAGTGGCAGGAAATGAAGCAAAAAGACAAATCAATGAATGCAAATGCAAAGCGTAGGACGAAAATCAAAACCAGAAAATGGTTCGTCTTTTCTGTTATTTTTCTGAGAATGTTTTCTTGCCTAGCTTGCTCTTCGCTGTACCGTTGGTAGGCTTATAGTCCGCTAGTACTGAGAGTCAAACGCCTGACCAGAGTACCTTGAATATTCCACATTACGCCGGAGGGACTCCTCAATGGGGAAGGATGCTGCATGGTCTGTAGTGGGCCTTGGTTTGAAACTTGAGGCCACTCGTACGGTTGTGCGTAGAAGGGGGTGTACAGAGGTGATCCCCAGCTACCAGAAGTCGTACCTCACTGTATATTAGGCATTGGGCTAAGTGGTACTGGATGTACTAAGCCCGGGCTGATTGGTGATTGTGATTGATATTGATACCCTGGCTCGTACCGTGGTACGCCCCTTAGATGCCGCCATCCCACCGCGACCTCTATACGACGCGTCGCACCTAGCTGAAGTGATTTAGGTACGAGGGCGGAGCCCTCGTAAGACTCAAGACACCCTTGGCCGAGACGGCGTCGGTCGAGATAGACAGAAAGGTAAATAGCTGCAGGCAGCCCAAATTGTGAGACTAAGACAGCGGAGTCGCAGAGGTGGTGCGAAGACGATGATTGGCTTTAAGTGCCATTCGCACTGCCAATAGACGTCGAATTTCCCAGACTCTTTGCCGCTGTGAGGATCTCTCTCATAGGGTGGCGACGATGCCTATGGGATGCACGCCTAGACGATGCTCCGCAGTACCCTAGTTAGCATCATTCCTAGGAGATAGTTCCCAGGAGCACATCATTCCTCCCAAGCCGTCCAGCCAGCGGAGAAAGCCGTACAATTTGCTGCAGAGCTTAATGCTAGGGTTGTAGAGAGAACCATTCCTTAGGAGACTGTTCTTAGGAGCATACCACTCCTGCGAAAGCTCATGAGGGGTGGGGGGAGCCTCAGGGTTTGGTCACGATGCCTGTGACGATTTCGGGCTGAGGATTAAGCGCTGCCTTGGAATGACACTACGGAAAAAGCGAGGCCTGTACCTAAATGCCTTGCTTTACGGGTGGGGTGCGTCGTGGAAGAGTTTCTCTTAAGGCTACGCAAAAGTCGGGTTCCTTAAACTCCCTCACTGTAAGACTGGCTACGCAGGCTCAATTACGTTGCCCGACTACCTGCTGCCTCCCACGACTACCTGGTTGACGCCCATGAGATACATGCCTATGAAGTGCACGCCCTGGGAGATGCGCACCTAGTAAGATACACAACAATCATCCACCCACAACCTAACTAAATGTGTTAAGCTTAAATGATGCGCTGACCTTAGTTGTATAGGTTCCTTTAGTCAACGTATCTCACACAATCCTTTTACCCTTTCCACAGCGATGCCAGTGTCAGCGACGATGGGGTTTGGTCGCCTATGATAAGCACACCCATGACATACAAGCCCATGAGAGGCACGCCCATGAGAAGGCACACCCATGAGAGGCACACCCATGAGAGGCACACCCATGAGAAGGCACACCCATGAGAGGCACACCCATGAGAAGGCACACCCATGAGAGGGCATACCCATAAGAGGCACGCCCGTGAAAGACACGCCCGTGAGAGGCACGCCCATGAGAAGGCACACCCATGAGAGGGCATACCCATAAGAGGCACACCCATGAGGGGGCACGCCCATGAGCGGCACGCCCATGAGAGGATATACCTATGAGGAGGCACGCCTACGAGAGGCACGCCCATAAGAGGACACACCCATGAGAGGCACGCCCATAAGAGGACATACCCATGAGGGGGCACGCCCATGAGAGGAACGCCCATAAGAGGACACACCCATGAGACGGCACGCTCATGAGACGGCATACCCATGAGAGGCACGCACGCTCATAACATGCATACCCATGACATGCACGCCTATGAAATGAACGCTTATGAGCCTACAAGATGCACGCCTATGAGATGCACGCTTACTGGATGCACGCTCATGAGAGGCACGCTCATGGGGGGCGCGTCCGTAAGATGCATGCCTATAAAATGCATGCTTATGCCCATGAGAGGCACGCCATGAGTTGCATACCATGTCAGTGAAAGGCACTCCCATAAGAGATACGTACCGGCGAGAGATGCATGCCCGCGACAAACGCACGCCCGTCGGGGATGCATGCCTACGAGAGATGTATGCCCGCGCACCGTTTCCGCTGAGACGTCCCTCGGCAAGTGACCGAGGGGCTGTGACGAGAATTTGCCGCAGTATTGGTAGCAGTATGACGAATCTCTTCAACAACCCCTTCGGTGCTTCCAACAACTCCGCAACCTCACTCAGCCCCCCCGTCGTCTATTCGTGATCACGGAAAGGAGTGGATCTGGATCGATCATAAGGCGAATATTCGACGGGGCAGTAACGTCTCGAAGGCATGCAGTTTCGGCGAGGAGTACGCCAAGTACGAGCGCAGTTGGCACTGCGCCCACCGCACACTCCGACAACAAGCCTATGATATTCTATCAGCGCCTGCGATGCCGGCGGAGTGCGAATGGATCTTTAGGAGCTCTAAGAGACTTGCCAATCTCTACCGGCTGAGCCTCGGCGAGGATATTGTAGAAGCCTCGGAGTGCCTGAAGTTCTGGTAGATAAGGAATATCATTGTTCACGAATAAGCCCGCTGAGAGTGATAAGGGGGTATATATGCCTTGATAGCATATCTATGGGCTATGTTTACACTACAAATGCATGCTTCGGTAGCAAATACAGTTCTTTTCACCTCCCCGACCTCGTCGTCGTTATCGAGTATTTCAGATACGACGCCTCGATTAGGCAATTGACCCCCTCGACCGCCCCCGACCCCGGTAGTGCAGACCACTGGTCAAGGCTAGGGATGTCGTTCCTGAAATATGCTGTTATCCAAAGAGCTTAGACTTGCGCAACTATAACAGCAGAGATAGAGAGATATACGCCGATGAAGGCGATACTGCGGGCGTGAAGCAGGGCGGGGCAGGCTCTAGAGGCCAGCCACTGTCATCAAGTCAAAGAGATCCAGTCGTCCCAAACCTGCTACCGTTGGCTCTGGAGGTTGTTGTGCGGGGATGCAGAGGGAATGAGAGGGAATGGGTCTGGTTGTGAACGAGGCTAGTTCCTCTCAGCTCACAAGGCGAATGAGGCGGCCAGGATACAAGCTGTCACGCCGTAGGAAAGCTAGAACGGTCGTGAAGATGACGAACGTATGAGGGCGGCCCCATTGTGTCTTCGGCTGAGGGTAGAAAAGAAACCCGTTTTGGTCCCTCTCTGCCAGGTCAGGATGGCAATAGCAGGCACAAAGAACTCAGGCCCACTTTTGCTAGCTGCTGCCTAGCTTCTGCACGCAGCTGAGCTGTTCATCGGTAACACCTCCCCAGGACGCATTGCCAGAGACTTTTCTTCAACCTCTTGCATCCTCCTTAGGATCTAGGGCGGACGGGTAGTCCGTTTCGGGCGCAGTAAGGTAGAAATTTGTAATCAGCATCGCCGATTTTGGGGAGCAGCAGCACGCATCTTCCTCCTTTACAAGTCTCTGGCGTGATGAAGATAGTAGCGTGAGAAAGAGTGGGTGAATCGCTGCAGGCAACGGTGTCAATAACGCCGGGAGGCTGAAAGAAGGAGGTTGGAAAGGAGGAGGCCGGAAAGCTGAGGGCGACGGTAGTCGAGAGGACCGCAGGGAGAAAAGGGAGGCGCAAGGCGACCTGGCGGAGAGCGATTGGGATACAGTGTCAGAAGCGACGCTACAGACAGCGACCAACCCGGGGAAAAAGAGGTAGTCAGAGCGATGGTGGTTGAAGAGCGATTTGCGAAGCCGAAAGTGAAGTTGTTGGGAACGAAGGAAAGGCGGAGAAGGCGGGAGAGAGATAGAAATGGTCAACGAATTTTCGTGCCTTTTCACCGGAGTCCAGCTGTGCCCGGATCTTATCTTCTAAGATGGAAGATCCGAACCTCATTCTGACTCTGAAAGCAGTTTCTCCACCCGCCGAGAGGACATTCAGTATGTCAAGAACTCGGTGGCCAAGGAGATCTCAGCTCCTGAATTCAATAGACTCCTACAGCAATCCGACGATCAGTGAACCACGCGGCTTCCAGGATCCTTCCTGGCATCATATGCATACTCCGCAGCCCTATAACAGCTGGCCAACCAGAACATGCCACATATTCGGTCGTGTGGCCATGTCTTTCCCATTATCCACCTATTTTGCTCTGATCAAAAGTCTTGTGCTTCGGACTTTTTACATGGGGCGGTCGTAATGACAATTACGATCCACCCAAAATAATGCCACCAGAGACGTGGTATCTTGTACTGCAGAAGAGTTCAACGACTGAAGGTGCCTACGAGAGGATTGGCGTTAGTGTTTGGAACAGGCGCAACGAAAAGAGGAAAAGTAGTGCATTTGTACAGAAACTATATTACTGTCCACTGTTTGACGCCCACGAAATTGCTACTATCACGAATTTTTGGCAAGAATTTAACGGTTTTATGAACACGAGATTCGAGTATCTGATGGTATGGTCAAGTCGAAGACTCCTACGTTAAGTAGAGGCTTTTACGCTTGACATTGGCAAAAAAGTTGATGTGGTTCAGAGTTGCTCAGAGTCACCGAAAGTCGGGTTGAGTCGGGTAAGTCGGGCGAGTGGATCCCCCGTGATAGAGGAGTAGTTCCATGATGACCACACTACCATGGACTCTCCTTGATGGTACTACACGTTTGCTGATACCGCTGCGTTCCTCATCGATCGTAGGACTACAGATGAGCATTTAACACCCACACCCATATAGCACGTGACCTTGGACCGCCTGAGGTGGTCCTGGAACTGTATGCAATCCGGTGAAAGGTGGAGTACTGTTGAAGCCTGCGGCGTAATGACAACTGCCGAGGGACATTCTCTCAAGGATTTCTTCTTACCAGGTGTGGCTACTGTAGATGACGTTGTGGGGTCGTCGGCGGTATGCCTGGGTGGCTTCGGCAAGAAAGACGGTGAAAAGTGAACGGAGGTGGTCGACAGTTTGAAATTGCCACTTCTTTTTCGAATGAAAATCTCTCTTGCGTATTCATCTCTGTACCAGTGGTATTTGAGTAGTTGTCAGACCGAGAATCCGCATGCCGAAAATAGTCATGAGCGATGAGAGCAAAGCCACGACCAGCATCTGCCACGTAGAGTGTCTCCTCAACTTTATCTTCATGTCTCTATACCACAATCTTTCACCCTTGCCTCTTCTTGCCGCACGCAAACCTGGCAACCCGTCCAGTGAACTGTTATTGTTCTTCGCCTGATACTCATGAAGCGTGCCTGCCGATATCTGCTTGCCGGCCCAGTGTCCTAGCGTATCTCGATCGTGGAAATACGGCTCTTGCTTTGAGGGGTCTTTGGGATCAGGCCGCATTGCAAGCAAGGGAACGGCAAAGCCGCACGATGTTTGGACCTTCAAGTCGTTAGCACCTTCAAATCAGAGCATGGCAATAAAGCGAGACCAGGAAACCAGCAAGTGTCGGGCTGTCGTGAGGAGCGGTCTTTTGACAACCTTCGACCCCTCTTCAACGGGCCTCGGTACATTTCATGCTTACTTTGAAAACATCCAGCAGGATCACAGCCCGCATACCAGCGAGCTTTTTATTTCCCATCCTCTTCAGCCAGCCTTCAAAGTCCGGCTCATCCCACTCTATCACACGCCCCATACAGAATAATCTCATGATACGCGGACTTGTTTCAAAGGAACAGAACATAATCGTCACTCTGCCGTTCTCGTTTATGTGAGACACCGTCTCAATACCGGACCCGGTAGCGTCGATATAGCCACAGAGATTAGAGTTGAGGATACTAAAGGACGTTGCGGGCAAGCCTTTCGGAGAGAGATTGACATGGCGACCATTCAACGGGGCAGAAGCGGTAAAGAAGATGGCTTGCTTCAAAGCCCATTCCTGGAGATCAGGCTCAATAGAGTTGTAGTATTTGACCATCGTGTTGGAGCAGGGGCGGATTGGCGACGATAATATTCCTAGTAAACAAGTGGTAGTTTCATATGGCCTCTACTCACAGCAACTAGCCAAGACTTTGAAAAAGTTGAGACATCCCCCAAAGATGACTCCAACTTTAGCGTGGTTGCGAATCCGGGGGTCGAGAGGCCGAATGCGGAGATGTTGCAGCCTGGGAATAAGAAGCTAGAAAGTAGCGAATGGTACACTGTCAAGTGATCCATTTTAGCTCCGTAGCATGGATTACTCACGCGAGTACGAGAACGACCCCCAGCTTCGAGCAAGGCACAGTTACAAGTAGGATGTGAAGAGAAATCAATATTCAGAGGCCTAATTACGACCACGACAGCAAATGCCAAGACTTTGTATTACAACTGCAGTACGTAATATCCTTCTCCTACAAGCAAGCACGAATATGAGTTCTGCTTCAGTGATTGTTTTCGACAATACCGTGACACGGCCTGGTGGCCGCAAGGAGGGCGGAGGTTAATATGTTTTGCTATAGTGGTATTAACTCTGAGAATATGACAGTTAAATTACTCGAGATCTCTAACATTGGTTTCTCCGCCCAAAGAAAGCCTCCTAATGAGCCTGAACATGCCTAGTTAAACAAGTCCCAGGTTTCCTACCTCTCTGTTTCGCCCCCGCCCCCCCACACCCTCAAGGCTGTGAGCATACATATACTCCACCTATTAAATTCGATTCCTATTCGCGAAGCGCGCTTTCCATGAACCATTGGCATCTTCTCCTGGAAGGTGGATTACCAGACAGAGCCACAGGGAGAACATGAGATGATGATATGTCACTAGGTACAACCATATTTACGCCACAGTGCCAGCCTCAGGCACTGCCTCATTAGCTGTGTGCGCTCCGAACATTAAAGAAGCTGTAGTGTGGATGCGCGCTATGGTGCAGTGATCACGGACCCTCCTGTTCACGATAAATCACATTCCCTCCTGGCACTGACGCATTAGCGCATCCTTCTGCGCGGCTGATCATAGGGATTTAGCCGCCATGAATAGGGCAATCATGGCACGGACAAGAAATAGTCACTGACCTCAGGACTTCTTCAGTTAATGAGACCGCTGTGTAATCTTCCTGTAAGCTACGTCGCTCTTGAGATAAGTAGCAAGAAGAGTCAATCGCTGTTGGGGAGAGAGGCATCTCTGTCGAAATGGGTCCTTTGGGCAAGGGGAGCATTCGGCCAGCATCGGCTGCGGTTATCCAACAAATACGCCCCGCACCCGCCTAGCTATGGGAAGATGTGAAGCTCCAGAGCTCCATCGCCACGGCCAGGCGGCAGCAATTCCGCGAGTTTCCGCTTTTGCCCCTGCGACGGAAGGCCTGATATCATAAAGGGCCTTTCGTGTCTCCGTTTTTGGGCCCGTAAGAAATTAGACGCATCTAGACCCATAACGGTTGTAACCCCTCTTCTGAGTTTTTGCTGCTCTACCAAACGTTACCAATCACAACGTGTGACCGCCCCTCCGACTCCTACTTGTCAGGCCGTTGACTCGTACATCGACCCCGCACCTACTACATCGCAAGCTTCTGATGGGCGATCGGACGGATTAGCGTTGCCTCCATCTGACCTTGGGAGCGGATCCTGTCAGGGTCATGAATGGTTCGGTCCATAGGAGATTCCCCATCGTCCCTACGCACCATGATGCCATGCCCTTTTCCCCGCGCTGCTAATTGCAAATAAAGACAAACCGCCTTCCCTCGGCTCTCAACAAAGCCCTCCTGAAATCTCAACCTCACCTTCTTTTATGGAAACCATTCGTAACATTGCCCAATCAATACTACCAGATTCAATCACAAACATGTCTTTGACCCAGAAGATCGAGACCCCAAGCATCACGTACGAACAACCTCTCGGCTTGTACATCGATGGCAAGTGGGTAAAAGGAAAGGAAGGAAAGACGTTTGAGACCATCAACCCTAGCAACGAGAAGCCAATTGCCGCCGTCCACGAGGCTGGCCCAGAAGGTAAGCTCTACAACATGCTACCTCACTTCCGTATCGAAGCCAAGAGCTGACTCGATCCTCAGATGTCGACATTGCTGTTGCTGCTGCACGAAAAGCCCTGAACACAACATGGGCTGCCGTCACCCCATCAGAGCGAGGTAGCATGCTCTCAAAGCTTGCCGACCTGTTTGATGAACACGTCGACACCCTCGCTGCCATCGAAGCTCTTGACAACGGCAAGGCCCTCTCAATGGCCAAGATCGATGTCAGCCTTTCATCCGGCTGCTTGAGATACTACGGTGGCTGGGCGGATAAGATTCACGGAAAGGTTATCGACACTGACCCGGAAACATTCAACTATACGAGACATGAGCCCGTAGGCGTGTGCGGTCAAATCATCCCGTGGAACTTTCCCTTGTTGATGTGGGCATGGAAGATCGGCCCTGCCATTGCCACTGGCAACACGGTGGTCTTGAAGACTGCTGAGCAGACTCCTCTGTCTGGTCTCTACGCTTGCACCCTTGTCGAGAAGGCAGGCATCCCGGCTGGTGTCATCAACGTCCTCTCCGGCTTCGGCAAGACCGCAGGTGCTGCCATTGCCTCCCACATGGACATTGACAAGGTTGCTTTCACTGGCTCAACCGTCGTTGGCCGAACCATCCTCCAGGCTTCCGCCAAATCCAACCTCAAGAAGGTCACCCTTGAGCTCGGCGGAAAGTCACCCAACATCGTCTTCAATGACGCAAATCTTGAAGACGCCATCTCGTGGGTCAACTTTGGCATTTTCTTCAACCACGGCCAGTGCTGCTGTGCTGGTTCGCGTATCTACGTCCAATCTGGCATCTATGACAAGTTCATTGAAGCATTCAAGGCGCGAACAGCCAAGAATGTCGTTGGCGACCCATTCGCTGCGGATACCTTCCAAGGCCCACAGGTGAGCCAGCTCCAATTCGACAGAATCATGGCCTACATCAAGAGCGGCAAGGAGGCCGGCGCCAAGGTCGAGACCGGTGGTGAGCGCAAGGGCGACAAGGGCTACTTCATCCAGCCAACCATTTTCTCTGGCGTCAGCGAGGATATGAAGATCATGCAAGAGGAGATTTTTGGCCCGGTGTGCTCGATCAGCAAGTTCGAGACTGAGGATGAAGTTGTCAAGGCCGGTAACGAGACCACCTACGGTCTTGCCGCCGCCATTCATACCAAAGACCTTAACACCGCCATCAGAGTGGCTAACAAGCTAAAGGCGGGTACCGTCTGGGTCAACAACTACAACATGCTCAGCTACCAAGTACCATTCGGTGGCTTTAAGGAGTCGGGTATTGGACGAGAGCTCGGCAAGTATGCGCTGTCCAACTATACTCAAGTCAAGTCTGTACGAATCAGACTCGGCGCTGCTCTCTTTGGCTAGATGTCGCAGTAGTAGGGGTTTTAGATGAAGTTGTGTCAATCACTAAAGCATAATAGCGAGTTATGATCCCCGTCGAGCTTGTATGTTACTCTCGGCTCTTGGCGTGAAGTGGGAAAAGTCACAACTTGATTAGCTCCAAAAAAGCAATTCATTGCTTTGACAAATAAGACTTCCAAAGAGTGCAAAAGATCCACATGACAACTCTTTCAAAGGAATAGAATAGGCAACGTACTCTAGCAAATAGCATGGCGACGTGATTTCATAGCAAGTAAATGAAAGAGCGTACTTCTGCTAAACATTCACCCAAGAGCGTCAGCCGCAAGTGATTGATTAGCTCCCCTCCCCTTACTACGCATTTAGTTCAGTTACTGCAGAGGATAGAAAACTATGCAAAGTTTATTTTCGTTGAAGTCTCAAAGTCGGCTTTCGAGCTTCCCAAACAGGCAGCTCGAAAGCTCCCCCAAGTGCTCCAGCTTATCTCGGGCTGAGTCCCCGCAAAAGTCATGCATTATTGCGTCATTAAGCCACGCTGTACGCTAGGTTCCTGACCTTTCTCCAAAACGTTTCAAACTAACTTAGTTGCTTTCAGTTAGCCTGCACAAACCCAGAAAATGTTCGGTCAAAGTCCTCCACTCATCATCATGGATGCCTCACAAATTCCAGTCTTAGCAGGGCTCGCTATCTTTGATCCTCAAATTCCCCCAGATGTATGTACCTGCAGAGTCTAATCTATATGGAGAAGCTGGATACAACTTTGGGGACCTTGCAGAAGGTTCCTGATGGAAATAAAGAGGAGGCATGCCGTTATCACTTGGTTTTGCTCGATCTTGCTCCTTCCCGTCTTGCGCGTGTTTGAACCGATGGCGTTCTCTATTCCCCTTAGAGTGCTCACCTACTCTCTGATGGTTTTGTTCTGGGCGAACGTCTGGGCCAACACCCAAGTTGTCTTACCATGCTCGAACAGAACCGCTATCAACGGGACGCCATTCCCCAGCTTGATCGACGCGACCACAGAGGATCTGATCAGTGGCCTCGAATCTGGACTCTTCACCAGCGTTGACCTCGTCAATGTGTACGTTGCCCGAATAATGGAGGTAGGCAAGGATCTCTAGGCCCATCGTTAACTCTGGTTCACATGAGAGAGCTTTCATCGTGGGGACATTGCTTGAATCAGGCTAATATATAGCCAGGTTAATTCCACGCTGCACATGGTGACAGAACTCAATCCAGATGCACTACGCATTGCCCGGACCCTGGACGCAGAGCGCGCAAACGGCACTGTGTACGGGCCTCTTCACGGCATCCCAATCTTGATCAAGAACAACATCGCCACAATGGACAAGATGAACAACACAGCAGGGTCATATGCTCTGCTAGGTGCCAAAGTACCTCGCGATAGTGGCGTAGCAGCCAAACTCCGCAAAGCAGGAGCGATCATTCTTGGGAAAACAAATATGTCGCAATGGGCCAATTTCCGAAGCTACAATACGTCAAACGGATGGAGTGCTTATGGTATGTTTTCCTTTTGGTCCTCTCGAATTCTGGATCTGACGGGTAAGCCTTTCAGGCGGACAGACATACGGAGCCTACTACCCTCTCCAGGATCCCTTGGGCTCTTCCTCTGGTAGTGGCGTTGCCAGCTCGCTCGGGCTCGCCCTCGCATGCCTGGGGACCGAAACAGATGGCTCAATCCTCTCCCCATCTGACGTTAACAACCTCGTCGGTATCAAACCCACAGTCGGCCTCACATCCCGCAGCCTTGTTATCCCCATTTCCCAACACCAAGACACCGTCGGCCCAATGGCCCGCACTGTCAAAGATGCTGCCTACCTCCTCCACGC